>Ga0315282_10013982_pt1 | contig 12014 bp, 9 predicted proteins | sample YL17G07_20_MG_FD_203693 | JGI IMG/M metagenome (GOLD analysis project Ga0315282, IMG submission 203693) | Sediment microbial communities from Yellowstone Lake, YNP, Wyoming, USA - YL17G07_20 | ecosystem: Environmental > Aquatic > Freshwater > Lake > Sediment | place: USA: Wyoming | collected... | reverse complement strand
CTGACGTAACGGAAGGACCCGGTCTCGATGACATGGTCCTGCCGCCGCCCATGGTGGAGGACCGCTCCGGCCGACCTGACCAGGGATATCGCCGTGATCAGAGCGAGACCCAGGAGGACAAGGCGGATGGCGAGCAGCACATGACGCGCGAGGAATGTCGATCGATGGAAGAAGAACGAGTCGGTGACCCAGACGGCCAGAAAAGCCACGAACAGGATCAGCTGGCCGGCATCGCCGAACGGGTGTTCGCCGTATCTGTCCCTTAAGATTTTGTCGCTCATTCTGCTTTATACGGACAGGCGGGGGTTCCGGTTTCCGTCACCCCCCGCGAGCCATAAGGGGACAGTCCCTCTTTTTATCATGCTTCCTCGATTTTTTGGACGACGCGGCCGGTTTCTTTCTCCTTGTAGATGACTTTGGTCCGGCCGTCGGGCATCTTCTCCTTCTTGAGCAGGACGAAATGCTCGCCGCCTTCGGCCGGCGAGCCGCTGCTCCAGGCGTCCTCTTTCCCGCGCCAGACGTCGAGCGCGACCGTCTCCCACCGGCCCGACTTCATGGAGCGGTAGCAGGTGTCGATGACGGCGTTGACGACATAGCCGTCGTAAAAGGTCTCCATGGGCGCGCGGCGGCCATCCATGGAGTCGAGCATGTCCGTGAACATGTGGATGTAGCCCAGCTCGTGGACCTCGTCGCCGACCGGGAAGAGCCAGCCCTTGCCGGTCTCGGCCTTTTCCGCCACGTAGCCGGTCTCGCCCGAGGCCGTGAACATCTCGAAGCCCGTCCTCAGGAAATGATCGAGCCAGACCGTGCCTTCCGTTCCCGCGACCTCGTCCCTGAGGTCCATGCCGCCGCGGAAGGTCCAGCTGACCTCGAACTGGCCGATGGCGCCGTTGGCGTACTTGACCAGGCCGATGGCGTGGTCCTCGGCCTCGATCGGGTGGACCTGGGTCGCCCCCCAGCAGAAGGCCTCGACCGGCCGGATGTCCTTGCCGATGAAATTTCGGCCGATCTCGACGCAGTGACAGCCCATGTCGATGATCGCGCCGCCGCCCGATTGGGCCGGGTCCCAGAACCAGGCGCTGTGCGGACCGGGGTGGGTCTCGCGCGACCTCGCCCAGAGGACGCGGCCCAGGGCGCCGTTGCGGACGGAGGCGAGCGCCTTGAGGGTCTTCGGCGTGTAGACGAGGTCCTCGAGGTAGCCGGCGAAGACGCCGGCTTTTTCCACGGCCTCGAGCATGTCGCGGGCCTCGCCGGCGTTGCGGCCGAGGGGCTTCGTGCAGAGGACGGCCTTGCCGGCCTTGGCCGCGAGCAGGACGGCCTCCCGGTGGACGTTGTTCGGAAGGCCGACGACAACGACGTCCGAGTCCGAGTCGAGGACGGCTTCCTTGAGATCCGAGCTCCAGCGCGGGATGCCGTGCTCCCGGGCGAATACCCCGGCCCTCTCCGGGCTCCGGGAATAGACGTTGACGACCCTGTCCCGGGCCCTCAGCCCGTGGAGGGTCTTCGTATAGAACATTCCGATGAGTCCGGTGCCGAGCATGGTGATTTGCGCCATGGCCATCTCCTTGTCCGCGATTCTAATGGCCCGCCGTACGACTCCTCCGTTATAGCCGGGCCGGGGGAAAACCGCAAGTCTGTCTTTTTTCCCGGCAAAAAGGTAAAATACGTCCAGATGTACATCCAGACGAAGAGACAGAAAACCATCGAGATCACCGTGACCGTGGTTCTCCTTATCTTCGCCGTCTGGCTTGTTTCGCCCTTCATCAGGATCGACCGCTCCGACTACGCCCATCGCGACAGCTTGGGCTGGCGGCTGGCCCTGGGGCTGACGATCATGATCGTCTTCATCGGGAAATGGGCCTTCGACGCCCTCGCGCCGCAGGGGCTCGCCCGGAAGGTTTCGAACGTCAAGGCCGTCGCCCTGATCCTGCTCAGCCTGTTCGTCATGGGCTTCGTCGTCTACGTCGTCGCCCAGGCGACCGTCCTCTACCTCAAGACGGCGGCCCAGGAAAGCCAGCAGGAACAGACAAGTCTCAATATTGGGACCGGGACTTCCCCGTTCGTCTGACCGTGCGCGAGCCTTTTTCCGGCCGGATTGCCCGTCTTGCCCTCGGCGGACCGGTGCGGCCAGCCGGGGGAGGGAGATATGTGTGATTTCTGCCAGCAGCATGGAGAGGGGAAAAAGTGGTATCTGGACGCCCGCAACTACTCTGAGGACCTCCTCAGCGATCTCCGGAGGCGGCGGTTCATTGAGCGTTTTTTCGCCAGCCCCAACCACCTTGTCACCGGCGAGCGGGCCCTCCATAAACTCGACAAAATCCCCTCGTTCCTAACGCGCGGCATCCGCCGCAAGATCACCGCGAAGCAGCAGGTCAGGCACTTCGGCCAGGTCGTGCCCATCGAGGATATCGAAAAAATCTTGGGTTTCACAACCTCCGTCGTGCGCCTGGCCTGCATGTGCCGCCATGTCGCTTTCGGGCCGGAGCACCGCTATTGCTACGGCATCAGCCTCGCCCCGGAGGGGGGCGAAATGACCAGGATCGTCCGCGCCGCGGACACCTCCTATCTCATCGGTCCGAAGACCGGTGGGCTCGAATTCCTGCCGCGCGAGAAGGCGCTGGCCCTGATGCGAGAGAGCGAGGAGGAAGGGCACTGCCACACGGTCTGGACGTTCATGACGCCCTTCATCGGCGGCATCTGCAACTGCTCGCTCCCCGGCTGCATGGCGATGAGCGCGACCCTCGTCCATAATACGCCCGTCATGTTCCGCTCGGAGTACCTGGCCCGCGTGGACGAGGAGAAGTGCAGCGGCTGCGGGGAGTGCGCCAAGCTCTGCCCGTTCGAGGCGTTCGTCCCCCGCAAGCGCAAAGACAAGGCCCGCGTCGATTGGAAGAAGTGTTTCGGATGCGGCATCTGCCGCAGCGCCTGCGCCAGGGACGCACTCAGCCTCGTCGACCGGTCCTCCGTCCCCGCAGCCGCGTCCCTGTGGCTCTGACAGCCTATTTCATCTTCTCCCGCATTTTGGCTTCGCCGTCCGCGCCCCAGTAGCCGCAGTCGAGCTCCAGGAAGACCGTGGTGTAGGGGAGGGCCAAGTTCGTCTTGATCATCAGGATGCGGAAGGTCCGGGCCACCTGGTCGAGGCGGGCGATCAGCTCTTCATGCAGGACGGGCTTGGCGTCGTAGGCGGCCAGCTTGTCCTTGAGGCGCTTCCGGCAGGCGTCCATTCCCGGCGCAAACTCCTCGGGGACGAAGTCGAGCTCCTTGTCGAGATAGATCTTGGGGCGGAGGTGCTTGCTCGCCTTGACGGCGGCGAGGACCTTGTCCAAGACGGCGAAATGGTCCTCGTTCGAGACGACGACCTCCATGCCCGGGCTGATCTGGAGGGGGAAGGCGGCGTCGGCGACGACGATCCAATTGCGATGCCCCAGGGCGGGGAGGCCGGCGATGAATTTTGCCTCCCAGCCTTCGGCCCGCGGCGCCGGCGTCGCCTCTTTTCCGGCCTTACAGCTCATGGCCAGCAATCCCAGGAGAAGAAGGGTCGGGGCGGAGAGAGTTTTTCGCATGGCGGAGGACTCCTTTGCCTTGGATCCGGCGTTCGGCGGGAAGAACGCTGAAGCTCATCATCGATAGCGTTATATCCGGGCGCTAACGGGATGTCAACCGTCCTAAAATCGGTCCTAAAATCAGGGACACAATACTCATTTCCGATTTATTCACTTTTTCGATGCCGGCCCGCGGCGGAGTGAGAAATTCGGAAATGAGTATTGTGTCCCCAAATAAGTCGAATTTTTGACGCGACGGCCCGGATTTTCGTCCCGACGGCCCCGCCGGCGGCCGAGAGGATGCGACGTCCCCGCCGCTTATTTCTTGCGCCGCGTGGGCGGCACCCAGTTTTCGATGAACTTCCTCGTCCCGCCTTCGCGCTCCTCGACCAGGGCCTGGAAGATGGCCTTCAGGTGCTGGTAGGGCAGGGTCCCGATGATCATCCGGTTGTTGATGATCATGGTCGGCGTGGAGCGGATTCCGTGCGAGTACTTGTCCGAGGTTTTCTCATACTCGGCGCCGGTGTTGATGATCTTCTCGACGAGGTCCCGGACGTTGACGTCCGCCATGGCGTTCTCCGTACCGTATTTCTTGGCCAGGGCTCGGCGCCACTCCGGATTCCGGTTCTGACGGTAATTGGCCCAAATCTCGTCGTGGATCTCGGGGAAGCGGGCCAGGTTCCCGGCCGCGATGTAGGTCATTTCGCAGGCGCCGGGGTGGAGATTGGCCTTCTCTGGGACGACGGTGTTACACAGGCCCTCGAGCGGGAAGAACTGGAAGGCGACGTTGATCTTGCCGGCGAACTCCTTCTTCAGCTTGTCGAGCTGCTGGGAGAGATAGAGGCAGTCGGGGCAGAGGAAATCGGCGTACTCGACGATCTGGATGGCGGCGTCCTCGAACCTGTCCGTGGACTTCACCGACCAGTAGGGCGAGAGGAAGCTCGGCGAGGCCACCTTGGGGAGCTCATAGTACTGCTTGACGATGTTTGTCGCCGTTCCCATCTGGGCCTCCTTCTTGGCGTCATGGTACTTGAGGAAGCCGTAGGCGCCGGCCGCGGCGACGACGGCGAAAACGGCCAGGAGCTTGATCGAGGGCCTGGCCCAACGGAGGAGGAGGTTCTTTTCCCCGCGGTCGATCCCGTACAGCCAGAAGAGAATGAAGTTCATGATCGAGAACAGGTAGAAGCCGGAGCACAGGAGGCAGAGGCTGCCGAGGACGAAGACGGAGAAGAGGAAGAGGCTGAGGACGCCCAGAACGTTGAGCAGGGACAGGGACTTGTTCGTCCGCTCGAAGGCCTCGGAGGGAAGGACGGCGCCGAGCATGATCAGGGCGCCCATGAACAGACCGAAATAGCCGAGCGGGACTCCCATGATCTGCGAGATGACCGAGAAGGCCGAGCTGTCGCAGTTGAAAAAGGCGCTGACGTCGCAAAAGGAGCCGGTGAAGATCGTGGCCGGGTAATTGGCCAGGAAAAAATGCCGGATGGTCATGGCCGAGGCGGTGATCATGCCGGCCCCGGCGATGATGCTCAAGATGCGGGGGGCGGTCCAGCCGCCGAGCGTCAAGGTTTTTTCTCGGGCGTTTTCCATTCTCTCTCTCCTCGCTGGCCGGCGGCGGCCGGGGATCAGGCTCGGACCCGGGGCCCGGGCCACTCGGCGATTATAGATGTATCGAAGTCCGGATTCAACAGGACGGGAAGCGTGACGCGGCGGAAGCCGCCCGTCACTTGGCGGGATCGGCGGCCGCGGGCCCGTGAGCCGGCTTCCGGCGGGGACGTCGGCGCCGCCGTCGGCGCGTCTCGGGCGTCCGGCCCGGGCCGAACCGCGAATCGAAGATCCGCCCGAAGGGATCTTCGCCCTCGCCGAGCGTCCCCTGGACGAGAAACGCGCATATCCGGGAAGCGCCGGCATAATGGATCCTCTTTTTCAGGGCCCAGCGCATCCGGCCCGTGGACAGGGCCTCGAGCATGCTCTCGACGATGGCCAGCGTATGGACGGCGTTGAGAATGATGCCCTTGGGGATCTGGGCCGCGGGCTTGGTCTGCCGATAGGCCTCGAACAGGAGCTTGGGCTTGTCCCCCTGAACGCCGGCGAGGACGGTCTTGGCCCAGGGCCAAAGCAGGAGCGAAAAGGCGATCTCAGGGGCCGGCGCCTCGCCGCGCGCGACGGCCGCGTCGACGGCGGCCAGGCCCTCCGCGAGCCGGGCGAAAGCCTCGTCGGAGCGATGGTAGAGATCTCCGATCTCGCCCAGGACGATGGGCAGGAGGGCATGGCGGCGGGCGAGCTCAAAGAAGGCGCGGGAGTGGCCCGACTTCATGTCCTTGCCCAGTTCCTCGTACAGACGTGAGCCGGCGGACGTGCCGAGGAGGTGCCGGTGAGACGGAATGGCCCGCTCGGTTTCCTCCTCGATCGTGAAGCCCAGGCGCGAGGCGTGACGGACGACCCGCCAGATCCGCACCGGGTCCTCGGTGTAGCTTTCGGCGGGATCGCCGATGATCCGGATGCGGCCGCGGCGGAGATCATCGAGACCGCCGACGTAATCGATGATGGAATAGGTGGCGATGTCGTAGAACAGGGCGTTGATGGTGATGTCGCGCCGGAAGGCGTCTTCCTGGGGAGTGCCGAAGGCGATCGGCTTGAGGGGGGGACGTCCGGGGATGGGGATCGGGTTTTGTTCGGCGGCGGGAGATGCGGGCGCGGCCTGGGCGGGGGGAACGGCTTCGCGTTCCTCGACGAAAACGCCGGGAACAAGCCTATCGTCAGGAGCCGGCGCTTCATCGGGTTCGGCTTGCGGTTCGGACGGCGATGCCGCGCTTGAGATGAAAGACGGCCCGGCCGGCGCCTCTCCGGCGTCCTCGCGGGCGCGTTCCTCCGCCGCTGCCCTCCGCTCCTCCTCGCGCTCGGCCCGGAGCTCCTCCTCGTCCGGCTTGCGGCGGAAGGTGGAGACCTCGATGATCTTTCCGCCCTGGAACCTGATGTGGGCCAGGCGGAAGCGCCGGCCGATGAGGAAGGCGTTGCGGAAGAGCTTCTTGATCTGGTTGGGGTGCGCGTCCGTGCCGACGTCGAAGTCCGCCGGGCGGCGGCCGAGGAGCAGATCGCGGACCGCGCCGCCGACGAGATAGGCGATAAAGCCGTGGTTGCTCAGCCGGTAGAGGACCTTGAGGGCGTCGTAGTCGATGTCACGCCGTGAGATGGGGTGGTGCGAACGGTCGAGGATGACGGGGGCGTTGAGTCGTGCTTCGAGCTGGTTTTTATCGTCCATGGATGAGAAGATCGCAGGGAATGAAATGATCAAGCATGATGGGCGGATCGCAACGTTTCATAGACCATCAGGATAATCCAAACCGCCCGCCGAATCAATATTCCCTGGGGTCGGACCTCAGTATCTATCAGAAAATTAATAAATTAACTACTTTTTAGGGCTCCTTTTCGGCCTTAAGTCCGCCATTTCGGGGCCAAAAAACAAGAGTTAAGGCGTTGGCCAACGCCGGAAGCTTAAGAAGCTTAAGTGCTCATTTTCGGTGCCCAAAATGGGGACTTAAGGCCATAAACAGGCCCTGAAAATTGGCTAATTTCTTATATTTCAATAAGATGTCGAGGTCCGACCCCAGGCTTATTTAAGCCCGAGCTTCTTTAAGACGGCGGCAAAGGATTCGGGCGCGGGCGCCTCGATCTTCAACCGCTTGCCCGAGGGGAGGTCGAACTCGATCTCGAAGGCGTGAAGCATCAGCCTGGGGAATTTTTCCTGCAGCGCCCGGTCGCCGTACTTGAGGTCGCCGACGATCGGATGGCCGAGGCTGTAGAGGTGGACACGGATCTGGTGCCGCCGGCCCGTCAGGGGATAGGCGCGGACGAGCGTATATCCTCTCTGCCGCTGATAGACTTTGAACTCCGTCGACGACGGCTTGCCCTGTTTCTCGTCGACGCCCATGCGGCCCGAGCCGAATTCCCGGATAGGCTTGTTGACGATGCCCCGGTTGCTTGAGATGAGGCCGTGAACGAGGGCCAGGTAGGTTTTCCGTACGGCATGCCGGTCGAACTCGCCGTTCAGGAAGCGGTGCATCGTGGAATCCTTGGCGAAGACGATGACCCCGCTCGCCTCCCTGTCGAGCCGGTGGACGGGGTAAAGGCGGCCGACGAAAATGCCCCGTTCGCGCAGGAGCTCCGGCAGGCCGCCCTTGCCGGCCTCGGAAATCGAGACGACGCCCTCGGGCTTGTCGACGGCCAGGACGGCCTCGTTTTCGAAGAGGACGCGCGGCGCCGCCGTGATGGCTTGTTCGCGCGCCGCCTGCTCGTGGTTCGCTTGCTCAGCGGCAGGCTTATCCTTCGTTCCCTGTTCCTCGGCGGGAATTTCCGGCTTTTCGTCAGTCATGTCTTTCTTCCATGGCAGGGCGCGTTTTCTCATTTTTCTCCTGACGATTTATAGCACAACTCCGACGGCGGGACAAAGAAAAGTCGCGGACGGAATCTCCTGGGAGTGCGAAGAATCCGACGGGACGGGCGGAGGCGAGGGCTTGGAGAAGCCTGTATTCCTTGAGGACGATAGGACCGTGGCGGCCTAACGGATTCGGAAGCGGGTCCGCACTTCGAAATCGAACGCGCCGTAGACACCGGCCCAGGCGCCCGGATTGCCCGGCCTTCTTACTGCTTGATCCTCAGGTCCGCTTTCGTTTCCGCGCTGATATTCGCGGCCTTGTCTTCGGCCAGGACGTGGAACGCGTACAGCCCGGGAGCGAGATCCGGCACGTCCAACTCCAGGAGAATGATGTCTGCCGAATCCTGGCGGGCGGTGTTCACGACATCAAGCTCCAACGGGATTTTCTCATCCTTCCCGTCGGGGACGAGCCAAGCCGTCAGCTCGATGCGGGAATCTCCTCCAGCGGGCCGGATCGACCTGAGCACGGCGGACACGGTCGAGGCGCCCCGTTTCAGTTCGCCCATGAGCGGGACATATTGTTTGGCCGGGAAAGGAAAGACCTGGAAGAGCGAAAGAGCTCTTTTGTCCGCGGCCTTCGCCTCTGCTGAGACGTTGAGATATGGAATTTCGGTTCCCGCTGCCAGGAGGAGCGGGGGATCCAGCCTCCATGGGGCTTCCGTTTTCGCCGGGATCTCGAACGCACAGGAGCCAACCGCCCCCTTGCCGTCGTCGAGGTTCCGGATGACGACATGACAGTCGTACTTCCCGGGCGGCAGCGATACGGCTGAGAACTGACAGGCCGTCTCCCCGCTGACCTTGCCCCAGTCGATTTCGAATCTCTTGCCGTCGGCGATGGCCTTGTTTGCGTCCAGAATAAGGGTGATGAATTCCGTGTGATCTCCGACGTCCTGCCGGAGCCGAGTCACGGGGATCGAGGCGAGAAGGATGGCGTTGGCGGCGTCCCCGCCGGAGAAGGGTAGGGCGATGAGCGGGAAAAAGAGGCGTTGCTCCGCGTGGCCGCTGTCCGCCAGGGCCAGGTCAAGGAGATGGAGGTGCTTTTCCATCGGCGAGAGCTTGTTGAAGGGCAGGGGATTCGTGTAACCCATCTGGCCGTAGACCTTGTATCCCGGCTTCCGGACCCCGACCCGGATCTCGTGGTAGCGCCCATCCCAGGCCGCCGGAATCGAATAGCCGAGGACGTAATAGTTGCCCGTCGCGGCCTGGATGTCTTCGGCATTCTTCGCGTAGTATGCCACGTCGCCGATGTGCTTGCCGCCTGTCTCGTTGGCGAGATACTCCAGGGAAGCCTCCGGATGAACGCCTTTGTCTATTAAGGCTGCCAGGCCCAGCTCCCCGGTCGTCGTGTCGATGGTGAAGACGGGCACGTTGGCCGTGGCCAGCGCCCTGGCCATGGCCCGGAATAGGGCGTACAGGGGATTATTCGGCATGACAACGCCCTGGCCGAAGCCGCGGGTGAATAGGATAAGATTCTTTTGGCCGGGGATGTGGCCGAGAGACACGGCCCATTCCTGAATCTTGGGGAAAAGGCTGCGGCCGCGGGCGCCGGGAGCGGGTGCATGACCGCCCTGCATGGCCGCGATTTGCATTGCCATGAGTTCCATCCCCATGGCCTCATGTTCAGCATCGAAAGATTTTCCCTCGAGGATGCCGGGCACATCATGCAGCTTCTTGATCCTCGCCCGGACCTTGTCATGGTCGGTGGTCAGGTACTCGTGGAGCATCAGGCCGCTGTCGGTTGAGATAGAATAAAGAGCCACCTCGTCGCCCGGCTCTATCTTCTTGTCCATGAACTCCAGGGCCGCCTTCTTGGCCATCTCGATGCCCAGGAAGCTGTTCCTGGCGAAGTCGATCAGAAACATGTACTTGCGGTTCATAACCGATGGTGCTTCGGCCGCCGCCGGGGGAACTGTTACGGCTTGAGCAGGCAAGGCCATAGCCGGGGCCGCCGGCATTTTGAGAAAATGTTTTTCGAAGGCCGAGATCGTCTGAAGCTTGCCGTTGTCCCGAAGAACGAAATCGTCCTTTTTCAGGTCCAGGGCCGGCTTTCCCTTGTCGTCGGTGACGTAAATCTGGACGAGCTTGAGGGTCACAGTCACCTCGTTCCGCAGCGGTTCCTGGGCGGCCCTCGTCTTGTCCTGCGCGGCCGCGCGCAGGGGCGCCGCGGCGCACGGAGTCGAAAACGAAGCGAGAAGCCAAAGACAAGCACACGCCGCGATAAGAAACGCGCAAACCCATCTGGAAGCCAAACGCCGGGAAGCCGGGCGGAAAAGGACCATCATGCACCTTCCCCTCTCTTATTCCAGTATGACCCCCGCCCGCGACGCCGTCAAGCGTCGCGCCCTCATAACTGAATCCCGCGCCTTGACACGGCGGCGGAGCCGGCATTACCATTCCGGCGTCCTGATTCGCCGTTCCTGGAGGCTCATATGACCGTCAGCTTGTCGCCGACCGCCGCCCTCGAAAAGCTCGTCGTCCCCCCGCTCGACCACATCGACCTCGTCACCGTCAAGCTGCCGTTCGTCGCCCCGTTCGGGACGAGCGTTTACGTCTGGACGGACAAGGAGGCGATGCTCATGCGCCTCGAGTCGGGCGGCGTCACGGCCTGGAGCGAGTGCGTCTCCGACCCCGACCCGTTCTACTTCTACGAGACGAACGACACGGCCCGCCACATCATCAAGGATTTCCTCCTGCCGTTCGTCGAGCCGGGCCTCGCGCTCGGCGAGCTCGACGCCCGCTTCCGCCGCGTCCGCGGCCACGGCATGGCCAAGGCGACGGTTGAAAACGGCCTCCTCGACCTCATCGCCACTCAGCAGGGAATCCCTCTCCACCAACTCCTCGGCTTCCCGGCGAAAAAGATCATGTCGGGCATCAGCATCGGCCTCAAGGAGACGCCGGCCGCGCTCCTGGCCGCCGTCGAGCGGGCCGTGGCCGGGAAGTACCAGCGGGTCAAGATGAAAATCAAGAAGGGCCAGGACATCGATTGGGTGGCGGCCGTCCGCGACCGCTTTCCGGACATCCCGCTCATGGTCGACGCCAACGGCGATTATTCCCTCGCCGATACCGGCCATCTCCGGAAGCTCGATGCCTTCCACCTGATGATGATCGAACAGCCGCTCTCCTACAGCGACGTCTTCGAGCACGCCGCCCTCCAGAAGGAGCTCGAGACGGCCATCTGCCTCGACGAGTCCATCCACGGTCTGGCCGACGCCGCCGCGGCCATCGGGCTCGGCGCCTGCCGGATCATCAACATCAAGCAGGGGAGGGTCGGCGGGCTGATGGAGTCCGTGAGGATCGCCCGCTATTGCGCCGACCGGGGCGTCGGCGTCTGGTCGGGCGGGATGGACGAAACGGGCATCGGCCGGGCCGTCAACATCCATCTCCAGACGGCCGCGGGATTCACGCTTCCCGGCGACACGTCCGAGACGAGCAACTATTTCGACGAGGACATCGCCGAGCCGCCGGTCGTTCTCCGCCCCGATGGCTTCATCGACATCCCGGCGGGCCCCGGCCTCGGCGTCCGCGTCGTCGCGGAGCGCATCCTCAAGCGGTCCGTCCGGATGGAGCGCCTGCGCTAAAGGACGACCCGCCGGCCGGCCTTGCGCAGGTTGTACTGTTCCTCGATCCAGGCGTAGGTCTTGGCGATCCCCTTGCGGAGGGGGGTTGACGGCTCCCAGCCCAGGACTTCCTTGATGAACGTGTTGTCGGAATTGCGGCCGCCGACGCCCTTCGGGGCGTCCGGATTGTAGGTCCGCTTGACCTTGGTGCCGGCCGCCTCTTCGATGATCGACAGGAGCTCGTTGACGGAGACGAGCTCGCTCGTCCCCAGGTTGATGGGCGTGGCCACGAGCTTGTCGCAGTGGGCGATCATGTCGATGCCGTGGAGGCAGTCGTCGATGTACATGAAGCTCCGGGTCCGGGTCCCGTCGCCCCAGATCTCGATCGTGCCGGTGCCGTTGTCGCGGGCCTCGATGACCTTGCGGGAGAGCGCGGCCGGCGCCTTCTCGCGGCCGCCGTCCCACGTCCCGTTGGGGCCG
>Ga0315282_10013981_pt1 | contig 12015 bp, 13 predicted proteins | sample YL17G07_20_MG_FD_203693 | JGI IMG/M metagenome (GOLD analysis project Ga0315282, IMG submission 203693) | Sediment microbial communities from Yellowstone Lake, YNP, Wyoming, USA - YL17G07_20 | ecosystem: Environmental > Aquatic > Freshwater > Lake > Sediment | place: USA: Wyoming | collected... | reverse complement strand
TGTCTCAAAACGGCAACCATACACGCGCGCGTTGACCTTCCCCTGTTTAGTGGACAGATTGTTAAGTTGGTAATGCCTCTTTCTTAAACTGTTCCTTTACTTTGGGGCGGGTGAGAATAAAGACCAATAGAAGAAAAATAAAAAGTTGTAACATAGAAAGGTAGTAAGGTGTAACCGACGCCAACCCAAGGATTTGTTTATGAGGTCTCAAGGGATAATAAATCCACGCCCCCCGTAACGAAACAATGCACATTATCAAAGATAAAATAAAAGAACTAACCCATCCCCATCTTTTTAACAAGAGCAATCCTATACCGCTGGCTATAGAAATAATTGCCGTAATTGTAGTAAAGTAAGCATAAAACAACGATTTGTTTACAACTATGAATCTCTTCAAAATAGCCATAAATAAATTTGGCAACCAAAACAACCTAATGAGGATAAAAAAGGTTCCTATGGTAATTACTATGGCTGATTTTTTCCTTTTCGCAGGAGAAATAATAAAAAGTGAAAGTAATATCCAAAATAATAGATTGAGTGGTTCTAGTATTATCGGATTAAAGCTTGGGTGAGGATGGTTTAAAATTTTCGTTACCGCCATAATTTGCCCCATAATAAGAAGAGATATGGGCTGTAAGAAATAGAGAGCAAACAATAGGGAACCAGTGGATAAATCTCTTGTTGTGGATATTCCAAGCATGCCATAAGTCATAAATTTATTTAATAGTGAAGAATAACTATATGCTAACATTTTAGCGATAATAAAAATAATTATTCCTAATCTTATACTTTTTACAAGTAATTTTCTGTCCATCCTTCCTCCTTCTTTTTAATTATACCACTCCCATTTCAAAATGGTAGGGATTTATGGTAAACTTGCCACCAATTCAAACTCATATGTCATATTGCGTTCACAACATCCTGATATAAGAGATAGGGAAATCTAACGGGATTTTTTACAAACAAAAAGGACTAAACGGTTAAGTCCAGCCCCTGCTTGATATGATGGTATGTTACTTAAACTGATTTTTATTATTTCTGGCAGGTTAGAATTAAAAGAGATAGTTAGATATTGCTCATTACTATTATCATCTATTCTTTTAAAAGTAGTGATAATGCCGTGCTCGAGATAAATAATATATAATCACTATCATTATAAGAGAAAACAACATTATCGCCAACAATAACGCAATTTGTTTTGTTGGTTCAATAATATTTACTTGTTCTGAGTCTATCTTCTCTCTTGCTTTGTTTATTTTTGATTCAATAATTTCCTTCACTCGAGCATATCCTTTTAACCAAAGCTGCAAATAATCAGAAACTCCTCCTTGATGATAAAAAAGATATACTGCGGTCCTGCCAAGTGATTGCTTAGCCATATTTACTTCGACTTTCTCAATTTCAGCGAATTCCAGAACAATTTTTCCCTCTGTTAATGGCCACTTAGAAAAACTCAGTACTAAAAAATCATCATATATAGCAAGCCTGATAAACGGAATGCGAGCTCTTGACCAAACCTTCTTTTGATAGAAATTACCTGAGCAATTTTCTGTATATAGGGTGGCCCTACCAATTTCCCTTTTGTGGAGTATGTCCTTTTCTTTAAAAGCGATAAAATACACAATAAACACAACAGTAAACGCAATTAACATTTCCACGAATATAGTGTTCATAAACTTATTAAACTACTCCTTTATTTTGGTGGCGATTTAAGTGGTTAGATATCACTCCCTCTTATTATCATCTATTCTTTTAAAAGTAGTAACAAGTCCATTTGTTTCTTTTAAAACAAATTTGTCTTTTGTTACCTCTAGAATAGGATTAATATCTTTTTCTCCCGCCCGAAAAATAATATTATCTTTATCATAAGTCCAGATGATTTTATTATCCTTTACTTCCCATGAACCAGTGGTTATATCAGGTGATTTCCTGTATGGACAATATCCTTCCGAAACCCATGTTCCATCTTGTTTAATTGTAGTAACTGACCTTACACCTCCAAGCACTGCTTCCCATTTACCAACGAACCTTTCATCAATATTGTCTTTATTATTTTGACAAAAAGAAGGAGACGTAAATAACGCTAAGCATAAAAAAGAAAGAACCAGGATATTTTTCCACATATAGACTCCCTTCTTTTTCATTTTTTCTACTGCATCCTATCTGCAATTAAAATCCCTTTACGCCATATTCTACCACAAATTCCAAAATTGCAAGTAAACAAAAAGGGCTGAACGGTTAAGTCCAGCCCTGCGGGATTGGTTATTATGGTATGTTACCTAAACTGCTCCTTTACTTTGGGGCGGGTGAGATAACGAAAGTTATTTTTTAGTATCAGGTTTTGCCGCATTAGGGTTCTTTACACTGTCTGACCCTTTAGTCAACCAGTGTCCTAAGGTGCTAATATCATCGCCAAGGCCTTTTATTGTTCCACAACCAACTATGGTTACTAGGAACAAACTACAGAGAACAAACAGGCAGATTTTTTTCATCTCTCTCCTCCTTTCCCCAATTATACCACTTCCATTTCAAAATGGTAAGCAATTTAGCGAGTGGGTTTATAATTATTGAAAGGGGTGACTGGGGGTGGTATGGCTTGGTGTCCAAAAAGTGTCCATCAAAGATACCAATTGACACCAATGCTCATCAATTGACACAAATAAAAAATCTCCGCAAGTATTTAACGGAGATTACAGTTACAATAAAATCAATAAGTTATAAAAAATGCTCCGGACGGTTTATGAGTCACCTGCTCTACCACTGAGCTATGGGCCCCTGAGTCTATTAGTTATCAATGGCCCAATGGTGAGCTTGTCGAACCATGGGTCCTAAGTTAATATTATATAATACTATTTTAAAGGAATCTTGGCAAGATAAAATTTATATTTATTGTGGAGTTTATAGACATGGGTAACACTATTATTTAGCGGGTGGCTTGGGTGTTTTCGAGCCGCGTGATGCGGCGAGAAACAGCCAAGACAAGACCCGCTAAACTATAACCGTCTATATACAATACAAATCTAAGCAAATGTGCCACCCGCTAAAAATTATTTTTAAATAAAAAATAGCTGAACGGTTAAGTCCAGCCCTGCGGGATTGGTTATTATGGTATGTTACCTAAACTGCTCCTTTACTTTGAAACACTTTGCACTTGCAAGAGCAATAATTGTTCCATGCTCATTTTTTGCTTCAGCTTTAGTATAGATTATCCTGCTGTCTTCTCTATCTATCCATCCTCTAAATAAGAGCTTCTCTTGAACTTTAGCTATTCTCTTTAGCCTAACATTAAACTCAGCAGTAACAACGTTCTTCCCCATTTTCCATGCCAGATTAACCATAATTTCATCTAAGATAAGTCCGATTAAACCACCATGCACAATATCCTTAAAACCCTGATGACGTTTTTGGGGCATAAACTCTGTATGCATTGCATTATCTTTATCAATGGTAAACCTAAGCCGGAGTCCGTAGCTGTTCTTATCACCACAAACAAAACAATTCTTATCATCCTCCAATTTAATATTACTCATATTTTCCTTTTGTTAACTATTCCCTTTTTAATTATACCACTTCCATTTCAAAATGGTAACAAAAACCCTCTGCAATATATTTTATCACAGAGGGCAAAAATATAAAGTCCAAAATTGCAAGCAATTTAGAGAGCGGACTTCAGATTAAGAAGACGGGTGGCTTGGGTGTTTTCGAGTCCCGACGTAACGTCGGGACGAGAAAATACCCAAGACAGCCTGCCTGCCGGCAGGCAGGTAATTTATATACGGTTACGTATAGCGTCTATGGTTTCTATGGTTATGGTTTTAATACTTATAATAATTTGCAGGTAGGGTCTGTGAGATATAACGCACTGCCTCAATAATGCAGACGCGTATCGCCTTTTCCATCGGAGTATTCGCGTAAGCGGACAATCCGCCACCGAGGGCCCAGCCGCCAAAAAAGCCTGCCATAAATCCACCTGCCACATCCGAGGCCTGACCCTGCACACGCGTAGCAGCCAAAACTTCCGAGGTAGAAGTATCCACAATACGAATATCCAAAGCCATATGCGCTTTGTTTAAGGCAGCGCCTAATATTCCGCCCAAGATACCGCTGCCTACTCCACCGCCAGCGCCAATACCTGCTCCACCACCCGAGGCCCGCGGTTCAAATTCAGTGACTGCAGCAGTAACGATTATATCTGCAGTTTTAATTTTGCCTCTTTGCGGACCGCCTGCTCCTTGCTGGGCAGCACCTGATGCGGATAATTCCTGCTCCTGCATTACTGCATTTAAAACCTGGCGCTCAACTACAGAAAAACGGTTGCTGTTGATTAACGCAGTAACCAACATCTCTCGCAGGCCCGAGCCAATCTCACCGCTTGCCTTGGCTGCCTTTACATCAAAATCTGCCACTGCCACGCGCGCTTTCGGACCGGAATAGGGTGGTAATGGCGCAGCTCCGGCAGTGTTATCCACCTGTGCGGTTGGCTGCATCAGAGAAGCGCAGCCTGTCGTGTTAATGATCAATACTAAAGAAAATATAAGAAATAAAAACTTCTTCATCTTATTTACCTCCTTCTTTGTTCAAAGCGCCTATAACCTTAGCAGCTAAATCTTCTCCGGCATTGCTCAACGCCTCTCTTCCGCCGGTAACCACATCCATATGCGCAGAATTTCCTCCGGCATCCAAATAGGCAATCACCTTGCCATCCTTTACCCGGATAAGTTTAGCAGTGACATTGGCGAAACAGGAACGCATGCTGGACTGTGGTACATTCGTTCCTGCTGAAGCTATTGCCTTTCCTAAAACCACATAGTCTGCTTTAGCGAGATTTCCCAGTCTTACCGACTTGCCTTCAGATAGATTTATCATACGAAAGGCACGGTCCTGTTTAATAACCCGGTTAAGGGACGAAGGCTCCAGGACCTCATAACCCTGACTGATAAGCTGCCCAGCAACCTTTGCCTCGATGGTGGAAAGGTCAATCTCGCTTGCCCACCAGGCACGCTGCGGGCCTTCAATATTCTGCTCAGCGATGAGAAGAATTATCTTTGTTTTTGTATCTTTGGCATAACTCGATGAGAAAACAAACCCCATAGATAATATCAGGCTAATAAGAACAATCTTTTTCATACTCCCCTCCCTTCATATCAAGTTTAAACTATTCAAGGTTAAAATCAAGAAATTTATGCCTTTTGTAGACCTGAATTCGTTATCTCCATCTAAAATGTATAAAAATCCTACCCCAGCCATCTTTGGATTTTACTAGCCTGTCGTAGAGGTCGCGGCATTCTTTTTTCATCAGGAAATTGAGGATTCGCTTTTTTGTTTCTCCTGCCTGCGTGCCGTAAGATATCTCAATCTGGCTTGCCCGATGAATTTTGGCCCGCTCTAAAGCCCGGCCTATCCTTTCTTCCATATCCGCAACTCCGGCGGATAAATTCAATTTTATCTTCATAATAAATCTTCAACAAATTCAATCAAATGATTATCCGGGTCATAGCCAAAACAGATTTTTGTCTTTCCGTCGGGTGACTTTGTCGGCCGGGAAAGGAATTTTACGCCTGATTTATCAAGCCTCCTGTATTCAGAATCTAAATCTTTTACTGTAAAAGAAATATGATTGTATCCTGATTTTGTCGGCATCCTGGGCCTATGCCAATAATGCAACTCAAAAATAGGAAGGGTATTTTTAGGCTGATTTGGGCAACGTAATTTCACGTAAGTTAATTTTATGCCTTTTTTATTCAAAGCAGTTTCTGGGTATTTTCCTTTTACAGTAAGAACCTTTGATAATTTCAGCCCTAAAATATCTTTATAAAATCTTAAAGATTTATTTAAATCCTTAACTACTATACAGGCATGTCTAAAATTTTTAATCAATTTTACCTCTTAGCTAAGAATTATTTAGGCGTAGAAACAATTGATAGTCAGATTTTGCTTTTGTCATTATAGCTATCCCTTAAGACCTTTCTTGACCTAAGTCCTTCTGAATATAGATATTTAATCCTTCTTTGAGTTTTCGTATGCGAGTTTCTTGGAGAGCTTCTTTTACCTCTTGGAGTCTATCTGTCTTTGCTTTATATTCCGGATTGTGTTCATATTTATAATCAGATATCGCGATAAAAGGGAGGCGAAAAACTCCGCCTACCAGTTTTAAAAACATAACGCAAGGGTCCCAGAAAGCCATTTTAAAATGATTTTCAATATAGCCCATCTTTTTATAATAATGCTCGACAATTTTCCTGCGCCTATTAAATCGCTCTTTAGATAACTTAAGATCTGGCAGGTCGTTATCTTTTCCTATGGTGTACTCTAAAATTGGGTAATTATCACGGGAGGCCACATATCCTTTATCATACGGCGCCTTTCCATAATGGAAATTATAAGTTGCACAACCGGATAAAAGAACAGGTAAGATTAATAAAAATAATTTCTTCATTTTTGTCTCCTCTCTAATTAAGTATCTAAATTATACCATTAATGCGAAGTTAAAGAAAAGCAATTTTTATAGTAAATTGGGGTTGAAGGACGGCTGGATAGCTATCTTTCTCTCTTTAAAATCTCCAAAAATGCATTAACAACTTGAGGGTCAAATTGGGTGCCTGAGCCCTTTTTAATTATCTTTACAGCTTCTCGCTTAGAATAAGCTTTACGATAAGGCCGGTCGCTTGTTAAAGCCTGGTATACATCTGCAATTGCAATGATGCGTGCGCCAATAGGGATATCCTCTCCTTTTATGCCGCCGGGATAACCTTTTCCATCCCATCTCTCATGATGATAAAAAATCAAAGGTATTACATTATGTAAAGCATGTATAGGCCTTAAAATATCGGCAGCGATATGCGGGTGGCTCTTAATTCTTTCAAATTCCTTTTTAGTAAATTTGGATTTCTTAAGTAAAATTCTCTCGCTTATTCCAATCTTACCCAAATCATGCAACACGGCTGCCTGCTTAACAAATTCTATTTGTCCTTTAGATAAACTTAATTCCTTTGCAACTTCTGTTGCATAATACACTGTTTTCTCCACATGTTCTCCGGTATAGCGGTCTTTTAATTTAATTGTTTTGGCAAAGGCAAAAATAGCTTCGACTAAACCCTGATTTGCTTTTTTGGTCAATTTATCAATTTTTGATTTCAAAATACCGACATCAATCTTTTCCTTAGTTCTTTTTGAAATAGCTCGTCCTTTTGCTTCAGTATCTTCTGTGGAACAAACTCGATTACCACCGCGTTCTTTGACCTTGCTTATTATTTCCTCAGCCAAATCAACCAAATCCATCTCTTTAGAAACTCTATCCTCAGGATAAGAAACAACAGCTATGCTTAACTTCAATTTCACGCTATTTTTCTTATCTCCAAAATTATATAAATTAAGGGCATTTAAAAGTCTCTGTGCTAAACTTAAAGCTTCCTCTCTATCTATTCCAGGAGAAACAATAATGAATTCCTCTCCGCCAAAACGGAAAACAATATCATATCTGCGCACCATTCTCTTTAGCTGTTGGGCAAATTGTCTCAACACCAAATCACCAAATTCATGGCCGTAAACATCATTTATGGATTTGAAATAATCAATATCCAGCATTATGAGTGAAAGAGGATAGGCATTTCTTTTGGCGCGATGGAATTCTCCTTCAAGAGCTCTTTCCAGATGAAGATGATTGTAGAGTCCAGTGGAAGGGTCAATCAAGGATAGTTGCTTTAATTTTTTATTCGTTTTTAAAAGTTCTTTATTCAGTCTCTCCTGTTCCTGCTCAGCTTTTTTGCGCTCAGTAATATCCGTATCTGCGCCTCTATAACCGAGAAGCTCTCCTTTATCATCTAAAATCGGCAATCCACGTGTCTCTAAAAATACAATTTCCCCATTTTTATGCACATTGGGATTAAAGAAATTTCTGAAAGTTCCCTTTTTGATAAGAATTTCAAAAGCTTCTCTTTTTAATCTTTCTCTTTCTGCTGGAACAAATAAATCATAAAAATATTTCTTTCCTACAATCTCTTCTGGTTTGTAACCTAAAATTTTTTCTACACTGGGACTTGCATAAGTATATAGACCCTTGGCATCTGTCTCCCAGATGAATTCACCAGTTGTCTCTGCAATCCGTCTAAAACGTTCCTCACTCTTGCGTAACGCCTCTTCTGCGGGCCTATTTCTCAACTCTAACTCCTCAAGCTCAGTTATCCGAGCTTGAAGAATTTTTATTTCCTCCTTAAGCTGCTCTTCTGTCTTAACAGTCACAACTGCTCCTTGAATTTTAAAATTCCCTCTGGTGTGCTAGTGTCATATCCAGAAAAGTGCGAAGCCTTCTTGCGCGTGTGGGGTGTCTGAGTTTCTTTAAAGCCTTAGCCTCAATCTGCCTAACCCTCTCACGCGTAACTTTAAAAACATTGCCTACCTCTTCCAATGTATGCGGACAACCGTCAATTATCCCAAAACGTAAAATCAATATCCTCTTTTCTCTCTCTGTCAGTGTAGATAAAGCAGAATTCATCTCCTCCTTTAACATAGCGCGCACAGTTTCATTGGCAGGAGAAACCGCCTTTTTATCCTGTATAAAATCTCCAAAGTGCGTATCTCCTTCATCTCCAATAGGCATCTGCAAAGATATTGGCTCTTGCGCTATTTTTAATATTGCTTTTACTTTTCCCTGCGGTAAGCGCATCTTTTGAGCAATCTCTTCAGGCATAGGCTCTCTACCATTATCCTGGATAAAGACTCGTGAAAACCGTATGATTTTATTTATGGTCTCTGTCATATGCACGGGGATTCTAATCGTGCGTGCTTGATCAGCGATAGATCGCGTTATTGCTTGTCTTATCCACCAAGTAGCATAGGTAGAAAATTTATATCCTCTTTTATATTCAAATTTTTCAACTGCGCGCATAAGACCGATATTTCCTTCTTGTATTAAATCCAAGAAAGAAAGGCCCCTGTTGGTATATTTTTTGGCAATACTGACCACCAGCCTTAAGTTTGCTTCCACCAGTCTTTTTTTAGTGCGATTGAATTTAAAATGTGCAGATTTAATCAATTTCATCTGCTCCCTTACCTCAGAATATGACTCACCCAGTTGTTTTAATATGGCGCGCTTCTTTAGCCTGTTATATTTGTTTTTGCGGTTTATATGGTCCCATTCCCTAAGCAGGCCACTGAGGTTACGCACCGCGACCTCTATTACAGAAGTAGTAAAATTTAGCTGTAACAGAAAATTAATTGTAGTTGTATCACTGCGTGTATGCTTTAGGCGTTCAAGTATTCTCTTGATTCTGTTCAAAACACTTCTCTTGTTAACCTTTATATCCTCTTTTACTACCTCTTCTAAATTTACTTTTTCCTCTAAAATATCTTTAGCAATAGACAATATTACCTTACGTGCAAATTTGGTAACCAATGCTGCGCGCTTAAATTTATCCTCTGCTTCTTCTATTTTCTTAGCCAGTTCTATCTCGTTTTCTCGTGAAAGTAGTGGGATTGAGCCCATCTGTTTAAGATACATTTTAACCGGGTCATCTAATGGTAGGAATCTTTCCTCTGTCTTTAATTGTTCCTGTAAAATATCTTCTTTTGTGACAGTGGGTTGTTTCTCTATGCCTTTTTCCTCTTGGCGCTCTACAACCTGTATATCTTCGTCCCCTAATAATTCAAAAAGCCTATCGATCTGTTCTAAAGAAGATAAATTTTCAGGCAAAAGATCATTTACTTCATCATAAGTAAGGTATCCCTTTTGCCTGCCTAACTCTACAATCTTTTGCAACCCTTTATTTGCATATTCTTTTTTCTTCATCCCGTAAGACCCCTCCTATAAATTTCTCTATATAAAGTACTATATACTTCTTATTAATTAAATTTATTCTCAAGAATAAATCCCGTACTAATTTTGACCATTGGGTCTAACGGGATTCATTTCGCTTTTACTCCTGCTTAATTAAATGATGAAATTCCTCTACAAGCCTATTCAGCCTTTCCTCATCTCCCAGATGTTGAGCTGTCTTTATCTGCTCATGTAACCGCTGTTTTTTTATTTTTAATTTTTCATTTTTAAGGCGCTGTATACAATCATTTACTATCTTCTCTTTATTCTGCGCGGATAATTCCTCAGGTAGAAAAACTGATTCGCAAATAACTTGCGAAATATCCTCCTCATTAAGATAATTCATTAGAATTCTTGGCTCTACATTTTTTCCCTGCTCAATAAGGTCAAACATTATAGAGACAATTCTACAAGTCCTGTCGTCTTGGAAATCTGCTGGCTCAAGGGCATCCTTTACGCGGTGGATAAATTCTGTTTCTTCCAGCATCAACTTAATTAACAATTTCTCAGTAGGATTTATACTTAATACATTCTTTTGCACTGGCTGTTCATAATCTATAAATGTCTTTACTTTTTTTATTTTTTTCATTTCTTGCAATAACGCTTCCTCTTTAATATCTAAATCTTGGGCTAGTTTTTTAATATACTCTGACTTTAAAACCAAATTTCTAAATTTGCTTATAGTCTCAAGCATAAGGGTAGAAATCTTTGCTTTTCCTTCTATATCTCTGTAATTATAACGTGATTTTAAAATTTCTAGCTTATAGTCAAAAAGGCCTTTGGCCTGCGTAATCTTTTCTTTAAAACTATCTATTCCGTTCTTGCGTAGGAATAAATCAGGGTCAAATCCTTTTGGCAAAGAGACAACCTTTACATTCATTTCCTCTTCTACAAATATATCTAATGTCCTTAAAGTAGCTAATTCGCCCGCATCATCAGCATCATAAACCATAACTACATTATGTGTATATCTTCTTAAGAGCCTGGTCTGCTCTAAGGTAAGCGCTGTGCCAAGTGAGGCAACAATATTCTTAAAACCTGCTTGATAGGGCATAATAAAATCCAAATAACCTTCCACAATTACTGCAAAGTCATTTTCTCTTATGCTATCTTTAGCGAAATTTAACCCATAAAGGTTCCTTCCTTTAGAATATATAGGTGTTTCTGGAGAATTAATATATTTAGGCAAAGTATCATCCCCCTCGACTCCGCTCGGGGCAGGCAGCACCCTTGCCCCAAAGCCAACTACTCTAGATTTAATATCAACTATAGGAAAGATAATGCGCTCACGAAATCTATCATAATAACCGCCACCTTCTTTAGCAAGGATAAGCCCTGCTTTCTCGAGCAAGGAAAGGTTGATATTTTTGCTCCTCAGATAATTCATTAAGGCATCCCATTTATCTGGCGCAAGTCCCAATTTAAACAATTTGCTCGCCTCTTTGCTAACACCTCGTTTTAGTAGATAATTCTCTGCCTGCGCGCCCTCGGGAGAATCTAGATAATTTACATAGAATAAAGCGGCGAGCTCATTTACCTTATAAAGTTGCGTAATTATACCTGCGGTTTTTTGGTCTTCCTCTTTAACTTTTGGTAAAGCCACACCTGTCTTTTTTGCCAAAGTTTCTACGGCCTCGAGGAATTCCATTCTTTCAAAACGCATAAGGAACTTAAATGCATTGCCTGATTCGCTACAGCCAAAACAGTGATAAATCTGTCGATCAGGTGAAACTATAAAAGAAGGAGTTTTTTCATGATGGAACGGACATAAGGCTTTAAAATTCCTTCCTGTGCGCTTAAGTGGTATATAACTTGAGATTACCTCCACAATATCCACGCGGCTTAAGATATCCTCTAATATATTCTCAGGGATACGTCCTGCCATTTTTAATATCTCTTAATTCTGTTAAATCCCGAACAACTAATTATCTGTAATCTTTCTTTTGCTTGCTTCTCAATCCTATCTAAAAGCAAATTAAGCCCTAAAGTATCGGAAGATATGTGACCAGCAATAACTACATTCAGATTTGCATCTTTTACTTTCTTAAAATGCTCCTCGCTTAAATGCATACAGATTAAGGTCCTCACCCCTGCTTTATAGAGTTTATCAAAGACATTGCGTGGCCCTTCAGTACCTCCGGTCATCTCTACTGAAATCCTGCCCACGCACCTTTTAGGATTACCTAAAGTAATGCGCGGCCCTG
>Ga0315282_10013980_pt1 | contig 12015 bp, 11 predicted proteins | sample YL17G07_20_MG_FD_203693 | JGI IMG/M metagenome (GOLD analysis project Ga0315282, IMG submission 203693) | Sediment microbial communities from Yellowstone Lake, YNP, Wyoming, USA - YL17G07_20 | ecosystem: Environmental > Aquatic > Freshwater > Lake > Sediment | place: USA: Wyoming | collected... | reverse complement strand
TAAACAACCTTGAATACTTCCTCTTTCAAATTTGCCATAGACATGGAGAGATATTCAATCAGATCTTCTGGCCCATGAATAGTAGTTTTGCCTAATATTTGCTCTTTTAGTTGCCGCCTGGCAATCTCTGTCGCCGCAAGCAATTGAGAAACCTTTGCAGGTCCCAATCCTTTTATTTTTTCCAACTCTTTCCTATTAGCATTAAGCAATCCCCTGAGACCACCAAAGTGGTTGATCAACTCTCTACCCAAGGAAACAGCGTCTTTTCCTTTTATCCCAATGCGGAGAAGTATTGCTACCAGTCCCGCATCAGATACAAACTCAGGCCCTTTTTCCAGCAAAAGTTCACGGGGACGTTCTGACTTAGGCCAATTCTTTATCCCCTTATCCTTTTTTTCATTTCCTTGCTTCATTAGTTATGCCTCGACATAAAGGCAGACCAAGATTTGGAAAATCTTAAATTTGGTGAGAGTTTACTAAATTGGGGGAAAGAAATCAATTAAGAATGGGCACTAATGTTTCTTTCGGGTGGGGAGGGAAAGTTGTCTCCCTGATTCTGAATAGGGAATTCCGAAATGCTGGTAGGCCAATTCTGTGGCTTTCCTCCCGTTCTGCATCCTTGCCACAAAACCGATCTTGAGGAGAAACGGTTCAATCATATCGACTAACGTATCTGTCTCTTCCTGTAAGGTCGCTGCGATCGCCTCAAGACCCACCGGCCCGCCTTTGTAATACCGGATGATGGTCTCTAAGAACCTCCGGTCAAGACTTGTCAAACCAATCTCGTCCACTCCTTCCAGAAGCAGTGCCTCATCGGCAATGGCTTTATCAATCCTTCCCTGCCCTCGGACCTCAGCAAAATCCCTGACCCTTTTGAGGAGCCGGTTCGAAATCCTCGGTGTGCCTCTCGACCGCTTGGCGATTTCTTCTGTCCCTTCCTCATCAATGGGAATCTTTAAGAGAGTTGCAGAACGCCTGACCACCCTGGAGAGTTCTTCCACCGAATAGAAATCGAGATTCCGCAACATCCCAAAGCGCTCTCGAAGAGGCGCAGAAAGGAGACCGGCCCTTGTAGTGGCCCCCACAAGTGTGAAACGTTCCAACCGATACCGGTGGCTTCTTGCATGAGCCCCTTTATCAAAAATGAAATCGATGCAAAAATCTTCCATGGCTGGATAGAGAAATTCTTCAACCACTTTGGGTAGACGGTGCACCTCATCAATAAATAAGACATCCCCTCTTTCCAGATGGGTAAGGATGCTGATCAGGTCGCCTCCCTTTTCGATGGCCGGCCCGGAGGAAGTGATGATGCGAACTCCTAATTCTGTGGCGATGATATGGGCGAGAGTCGTTTTCCCCAACCCTGGGGGAGAATGAAAGAGGACGTGGTCGAGGGGTTCTCCCCTTTTTTTTGCTGCCTCGATGGCGATCTCCAGGGTCTCCACCACCTGTCTCTGACCGATGTATTCAGAAAGCTTACGCGGCCTCAGGTCGAGGTAGTCATCAACTTCGGGCTTGATCTCTTCGGCTTCCCTCCCCAGGTCGGGCGTCATCTCTTCTTCGGATTTTTTCATCCTCTCCTCTTAAAAATGTCAAACAAAATCGTTTGGGTCATTTGAAATTGAAACCTGGAATTTATTTGGAATTTGTAATTTGTAATTTGTAATTTGTAATTTCATATGGCTCATTCGAAAATGACCGTTCGTATGAGAGTAAGATTCGAACGTCCTGATCCCATCAAAGGGGGGCCTCCTTTTGCCCTCGATACACTTCTTCAAACAATTCTTCGGGGGTTGAGATGCCCGGATTTCTCAGCATTGCCTCCTTGACCAGTCGCTGCGCCTCACTTAGTTTGTAACCGAGGTCTTTCACCAAAACCTCCTCCACCTGTTTCTTAAGGTCCACGACCTCCACATCGACTGAAGTTTGATCCTCCATCATTAATGCGAACTTGCCCACTTTTCCTTGAAGGGTAGCGATGATCTTATCCGCTGTCCTTCTACCAATTCCTTTTAGCCTCTCGAGAGTTTTCGAATCTCGTTCTTCTATCGCCTTGGCAATCCTGGGAATGGGCATGACCAGCGCCTTCACCGCAGTGGGGGGGCCGATGTCTTCAACGGTTATGAATTTCTCAAAGAATTCCTTCTCCGGTTCGAAGGTAAACCCGATGAGGAGGGGTTTGGGTTGCCTTTCGGTCTGATGGTAGTAAATATAAAGTTTGACGACCTCCCCATCCTCCCCTGCCCTCTTCAGAGCAAAGGTCTGTCGAACAATGGCAGGAAGGAGGATTTCATACCCTACCCCATTCGCTAAAACCACGATCCTATCCTCTTCTTTTTTTAGCAATTTCCCTTCGATGTAACGAATCATTTTCACCTACCTAAGCGTTCGTATGGCCCTCTCATTATTCCTTTAGCTCCATGGATATAACCAGGTTAGAAATCCCAAATCCCAATACCCAAATTTCAAATAACTCCCAAATTCGAATATCTAAATTCCAAACTTTTTTATTTATAAGATTTGAATTTTGAACATTGGTGCTTATTTGGAATTTGGTGCTTGGTATTTGCTATTTCCCTGCTTCTCTTCCGAGAAGCAGAGGTTACCAATGAAAGTTTTCGTTTCGGGAAAGACCGGTTAGGGCCAAGGCAAGGGCATCGCCCGCATGGCTCGAACTCAGGGGATTCTCGATCCTGAGAATCTGCCGGATGGCCTTCTTCATCTGTTCCTTGTCCGCCCGACCGCTTCCGGTCAACGCACTCTTCACCTCCGTCGGTCTCACTTCAACCACAGGAATATCCATCTCCTGAGCTGCAAGGTAGATCACGCCTCTCACTTCTCCCAACTGAATGGCTGCCTTGGGAAATTGCTTTAAGACAAAGACCTCTTCGATGACAACGAGGTTGGGCTGCCATTTCTCAAGAAGTCCCTTCAGGCGGTCATAAATAGTTTTTAAACGGAGAGGGACAGAACAATTTGATTCGGTTCGAATGGCTCCCCAATCACAGGCTCTCCCTCCGCGGGAAAGGGCCTCTACCACGCCAAAACCCGTCATCGCCAAGCCCGGATCGATTCCAATCGCCTTTACCAAAAGAGTTTCTCCAGATGTGAAAAAGCCACCCTCGCTTTCCTTCAAAAAGGGTGGCTTGTCAATTGACGGAAGTAGGAATGTTTATGCACTGAGGCGTTCCATCTCCTCATCGGCAATATCGAAATTGGCGTAAACCTTCTGGACATCGTCAGAATCTTCGAGCCCTTCCATTAATTTCAGCATCTGCTCTGCCTCTTTTCCGCTCAGGCGAACAGTGCTTTTCGGGACCATGGTAATATCAGAATAATTGTATTTGAATCCGGCTTCTTCGACTGCCTTTTTTACTTCTTCGAAATTCGTCGCATCGGTCGTCACCTCAAATTCCTTGCCCGACTCCCTCACGTCAAGTGCTCCAGCATCCAAAGAGATCTCAATCAAACGATCTTCATCAATCCCATTCTTTTCGATGGTGATCAAGCCCTTCTTTTCGAACATCCAGGAGACGCACCCGTTTTCACCAAGGCTTCCGTTGTACTTTGAGAAGACATGTCTCACATCGGCCACAGTCCGGTTTTTATTATCGGTCAGCACCTCCACCATCATCGCCACGCCGCCCGGTCCATAACCCTCGTAAATCAATTCTTCGTAGTTGACCCCCTCCAGTTCTCCGGTCCCTTTCTTGATCGCCCTCTCGATGTTGTCCTTGGGCATGTTCTCTGCTTTCGCATCGAGAACGGCAGTCCGCAGCCTCGGATTGGCATTCATATCTCCCCCGCCTATACGAGCTGCCACCATGATCTCTTTGATAATCTTGGTAAAGAGCTTTCCCCGCTTGGCATCCGCTGCGCCCTTTTTTCGTTTAATCGTACTCCACTTTGAATGTCCAGACATCGTTCTCTCTCGAAAGTATTAATAAAAAATATCGAAATTAAAAATATAATATTTACTGACGAAAAGCAAGGGAATTTTTGGCCGAAATGTGGCTCTCCCGTTGAAGATAATCCTCAAAAGCCAGATCACCAAACGGTCAATCTGAGCTGCATCCAAACTTCCAAAAAATCAAGAAAAGGTGTATATTACAATAAATTGACAATTGCCCTCCGGAACTTAGCGAAGGTTGTACAGAGCGTAAACCCTTAAGGACTTAAGTCGGCGAAAAAGGAAAATGGATGCCTACAGTACTAAGGGTTGGACCATATCGATATTTCTTTTATGCAGGCGACCGGGATGAACCACTTCATATACATGCAGAACGTGAGGGCAAGATTGCAAAGTTTTGGCTCGACCCAATACGATTACAAAGCAGTGGTGGATTTAGCAGAGCAGAAATTGGCCTAATCTTGAAAATCATCAATCAACATCATAAACAATTGGTGGAGGCGTGGCATGAGTATTTCGGCAAATGAAATAGAGGTTCCGAGCGCTGAGAATGTGAGGATAAGCAAAGATACCCTGAGTGTCGACCTGAGCGACGGGCGAACCATATCGGTTCCTCTCGCATGGTTTCCTCGGCTTTTACAATCTACTCCAGAGGAGAGGGATAACTGGAGATTGATTGCTAAGGGACATGGTATCCATTGGGAAGATATCGATGAAGATATCAGTGTCGAAGGCCTTTTGGCGGGTAGACCATCAGGTGAAAGTCAATCCTCCTTTAAGAAATGGCAAGAGGGTCGGGTTTCTCGTCTAAGACGCTCAAGCCGACGCTTCGGGGCGCGGAGATAAAATCTTCGTTAGGTGTGAGGTACCCTCAATATAGGTAGGTCAACGAGATAAATTATTTTGGTCTGTTTCGCCATTTTAGCTTTTCCCTTGTAAGTCCCGGCAAAGAACAGGTAATAGAAAGTCATGCAGGATTCAGGTTAAATGTTTAATTAGAGGTCAATTATGGCTCCTGACGTTGTTTCGGCAGTTTATAAAGGTAAGTACAAAATCGAGATCAGATTTGAAGACGGGAAAAAAGGAATCGTTGACTTTTCAAAATACCTCAATAAGGGTGGTGTCTTCGAACGATTTAAGGATATCCATTTCTTCAAGTCTTTCAAAGTGAATTCGGAACTCGGCGTCCTTTCATGGGGGGATGAGGCGGATGTTGCTCCAGAGACGCTATACTCTGAGGCTACAGGCGTGCCCCTCCCGGATTGGATGAAAGAGGACGAGGCGATTGGCAAACAAAAGGCTGCAGCAGATCATTAACGAGATTAGAAATTGGGACAAGGGCACCCTTTTGCTCATTTTTACACTTTGTAGTCCACAACTTTAAAGCAGAATCCTTCCTCAAGTTTCTGTTGACTTTTCTCATCCAAATCAGTAGTCTTTTATCGAAACTGAGACGGCATATCATCATATAGGCAATCCCAAAGATATCCATCTTTTAGTAAGCACAGGGCAGTTTGAATCTGGAGAAAAACTCGTATATGCGGTATTCCCAAGGTTGGATACATAGAGACCGTTTAGTTTAATAGTGGTTTGAAGAAAGGAGGTGAAACCGAGGAAATCTGGAGCATCAAGGTTATGACGGTGAGAGGGAGACTAAATAGAAATGAAACCATGGTGGGCGCTAGAGGATTTGAACCTCTGACTTCCTGCGTGTGAAGCAGGCGTTCTCCCCCTGAACTAAGCGCCCGTAATATCGGAACCTCAAAATCCAAAATTTGAAATTTGAAGTTTGAGGTTTGAAGTTCTTCTTTCATGTCTATTTTATAAGACCTTTCTTAAAAGTCAATCCCTTTAATAAAAGTTAAGGGCGGAAAGGAAGGATACTGCAATGATTAAGTTCCCTTTAGGGCAAATTGCCTAAATACCTCTCAAGTAATATCCAGTGTATGGTATTCAATAACTGTTTGGCTCCGCTCTCTTTTTGCAACGCCCGAATACCACAGATGATGCACGTGACAAGGGAATCCGATTTCTCCATCTTCCTCACATCCTTCATCGTCGGATTCAACAATAGCCTTGTCCTCAGGTGAATGACAAATTTATATAGATCGAGAAAGACAGGGAAAAGAGAACTTTCCTCCACCTTTCCTGAGGGAGAAGCGAGCCCTCTTCTGACGCCCACCTCCAGGGCACGGGACCAAGAGGCGAGTCTCTCTACCTCGATCTCTTTTCGTAGGACCACCAAGATATCGGTGTGGTCAATATTCCATTCCATGATCTCATCGATGAGTTCATCATAAGATCTTGTTTCCTTATCGGTCGGGGGTTCAAGCTTCCCACCAACCCCTGGCCCGCTGCCCTTTAAAAAATCAAGGGTTCCCAAGATGCTCCTCTTTAATTCTTATTGAAATTTTCTCCATTCTATCAGAGAGGAGAGGACTGTCAAATAGTTTTTACAAGATTTCTGGAAAAGTCCTGAAATCTCTCAAGAGAGCGAGAAGGGTTTTTCAGAGCTCTCTTTAACTCGCTTCCAATTCCACCTCGCAGAGCAAAGCCTTAAATACGGGAAATCCTGAGATAGGGTCCCGGTTCTCAGGATCGGTCAATTCATTTACATTGGCCTCTTGCCATGCCCGGGGTTGAAGCGGCCCCCCTCCCCCCATATTGGCCTCGATGACCCCTTTCGTGATCCGACTTGTAACTTTCGCATAGAAAGGAACCCTTCCCCTTTTTGTCCTCACCCAGACTCTGTCTCCATCTCGAATCCCTCTTGGTTCCGCATCCTCGGGATGGATGAGAATATTCGGTTTATCCTGGAGCTTGAGAAGGCCGGGAATATTGAGATGCTGACTTCTGAAGGCGGACTGGATACGGGTACCCGTCGTAAGAACCAGGGGAAACTCCTTGGCCAATTCGGGAGAACCGAGCGGACCTTCAGAGGGTTCCTGATAAACAGGAAGGGGATCGTAACCATGCTTTTTAAGCAAACTGGAAGAGATCTCGAACCTTCCGGAAGGCGTTTCAAATCCTGCCTTTCGATCTTCTCGAAGAAGTCCTTTTTTATACTTTTCATAGGTCATTGGAGGCGATGGGAGAGAAATCCCCTCGGGTGTTGACCTCAATTGTTCGAGAGAGACAGGAGACCGATCGAATATAAATCTCAACATCTCCTCTTCAGATTGCGGATAACGATCCCCATATCCGAGGGCTTTTGCAAGCTCCGCCAGGATGAGGTAATCATTTTTAGCCTCACCGACAGGGGAGATCACCTTTTCCCTGAAAGAGAGATGCGCTGGATAACGTTTATAAGAAGTGATCTCGAACATCGTTGTCGCTGGGAAAACGATATCTGCATACATGGCCTCATTGGTGAGAAAGCGGTCGATGACGATCAAAACCTCTAATGATTCGCAACAACGCCTCCATAGGTCTGGATTCGGGAAAGATGTGATAATCGAACCGCCCAAAACAATAAGCCCCTTGATGAAATAAGGATCCCCATCCAAAATCGCTCTCGGCACCTCCATAAAATGGCCACTCCGGTTCAGGTCGCAGTAAAGGGGATAACGATCTGATCCAATGGCTGGTTTTCCCCGTGGGGGCGCTATCCGGTTTCTTCGGATGGGAGAAGCCTGAGGCATTCGAAAAACCAACCCTCCCGGCCTGTCCAGATTTCCAGTGAGAGCCCATAAAGTAAGGACGGCGCGAATATTCTGAACTCCACTATCCGTGTATTCCAGACCGGTGTGGAGGAGTAGCGAGGTTCTCGGCTTCGCGAAATCCTCAGCCAATCTTTCGATCTTCTTCTTTTTGACCCACGTGATCTTTTCTACTTTTTCGGGCGGAAATTCTTTAACATATTCTTTAAATTCTCCAAAGCCATATGTCCAATCATCAGCAAAGTCTGCGTCGTAGAGACCTTTCTCCATGAGCACATGGGCCATTCCCAGAGCTAAAGCTCCGTCTGTCCCAGGTCTGATGCCAACCCATTCGTCGGCTTTCTCTGCCGTATAGCTTCTCAGAGGGTCGATCACAACGACCTTCGCCCCTTGCTCCTTGGCTTCCAAGATTCTCTTGAGATTGATCGGAGGAGAATCGGTCGCAGGGTTGGATCCCCACACAACAATCCGATCGCTGTTCTTGAAATCCGGAAAGACGTGGTCGAATGAGGCTCCCAGCGTGGACACAGGGGCCAATACCCGATGAGAATTGTTGCAGATAGAGCTACAAGTGAAAGTGTTTGGAGATCCCAATGGAAAGAGAAAATTCAAACAGACATAGTCGTGACCCCCTACTGAATAGATATCCCTGAGGGAGTCTTCGAAACCTCCCCTTCCTGAATAGATGGTCATGGCCTCAGGCCCGTATTTCTCAACGACCCCTTTAATAAGTCGTACTGAAACTTCAGATGCCTCTTCCCATGAAACCCTTTCCAGCTTCCTTTCACCACGATTCCCGATTCTCTTCATCGGGAATCTCAATCGATCAGAAGAATAAATGATCTCTTCTGCATGAACTCCCCGAGTACAAACGATCCCCAAGGGATGGCCTTGCATCGGTTTTATCCGATGGAGTCGTCCTTCCTTCATAGTAATTTCAACCCCGCAACCTGAAGGACAGATTCCACACAGTCCCTTCTTTTCTATTTCCTCTACCATACCTTCCCTCGTTGGATAAATTTAGTTTTTTATAACAGGTTATTTCTCAAAAGGCCATTGCTTTCCATTAAGTTATATTGTAAAAAAGGGTTGACAAAGGGGACCTTAGGAATATAATAGCTACCTCGCTGCGAATTTTGGATTCGATCGGGGACCTCTCAGAGAACCGGACCTGATCGGGATCATTTCTCATGGATATAAAGCGTAATTACTACGAAGATATTGAACTTTTTAAAAGCAACACCATCCTCGTTTGGTCTATTCTCTTTCTCATCTTTTTGGGAATCTTCCCTTTTCTCATTCAGAAATATCACCTCTTGGGGATGTCCCTCTATACCGTTAATCTCATCACCATCCATGCCATTGTAGCGATCGGCCTGAATATCCTTGTCGGATACACGGGTCAGATATCGATGGGGCATGCCGGATTCTTTGCCATCGGAGCCTTCACAACCGTCATCCTCATCTTAAATTGGAGCTTCCCTCTTTGGATTGCTCTTCCCGTTGCAGGGTTTGTCTCATCCGCCTTTGGATTTATTCTCGGACTTCCAGCCCTTCGTCTGAAGGGCCCCTATCTCGCTATCGCCACCCTTGGTTTCGGTATGACCATTACCACGGTTATCAAGCATATGGAATTTTTCGGGGGGAGGATGGGACTTCAAGCACCAAAACTCTACCTTTTTGGAACCCCGATGAAGGATATCCATTATTATTATGTGATCATGATCATCGCTGTCCTGATGGTGATCGGAGCAGTGAAGTTGATCAAGACAAGGGTTGGACGGGCCTTCATCGCTATTCGGGATAGTGATATCGCTGCGGAGGCCATGGGAGTCAACCTCACCTATTATAAAACTCTCGCTTTCGCAGTAAGCGCTTTTTACACCGGTGTTGCAGGTGGTCTCTATGCCTTCATTCTTGGATTTATCAATCCCGAGAGTTTTCATCTCATCATGTCCATTACCTTCCTGGCCATGGTCGTCGTTGGAGGTTTAGGCTCCGTCATGGGTTCCATTGCCGGAGCTGCTCTCATGACATTTCTCGACATCAAACTTCAGGTCATTCAGGACATCCCAGCCGTTGGACCTGCGTTGGTCACCTTTTCACAAAAATATATGTCCATCGGCGGGATCTCCAATATCGCTGTCATTGTTTATGGATTGATCATGATTTTGATTGTTCTCTTTGAACCCTTAGGAATATTTGGATTCTGGATTCGAAACAAACGTTACTGGAAGACATGGCCATTCTAAAAACTAATGGAATATTGGAATAATGGAACGATGGGAAAAACATATAACATCGCGACAAAAAGAATGTTAACCCAACATTCCATCATTCCATTCTTCCACCATTCCAATTGAAGTCTTTTGGAGAAGGAAGATGTTTGGTCAATTGATTGTGAGTGGGTTGGCAGTGGGAGCCTGTTATGCGCTGCTGGCTATTGCCATGGTCATCATCTATAAAACCTCTGAGGTTCTTAACTTCGCCCAGGGAGAAATGGCCATGGTCAGTACGTTTGTGGCCTTCACCATTCTGGATAGCTACAATGTTCCCTTCCCATGGGCCGCTGCCCTCACCTTTTTATTCGCTATCCTTCTGGGCATTTTCTTTGAAATGGTCTTCTTGAGACAAGCCAAAGACCCAACAGTAATAGGACTGATCATCATTACCCTCGGTTTCGAAATGATTTTGATGGGGTTTGCTGGCTGGAAATGGGGGCCGGATCAAAGGTCATTCCCCTTTCCGGTCTCAAACATAGAAGCCTACAATTTTTATGGCCTCATCATCAGCAAGATCAACTTCTGGACCATTTTGATCACCCTCGTTCTGATGGTTATTCTTTTCCTCTTTTTCCGTTACACCAAATTGGGGATTGCCATGAGGGCGACTCAGCAGAACCAACTGGCTGCCCGCGTCATGGGAATCCGCACCAAATGGATTCTTTCTTTCACCTGGGCCATTAGTTCTATTGTTGGGGCAGTAGCTGGAATTCTCATCGCCGCCCTTGGCGTACTTGATCCTCCCATGATGATGGACCCTCTTCTGAAAGGATTTGCCTCTGGGGTTTTAGGGGGGATGACCAGCCTGCCTGGTACAGCCGTTGGGGGCGCAATGTTGGGAATTATTGAGAATCTCTTCGGAGGATACATTTCTTTAGCCTTTAAATCTGTTGTGGCTTTTGCAATTATCGTATTAATGTTATGTATCAAACCGAGTGGACTCTTGGCCAAACACTACGTGAAGAAAGTTTAAACCCTTTCACTTCACCCCTCCCATCTGGGGAGGGGCGAAGGTGAGGGGAAAATCCTAGAAAGGAGGAAGAAAAATGCTGAAGAAAAATTTAACTCTCATTGGACTGCTGATGGTCACGGTTTTATTAATCGCAGTTCCGGCCTCAGCTCAAAAGGTTCGTGGCGTCACAGATACCGAGGTCCTCATCGGACAATGGGGACCTCAGACTGGACCGGCTGCTCCCTGGGGTGCAGTCGCCAGGGGGACAGACCTATTGGTCAAGATCATAAACGAAGAAGGGGGGATTAACGGAAGAAAATTCAAATATTTTCTCCGTGACGACTCCTATCAGCCAGCAAAAACCAAAGCCATTGCCAAGGAGTTTGTAGAACAGATCGGTGTGTTTGCAGTGGTAGGAGGTGTTGGAGTTGCACCAGGTATGACTGCTCGGGACTATTTTATGGAAAACAAGGTCCCCTGGTGCGGCCCGGTTACCGGGGTTTACGAATGGATCACCCCAATTCAAAAATACCTCTTCGCCATCTATCCTCTCTATGATGACGAGGCGTTTAACCTGACTGGCTATCTTTATGAAAAATTAGGCTACAAAAAGATCGCCATGTTCTATCAGAATGACGACTACGGAAAGCAAGGAGTGATGGGAGTTGAGCGGTATCTTTTGAAGAAAAATATCAAACTTGTCGCCAAGATTTCTGCCGAAGTGACGGATCGGGACTTGAGCACCCATGCGCTAAAGCTTAAGAATTCTGGAGCAGAGGCTGTGATCATGTGGGCAATGCCCACCCATGGTGCGTTGATTTTAGCTGAAACGGCTAAAATTGGTTTTAAACCTCAATGGGCAACCAGCAATACTCTTTCTGATTCGGCCCTCATGATGCAAATCACAAAGGGTCTATGGGCAGGTATGATCAATTCATTCTTTGGTGAATTGCCTGATTCCAATCACCCCTTAATGGTCAAATATAGAGCAGCGCATAAAAGATTAGCACCTCAGGAGAGATGGGGTGTGTTTTATTATGCGGGGATCATCTTTGCAGAACCATTTTTTGAAGGGGTGAGGAGAGCAGGAAAGAATTTGACGCCAGAAACATGGATTAGTGCCATGGAAACTTTGAAGAATTGGCAAGGGATCGGTCCTCCCATCAGCTATTCCAAACCTAACCACCCTATGGATAGGCAAGGGGGGAAGCA
>Ga0315282_10013979_pt1 | contig 12015 bp, 11 predicted proteins | sample YL17G07_20_MG_FD_203693 | JGI IMG/M metagenome (GOLD analysis project Ga0315282, IMG submission 203693) | Sediment microbial communities from Yellowstone Lake, YNP, Wyoming, USA - YL17G07_20 | ecosystem: Environmental > Aquatic > Freshwater > Lake > Sediment | place: USA: Wyoming | collected... | reverse complement strand
GCCTAAGATACTTAAGGAACAAAAGCAGAATATCCATTAGCTCTGTATTCATCTGTTGTTTCACTCCTAATACAATATATGAATACAGGGCAATAATATAATTTACAGCAAATAAATTACACTACCACCTTTGTGGTGAAATATCCCTTTGTGGCCCCTGTGGTGCCTCTGTGACCTCTGTGGTGAGCCTCCCGGCATCAAAACATTATTATCTTTAATCATGCTATGAGGGCTGTGATGATAGTCCAAGAGGGCCGTGTCTCCGCCGAGCTCAGCGATGACGTTTTTTATAATCCGCGCATGGAGATGAACCGCGACATTACCGTGGCATGCCTGGAGGCGATGCCGGAAGTATCGACGTACCTGGATGCCATGGCGGCGTCGGGCATCCGGGGCATAAGGGTGAAGAAAGAAGTGTCCAGGGAGATCGAGGTCACGGCCAACGACTGGGACGGGCCCGCCTGCGAGCTCATAAAAAAGAACGCCGAGCGCAACGGAGTACAGGTCAGAGTGTCCAGGTGTGGCGCCAACACGCTGCTCTCCTCCACGCAGTTCGACTTCGTGGACCTCGACCCCTTCGGCACGCCCGCGCCCTACATAAACGCGGCCTGCTGGGCCTCGAAGCGTGCCATGGGCGTCACTGCGACGGACACCGCCCCTCTGTGCGGCGCCCACCTCAAGTCAGGCATAAGGACTTATAGCGCTTACCCACTAAAAACGGAGTACTACGCGGAGATGGGGCTACGGGTCCTTATGGGCAAGGTAGCCCGCGAGGAGGCCAAATACGACCGTGCGCTCAAGCCGCTGCTGTGCTACACCGACGAGCACTACATACGCCTGTACCTCCAGGTGGCGCATGGCCGGGCAGACGCCGACAGGATGATGAAGGACGTGGGCTTCATAGTCCACTGTTTCGCTTGCAAGAACCGGTTTGCGCTGAGGGGGCTCGCCGTGCAGGCTCCCGACACGTGCCCGGTCTGCGGGGCGAAAACGAAGTCGGGGGGGCCGCTGTGGCTGGGCATCACCAAAGATGCCGCTTTCATTGAGAATGTCATCGGCGTAATGGAAAAAGGGCAATTCAATAAAAAGGAGAGGGCAGTCAGGATGCTCGGCCTGGTCAGGGAAGAGCTCGATACGCCTACCTTCTATGACCAGCACGCCATATGCCGTGACCTCAAGGCCACGCCCTCCGATATAAAGGCCCTGCTGGATGCGCTACGAGGCCGGGGGTATGCGGCCTCCCGGACCCACTACATGGGCGTCGGGTTCAAGACGGACGCGCCCATCAACGTCATCCGCGGGACCATCCTTATGTTATCAGATTGAGTGACCTTTTCTATCACAAACGTTATATGCTGAAATTCATAATATTGAAAATCGCCAAATATAATAAAAAAATATTCGAATGCCAGGGTTACATCAATAATAAATTGCACTGTAGGTATAAGTTTTATATTAGGGAGTGTAAGGTTTATAAACTGTTAGAGCTTATTACATGACTATCGGGTGCTCGGTGAGGATATGCCAGATTTGACTTTGATTAATATCCTGTGGATGGTAATTATTTTCGTTATATCTCTATCTATCGTCCTTATAATTCCCAAGATAAGGGAGATAGAAAACGGGACGGTGAAAACGGTAGTATATATCGTGCTCGGGCTCGTGATGTTCACCCTCGTAGGGTTCGCTTTCAACCTATGGGAGAATCCGCCTGATGGCGGCTTGCTCCTTGCCTCGGATGTAGTTGCCCCCTATACACAATTCTATCCAATTTTGGTACTGGCAATGGCGATCGCCGCTACAGTCCTGACCACGTATACGGAGAAGGATAATTATGCCTACTTCTTCGCCGGGACAGGGTTCGCCGTTTTGCTGCCGGACATGTACCTGTATGTTTTCCAAAACGGCCGCTTCGACCTGGCGCTTTTAGGCTGCGCCCTGTGGGCGATTATACCGGTGACCTGGGCTTTCATGTGGAGGGACGCGGCGCTCGTCGAGACCACCGCATGGGAAAAGGTTATCACGGCGCTCAAGGCGACTTTCCTCACGTACCCCGTTTACCTGCTCACGGCCATAATCGCGGTATTTGGCGAAAGAGGCGGTGGCATCGACCTGGGCGTATTTACCGGAGTCGCCAATTCGGTCCAGCTGATCGTCATGTTCATTCTCGTGACCGTGTGGTTTTTCTTTTTATTCAATATCATAGTAGTCTCGTTAATGTTCGTGGTACACGACCTCTTGCTGCACCTGTTCAACTACCGGCGCGTGGCCAGCACGAAGGGCATAAAGTACGAGAAGATCAGGTCGGCGGCGGCCAAAGCGGAGGCGCCGCCGAAGCCGAAGGTCAACCACTACGCGGGCCTCATCGAGGAGATGCAGGTCTTCAGCAAGTACATAGGCCAGGTCGACCGCATCAAGGCCGCGTCCACCATCGGGCGCTTCAAGAGCGAGTACCAGACGCTGGCCGTCAAGTACAACGAGGATTCGAAGTCCGACGCGGAAAAGATCATCAAGATGATAGAGCTAGATTTCATGCAGAAGTACTAAAGGGTTAGCTATGACGCTGTTAAACCGTGAGGACATGATCAGGATCATCGAGACCTGCGAGGTCAAAGGCCAGGATGAGGCCATCGTCAGGGCTCTGATGTACATCAACCTGGGCTATCCCATCATGTTCTATGGCCCCCCCGGTAACGGCAAGACGACCATCGCCGAGCATTTGTTGAACTACATCTCGGGCGGCGACAACTATTACCGCATAGAGGCCACGGAGGGCATGACCGAGTACCAAACCATCGGCGGCTTCCACCCGCTATCCATGTCGGGCAACCCCGAGCTGTCCCAGAAGTTCATCTATAAGGACGGCATCATTACGAGGGCGGTCAAAGAGCAGAAGAATTTGCTCATCGACGAGTTCAACCGGGCGCCTACGACCGCTTACTCGGGCCTGTTCATGCTCCTATCGGCGGGCATCCTGCCCGTCGAGCACAGCGAGGAGGTCCTTAAAAAGCCCGATAACTGGGTGCTCGTCGTCACAGCTAACCTGGGCGACGAGGGCACGTTCAAGATGAGTTCCGCCCTAAAAAGAAGGTTCATACCCATTTTCATCGGCTACATTAACCGTTTTACGGAGGAAAAGGTCGTCCGCTCCTATGCGCCGGGCATGGACCAGGCCATCGTGAACGCTATTTTAGACTTCGCAGAGGAGACCAGGAGGTTGTGGCAGGAGGAAAAGGTGCTCCCGCTCGGCCTCTCCACGGACGGCGTCATCAAGATGACCAGATATTGTGACCTGTCCATCTCCGAGGGCCTGGATGGCAAGACCGCCTTTACGGACGCAGCGATGCACCAGGGCATCGTCATCGCCGACGAGACCGATTATGCCTCCATACAGACGGTGAACGAGCTTGCATTGAGGATCGCGAGCCGCCTATGATCTTTGATGACGATTCTAAGCTGAGGGAGTCCTGCTCCGCCTGCATGGCGGACCAGGGCGACGTGGAGTCATATGATACGCTGATGAACGGCTGCAGGATCATCGGCCGCAGCTTTTTACGGTTATACAGCATCATGCCTTCCGTGACTACCCGGATGGTGTACGCACGCTACTCCGGATCCGGCATGATCTCTTTTAATAGGACCATCTCGGGCTTCAGCAGGAACGGTAAGACTTTAGACGAGGTAGTCGCCCGCTACCGGCTCAAGGACGTAAAAAAATTGAACGTCGCCATCATGTACGATGACTCTAATTCCATGACCGGCTGGTGGCGCAGTAAGAACATGAGCACGAAAGTCAACGAATCGCAGGCCCCGCAGTCGTATGCCAAGGTGGCATGCCTGTCGCTCATGGAGGGGCTGGGCAAGGCGGCCGACATCAGCCTGTGGACGTTCGGGAGCCGGGCGGAAGGGCCGTTCAACGCCAACACCAACATGTACCGTCAATTAATATCCCGTAACGGCTCCGGCGGCACCCGCCTCGACCTGGCGCTCCAGTCCTTGATCGACGTCGGCTGGCACAGGAAGCGGGGCATCAACGCCGTCGTCGTGCTCACCGACGGTGTGCCCGAGGTCGGCAGGAGCATCTACGCGGAGGACGTGCTGGTGAACATGAAGGCGCTCGAGCTTATCAAAAGCTTACAGAGCAGCAAGGTGAAGGTCCTCTACGTCCAGCTTCATACCGACGATTCGAGGAAGTTCAAGAAGAGCGGCGGCTATACGATGGCCGAGTTCGGCGTGGCCATCGACAAGATGGGCGGCATGATGATGAACGTGGATACCGCCAACCGCATCAGCGATTCGCTCTTCAAGGGCCTGCAGCAGGTGCTGAAGCGCCGTTAGCGGCAGTGTCCCCATATTTTAAACATCGGCTGGGCGTATGGTTTCGCTATCAAGGCGAGTCTTAGGTACACTGTGGTCAGTAGTTCCGTGCTTGTATTCTATACGTTTGCGGGGTTAGTGTCTCACGTACGTCCCTCCGGTTGGTAGCACGAAGTCACAAGACTATTTTTTAGAGTTACATCCACTAAATAATTAAAACACTGGGGCTCACGGTTAAACCACTAACTGCACGAAGTCAGTTTAAATCGTGAAGGCGCCAAATCACGGTTAGTAAGTCACGAACAAGTTCCCCTAAATACCAAAGCGAATGAAATCAATTCAAGCAACAAAACGACAATAATAACGAGGGGTAATAAGCCAGGAACAGGGCATGTGGAAGCTGTGATAACGTTACTCTTGGGAATTGGTTTGATTCGCTTCGTTTTTTAGGGGAACTTGTTCGTGACTTACTAACTGTGATCTGGTGTCTTCATGATTTAAAGTGCCTTCGTGCCATTCGTGGTTTAACAGTGAGCCCCAGTGTCTTTGATATTTTGTGGAAGAAACTCTAAAAAATAGTTTTGTGACTTCGTGCTACCAACCGAAACTGATGTGCATGCGGTATAAAACACTAACAAACCGAAACAGTCTAGCTCCATATGCACAAATACAAACCGGGGAGCTGTGCGCAGACCGCATACCAGGCAAAACAATAAAAAGCAAGCACGGAATTACTGGCCTTTGTGGTGAAAAACCAGAGGCTGTACGTTGAGTCGCAAATCTGGCAAGCATATCGGTACAAGCGTAGAAAATAGTGGATATTATGCCCACGTAGCGTGGCGCCTTTTCTATTGCGTAAAGATTTAACGGACACAGCGCCTTTATATTATTACTATAGGTGATATTTTTGCTCCGCGCAGTGGAAAAAGCCCTGGAGGGAAGGGCGGATTACTTCGACGTTAGGTCTACGGACGTCACCAGCACGAACCTTGAGATGAAAAACAGGGAAGTGACCCGGGCCATATCCGGAAGGGAGGTCGGCGCCTGCGTACGCGTCCTTTACAGGGGGGCCTGGGGCTTCGCCAGCACCCCGGACGGTAGGGAGCCGGCGCTCGCAGAGGCGGCGGACAGGGCAGCCAGGATTGCCAGGGGGATCAGCGAGACGGTGAAGGAAAAATCGGCGCTGGCGCCCGTGGAGCCGTCAAAGGGCACGGCCGAGATACCGATGAAGAAGAGCTTTTTGGAGATGGATATCGAGTCAAAGCTGGAGCTCCTGGAGTCCACGTACGACGCCATTAAGGATTATGATTTCATCGTTAACATGACCGCCACGTATAAGGATTTTTATACCATCGAGGAGTTCGAGTCGTCCGATGGCAGCCGCGTCACCACTAAAACGCCGAGGCTGCTGTGGTCAGTCGAGATCGTAGGGAGGAAGGACGGCGACATACAATCGGTGCGCCGCCGCATAGGCAATACGATGGGGTTCGAGGCGTTCGACGGGGACAAGCAGGTAACGCTAGCCCGGGATGCGGTCGCATCGCTGGTCGCCCTGCTGGCGGGCAAGTCGCCCCCGTCCGGCGTCATGCCCGTCATAGTCGACAATGGCCTTTGCGGCGTGTTCGCCCACGAGGCCGTCGGCCACGCCTCCGAGGGGGACCTCGTGGCCACAGGCAACTCCTGCTTCGAGGGGCTGCTGGGCGAAAAGATCGGCAGCGGCCTCGTGACCATCAAAGATAACCCCACCATACCCGGCCTGTTCGGCAGCTTCGTGTACGATGACGAGGGCGTGAAGGCACGGACCAAGGTGTTGATCGAGAATGGAGTGCTCAACGACTTTATCCTGAGCAGGGAAACCGCTGCCCGCCTGGGCATGGAGCCGAATGGCGGCGCGAGGGCCGAGTCGTATCATTACAGGCCCATAGTACGCATGAGCAACACGTACATAGACAGGGGAGACGCCACGTTCAAGGAAATGTTAGAAGGCATCCAGCTGGGCGTGTACGCGAAGGACAGCCGGGGAGGGCAGGTCAACACCTCGCAAGGGTTCTTCCAGTTCAACGCGCAGGAAGCCTACCTCATCGAAAACGGCGAGATAACGAAGCCCTTGAGGGACGTTTCGCTGTCGGGCAAGACGCTGGATATTTTGAAGCTCATCGACATGGTGGGTAACGACCTGACGATGGGGCACCCGGGCATCTGCGGCAAAGGGCAGTCCGCCCCGGTGGGCGACGGCGGGCCGCATATACGCATCTCTAAGTGCGTCATAGGAGGGAGATAACATGCAGTCCGAGCTTTTAGCCGTCGCTAAAAAGGCCGTCGATGCCGGTATAGCCATGGGGGTCCAGTGCGAGGCGTTCGTGCAGAAGACCAGGCATACGTCTATAACCGTGGAGGGGGGTAACGTCACCTTCGGCTCCATGGACGGCGACTATGGCGTGGGCATCCGGGCCATAAAGGACCGCCGCGTCGGGTATGCCTACTGTTCTAATGAGACGCTCGACTATGGCATCAAGCAGGCCATTGCGGCCACGAAGTTCAGCAAGCCGGGCGATTATGCTTTCCACGATGACACGGACTATTCCGGAGAGCGGTCGCTCTTCGATAACCGCGTCGCCTCCATGGTGCCCGAGGACGGCATCAGCCTTACAAGAGACATGGTGGAGGGGGCGTCCTATGACGAGCGCGCTTTACCCTCCCGGGGAGGCATCGGCTTCGGCACCATCGCCATGGCCGTGGCCAACTCCCGGGGCGTCGCCGTCATCGACGAGGGCACTTTCATCAACGGCACCATCATGTCCATCATTAAGGAGAACGGCATGGTGGCCAACGGCGACGATTACGAGATGTCCAGGTTTTTAGATTTTAACTTCGAGCGGATCGGGCATACGGCGACGGAGAGGGCGGCCAGCCAGCTCGGCCAGAAGGGCATAGAGACGGCCACGATGGCGGTCATCATGAGGCCTAGCGCCGCGTTCGATATCCTGTGTAATACGGTGGCCCCGGCGCTCTATGGTTCCGCCGTGAAGAAAAACGAGTCGGTATACGTCAACAGGATAGGGCAGCAGGTCGCGGCCCGCGGGCTAACGTTGATGGACGATGGTACTTTTAATAAGGGGCTCAACACGTTCGCCATGGACGAGGAAGGGTACCCGAGCCGGAAGAACGTTCTCATCGAGGACGGCGTCCTGAAGATGTTCCTGTACGATGAGTTCTCGGCCATCGAGAGCGGCGTAGCGCCGACCGGTAGCGCCATGCACTCTGACCGGCTGGAAGCGAGCACCACCTACAAGGTGCCGCCCACGACCGGCGCCCGGAACATAATATTGCGCGGGGAGACCATGAGCGAGGAGGAGATGATAAAAAATATTAAGAACGGCGTGCTCGTCCTCGACGTGCTGGGCGCCCACACGTCTAACCGGGCCAGCGGCGATTTCTCGGTGGCCATCTATGCGGGCTACGCCATCAAGGACGGCGAGCTCGCTTATCCGCTAAAGGGGGGCATGATCGGCGGCAACATGCCTAATATGCTCATGGACGCCGCGCTGGCCGATAACTACAAGGCGGTGGGCTCGGGGCTGTCGCCTGCCACCGGGTACATACCGAGCATCAAGTTCGAGAATGTCCATGTGTCGGGCGAATGATGCCGGCCCTATAAAACTAACTTTTATTTAATAAAAACTTTTTAGTATATATTTAGTATTATATTATATGAGGCTTCCACATTGTCCCGGCCGGTCAAGCTTATCGCATGCTCACTACTAGCCATGGCGCTGCTCTCGCTCATGGTCCAGGCGCATAGTGATGGCTCGGGCGTGAAGGCCTATGTGCCGACGCAGCGCTCGGCCCTGGTAGACAATTTACCTTTTATGTATAACGGCTCGTTCGTGGTATACAACGACGGCTACAGGGATGGAGTGTATATTATCCGCGTGGGAGTCACCGAGCCGTCGAGCATTAACTGGCTGAACTTGAGCGACGCCATCTTCACCTTGAGGCCGGGACAATCAAAGCTGGTTTATTTTACCTTTAACGTCACGGGCGAGGAAGCCCTGCCGGGAGAGCACGAGTTCATCTTTACGCCGACGCTTCTTACTTCGGGCGTCGAGCCATACCTGGACACCTTTGCCAACTACATATCGAGCGCTGACTCATTCAGGTTCAGGCTCAACATGTCCGGCCAGTATGCCGCCGCATCCACCGGAGTACCCGTAGTCTTCGCAAATGATAGCCGCACGAACCTGATCCAGTACTCCGTGTTGCAGGACACCAATAAGGTGGTGACGCAGCTGGACCGGGCGATCAAGCTGAACGTCCCTGATAAGGCCATCGTCGGCGAACCTGTGCCCGTATCCACGTCCATTTTCGAAGGCCTGAGTAACAGGGGTATTTCCATTATGGTGGTGTCCCCCGAAGGTAAAGTATACCCTATTGATGAGGGGAACTATACCTTTAACAGCGTCGGCCTGTGGGGCGTCATCGTGCTGGTGGGGGACGAGATCATCATCGGCAAGGCAGTGGACGTGACGCCGGTGCAGTCGCCGCTTGTGGGCCTGGACGTCGGGACCGCCCTGGCCGGGCTATCGCTGCTCGTGCTCCTTTCCGTGGTGCCCCTGTGGCTCATGGCGCCCGGGAAGGCCATGGAGGACCCCTACGAGGACATCGTATACAAGGCCTATATCATACGGAAGTACATCGATAAGTTCGACAGGCACCGGCTGCGGCGTGCAGTTGAGATGCTCAACAAGGAGTATGAGGGGCTCATCTCGAGGGGTGCCCGGGGTAAAAAAGCGAAGGCGCGCAAATCCATAGAGGAGCTCAACACGCTCGTCTCCCTGGAATAACAAAGCTATTTTTCTATCTTAGCGATGATGCCCTGCGCCGCTACGATGCCCATGGCCGCCGCGGGCACGATGCCGCGGGTCACGCCCGCCCCATCCCCGGCCACGAATAAATTGTCTATCACGGCGGTCTCGAAGTTGTCCCTGGTCTCGGGACGTATGGCGGCGAACTTGATCTCGGGAGCGTATAACAAAGTCGTATCAGAGGCCACGCCGGGCACCACCCGGTCGAGCATGTCGAGGCCTTCGAGGATGTCGGTGACCACCCGGTGGGGTAAAGCCATGGAGATGTCGCCCGGCGTGACCGCCTTCAACGTGGGCTCCACGTAGCTCCTCTTGAGGCGCTCCCATGTGGACCGGCGGCCCTTTTTCAAATCCCCTAAACGCTGAAGCAGCGGCTTTCCCCCTCCGATCGTCTTCGCCTGCTCGGCGATGGTTATACCATACTCGTTAGTATTTTCAAGCGGCTCCGTAAGGGCGATCTTTGTCAAAAAGGCGAAGTTGGTATTACTGGAATGGCAATTACGCTGGGAGTGGCCGTTGGCGCCCACCCCGGACTCATACGTATCCTGAACGACGAACCCGCAGGGACACGTACAAAAAGTCCGCACAAGGTCGTCATACGTGGGAGTATACATCCGGAACTTGGGGTCCCAGTTCGTCTTCACCGCCTCCTCGTAGACGACTGAGGGGACTTCCACGCGGACGCCCACGTCGATGGGCATGTACTTGATGGGCACGCCGAACTTTTTCATTTGCTCCCCGAGCCACGTGCTGCCGGAACGCCCGGGGGCCATCAGCACATAATCCGCGCTGAGCCTGCGGCCGTCGGCGACCACGCCGGTCGCCTTTTTGTTCCGCGCCGTTGCGCTTTCCACCGTCGTATCGAGTAAAAATTTCACGCCACGCCGCTCGAGGTCTGACTTCATGGAGCCTATGACCTTCGGGAGCATGTCGCTGCCGATGTGCTTTTGCCTTATGGGGATAAACTCGATGCCGTTGGCCGCCGCGCGCTGGACTAGAGGCGTAGGCGGCACGTGGGGCTCCTCGGGCGGGGCGCCGTGCTCGACGAAATAGGTATCCACCATGTCAAAAAGCTCATCCGCACGCCGGGCGCCGACAAAATCCACGAGGTCGCCGCCGATGAGGGGGCTCAGGTTGAGCTTGCCGTCGGACATGCCTCCGGCGCCCCCTACGCCCGCCGTCACGCTGCACACATTACAATACACGCAATACTTGCCCTTCATGACCTGGCAAGTCCTCTGCCCGATATCCCTGCCCTTCTCTATGATGGTCACGTCGGCGTACTCCGCCAGCTCCCGGGCGGCCATCAGCCCCGCCGGGCCGGCCCCGACGATGATCACTTTGCCCTTCGTTCCGACCACTTCTTCCATATTGAGTTCACGCAGGGTCAATATTAATAATTTCTCTACGGCACGATCTGGTGCTGGCGGCGGGCACGCCGGGGTTCCTCATCACGGTCTCGCCCGTACAGGAGCCCTGGGGGGCAAGGTGAATAATGCTCGGGGATGCCGGCGGCCGTCTTTCCATACCGGGCGCATCAGTGAAAAGGAGGCGGCATGATGGCAGGAGCATGTTGCTGCAGCGAAAAAACCCTGGCAAATGGCCGATCGCTATTCAGCTGACGCCATGGCGTGCCCGCCTTGCCACCACCAGCGCATAGGCAAACGCCCCTATCGTAAATATTATCACCACTATTATTGCCATCAGATAGGGGATTACCGGGTTCCCGATCAACATCACGCCGAAGGCGATGGAGCAAACGCCCATGGCGGCCATGAATACGGCATAGGCGATCATCCACTTCGCCGCTTTCCGGTTGACCTTATCCTCGATATCGGCCGTTATCCCGAAGAGCCGCTCGCCATATTTCCTGAACGGCCGGTAATTATAATCCCGGCTCCGTACCTGGCCTGTAGCCAGCGGCAGGCTGACCAGCGCGATCACAAAGCCGAACCATATCAGGAGGATGCCGAAGATTATGCCCGTCACGAGCCACATCTTTTGCGGGTCCATCTCACTTCAACTGTATATAAAATAGTCTACCAGTTGATAAAGATTCGTCTAATAAGCATGTGCACGATAAAGGCTACAATTATATCACAGGCATAAAAATCCCATATTAAATAAAGGGAAGGCCATTAAGCCATAATATAACAACCTATTTATAGATAATGGCTTATATATCGGTAATATATCCCGTGAAATTAATAGTTACATCGTCATCTTGATCTTTACCTGTATATTCATAGCAGTTTGCGGGTGCGCGCAAAATCCAAGTGTCGGCTCGCCGGCCGCCATCGACGCGGCGAACGTTACCGCAGACAGGATATTAAGTTCAATAAACAGCGGGAATTACTCCGACTATTCGGAAAATTTTAGCGATAAGATGATAGCCCAGGTAAACGAGAGCCAGTTCAGCTATTTGCGAGGCGCCGTACAGGACACGTTCGGAAATTATGTTTCCAGGTCCGGGCCTACGTCGTCGGTCATCCAGGGCTATAATGTGTTCGTGTATAATTGCACGTTTACCAAGGGATATGTTAACTTCCAACTGACCATGAATATTACGGATCCGTCCAGGGTGGAAGGGGTATTTTTCCGCAAACCGTGAGCCTTCCATTTTTTATCATTATGTTCATGTCGATACCGTGATATGACCGTTAATCAGGGATGGCGATGTATAGCTGGCTATACCTTCTGCAGGGCTTTCCTATGAAAAACTTGTGTGTGGTTTGAAGGTATAACGGGGGCTATGTGCCGTTATGCCCTTTGTACCACCTCCCTGGCACGACTAGGTATCCTGCCTTGGCGAGGATGTCGATCATTTCGTCGA
>Ga0315282_10013978_pt1 | contig 12015 bp, 7 predicted proteins | sample YL17G07_20_MG_FD_203693 | JGI IMG/M metagenome (GOLD analysis project Ga0315282, IMG submission 203693) | Sediment microbial communities from Yellowstone Lake, YNP, Wyoming, USA - YL17G07_20 | ecosystem: Environmental > Aquatic > Freshwater > Lake > Sediment | place: USA: Wyoming | collected... | reverse complement strand
TTTCAATAGCCGGCTGGCGCTGGCTATGGCGTCGGGGCAGGGCACCGCCTTTCCTTGAGCGTCAATTAATTCAACCCTGGGACCGCACTCAGGGCAGGCGTTTGGCTGGGCATGGAAGCGGCGGTCGAGGGGGTTGTCATACTCTGCCTGGCAGCGGGGGCACATCTGGAAATGGCGCATGGTTGTTTGGGGGCGGTCATAGGGCATATCGGCGATTATGGTGAAGCGTGGTCCGCAGTTGGTGCAGTTGGTGAAGGGATAGCGGTAGCGGCGGTCATCGGGATTCACCAGCTCGGTCAGGCAGGCTTTGCAGGTGGCGATATCAGGGGAGATGAGCTGGTATTTTCCCTTTTCGGCGACGCTGGGGCGGATTTCGAACTTTTTGTAGCCTGCGGGCGGGTGGTAGCTCGTGGTTATATCTTCAATATGTGCCAGGGGCGGGGCGTTTGTCCTAAGCTCCGAGCGAAACTGCGCAATAGCCCTGGCTTCTCCCTCCACCTCAATCCTGACATCCTCGGAGGTGTTGCAGACCCATCCCCTCAGATTGTGCCGGGTAGCCAGGCCGTAGACAAAGGGTCTGAAGCCGACTCCCTGGACGATGCCCCGGACGCTGATGCGGGCTAGCTGTAAGGTATTAGCTCTGGTCATCAGAGAATTTTACCGCAAGCCCGCGCTCCAGGCAAGAAAGAGGACGCTTATCTTCGTGGTCTTGCTGCTTTCCGGTTATAGCCCTTTATTTCCCCAAGCAGCCAGGAGCACCAGCTTTCTATTCCCGCGCCGGTCTTGCAGGAAGCCTCAAAGAGCCGGATGTCGGGGTTCAGCCCTTCGACACTGCGGCGAAAGGTGGGGATGTCAAAATCAACATAGGGGAGAAGGTCGGTCTTGTTTATTATCACGGCATCGGCGCCGGCGAAGATGACGGGGTATTTAACCGGCTTATCATCGCCCTCGGGCAGGCTGGAAATGACTATCCTTTTGTGCTCTCCCAGGGCGAACTCCGCGGGGCAGATGAGGTTGCCCACATTCTCAATGAGGAGCAGGTCTATCTTCTCCAGCGGTAAATCTTTCAGAGCTAGCTCAATCATAGCGGCAATCAGGGAGCAGCTCTCGGGCATATTTCGGGTGTTTATCTGGACTACCTCCATCGCCTCGTCCTTCACCTTTTCAGCATCTACCGTGGAGGCGACATCGCCTTCGATGACAGCGATGCCGAGCCTGTCCTTCAGCCGGGCGATGGTCTGGAGTATAAGGCTGGTCTTACCGGCGCCCGGAGATGACATAATGTTAAGAGTGAAGGTCTTGTGTTTGTCCAGCAGCTCCTGGTTCCGGGCGGCTATGGACTCGTTAGCCTCCAGGATGTTCTGCACCACTTCTATCTTTTTCATTTCACCGGCAGGCTTCTTATATTATAGCCTTTGCCGTCAGCCCCTGATACCGGCAGGAAGCAGGGTGCCCCCAATTTTTTCAGTCCACCTCCATACTGGCGAGGTATAAATCTCGCCCTCCTGTTATCTCCACGCTCTGGCTGTGGCACTTGGGGCACTGCCATCCGCCCTCTTTCGGCTCGAAAACGCTGGAGCAGTCCCGGCAGCGAAGCTGAGCCGGGGTTAGCTCAAATTGAAGAGAGGCTTTCTCAGCGATGGTGTTTTTGCTCATGGTATCAAAATAAAATTCAATGCAGTCAGGCGCAAAGCCGGTCAGCTCGCCCACAACAAGGTTAATTTTAGTTATCTTCCTGGCTTGAGCTTTCTCAGCTTCCTTTAAGGCGATGTCAAGGATATTTTCCGTCACCCAAAATTCATGCATTTTACCCCGGCATCAGCCGAGACAGTGTAGCTTACTTTGGCTCTGGTTTCAATCTGAAGCGTGAGTTTAGCTTATCAGCCGGGCTAAAGAATTGGCGATGGCTGCCAGGGCTTTGGCTCGCCAGTAAGGGTTGCTTATTTCCAAGGCGGTTTTGTGAGCCTGGGCAAAGTCTTCAGCCTCACGGCTGCCGCCGCCGATATCAGCCAGAGCTTCAGCCCGGAAAAAGGGATTGCTGATTCTGGCGGCCAGTTTGCGAGCCTGCTCAAAGTCCTCAGCCTCATTGCTGGAGCTGCCGATAGCCGCCAGAGCCTTAGCGCCGCAGTAGGGATTGCTCATTTCCGCCGCTAGCTTGCGGGCGGACTTGAAATTTTTAGTCCTGGCTAAGGATTTGGCGATGTCGACCAGGGTTTCATCTCGCCAGAAAGGATTGCCGATTTTGTTTGCCGTTTTGCAGGCTTGCTCGAAGTCCTCGACCTCGTGGCTGGAGCAGGCAATGGTCGCCAGGGCTTCAGCCCGCCAGTAAGCACCGCTGATTTTTTCCGCTGTTTTGCGAGCCTGCTCCAGCTCGTTAATCTGGGTCAAGGAATGAGCAAGGAGCACCAGAGCTTCGTCCTGCAAATAAGTGCCGCTGATTTCAGCGAGCACCTCGCGAGCCTGCTTGAAGTCTTTCGCCTCAGCTAAAAAGCCGGCGATGTCGGTCAGGGCTTTAGCCCGGAAGTAAGGGTTGGGGATTGCCACCGCTGATTTACGAGCCTGTTCAAAGTCTTTAGCCTTGTGGCTGGAGCCGGCAATAGCCGCCAGCGCCTCAGTTTGCCAGTAAGGGTGCTCTATTCCCCGGGCTATTTTGCGAGCCTGTTCAAAGTCTTTAGCCTTGTGGCTGGAGCCGGCGATAGCCGCCAGCGCCCGGGCTTGCCAGTAGGGGTCGCTTATTTCCGCCACCGTTTTGTGAGCCCGGGCAAGCTCCCCGGTCCTCGCCATAGAGCCGGCGATAGCTGCCAGTGCTCTGGCTCGCCAGTAAGGGTCGCTGATTCTTGAGGCTATTTTGCGAGCCTGCTTGAAGTCCCCCGCCCCGGCTAGAGAGCTGGCAAGGGCTTCCCGGGCTTCGTCTTGCTGATAACGACTGCTGATTCTGGCGACTGTTTGGCGAGCCTGAGTAAAGTCCATGAGCTTACGGCTGGAGGCGGCGATAGCCGCCAGGGCTCTGGCTCGCCAGTAAGGGTCGCTTATTTCCGAGGCTGTTTTGCGAGCCTGGGTGAAGTCCTCAGCCTTATGGCTGGAGGCGGCGATAGCTGCCAGGGCTCTGGCTCGCCGGTAAAGGTCGCTGATTTCCGAGGCGGTCTTGCGAGCCTGCTTGAGGTCTCCGGGCTTACGGCTGGAGGAGGCGATGGCTGTCCGGGCTCTGGCTCGCCAGTAAAGGTCGCTTATTTCCAAGGCGGTCTTGCGGGCGGGCTCAAATTCTCCCGACTCGGCTAAAGAGGCAGCGATAGCTGCCAGACCTTCAGCCTGCCAGTAAAGATTGCTGATTTCAGCCACTGTTTCGTGGGCTTGCTGGAGGACTTTTTTAAATATCCGGGGTAAAGCAGCTTTTGAGGTCTTAAGCTGAGACATTCTCTGTGCCTCCTTCCCCTGGAAAAGGATTTACCGTCGGAATACGCTGGCTACTCCCAGCGGGGCTTTCTGGTGATAAGCGCTATCGCTACGATAAGCACTACGGCAACGACGATGATGGTGACGATGCCGCCGGTACCCAGTCCGCCGCCGGGGGCGGGAGCGCCAACCACGGTGAATTGTTCGCTCTGCCCCTCCAGGGATACGGTATAAGTCCCCGGAGTTTCCTTAGCCACCGTAAAGACTACATTCTTGATGGAATGAGGGGGAATGTCTACCGTCCGGCTGTCCTCAAGATTGTCATTTATGTAAAGCTGAACAATGTGGCTCTCAGAGGTATCGCCCTGGTTCTCGATATAAATGGAGATGCTCACCGGCTGGGCAGGGCTTACCTGGCGTGGTGAGATATGCAGGTAAGGCAGGGTTACCTGGCATTGCGGGTAAGTAGCGGCGCTGGTATTTGAGGCAGCTATAGCCGTATCTATTGCCCTGGCGATGGTGTTGGAACTGACTATCGCTGTGCTTGAGGCTGTGGCGCTCGTAGCGGTTACAGTTGCCGTTGAGTCCTTGATAAGAGGGCATTCGCCGCCGGGCAGTCCGTCGGGGAGAAGCCTTAATACCCCGAAGCTGCTGTCCGCTGCCCCGGCTACGATATATCCTCCGTCGGAGGTCTGCTGGATGGAATTGGCGTCTTCGGCGCTGCTGCCGCCATAGGTCTTTTGCCACTGGACTTCGCCGCCGGGGTCAAGCTTTAACAGCCAGAGGTCGCCATTCCCGGCTCCAAATGACTCTGTCTCCCCGGCTACGATGTATCCTCCGTCGTAGGTCTGCTGGACGGAATAGGCATAATCGTTGCTGCCACCGCCATAGGTCTTCTGCCACCGGACATCGCCCTCCGCTCCGAGCTTTAATACCCAGAAGTCATAATCGTTTATTCCTGTCCCGAACGAGTCTGTCGTCCCGGCGAGGATATATCCTCCGTCGGTGGTCTCCTCGACGGAATAGAGAAGGTCATCACCGCTGCCGCCGTAGACCTTCTGCCACTGGATGCTGCCGGTGGAGCCGAGCTTTAATACCCAGAAGTCATAATTCCGCAGTCCGGCTCCGAACGACTTTGTTGTCCCGGCGAGGATGTATCCTCCGTTGGTGGTCTCCTGGATAAAGCAGGCAGACTCCTGACCGTTGCCGCCATAAGCCTTTTGCCACTGGACTTCGCCTTGGGGGTCAAGCTTTAATACCCAGAAGTCATCGCCTGCCGTCCCGAATGAGCCTACTCCGGTGACAATATACCCTCCGTCGGAGGTCTGCTGGACGGAATAGGCGCAGTCGGCAGCGCCGCCGCCATAAGTCTTCTGCCACTGGACATTGCCCTCGGGGTCAAGTTTCAATACCCAGAAATCGCCCCTTCCCACTCCAAACGAGTTCGTCCACCCTGCCACGATGTATCCTCCATCGGAGGTCTGCTGGATGGAGGTGGCGCTGTCGTCGGCACCGCCGCCATAAGCCTTCTGCCACTCTATATCGCCGCTGGGGTCAAGCTTTAATATCCAGAAGTCATCGCCCCCCGCTCCAAAGGAGTTCGTCTTCCCGGCTACGATGTATCCCCCGTCGGAGGTCTGCTGGACGGAAGAGACTGCGTCCCGCTTGCCACCGGCATAGCTCCTGACCCAGTAACAGTTAGATATTGCAGAGCATTGAGACTCACCACTGAGCGAAGAAGTTGAAGGTGCAGCGGTGGTAACGCCAGGGGTAACCGCAGTGGCGTTGCCGCTTATTTCGGTATCTACGCTGGCTGCGCCAGTTGTGGCGATAACAGCAGCGGAGCTTCCGATGAAAGGACATTCACTGCCAATCAAGCCTCGGGGGTCAAGCTTTAATACCCAGAAGTTGCTCCCCGCTGCCCCGAACGAAGTTGTCCTTCCTGCGGCGATGTATCCTCCGTCGGAGGTCTGCTCAATGGAAGAGGCTGAGTCAAGGCCATCTCCACCGTAGGTCCTCTGCCACTCTAGATCGCCGTCCGGGGTGAGCCTTAATAACCAGAAGTCACCCCCTTTCGCTTCAAAGGACTCGATATACCCGGCGAGGATGTATCCTCCGTTGGAGGTCTGCTGGACGGCGCTGGCATAATCAACTTTAGCCCCGCCATAGGTATTCTGCCACTCTAAGCCGCCGCCCAGGTCAAGCTTCAATACCCAGATGTCGTAGTCCCCGGCTCCGAACGAGTTTGTCTTGCCAGTGACGATGTATCCCCCCTCGGTGGTCTCCTGGATGGAATAGGCGCAGTCATCGCCAGCGCCGCCATAAGCCTTCTCCCACTCGGTGTTGCCGTTGGAGTAAAGCTTTAATACCCAGAAGTCATTGTTCCCGGCTCCGAACGACTCGGTCTTGCCGGCGACGATATATCCTCCATCGGTGGTCTCCTGGATGGAGTAGGCACAGTCGTTGCCCTCACCGCCATAAATCTTCTGCCAGTAGATATTGCCGCTGGGGTCAAGCTTTAATACCCAGAAGTCATCGCCCCCGGCCCCGAAGGAGCTTGTCTTCCCGGCGACGATGTATCCTCCATCGGAGGTCTGCTGGATGGAATAGGCACAGTCATCGCCATCACCGCCATAAGCCTTCTGCCATTGAATATCGCCAATTGAATTGAGCTTTAATATCCAGAGGTCATCGTTCCCGGCTCTGAAGGAGTTCGTCTCCCCGGCTAAGATGTATCCTCCATCGGAGGTCTGCTGGATGGAATAGGCATAATCAGCGCCCTCACCGCCATAGGTCTTCTGCCACTCTATATCGCCAGCCGAAGTGAGCTTTAATACCTCAGAATCGTTGCCCCCGGCTCCGAAGGAACTGGTGCTACCGGCAACGATATATCCCCCATCGGAGGTCTGCCGGGCGGAAGAGGCATAATCGATGCCGTCGCTACCATAGGTTTGCGCCCAGTACTGCACTGGCTGGGCAAGAGCCGCGCCTTGAGGCACCGCGGCTGTCCCCAGGGACAGCGCTAGCGCCAGCGCGGAGCAAAGTATCTTTACTTTCACCTTTCCTAGATATTAGCATTTATTGCTTCGGTGTAACAATAGCGGTGAAAGCTATAAATCACTATACAGCCGTGATAAGGTATACTACAATATAACCTGCCCGGATAAAGTGGAGCAACGATGGAGATAGAGACTTTTCGGTCAAAAAGGGGGAAGGTGCCCTCGGGGTTTATCCGGGAAGTAAAGGACATCGTCGGCGGGGAAAATGTATCGCAGGAGGAAACCGACCTCATTTCCTACAGCCTGGATTACTGGATGTATGGGATATTCCTTTCTCAGTATGGCAAGCTGCCCTCGCTTCCCGCGGTGGTTATCGCGCCCGGGGACTCCCGGGAGATACAGGGCGTGTTGAGATGCGCCAATAAGCACCGGGTGGGCATTACGCCGTTCGGCGGCGGCTCTGGTGTGCTCGGCGGGGCTATCCCCGGCGGAGACGAGGCGGTCCTGAACCTTCAGCGGTTGAATGAGTTTATCTCCCTGGACGAAATATCCTGCGTTGCTGAGTTTGAGGCAGGAATTATCGGGGCGAACCTTGAGCGGGAGCTGAACCACCGGGGCTATTCTACGGGGAGCATTCCCCAGTCCTTTTACTGCTCCACCCTGGGGGGATGGATTTCCACCCGGGCGGTGGGGCAGTTCTCCACCAAATACGGCAAAATCGAGGATATGGTGCTGGGAATGGAGGTGGTTCTTCCCGATGGAAACCTTGTTGACATAAAACCAGTCCCCAGGCGCTCAACAGGGCCTTCGTTGAAAGACCTCTTTCTGGGCGGTGAGGGCGCTCTCGGCATCGTTACCAGGGCGGTGGTCTCGGTGCATCCCCTGCCCCAAAAGGTGGTAAAACAGTCCTTCGTTTTTCCCTCGGTTGCGGAAGCCCTGGAGGTGGTGCGGAAAATCTTGAGAGGCGATGCCCGCCCCGCCGTGGTCAGGGTCTTTGATGAGACTGAGAGCGAGCGGTATTTCGGGGTGAAAGAGGTGACCGTTATCTTCATTTCCGAGGGCGAGCCGGACTTCATGGAGCTTGAGGGCGCCGTGGTCAGCCGGATTGCCCGGGAAAACGGCGGACAGCCGCGGGGAGAAAGCCCCGTTGATAGATGGCTTGAAAAACGGTTTGATATCGGTCTGGGTCCGGTGGCGATGCAGCAGGGAGTGGTTGTGGACACAATTGAGGTTGTCTCACTGTTCAAGGACTCGGCGAACCTCTACCGGGATATGGTCTCCTCGGTGAAGGCGGTGGACGGCACGATAATGGTCTCGGGGCATTTCTCGCATTTCTACCGCGAGGGAGCCTGCCTTTACCTCACCTTCGCCGGCGCTTCCCCGGACTCGTTCCGTTACTATAAGGATAGCTGGACTGCCGCCATGGAGGCTACTTTAAGAAATAACGGCTCCATCAGCCATCACCACGGCATCGGGTTCTGGAGGAAGGAGTTTATGCGCCGGGAGCTCGGCGCTGAGGGCGTGGAGCTCTTGCGGAAAATCAAGGTCGCCCTGGACAAGAACGGCATTTTGAACCGGGGGAAGCTCATTGAAGATGCTGAATAAGGGTGAAGTGGAACAAATCACCAGCTGTGCCCTGTGCGCCAATATGTGTAAGCACGGCTGTCCGGTATATCTCGCCACGGGGAGCGAAACGCTCACCCCGCAGAAAATAGCCCGCCTTATCCTCTATCGGGAAAAGGGGTTTATCAGGGATGAGGCAGGCTTCTTCAAGGTGATGTTCCAGGATGCTATGTGCGGGGCGTGCCGGGTAAATTGTATCTACAATAATTTTGACCTGAGGGATTTCATTCATAAAGAGCGGAGCGAGGCTTTCAAGAAGGCTCTGCTTCCCCAGGAGACAGGCAGAAGGGTGGAAAACTTTGCCCGCTTTGGCAATCCCGATGGCGAGCGGCAGCTTATTCAAAAAGGAAACGGGGAGACGGGCTATCTCGTTTCCTGCTCTACCTACCGCGACGCTGCGATTCTGGGAGCGGTGGAGAAGGTCCTTGCGGCGAGGGGGGAGTGCCAGGAGTTCGGCGGCGGCGACATCTGCTGCGGTGCGCCTCTTTATTATGCCGGTGATACCGAGGGGTTCAAAAAGGTAGCGGAGAAAATGAAGGGGGAGATTGAGCAAAGAGGGCTCAAGAAGGTAGTCACGAGCTGTCCCGCCTGTATAAAGATGATGACCGAGATATATCCCCGGCTGGGCGTCCGCCTTGATGTTGAGCTTATTCACATAAGCGGCTTTATCGCCGCTCTCCTTAAACAGGGGAAAATAAAGGTGAACCGGATGAAGGCTACGGCGACTTTCCATGACCCCTGCCTGCTGGTGAACGATATGGGGATTACTGCCGCTCCCCGTGAGGTGATTGAGGCGCTGGGGCTGGAGATAAAGGAAGCTGTTTATGGGGGAAAGAATGCCCATTGCTGCGGGGGACTGCCGGGAGGGAAAATTGGAGATAGCAAGCTCAGTGGCAGGGTAAATGCGATGCGGGCAGGCGAGTTGAAGGAGACCGGAGCCGAGGTCTATCTTTCCGCCTGTCCTACCTGCAAGGCGGCTTTAGCCGCTGTGGGGATGAAGGATATAGCCGAGCTTGTGGCGGAGAGGATTAGCGATGGATGAGCCAGGGCTGGCGCGAGAGATAGAGGGCGAGATAGAGCAAAAGACCGGCGAGAAGGCAGCGGTCATGGTTGAGGACGGCGTGGCGAAGCTAGCCGGGAGGTTCTCTTCTTACCACGATGTTGTCCTCGCCGGATATGCCGCGGCGGTGTTTGACCGGGTTCGGGGGGTGGTGAACGAGATTGATTACCCCGGAAAGGAGCCTTTTGTCCCGCCGCCAAAGTTGTCCGATGAGCTTGGCGGAAAGGAGTATGATGTCGTTATTGTCGGCGGCGGGATAATCGGGCTGGCGGTCGCCAGGGAGCTTTCGCGGTTCAACCTGAGCATCGCCGTGGTTGAAAGGCACGATGACCTGGGAATAGACCAGACGGCGCATAACAACGCCATGGTCCACCCTGCTTTCCTTACTCAATACGGCACGCTAAAATGGGAGATGAACTACCGGGGGAATGCGATGTATGGCGAGGTCGCTCGCCAGCTTGATGTCGATTTCAAGCGGATAGGGACGCTCGTCGTTGCTGAGAGTCCCGAGCAGGAGTTCTTGATTCCCGTCCTTTTAGAGCTGGCTCAAAGGCACAAAGACCCGCCCCCGAAGGAGCTGGACAGAGAGGGACTGGATGAAGTTGAGCCGGGGTTTGCCCCGAATGTCAGGAAAGGCGTGCTGGTGGGGAACACCGGCATCATCTCGCCCTTTGAGCTTGTCCTCGCCTACGCTGAGAATGCCCTGGCGAATGGAGTGGCCTTTTTCCTGGAGACGAGCGTTACCGGAGTCCAGACCGAGGACGGGCAGGTCAGGGCGGTGAATACCACCAGGGGAACGATAAAGACGCATATTTTAATCAACGCCGCCGGCTTGTATGCCGATAAGGTCGCCGAGTTTGCTGGCGACCGGTTCTTCACCATCCATCCCCGGAAGGGGGAAACGGTTATCTTTGATAAGTCCTATCAGCCGGTGAGAACGGTTTTGGGCTCGTTCAGCATGGCGGAGGAGAGGGACGAATATTCCAAGGGAGGGGGCATCATCCCCGCGATTGACGGCAACCTCCAGCTCGGACCGACGGCGGAGGAGGTATCCGATAAGGAGGATGTCTCCACCACCTCTGCGGGGCTTGAGGCGCTGTTGGGCAAATTTGCCCCGATGCTAAAGCGGCTGAAGCCCGGCTATGAAAAGCCTGATAAAAGCCGGATTATCACCCAGTTTGCGGGGTGCCGGGCGGCGACCTACAAGGAGGACTTCATCATTGAGCCTTCCCGGAAGGTCAGAGGGCTGGTTCATGTCGCCGGCATTCAGTCGCCGGGATTCGCCTCCGCACCCGCCATCGCCGAGAGGGTGGGCGAAATAGTGGCGGAGCAGTGGCATCCCTCGGAAAACGCCCGGTTTGAGCCCTGGAGGAAGAGGGTCGAGCGCTTCTCCGCGGGGGACGAAAAAGAGAGGGAGGAGCTTATCGGGGCAGACCCGCGGTGGGGGCATATTATCTGCCGCTGTGAGAGCGTTACCGAGGGGGAGATTGTCCAGGCGCTGCATCGGGGCATTCCCGCAGGGAGCGTTGACGCCGTTAAAAGGAGGACCAGGGCTGGAATGGGGCGGTGCCAGGGAGGGTTCTGCCTGCCCAGGGTGGTGGAAATTATCAGCCGGGAGAGAAATATCAACAGGGAGATGGTGACGAAGAGCGGAGGGAGGTCGTTTATCCTCAAAGGAAAGGTGAAAAAATGAAGTATTTCGTTGTTATTGACGGTGGGACACAAAATATAAAGGCGTTTATTTTCGATGAAAAGGGAAACGAGATATGCGGCGAGACCTGTCCGGTGAGTCCTTATTTCTCAACTCAGCCCGATTTCGCCGAGCAGGACGCCGCTGAATACCTGAAAATCACCCAGAAGGTAACCCGGGATATGATGAAGAAGTCCGGTATTTCCCAGGATAAGCTTGCCGCAGTTGCCATCACCACCCACCGGAGCACGATTGTGCCTGTTGATGAAAAGGGCAACCCTCTTCGCCCGGCAATCACCTGGCTTGATGAGCGTAAGACAGAGGGGCTCAAGCTCCCCGGCGGTCTCTTCAAGGGGCTGGCGTTTAAGTTCGCCAAGATGGAACCAAAGCTGAAGGAATATCAGAGGCGGTCTAAGTTCAACTGGCTCAGGGAAAATGAGCCGGAGAGCTACTGGGTAACGCACCTGTTTCTCACCACCGCATCGTATATCTTTCATTCCCTGACCGGCGAGTTCAAAGACTGCTCCTCAATGATAGTGGGGCTGTTCCCAATAGACCTGGAGCACCTTCAGTGGCATTCCGAGGAAATAGCCTACCAGGTCTTCGGGGTCGAGCGGGATAAGCTTCCCATGCTGGTCTCCCCCGCCGAGATTGCTGGAGTAGTCTCCGCAGAGGGAGCGGAGAAGTTTGGCGTCCGCGAGGGGCTGCCGGTAATCATTGGGGCGGGCGATAAGCAATCTGAGCTTCTGGGCGCCGGAGGGACGACCAGCGACATCGCCGAGATAAGCTATGGCACTGCTGCGGTCGTTGAAGTGCTCTCCAGCAAGTATGTTACCCACCCCAATATGGATTTCTTCACCTGGGGAGCGGCGATTCCCGAGCATTGGGCGCTGGAGGGATTCGTGGGGAGCGGATACTGGATGGTCTCCTGGTTCAAGAAGGAGTTCGCCCGCAAGGAGCAGGAGGAGTTGCTGGACAAGCAGATGGAGGAAGTTCCCCCGGGCTCTATGGGCTTGATGCTGCATCCTTACTGGTCTCCCATGGAAAATGACTCTCTTTCTAAGGGCGCGATGATAGGTTTTTCCCGGCAGCATACCCGGATGCATATTTACCGGGCGATTATTGAGGGCATTGCCTATGAGCTGCGGCGGCTGAAGGAAATAATCGAGGAGCGCTCCGGAAGCAAGATAAGGGAGCTGAGAGTTGGCGGCGGAGGCTCGAAAAGCAACGAAATCATGCAAATCACCAGC
>Ga0315282_10013977_pt1 | contig 12016 bp, 9 predicted proteins | sample YL17G07_20_MG_FD_203693 | JGI IMG/M metagenome (GOLD analysis project Ga0315282, IMG submission 203693) | Sediment microbial communities from Yellowstone Lake, YNP, Wyoming, USA - YL17G07_20 | ecosystem: Environmental > Aquatic > Freshwater > Lake > Sediment | place: USA: Wyoming | collected... | reverse complement strand
AGATGGATGCCAAACGGGTTTCTTAAATGAAATCAATTGACTTTTAAGGGGGTTAGACAGGCCTGTCCTCTTTTGGCGGATAAGAAAAGATGCCCTTTTTCGTCACCCAAAGGAAAAAAGTTACTATTTATGAATCTAATAAAAACTGATATGATTTTAGTAATTTTTCCCCTTTAGGGGTTTCTAAGGAGGTAAAGATGGAAGCAAAGAAAGAGGGGATTGCAATGGGGAGGTTCATTGGTATTTTCATCTTCATCCTTATCATCACTTGCTGTACTCCCAAAACCAAGGAAATTCGACCGGGCCCCGAGGTTGAGGCTCCCCCACCACCCAAGCCGGCAAAGATCGCTCTGGTTCTCGGTGCCGGGGCTTCAAAGGGATTTGCTCATGTTGGAGTGATCAAGATCCTCGAGTCGAATAAAATCCCGATTCATATGATCGTGGGGACAAGCGTAGGGAGTGTGGTTGGAAGCTTTTATGCCTTTGGTTATGATGCGTTTCAACTTCAGAAGCTCTCTTTTGCAATAGAAAAAGGGGAGATTGTGGATCTGGTCCTTCCCGAAAATGGCTTCATCAAAGGAGAAAAACTCGAGGAGTTCGTCAATAAGACTGTGAAGAACACTCCCATGGAGAAATTAAAGATTCCTTTTTACGCCGTGGCTGCAGACATACAGAGCGGGCAAGAGGTGGCTTTTGGTCGGGGAAATACAGGCATGGCCGTGAGGGCCAGTTGCTCTATTCCGGGGATATTCAGACCTGTAAAAATCGGCGAGAGGGTGTATGTGGATGGAGGCGTCGTGAGTCCCGTGGCTGTAGATGTGGCAAAGCAATTTGGGGCCGATATTGTCATTGCCGTTGACATCTCAGCAGGGGCAGATCGGACCCTGCCTGAAAATACAATTGAGACAATCCTACGAGCCTACGATATCATGTATTCAAAACTGGCCTCCATACAGATTTTGAAAGCTGATGTGGTCATCAAACCAAAGGTTAGCCATGTTGGCTCAGCCGATTTCTCAAAAAGGCATGAAGCCATCCTGGAGGGTGAAAGGGCAGCCATCGAGACCCTGCCCCAGGTTCAGAAGATCGTCAACCAACTTCGGCTGGAAGGAAGATTGGAATAAAGGAGAGTCTATGAAGAGTTTTCGAAAAGAGCTGTGGTTTGAGGTTCCAAGCCGCAGAGCCTTTATCAATATTACTTCAGAGATTGAGGAGTATGTTAGGAAAAGTGGAATCCAAGAGGGGTTTGTGCTCGTCAATGCCATGCATATCACGGCCTCGGTCTTTATCAACGATGACGAGACAGGACTTCATCACGACTTCGACACCTGGCTGGAAAAACTCGCTCCCCACGAACCGGTTTCTCAGTATCGTCACAATGTGGGCGAGGATAATGCCGATGCCCATTTGAAGCGGCAGATCATGGGGAGGGAGGTGGTGGTGGCGATCACCGGCGGAAAACTCGATTTCGGCCCCTGGGAACAGATCTTTTACGGAGAATTTGATGGAAAAAGAAGAAAGAGGATTCTGGTGAAGATTATCGGAGAATAAGCCATGAGCTCAAGAAGAGAGAAGAAATGAACAGGCTATTCGACGCGAAAATGATTTATCCCATGATTGCGGTCATCTTGGCAATTGCGCTCTTCTTGCTCTATAAGAAACAAGCCGGGCAAGTAAAGGTGTCAGAATTTGGCAAATATCAAGGTTATTCCAAAGAGATTTATGATGGAAACAAGCGCATTTCCGATTACTTGACGCTATCGAATGGAACGAGGCTGGCCTACGACCTCATTCTCCCGACCAAGAAAGGCGTTCCGGCCAGCGAGGCTTTACCCGTTCTCTTCAAATATACACCCTATCTGCGCACCTTTACCATCTTTGATAAAAACGGGAAGAACATTATTGCAGACTTGGTAGGGTTGGGCTGGAAAGAAAAGGCCTACCTTCGAATCCGGTATTGGTTTTCCGACCGAGGACGCCTCATGGATCCTCTTTTCAGAACCAGGTGGCTTGGCAACATGGTCAAGCATGGCTATGCCGTCATCGTCGTTGAACGCCCCGGAACGGGCGCTTCCTTTGGGACATTTGACGCATCTCATGAGCCGGGAGGCAAGGAGGCCAGTGAAATCTTGGATTGGATCGCGTCCCAGCGCTGGTGCAACGGAAACATCGGCATGTACGGCGATTCTTTTCAGGCGATGATCCAGATGGCAACCGCAGCCATGGGCAATCCGCACCTGAAAGCGATCTTTCCTGCGTCAACCCCAGTGGAGATGTACGGGGCTATTACCTATCCGGGTGGTGTCTACAATAAGGCCTTTAACTCGTTTTTCAAATGGTCAACCTCATTTCTCCAGTCCGATGCGATTACGCCGGTAGATAACGATAAGGATGGGGCATTGCTTGCTCAGGCGCGCAAGGAACGCAGCAGGACACTTACAGGAGTATTAACCTTGGGGAAGGAGGCCCCGTTCCGCGACAGCCTCACCTCTGGGGGACACAAGATTTGGGAGAAAAACTCGGCACTCTACCCGTTCATAGAACGCATCAACCGCTCAGGCATTCCGGTCTATATGACCAATGGTTGGTATGACATTTTCAGCGACATGTTTATTTGGTACAACAGTCTCACTGTGCGCAGGCGACTGACCGTTCGCCCTGTCGATCACAGCAAGGTTGAAGATAAACAATTCGACCTGGACTATGGGGCGGAAGCACACCGCTGGTTCGATTACTGGCTCAAGGGCATCAACAATGGCATGATGGACGAACCGGCCATTCACTATTACGTCATGGGGGCGCCGAGAAAGGAAGCCTGGCAGACGTCCAACCAATGGCCACTGGAGAAGCAGAAACTGACGCGGTTCTATTTCAGCGAAGGCAAGACAGGAAGTATAGCCTCGGTCAATGACGGCTATTTGACCACAGAATCTTCAGGTGCCCCGGATGCCTTCGATGCCTACACCGTGGATTACTCGACGACGAGCGGAAAGAAATCACGCTGGACAGCTATCAACTGGCCGCGTAACTACCCCGATATGCGCTCGAATGACAAAAAAGGATTGACGTATACCACTTCCCCCTTGGAGACTGACGTGGAGATCACGGGACATCCGGTTGTGCATCTTTGGCTGACTATGGATGCTCCCGACCCGGATGCATTTGTTTACTTGGAAGCAGTGGACGGAAACGGCAAGTCCTCTTACATCACTGAAGGGGACCTCCGAGCTTCTCATCGCAAACTGAGCAAAGCGCCTTACAATCATCTAGGGCTACCTTACCACTCCCATTATCAGGAGGACCTGGCGCCAATCTCGGCCGGGGAACCATTTGAGTTGGTCTTTAACCTGCTACCAACCTCGTACCAGTTTCATAAAGGAGGTCGCATCCGGATTACGGTTGTTTTCGCGGATGCCGATAACTTTGATACACCAATCATCGACCCGGCTCCAAAGCTCCATTTGTTGAGAGATTTGAATCACCCATCATTTATCCAACTCCCAGTTGTTTAACCACGATAGAAAATCTGGGGTTGCCCAATGCCTGCCCTATACCAGTCCCGCCGCAGGCGGGATTCAGGGCCTGCGGTAGGCAGGGGCGAGAGAGGCGACTATCCTATCAACACCGCTTTCCTTGGCCTGCCGAAGGAGTTCATCAGTCGTGACCTCTGTGCCCAACGTTATGGATGGTCCCCAATGGGTATGAGAATCGATGATTTCCATCAGAATATTTCTCCAGCGTTTTCTGGGAAATATTTTTTCAAAAAGGATAGAAAAAATTTAGCGAATTCGGGGGAGGCCGTCAATAAAAATTGATACTCCAGCTTTGAGGCAGGAGAGTGCCAAACATTTGATTACTTTTTCAATCTTGGCTAGAATGTGTTAAGAATTCAATGGTTCGGCAGATGATTGAAGGAGGAAATGAAAGGAGTAAGGAGATGCCGAAGGATTTGAAGAGAACGGCTTTGTATGCATGGCATAAAACCCACGGCGGCCAGATGGTTGAGTTTGCTGGTTGGGAGATGCCCGTTGCTTATCCGCGGGGCATCCTCGAAGAACACTTGAGTACAAGAAGATATGGGGGCCTCTTCGATATTTCCCATATGGGACGTTTCTTGATTCGAGGAAAGGACGCTATTCCCTTCATGCAATATGTCCTAACGAATAATGCGATGGCCCTCGATCCTGGTATGGCTCACTATACGCTGGTTCAGAATGAGAGAGGCGGTGCACTCGATGATGCCTACCTCTACCGGTTGGAAGAAATCGATCCGTCGGCAGAAGCGCATTATCTTCTCGTTGTCAATGCAGCAAATACGGAGAAGGACTGGAATTGGTTCCTGGATCACAGGAAGAGATTCAAAGGTCTTGTCCTAGAGGACAAAACGGATGAGATTGGGATGATTGCGCTCCAGGGTCCACACACCAAAAGGATATTGGAAAAAATCGTTTTGGAGGACTACTCCAAACTCCCGGACCCCTGGAGAAATCGACTGAGGGTATGTGCATTAGAGGGTGAACATGTCTATATCACGATTTCGAGAACGGGCTACACGGGAGAACCTATCTCCTTCGAACTATTCTTGCCCGCTGATAGAACGGTTCAGATTTGGGAGAAGATCCTTGAGCTGGGAGAAAAAGAGGGGGTTATTCCGGCTGGCCTGGGAGCAAGAGATACCTTGAGATTAGAAGCAGGTCTGCCCCTGTACGGTCACGAATTAGGAGTGGACCCAGAAGGGAAAGATATCCCCATCCATGCGGTCCCAACAGCCGCCAGGTTGGCAGTGAGTTTCTCCTCTTTGAAAGGGGAATTCATTGGGAAGGATATCCTGAAAAGACAATTTGAAGAGGTAACCGAAAGGGAGTCCGGAAAACCTTTGCCTCCAAAAGAGAATCGGCTCGTTCCTAAAAGGATTTTCCCTATCGCTATCACCGGACAGGGAATCGCGAGACAGGGTTATGAGGTCCTGGCGAAAGGAAACCTTGCGGGACATGTAACGAGTGGGACGATGGTTCCCTACTGGGTTTTTTCCGATCGGGGAATCCTCTCAGAGCCTACCGATGAAAAGAAGATGAGACCGATCGCTTTGGCATATATTGATGCGGATTTAAGGGAGGGGCAGGGATTAGAAATCCTGCAGCGAGCGAAAAGGTTGGAAGGAATCATCGTTGAGAGACATCTCTCAGGAGAGGCACCACCCTATGCCCGGCCGTTCCTCATTGAAGAACCGAAGAAAAAAGAGGTGCCGACCGGAAGCTTGAAAGAATTAACAACGAGATTGATCACCCGCGTGGTTGAGAACACTCATTGGAGGCGGCGGGAGACGATCAACCTCATTCCTTCAGAAGCGACGCCGTCTCTTCTTGTAAGACTCCTGACCATCAGCGATCCGTCCGGGCGATACGCTGAACACCGGCTGATGAAGGCCTTTAAGGAAACCGATGTTTTCTATTATCAGGGGACCAAATTGATTGGGGAGGTTGAGACCCTCCTTGCCGATGAACTTCGGCGCTTCATCGGCTGTTCCGAAGTCGAGCCGAGAGTCGTCAGTGGTCAGATGGCTAATACTGTGGTCTTCAGCGGGATCGTCGATTACCTCAATCGGCTGGATCGAAGAAGTGAGCCCCGGAGAATCAGAAAAGTGATGAACCACCATCTCGGAAGAGGCGGCCACCTTAGCGCACAGCCCATGGGAGCCCTTAAAGACCTCGTTGCTCACGATCCGCAGACCGAGAGACCCGCGGCGGTCCCCTTCCCGGTCCTGAAAGAAGATCCCTATCAGATCGACCTTTCAAAGACAAAAGAGATCATCGAAGAGCACAGACCTGAACTGATCGTTCTGGGAAAAAGCATGGTCATCTACAGAGAGCCGCTAAGAGACATTGCCGAAATGATCGCAAACATGAATCCGAAACCAATCCTGCTTTATGATATGGCCCATGTTTTAGGATTAATCGGGCCTCACTTCCAGGAGCCATTCAAGGAAGGAGCGGATCTTGTCACAGGCTCCACGCACAAGACTTTCTTCGGAACCCAACGAGGGGTGATCGCGAGCAACATGTCAGAGGGGACTGAGTACGAAGAACTCTGGGAGGCCATTGTCCGCCGGGTCTTTCCGGGAAGCGTCAGCAATCATCACCTGGGAACGCTGGTAGGCCTTCTCCTCGCCGCCTATGAGATGAATGCCTATAAGTCAGATTATCAGAAAGCTGTTGTCGCTAATGCAAAAGCTTTTGCAAGATTTCTTAAAGAGAGGGGATTAATGGTGGAGGGAGATCCTAAAGTTGGATATACGGAAACCCATCAGGTGATCATAAGGGTCGGATACGGGAAAGGACCGATGATGGCTGAAAGATTAGAAGAAAATAACATCATCGTCAACTACCAGGGGGCTCCAGATGATGAAGCCTTTACAACGGCAAGTTGCCTGAGGATGGGGGTTCAGGAGATGACACGCTTTGGGATGAAGGAGGATGATTTTGGTCAACTCGCTGAGTACATGGGTCAGGTGATCCTAAAAGACCGCCCCACGGCCAAAGAAATCTCTCAATTCAGAAGGCAATTCACTGAGATGAGGTATTGTTTGCCTGAGGCAGAAGCTGCTTCGATGGTGGAAAGATTGTTAGGAGCTATCAGGTAGTCGTTTTAAGAGAGGTGTTTTGGCAAGAAATCAGGGCGGGTACGTTAAATATGATTAGCAAAAACGATATCATTGAAAAGGCCTACGAATGCGGTTTTGGGGATATTGGTTTCACCACTGCCGATTCTTTTGACTCCCAAAGGGAGCTTTTGCAAAAAAGACAAAAGGAATATGAGTGGGCATTTAAATTGGGTTTGGATCTTATTGCAGGGACCGACCCCATAAAGATTTTTCCAAATGCCAAGACGATTATTGTTTTGATGGAAGTCTATTTTAAAGAAGCATTTTCTTCATCTATGGAAAATTATTTTGGTCGTTGCTACTTGGATGATGACCGAATCATAATGGATCGTTTAGCCAAAAGGATTAAAGCTTTTCGTTCTTTTCTCAAAGAGGATGGTGTCAATTCAAAAGTTCCGTTTAACCTGCCTCACCGGTTAGCAGCCGCTCGAGCCGGAATGGGTACTTTTGGCAAGAACTGTCTGTTTTATTCAAACAAGGTTGTTTGCCAAGGTTCATGGGTATTGCCGATAGCAATTGTCGTTGACCATGAATTTTCACCTGATGAACCTACGCTTGAAGTGGGGTGCCCAGATTGGTGCAAGAGCGTTTGCCTTACTGCATGTCCCACCGGCGCTTTAAAGGGACCCTGCAAAATAGATCCGACTCAATGCATCTCTTATCTTACTTATTACGGCGAAGGAATGACTCCAATAGCGCTTCGTGAACCAATGGGTTTATGGGTGTATGGTTGTGATCATTGTCAGAATGTATGCCCCCGGAATGCCCCCTGGTTAGCTAAGGAGTTGCCCGTCAATAAAAAAGTAGCTGCGATGGTAGATGACTTCAAACTTAATAAATTGTTACACATGGATAAGGCATATTTTAATAGTAGAATCTGGCCACATATGTTTTACATGTCTGACAAAGATCTGTGGCGATGGAAGATGAATATCGCCAGGGCAATGGGAAATAGCCGCGACGATGAGTACCTCCCCGATCTTTTGACCGCATTCCGTAACAATGATGATGAAAGGGTGTTGGGTATGATGGCATGGGCGATTGGTCGTATTGGTGGCTCAAAGGCCAAAAAAGCCTTGAATGATCTTCTTCCTAGAAGTGATGGTTCAGTTCGAGAAGAAATATTGTTTGCATTGGAGAAATCTTAAGGTTTGATTCAACATTTTACTAACGAAAGGGGAATATAAAAATGACTACTCAAAAAAGGCTTCGTTTCTTAGGATTCATCACATTGGTCTGTTTCGTTATAATTTCCAGCTGTTCAAGCCCTCCCAAGAAACTCGATCCTTCCAAATCCGGGCCACAGCTGATCGTCAATCCGGAGACCATTCGCCTTGGGGTAGCAAAAGTCTTGGATACGGTCATTGTTTTTGAGGGATCTGGCTTTAAGCCAAAGGAGTCTATCTTCATCGGATTATTAGGTCCAAATCAAACCAAACTAGTCGTGGCCGAGTCGCTCATTCAACCGGATGGGACCTTCAAGGCCGAAGTGAGCAAGCTCACCAGAATCACCGAGATCCTAAGAGCGGATGCTAGTTTTGAGATTGAGAAAAAGTATAAGGAGTTTGTTATTATCACACAACCACCCATTCCAGAGGGTGTTTATACAGCGAAGGTCACTTGCATGTCATCCGATTTAACGGCGGAAACAAAACTGAATGTTAAAGGTCCTTCGATTCTTGATAGCACGAAGGATTTACTTGGGAAAATGTTGGGCAAGATCCGGTATAAAAAAAGCTAAGAAAAATAGGGGGACAGCCTCTGTGTCCCTATCTTTTCTATTTTTTCTGTTTCTTCATCCCGTCACTTCAAAAAACCTACAGAAAAAGCCAGCATAAATTGACCGGCATAATATAAAGGCAAAGCGAGCAGCCGATTCCGGTATTCCTCTTTTATGAATTTGTTCCTTGCCACAAGAACGTCTGAAACATAAAAACAGAGGGCTCCAACCAAAATAAGCGTCCTCCCCGAAATCGGGAAAGAGGACATCCAAAAAACCGTCCAGGCTCCAGATGCCATGACAGTGATCACCAGGATATAAAGCAATACGTGAATAAGCATGGACTTTAAATGAGGACGAAGCCAGAAAAAAATAAAAGCACTCACAACAAAAATGATGAACACCCCTATTGAAATCCAATGGAAGATTGGGGTGAGAGATAAGAAGCTAAAGATATAGAAAACATGCCCAACCAAGAAAGCGGCCAGCCCTCCCATAAATGCTTTTTTCTGGGGCAAAGCCAGACACACATCACCCATGAGACAAAAAATCAAACCGATGAGGAGATAATGATAATAGGCTGGAACCGGATGAGGCTGCAGGGGCGCAGTCATGACGAAGAGCAATGAAAGAATAGACTTAGTGATTAATAAAGGAATTCTGTCCTTCTTTTTTTCATAATAAAGTACCCCAAACAGTAAAATGATTCCCAAAATAATAATAAAGACATTAATCATGCTCAATCCCCTACGAATGCCCTTATGTGACGAAAGTCTATAAAACCCTTGTAAAGGAGTCAACAGGAATCAAAGGTTAAATGTGGTAGCTGGCGGGTAGTGAGGGAGAGGGATGGATTGAAGGGTAAGATACTCTATGCCTGCGGTAGGCAGGGTAGGTAGGGGTGGGGAGCTTCCCTATTTAGATAATGTTCTATATTCCGCACTCCCCAATCTGCATTCCGCATCTGGAATGGTCAGCTTTTTGTGGATGACACCGATAAATAAGTGATTCCTAAATTCACGGACTGACCCCTTTACTACTAAGATGAGACAAGGCTATCACTTGACTAAGTCCTGGGAACGAAACATATTATAATTAGGTTTAGCCGTGCAAGAAAGAAGGGATTGTGGTGAAGTGGAAATGGGTTTTAGGAATTGTTTCCGCATCGGTTTTGCTATTGGTTGTGGCAGTTTACGTGATCCTGTCAGGTTACAATTATAATGGCCTGAAGCCGGAAATCATACGCGCAGTCAAGGATGACACGGGGCGAGAGTTAACCTTAGGTGGTGACATAAGTCTCAAAATAGGCTTTACACCGGCGCTTGTTGTTAAGGATGTGAGCTTCCAGAACGCATCCTGGGGGTCGCAGCCCGAGCTGGCGAAGATCAAACGCTTCGAAATAAAAGTGAGGCTTCTTCCACTTCTTTCTCGCCGAATCGAGGTCAAACGGTTGATCCTGATTGAGCCTGAAATCCTGTTTGAAACGGACATCTCAGGCAAGTCAAACCTCGCATTCGAAACTACGAAGAAACAAGACCTCACAAAAGGAAAAGAGGAGACTGAGGCCGCGGGCAACTGGAAACTGTCGGCGCTCACTTTCAACGAACTGCAGATAGAGAAGGGCCGTATCACTTACATAGATCATGAATTGAAAAAAACTTATGGTGCGACGGTGGGCACCCTCATGGCAACCGCTACAAGTAGCGAAAGTCCGACCAAGCTGAAGCTAAAAGGAGCATATAATGACAAGTCTTTCGAAGTCGCGGGTAACTTGTGCCCCTTGACAGCCTTCATCAACCCTATCGAAGCCTGGCCGGTCAATCTTGCGGTCAAGACAGAGAGCGCCACCCTCACCCTTGACGGTACGGTTAAGGATCCACTGGCCCGGCGCGGTATCGAATTAAATTTCACGCTGAAGGGTAAGGACTTGGCAAGCTTCAAACAACTTTCCGGTGAGTCGTTACATCTCAGGGGACCCTTCGATATCTCTGGCCGAATCGCTGATACTGCCCGTAATGCCTATTCAATTTCTAACCTCAAGATCATACAAGGCGAAAACAATCTCAGTGGCTCGGTTGAGTTGAATTTGGCTGAAAATCGGCCGAAGGTGACAGCAGCGCTATCGGCACAGAAATTAGACCTTCGACCCTATTTTCAGGTGGGTCCGAACACTGAGAAGGCGACAAAGAATTCGAGCGAAGGGGCCGGGAAGGAAGACAAAATCTTTCCCGATCGTCCTCTGCCCCTGGATACCCTTAGACAGGCCGATGCAGATGTTAAGATCCAAGCTGCTCAAGTCCTGCTGCCGAATCTTCCACTCAACAGCCTTGACATAAGCATGGTCCTCAAAGATGGAGTTCTTACAGTGAGGCCTCTCAAGGTAGCTCTTGGAAAAGGCTCTATGGATGGCCACCTTTCTCTCCAATCTCGGGGGAAGGCTGCATCGCTGACATTCGTCTTGAAAATCAATAAGCTTGACATTAGCTATTTGACGAAAGGACATAAAAGTACCGAGGGCCTCGAAGGGAACCTCGATGCCAACATTGACCTCAGAGCCCAGGGCCCCTCAATAGCAGGATTGATGAGAGGGCTTAATGGTAAGACGGTTTTGGTGATGGGCAAGGGAAGGGTCGACAATAAGTATATCGACTTACTCGGTGGTGATCTCAGCTCAAGCCTCTTTCGTCTGCTCAATCCATTTTGGAAGGAAACACAATACACTTCAATTAATTGCTTTGTCAGCGGTTTCAATATAAAAGATGGGGTAGCAAGCACGACTGCATTCGCATTGAACACGGATTATATGGTTGTGGTTGGCGAGGGCGAGATCAATCTGAAGACAGAAAGACTTAACCTATCCCTCAAGCCTGTCCCGAAGCATGGTATTGGGACCCGTGTTACGGGCAGGCTAACTGTAAGTTTAAGCGAGTTAACGAGACCTTTTAAGCTGGGCGGCACGCTTGCCCATCCCTCACTTGCTGTTGATCCGACCCAAACTGCAATTGCCTTCGGTAAAGCGGTTGGCGGAGTAATGCTATTTGGGCCGGTTGGCATTGCCGCAGCACTGGTTGGAAGCAGTTCGGGTGACGAAAACCCATGCATTGCAGCCATTGAGGCTGCAAAAAAAGGGGTCAGGGTCAAAAAAGGTCTTGTGGGCGAGGTCACGGAGGGCGCCGAAGATGTCCTTAAGGGCGCCGGCAAGGAACTCAACAAGCTGTTCGGCAAATAAATTATAGTTTAGTGGACAAGGTATATAAAATGTGGTCACCCATTAAAGGGCGCCTCAGAAAAAGGAACTTGGGTTCGCCTATTCCACCCGCCGGTGGAAGGAAAGCTGACACGAGGGTTTGAAGGTCTTGATGTCGGAGATCAAGTTCGTGTTGAGCTCATAGAAACTGATGCAGAACGAGGATTCATCGACTTTGCGAGAGTAGAATGAAAAAACAACCATGATTCTTCAGTTCTTCCTCCTCAACGGCCAAGTTGTTTCAGAACCTATATCCCCTTCTTATCCCTATTTTCTTGGAAGTACCGTCGAACTTTCGCCGCAATTTGACGATCAGTCATCCTGTCAATTGTTTCAATACCGACGATGCGCCCACCCAGTTTGTTTCTCTGGAGACGTTTCTTCAGCT
>Ga0315282_10013976_pt1 | contig 12019 bp, 10 predicted proteins | sample YL17G07_20_MG_FD_203693 | JGI IMG/M metagenome (GOLD analysis project Ga0315282, IMG submission 203693) | Sediment microbial communities from Yellowstone Lake, YNP, Wyoming, USA - YL17G07_20 | ecosystem: Environmental > Aquatic > Freshwater > Lake > Sediment | place: USA: Wyoming | collected... | reverse complement strand
AACAAGAAAGAAAATTCATTTTGTAGCCCACCCTTCATGTCCGCATGAAGGGTGGGGTCGTCAAGCCTCCAAAATCGTCACCTCGCTCCACCAGCTCCCGCCAAACCCGGTGGCCAGCGCGGTCTTGGCGCCTTCCACCTGCCGTTCGCCGGCCTTGCCTTGAATTTGGAGCGCGGCCTCGGCGACGCGGATCATGGCGGTGGCGCCGATGCAATTGGTCGAGATCACGCCGCCGGAAGGATTCACCGGCAGCTCGCCTCCCATCTGGGTCTTGCCGGAATCAATCAGCTTGCCGGCCTCGCCCCAGCCGCAGAAACCAAGCGCCTCGTACCAGGAAAGCTCGGCAAAGGTGCATGGCTCGTAAAGCTCGGCCACGTCCAGCTCTTTGAGCGGGTTCGTGATCCCGGCCTGGGCATAGACTTCCTTGGCCGCGTCGGTGAGGGAGCGCATTTTGATGAGCAGCGGCAGGTCCGCGTTGAAAGGCTGGTCGTGGCGGGTCGCCAAAGCCTTGAACCACGCCGGCTTATTCGGGCTTTTTTTCCTGGCGATTTTTTCGGAGGCCACGATCAAGGCGCAGGCGCCGTCCGAGGTGGGGCACATGTCGAGCAGCTTGATCGGGTAAGCGAGCACCCGCGAGTTGAGCACCTCTTCCACGGTTACCGCCTTTTGCAAATGGGCATAGGGATTCTTGCAGGCGTTGCCCCGGTTTTTGACCGCCACCTTGGCCGCCTGCTCCTCGGAGATGCCGTACTGGTCCATGTACTCGCTCGCGGCGACCGCGAAGGTGCCGATGGCGCCGGCCATGTTGAAGCGCTCGAAGATGGGGTCGGCCTGGAAGATCAGCCCGGCGGTGGTGTCGCCGTCCGACTGCTTTTCCCAGCCGATGGCGAGCACGCAATCGAACAGGCCCGAGGCCGCGTGGTAATAGGCCGCATGAGCGACCGAAGCGCCGGTGGTGCCGCCGGTGGTAATTTTGAACTGGTGCTTGCCGATCGAGCCGATCCCGTCCACCGCCCACAGGTCCGGGTTGTACACGCCCTCGAAGTGCTCCATGTTGCCGATCACCACCGCGTCCACGTCCTTCATCGTCATCTGGGCGTCGGCCAGGCAGGCTTTGACCGCCTCGTGGATCAGCTCGACGATGTTCACGTCCCTTCGTTTGGAGACATGTTTGGTTTGTCCCGTTGCAATAATTGCCGCCCTCCTGGCCATGATCTCTTCCTCCTAACCAAAGAAAAATGAAACACAAAGACACCAAGGCACGAAGTTAAAAAATTATGAATGATGAATTCTGAATTATGAAAAAGGATTCTTTGTGTCTTTGTGCCTTAGTGTTTAAAAATCCTACTCATCAATCTGGTCGAGGCGCTCCTGGTGCCGGCCGCCTTCGAACTTGGTTTCCAGCCAGGTGGAGACCAACTCTTCGGCCAGGGCATGGGCCGTAACCCGGGCGCCCAGGCAGAGGATATTGGCGTTGTTGTGGGCCTTGGCGACGCGAGCGGTGTAGTGGTCGTGAACCACGGCCGCGCGCACGGCCGGATAGCGGTTGGCCACGATGCTCATGCCGATGCCGGTGCCGCAGAGCAGGATGCCGAGCGGGACGTCGCCCGCGCTCACGGCCGAGGCCACTTTCTTGCCGTAGACCGGATAGTCGCATCGGGTCTTCTTGCGAACGCCCATATCAATCACGTTGTAGCCTTTCTTGAGCAGGAACTTGACCAGGCGGTTCTTCAATTCCAGCGCGGCATGGTCGCTGGCAATCGCGATTTCCTCAATCTTGGTCATGGCTCTCCCTCCCCCTTCCCTTTTCTACCCTACCATATTCGCGCGTCAGCGGCCAGTGGAAGTTTTCTCCTTGAGCAGATGCCGGGCAATCGCTTCAAACCCGCGATAGGTATCGGGCAAAGTCCGGTCCATGGCAAAGCTGACAAAGGGTCCGGTGGCCGGGATAGCCAGGTCCACGTGGATCTCGAGGATGCCGAGGGTCTGGTCCTTGCCATAGGGTTCCAAGCTCCAGATGCCGTAGTCCTGCCGGATATTCCCGGCCAGGCGTTTCCAGGTCTGGATATGGTTCTTGGGATCATGGTTCATTTCCAGGAGCACCCAGCGGTCGTTGATCCAGGGGAAGGTGTTGCGTTGGTAGGAATAGACGATGATGCGCTCCGGGTGGGCGGGATCCGGTTTGCTGAAGTTGGGATCGTTTCCGGCGAAAAGTTTTTCCACCTGGTCGGCATCGGAAAGGCCGCTCTTCACGACTCGATCTTTGGTCTTCTCGTCCAACAGCACGCTCACGGTAGTCCGCTCCACAAATTTATCATAGAGCGGAAGGCTCACCAGCGCCTGCCACATTACCTCGATCGGCACGTGATAAATGCCGAGGGAATAGCCAGCCGACTGGGTGCCTTGCTCCCGATCGCACTGGCGGATGATCTCGCCTCGATCGAGCCGAATTCGGTTGGTCGGAGACAAAGGTTCGCTCATGAAGGGAGGCGCGGCCAGGATCAGCCACACGGCAAAAAGGATGTTCATAGTTAGCTCCTTCCCTAAAAGTTGAACGGGATCTAGTGCTCTGTCAAGTTAATTTTGAGGGACTCGCCCTCTCCGAAGTCCCTGTAGGGGCGGGTTTGAAACCCGCCCTTACAACTCCTCATTTTGGGCTTGACAGAGCACTAGTCTATCCTATTTCATTGAAAAAATTCAAGAGAGGTGACGTAGCGGTGTTTCGAGGGAATGGTGCTGAGCACCCAGGCGCAAAAGTTGAGAAGGAGCGATTATTGAGGATCGCAAAATAGGTTGACAGAAAAGCTCTCGGCAGGTTTGTAGCCCACCCTTGTCTGCAAGGGTGGGTTCCGGGGAAAAAGCTCGATTTTCCTGGGCAAACCCCACCCTTCGCGCGGACGCGAAAGGTGGGCTACAAAATTCGGCAATCGCTCTATGTGTCAACCAATTACGCGAGTCTCAGTAAGTGCGGTCCGATTGTTGCCGGGCTTTGAGCAAGCAGAGGTGGTCATATCCTATCGCGGCTTCGATGGCGGGATCGGCAAAATAGTAAAGGAAGACCGCGGTCTTGAGCATCAGGATCAAGGCCCGCTGGATATAGTTTTCCGCCTGCTCGAATTCGCGGAGGTATTTGAGCCGCTCTTCCGGTGTCAGCCGGGAAAAGGAACGGCGGAAGCCGAACACAAAGGGGCCGGCCTCCATGCCCCGAATCAGGGCGGCAAACCCCAGGCGGTAGAGGCTCGGGAGCTTGGCCATCATCCCCTCGATCTCGATCGCCACTTTTTCCGGGGCTGGCTTGTGCTCGAGCGGCACGGCGTCGCCGATCATGGTGGAAACGAAGGCCGCGAGGAAGTTTCGGCCGGCTTTGCTGAATTGGAAGGGTTCTCCCACCGGAATATCCTTTTGGTGTTTGAGCTCAATTAAGATTATGCTATGGTAAGGATTGGATGTCAAGGTTGCGTCGTCACTCGCGCCTTATTCAATCCCGTAAGCGGCGTCCGAGAAAATGATCGAAGCCCCATTCGACCTCGCCGTGGATCAAATCAGCATCCGCGGCCGATTCTTTTCCGATTCCGGCTCCCGGCCTCGGCCGGCGGTGATCATCCTGCATGGCATCCCTCGCGATAAGACCTTTGACCGCGACGAGAGCTACCCCCAATTGGCCCGGCGCCTGGCGCAATCAGGCTGGCTGGCGATTCTTTTCAATTTTCGGGGCACGGGCGAAAGCAGCGGCAATTTTCACCTCCGGGGCTGGGATCACGACCTGACCGCGGTGGTTGAATGGGCCGGCAAAAACCTCCCGCTGGATCCGGCCCGGGTGGCGGTGCTGGGGTTTTCCGGGGGCGCGGCGACCGCGATTTATAACGCAGCTCACAATCAGCGCATTCGGGCGGTGGTGGCGGTCAGTTCGCCGGCAGAGTTCAATTTCATCGCCCCGGACCTGAAAGGCTGGATCGGCCGATTCCGCGAGATCGGCCTGTTTCGGGACCCGGGATTCCCCGCCTCGATTTCCGAGTGGGAAAATGAATTTAAAGAAATGAGCCCCATCCACTGGGTAGATCAGGTTTCACCGCGGCCGATTCTATTGATCCACGGTAGAGCCGACGATGTGGTACCCCTGGATCATGCCCGGAGATTATTCGAAAAAGCTAAAGATCCCAAAGAGTTATCTATTTTAGAGGGCGGCCACCGGCTAAAACATTCTCCGCCGGCTTTGGAGGCTGCCATTTCTTGGCTTGAATCTTTCAAAGCTAGTAAATTAGAAAAAATTAAGCCTTAGATTAGAAATACTTTACTTGAAAAGATAATACTTGACAACTTCCCGGCTATTTCCTATATTCAATATTGGGCGAAAGAAAACAAAGCTTTCAAAAAATATACAAGGAAATCTCGAACTTATTGATTCTTAACAAAGAACAGCCTGGAAAAATATCTGGGAAAGGCGAGGTATTGTATTTTTCTAGGGCAAGGTCTTCACCGAAAAAATAGGGGGGTTCAAAAAATCCATCTAAGAATAAGCGGGAAGATGTAACGCTGCTGGCTATTTTTCAGCTTTGACCTGCGAGGGGAGTGGTCGAGAAAAAGATAGGGCTTCAGGTTGCGGACCCAGAAGGGATTCTGGGCGATCAGTTTTACAACTATTGATGAAAGTAAGGAGTGGGCACATGTCAGCAGAACTGATTAGTGGCAAGGCTATTGCCGAGCAAATGCAGAAGGAATTCATTGCCGAGGCCGCCGAACTCAAGGAGAAACACGGAATCCAGCCCGGTCTGGCCGTGATCCTGGTGGGTGAAGACCCGGCCAGTCAGGTCTACGTCAAGAACAAGGGCATCGCCTGTCAGAAGATCGGGGTCAAGTCGCTGGAATTCCGGAAACCGGCTGACTTCTCCGAAGCGGACCTGATCAAACTGGTGGAGCAATTGAACAAGGACGCCAGCGTGCACGGCATCCTGGTCCAGCTTCCGCTGCCCAAGCACATCAACGAGACCAGGGTGCTGTATGCGATCCGGCCGGACAAAGACGTGGACGGGTTCCATCCGGTCAACGTGGGCAAGCTCATGATCGGCGAGGCTGACTTCCTGCCCTGCACCCCGGCCGGGATCCAGGAGCTCCTGATCCGCTCCGGCACCCAGACCTCCGGCGCGGAAGTGGTGATCGTGGGCCGGTCCAACATCGTGGGCAAGCCGATTGCCATGATCCTGTGCCAGAAACAAAAAGGCGCCGATGCCACGGTTACCATCTGTCATACCCGGACCAGGGATTTGAAAAGCCATTGTCAGCGCGCGGATATTCTGATCGTGGCCGCGGGCAAGCCCAAAGCGGTCACCGGCGACATGATCCGCCCGGGCGCCACCGTGATTGACGTGGGCGTCAACCGCCTCGAGACCGGGCTGTGCGGCGACGTGGATTTCGAGACCGCCAAGGAAGTCGCGGGCAAGATCACCCCGGTCCCGGGCGGGGTCGGGCCCATGACCATTACCATGCTCATGAGAAACACCATCAAGGCGGCGCGACTCACGCTGAAGAAATAATTTGAAGGGCTACAGGATTCAATCCTGTAGCCCTTGGGTCAACCATGAAACTCAGCATCCAACCGGATAATATCCTCATCGAGGTGGCCGAGGGCGCGAATTTGCTCGAGGCCCTGGGTCAAGCCCATCTTCATTTGGACAGCTCCTGCGGCGGCGCCGGAATTTGCGGGCAATGCCGCGTTCAAATCCAGGCGGGAGAAATCGCGGCCCAGCAGGCGCCGGCGCAATCGAACGAGGAATACCAGGCCGGCTGGCGCCAGGCATGTCTCGGCCGGGTGGAATCGGACGCGACCATCTTCATTCCCGAGGATTCCCGCCTGGAGCGGGAGGTCATCTACCAGAAGGTCGCTCCCTCGGGCCAATACCTGACCGACGGTCAAATTCGCCGGCTCAATCCGGACTGGTCGCACGATCCGCCGCTGAAAAAGTTTTATCTCGAGTTGGACCCGCCCACGCTTAAAGACAACGCCAGCGACATGGACCGGCTGATGCGCGCGCTCCGCAAAAAACAAGGGATGCGCCGCATCTCGGTGGATGCCGCGGTTTTGCCGGATTTGCCGGACCTGATCCGCCGTAACCATTTCAAGGTCACCGCCACGGTGGCCGAGATTCCGCGCTGGGAGGAAGGTCTGGCTCCCATGGCCCCCCGGCGCCGGCCCAAGCTGATCCGGGTGGAACCCGGCGATACCCGCGCGCGTCATTTTGCTTTCGCGGTGGACGTCGGCACCACCACGGTCTCGGGCCAGATTCTGGACCTGGACCGGGAGCATCCCCTGGCGACCCACACCCAATACAACGGTCAAGTGCGCCACGGCGCGGACGTGATCAGCCGGATCCTTTACGCCACCAGCCAGCCCGGCGGGCTGCAAACGATGCAGCGGTTGGTGGTGGAGACGATCAATGAAGTGCTGGAGAAAGTGCTCGACAAAGCCGGCATTCAACCCGATGACATCAGCTATCTGAGCGCGGCCGGAAACACCACCATGACTCATCTCCTGCTCGGCCTCAACCCCCGCTGGCTGCGCATGCAGCCCTATACGCCGGTGGCCTTCCAGGTGCCGCCGGTCCGGGCCAAAGAGCTCGGAATCAAGGTCGGACCCTGGGCCAACCTTTACACCTTCCCCAGCGTGGCCAGCTACGTGGGAGGCGACATCGTCGCCGGCGTGCTTGGCGCCGGAGTTTATAAGCGCTCGGCCCTCACCCTCTTCATTGATATCGGCACCAACGGCGAGATCGTGCTCGGCAACCGGGACTGGATGCTGACCGCTTCCTGCTCGGCCGGACCGGCTTTCGAAGGCGGGGGTATGACCCACGGGATGCACGCCGGGCCCGGCGCCATCGAGCGCTTCACCCTCGACCCCCGCACCGGCCAGGGCCGGATCGCCACCATTGCTCACCTCCCTCCGGCCGGCATCTGCGGCTCCGGCATCATCAACACCGTGGCCGAGCTTTTGCGGGCCGGGGTGATTGATCCCAACGGCAAGGTCAATCTGAATTGCGGCTCGCCCCTGGCCCGCGAAGGCAGCGACGGTCCGGAGGTAGTCATCGTCGAGGCGGAGCAAACCGCGATCGGCCGGGACATCACCCTGACCGACCATGATCTCGACAACCTGCTCCGGGCCAAGGCCGCCATGTTCGCGGGCTACCAGACCCTGCTCCGGCACGTCGGGCTGCGCTTCGAAGATATCCGGGAAGTCCTGATCGCCGGCGCTTTCGGCAATTACCTGGATATCGAGAACGCGATTGCCATCGGGCTCTTGCCGGACCTTGAACGCGATCGGTTCAAGTTTATCGGCAACGGTTCCCTGCTCGGCGCGCGCCTCATCTGCTTCTCGAATCAACTCCTCGAGGACGTGGAAAAAGTGGCGCGCCTGATGACCAATATCGAGCTGAGCGACAACTCCACCTTTATGGATCAATATATCGCCGCCCTGTTTCTCCCGCACACCGACCAAAAGCTGTTCCCCAGCATCAGCCGGCAGATGCTAAAAAAAAATTTAGGTGAATTCGCAACTTCGGAGGCGCATCCATGAGCCGAATTTTAGCCGTGGCGGGAAAAGGGGGAACCGGCAAGACCACCTTTGCCGCGCTGATGATCCGGCACCTGGTCCGCGCCGGCCAAGGCCCTTTGCTGGCGGTGGACGCGGACCCGGATGCCAACCTGGGCGTCATGATCGGCCTGCGGCCGGAGAAGTCGGTGGGCCAGGTCTTGCAGGATTTTCTGGAGCAGAAAATGAACATCCCCCAAGGGATGCCGAAACAGCAATGGCTCGAGCTGCAGCTCAACGCGGCGATCAGCGAGAGCAAGGGCCTGGATTTCGTGGAGATGGGCCGGCCGGAGGGGCCCGGCTGCTACTGCTCGGCCAATGCGGTGCTCCGGGACTTCCTGGAGCGGCTCTCGGAAAACTACCGGTCCGTGGTGGTGGATAATGAGGCGGGCATGGAGCATCTCTCCCGCCGCACCGCGGGCAAGATTGACCAGCTCTTCATGATCTCCGACCCTTCGGTCAAGGGCCTGCGCACGGTCGCAAGCCTGCTCGAGCTGATTGCTGAGCTCAAGCTCAACCCGGATGATAAGTTTTTGGTCCTGTGCCGGGCCGGGCGCCTGGATCCCCGGCTGGAAACCCAAATCCGCGAGTTGAAAGTGGATTATCTGGGCGCGGTGCCGGAAGACCCCAAGATCGCGGAATTTGATTTGAACGATCGTTCGCTGCTGGAGTTGCCGGACGATTCCCCGGCGGTTCAGGCAGTGGCCAAAATTATGGCGGCCGGCCAGGCTGCGCTCGAGCCGGCGCGGGTCGCCCAAGTTTCCGCAAGGAGGTGAACCGAATGTCAGACAAATGGCCGACCATCACCAAGGAGTCGTTTGACGGGAAAAAGGTGGAGATCCTGGGAGAGACCTTTGATCCCGGCAAACCCAGCCCGGACGCGCCCGGGTTGTGGCGCACCAAGCTGCAAGACCGCAAACAAATGTTGAAATACCTGGAGACCGGGCTGCGCTACTGGTATGCGAAGGAAGGCTACGGCTCCGAGAAGCGCAAGAATCCGGCTTGAATCAGTTCACAGTTCACAGTTCCCGGTTCCTGGTTTCTGGTTTCTGGTTCGCGGTTGATGGTTTCGGATTGGACTCTTTTCCGCCAACCGTGAACCAAAAACCAGAAACCAGAAACCAGGAACCAGGAACCAGGAACCCAGAACCCAGAAAAGGAGGATAGGATCTTGGCAGTTCAAGTGGTGAAACAGGATTACACCGGGAAAATCCGGGAGGTGACCCTGGGAACCGGCGGGAAGACGGTCACCGTGGGCGGGGCCTCTTCTTACCCCTTCCACGTGTTTGAAGGGGCCATGCCCCACCCGCCTCGGATTGCCTGGGAGGTCTGGGATGCCGATACGGACCAGTGGCCCGAGGCCTGCAAGGAGCCGTTTGCGGACGTGCTCAAGGATCCCGCGGCCTGGGCCAAAAAGCTGGTGGAAAAACACGGCGCCGAGATGATCGCCCTGAAACTGGTCAGCACCGACCCCAACGGCAAAAACGCCGACGCTGCCAGCGCGGTGGAGACCGTGAAAAAAGTTCTGGCCGCAGTCTCGGTGCCGGTGCTGGTGTTCGGGGTCAACAACGTGGAGAAGGACGCCGAGGTGCTGCGCAAGGTGGCCGAAGCCTGCGAGGGCAAAAACCTCGTGCTCGGCCCGGTCCAGGAACAGAACCACAAGCCCCTGGGCGCCGGCGCCATCGGCTTCAAGCATACCGTGCTGGCCAGCACTCCGATTGACGTGAACCTCGCCAAGCAGCTCAATACCCTGCTCGCCAACCTGGGCGTCAAGGAGAGCAACCTGCTCATGGACCCCACCACCGGCGGGCTGGGCTATGGCATCGAGTACACTTATTCGGTCATGGAGCGCGATCGCATGGCGGCCCTGGTCCAGCAGGACGAGAAGATGCAGCAGCCCCTGGTCTGCAACCTGGCGCCCGAGGTCTGGAAGACCAAGGAAGCCAAGTCCGATGATCCCAAGCTGGGAGATCCCAAGACCCGGGGCATCACCCTGGAGGCCATGACCGCCACCCTGCTCTTGCTGGCCGGAGCCGATATCCTGGTGATGCGCCATCCCGAAGCGGTGGCCAAGATTCAAGCGTTAATCAAGGAACTGATGTAGTTTTATCAGTTGGCAGGGTAAGGAAGCTCGAATTATGGAACTGAAAGACACCATTGACTCAGCGCTGGTGATCGAGATTGTGGATCATTTCGGCCGGGACGCGGACCGGCTGATGGACATCATCCGGGATTTGCGCCTGCATCAATATGACCTGCCCGAGCCCGTGATTCACCAGGTCGCCGAGCGTTTGGGGCTGCCGAAGGAACAGGTGCGGAGCGCGGCCCTGGCTCCCATCTTGCGAAAACGCGGCCGGCCGAAAGGGAAGAAAAACAAGCCCAAGCTGGCGACCGAATCCAAGCCCAAGGTCACTGCGCCCCCCCGCGTAATCCTGCGCAAGCGGCCCAAGGGGGCCGAGGAGCCGGCTCCAGCCGCTCCCGATGCTCCCCCGGCAGCGGCACCGATGGCAACTCCTCGGCTGGCCCCTGGCGCCGCCGGTCTCAGTGCCGCGGGTTTACAACCCGCCTCTGTCCAAGCGCCGCGGCCGCCGGTTGCCGTGATGGCTGCCGGCGAGACCAAATTAATTAAACCTCTCCCGCCAGACGATTCCACAAGGAGGTACCAAGGGATGACCGAACCGAAGCGCAGCGCGGATCCGACCGTGGATCCCCTGCTGGAAAAAGCGAAACAAGACGGGGCCGAAACCGCCTGGGATCGAGCGAGCAGCGGGCAGAAAGCCGTCTGTCAGTATGGCGCCAACGGCGTCTGCTGCCGCATCTGCTCCATGGGGCCCTGCCGGATCAGTCTTAAAGAAGGCAAAGGCGCGGAGCGGGGGGTGTGCGGAGCCACCGCCAATACCATCGCCGCCCGCAACTTTTGCCGCATGATCGCGGCCGGCGCCGCGGCCCATTCCGACCATGCCCGGGCCGTGGCTGACACCTTTTTGCTGGCCGCCAAGGGTGAAATCCCCGGCTTCCAGATCAAGGACGAGCAAAAACTTTACCAACTGGCTTTGGATCTGGGAATCGCCATCGGAGACCGGAGCGTCAAGGAGATCGCTGTCGAGGTGGGGGAAAAATGCCTGGCCGAGTTCGGCCGGCAGGAAGGCGAGCTTAGCCTTTTGAAACGCGCTCCCCTGAAGCGGCAAGAGATCTGGCGCAAGCTGGGCATGGCCCCCCGAGGAATTGACCGGGAACTAGTGGAAATGATGCACCGCACCCACATGGGCGTGGACCAGGACTACCGCAATCTTATTTTGCAAGGCTCCCGGGCGGCTTTGGCCGACGGCTGGGGCGGCTCCATGATCTCGACCGAACTGCAGGACATCATGTTCGGCACGCCCCAGCCCATCGCCGGAGAGATCAACCTGGGCGTGCTCAAGGAAGACGAAGTCAACATCATCGTCCACGGCCATGAGCCTCTGCTCTCCGAGATGGTGGTGGTGGCCTCCCGCGATCCCGAAATGCAGGCTTATGCCAAGGCCAAAGGCGCCAAGGGGATCAACCTGGCCGGGATCTGCTGCACCGCCAACGAGATCCTGATGCGCCACGGCATCCCCATTGCCGGCAACTTCCTGCAGCAGGAGCTGGCCATCGTCACCGGCGCGGTGGACGCCATGGTGGTGGACGTGCAGTGCATCATGGAGAGCCTGGCCGAGATCGCCAAGTGCTATCACACCAAGCTCATCACCACCAACTACCGGGCCAAGATCATCGGCGCCGAGCACATCCAATTTGACGAGCACGATGCCATCAACACCGCCAAAAAGATTATCCGGACCGCGATCGAAAACTATCCCCGCCGCGACCCCAAGAAAGTCCGCATTCCCCAGGAAAAGAGCGACATGGTGGCGGGTTTTTCGCATGAGACCATCAATTATCTCCTCGGCGGGCTTTTCCGGGCCAGCTACCGGCCGCTCAACGACAACATCATCAACGGCCGCATCCGCGGCATCGCCGGGGTGGTCGGGTGCAACAACGTCCGGACCGAGCATGACAGCGCCCATCTCGCCATGATCAAGGAGCTTTTGAAGAACGACGTGATCGTGCTCACCACCGGCTGCGCGGCCATGGCCTGCGGCAAGGCCGGGCTGCTCACCCCGGAAGCGGCCAAAAAATACTGCGGACCCGGCCTGGCCGAGGTTTGCGAGACGGTCGGCATTCCGCCCGTGCTCCACATGGGCGCTTGCGTGGACAACAGCCGCATCCTGATCGCCGCCACCGCGGTGGTCAAAGAGGGCGGGCTGGGCGACGACATCTCCGACTTGCCCGCAGCCGGTGCCGCGCCCGAGTGGATGAGCGAAAAGGCCATCGCCATCGGCCAATACTTCGTGGCCTCCGGCGTTTTCACCGTGTTCGGAGTCACCTTCCCGATTATGGGCGCCTCCCAGGTCCGCGACC
>Ga0315282_10013975_pt1 | contig 12019 bp, 9 predicted proteins | sample YL17G07_20_MG_FD_203693 | JGI IMG/M metagenome (GOLD analysis project Ga0315282, IMG submission 203693) | Sediment microbial communities from Yellowstone Lake, YNP, Wyoming, USA - YL17G07_20 | ecosystem: Environmental > Aquatic > Freshwater > Lake > Sediment | place: USA: Wyoming | collected... | reverse complement strand
GGCGCGGCTGGGAGTCAAGGGCCTCAATAACCTTTTAATCACTCCTGAATACGGCCCCCGCCTCCGGCTCTCCAGCATGCTCACCACCGCCGCGATCGAATCGCCCCGGCGCGAGCTGCCGCAAAAGCTTTGCAACGAGTGCCTGAAGTGCGTGGAGGTCTGCCCGGTGGGCGCGCTCAACCCGGACCCCAAGGCGCAGCCGCGTCTCAACCAGCCGTTATGCAAGAACCACTACCTCCGGCCCTACCTGGACCACACGGCCTGGCAGACGATCAAGAACTTCTTCACCGTGCCCGGAATCGGCTCGACCGGCATTCAGTACGTGATGGAGGGTTACTACTTTTCCTGCGCCGAGTGCCAGCGCGTCTGTCCGGCTGGGGCTTTAGAGAAAAAAAGATCTTAAACACAAAGGCACGAAGACACGAAGCTATTCAATGATGAATTCTGAATGATGAATATGAAATATTTTTTGTGTCTTAGTGCCTTTGTGGTAAAAAAATACTTTTTCTATTTCTTGGCTTGCTCCGCTATTTTGGCATACAGCTCGGCCACGCTGATGGTCTCTTTGCCTTCGAGGTAGGTCTTCGCCAGGATCGAATAGGAGAGCGCCCCGGCGCGGTTGGTCTGCTCTTGCCCGGGCTTCCCCGGCTTGACCACGCCCGGAACCCCGGCCACGAAACTCCCGGCCGGAACCTTCTCTCCCGCTTTCACCACGGCCCCGGCCGCCACAATCGTGCCCTTGCCCACCACCGCGCCGTCCAGCACCACCGAGTTAATCCCGACGATGCAATCGTCCTCCACCGTGCACCCGTGCAAGACCGCGCCGTGGCCCACCGTCACGTAGCTGCCCACCTTCACCGGCATGCCCGGGGCCGCGTGCAGCACGCAACAGTCCTGGATCGAGGTATGCTCCCCGACGGTGATCGAATCGAAATCGCCCCGCATCGCGCTGTGCGGCCACAGGCTCGAGCCCTTGCCCACGCTCACGTTCCCGGTATAAACCGCGGTCGAATGCACAAACACGCTGGCGTCAAACTTCCGCTCGCTCATCCGATCCTCCCAATAATATCTTGAGTGGTGCGGGTGCCCCCACCCGCAAATGCGCAAACCTTGATTCTTATTCTCCCACCATCTGCACGATCACCTCTCGCTCCCGCGAGCGGTTGTCGTGGTCCAGGAGCACAATCTGCTGCCAAGTGCCGAGCAGCAGCCGGCCCTCCGCAAAGGGAACGCTGAACCCGGCCCCGGTGAGGGCGGCCCGGACGTGGGCAAAGCCGTTGCCGTCGCCCCACCTCGCGTTGTGCGCGTAATCCTGATCCTGCGGCGCTAATCTGTCCAGTGCTCGCTTCAGGTCGGCGACGGCCCCGCTCTCGAACTCGATGGTGGTGATGCCGGCCGTGGACCCGGCCACGAACACCAGCGCGATCCCTGAAGCCAGCCCTGACCTGGCAACCGCCTTCGCCACTTCCGGGGTAATGTCCTTCACCTCGGAAAACCCTTTGGTCTTGACCTGGAACCGCTCCGTTACTACCCCAATTGTTGTCTCCTTCCCATTCGTAATTCATGCTCAAGAAAAAAGCTCACAATCCAAAAAAGAAAAATGTCTTCGCTCCGATGCTGCGTCCCGGCTCCGGCGGAATCCAGCCGGCTTGGTCCAAAGGGTAAAGATAGTTGAGGTCCGGATGATCCGCTCCCAGCATCTGATGGGCTACCAGCCGGCCGTGATAGAATCCGTCCGCCATTCCCACCCCGTTGTAACATGCAGAAATGTATTGACCTCCGGCCCGCAGCGCACCCGCCAGCGGCCGGCCGGAGACGTTCATGGCCACCGGCCCGGACCAGCGCTCGGTGACCTCGATCCCTTCTACCCAGGGAAGTCTTTGCCGCATCTCTCGCTCGAGCCGATGATAGTCGCGCTCGGCTTCCGTCCAGACGCAGGAGTTGAAAGCCCGATAGCCGAAGATGCCCCGGAGGAAGATGCGGCGGTCCGGAGTCATGCCGATGGTGCGGGAGAGCGTCTGGATCTCCTTGAGGTTGGCCCAGGCAAAGCCGGCGTGGTCCTGTTCGGCCGGGGTCAGCGGCCGGGTGGCGACCATGGCCACGTGGATGGGGACCATTCGCGAAGCGAGGAGCCCGTTCAGGCGCGGGGTGTAGGCATTGGTGGCGAACAGCACCTGCTTGGCGGCTACGGTTCCTCGCGGCGTGGTCAGGAGGTTGGTCTCGGTCGCGGAGTCGGTGCCTTGGACCTTGAGCACGGGCGAATTCCCGTAAATTGGAATCTGCCGGGAAAGCGCCAGCTCCACGATCCCCTTCATCAATTTACCCGGATGCATATGGAAGGCGTTGGGGTCGGCAATGCCGGCGAAGTAGAAAGGAGCTTTGACCCGCTCTTGAAATTCCCGGCCCTGGTGGAAGGTGCCGGCCAACCCCGCCGCCTGCATCCGCGCCGCAAGTTGTTCAAGTTTCTTGACCTGCTCTTGGGTGCCCACCACAATCAGCGGCTCCTGCCGGAGATCACAAGCGATCTGGTTTCTTTCGATCAAGTCTCGGATTGCTTCGCGGCCGCGGAGGGCAAATTGGTTCCATTGCCTGGCGGCTTCCGCGCCTTGCGAATCCAGGATGCTTCCCCAGGCGTGGTATTCGCCGACCAGGTGGCCGGAGTTGCGGGAGCTGGCGCCGGATGCGGGCCGATGCGAATCGGCCACGCAGAGCTTGAGCTCGGGCCGGAGTTCGCGCAGGGTCAGGGCGGCGGAAAGGCCGGTGACGCCGGAGCCAACGATGGCCACGTCGGTCTGCAGGTCGGTTTCCAGTTTCGGCGCCTCCGGCCAAGGCCCCGCGTCTTTTTCCCAGAACCCGGCCGGCCGGGGATCATCCGCCTCCGGCCGGTTCGGGCCGAAGGTTTCCGCCATTACTGCCGGCAGCACTACTCCGCCGGCCCCGATGGCGGCCCCGATACCCAAGCCCTTGAGCAATTTCCGCCTCTCCATCTCTGCTTTCCTTGGCTCATCTTGGGTTAATTTTCAAGTGAAGCCTTGACTCCAAACTAGTCCAAACTACTCTCGCCACCGCCTGATAGAGCCGGACCGAGATGCGCTTCAGGATCCAGGGCGGATACATGTGCAAAGGCGAGGGCTGGACCGGCCGTTTGCATCGAATCGCCTTCAAGACGTCTTTCGCCACCTGCTCGGGGCCGGCGCCATATTGCTCGTAGAAGTTGTCAATCGCGGCCTTGCTCGATTCGCCCCTCTCATCGTAGAGCTCCACTTTGCTGTCTTTGACAATGCGGGTGTTAATAATTCCGGGACAGAGCGCGGTCACGTAGATCCCGTATTTACGCAGCTCGATGCCGGCCGTCTCGGACAGGCCCACCACCGCGAACTTGCTGGCGGTATAAGGCGCCAGCGCGGGCAAACCGGTCAGCCCGGCCCCGGAAGCGGTGTTGACGATGTGGCCGCCTTTGCCCTGGGCGATCATCTTCGGCACAAAGAAATGCATCCCATAGATCACGCCCCAAAGGTTCACGCGCAGCACCTTCTCCCAGTCCTCGAGCGAGGTCTTTTCAAACGGCGCGCCGAAGCCGATGCCGGCGTTGTTGTGCAGAATGTCCACCCGGCCCGCCTTTGCATAGACCTCTTCCGCAAACTTGGCCATTGCCTCCCGGCTCGCGGAATCCACCACGTAAGGAGTTGCCTCGGCTCCGAGCGCGTGGATCTCTTTGGCTACCGCCTCGACTCTTTCGCGGTTGATATCCGTGAGGTGGAGCTTGGCCCCTTCGCGGGCAAAGGCCAGCGCCGTGGCCCGGCCGATGCCGCTTCCGGCCCCGGTGATGACGACGACCTTGTTGCGGAAGTCTTTCATGGCCAGGTTCATAGCACGAGGGGAAAATGCCGTCAATGCGGAGATGTGGTAGAATGTTGGAATGTTGCGGTGCGCGGATGAGGTCATCCGCGCCCCGAAAGAGGAAGTTAGGTTATGGCGAAGGAAGGGAGTAACGAGCTTCGCGGCCGGGCGCGCTGGGAAAAGGAAACGCTCGCTCCGACCTTAAAGAAAGCGCCGGAGCGGAAGCCGCGGTTCAGCACGGTCTCGGACCTGGAGGTGCCGCGGCTCTGCGCGCCGGAGGATTTCGAGGACTGGCGTTACGAGGACCAGCTCGGCTATCCGGGCGAGTATCCCTTCACCCGGGGCGTTTATCCGGACATGTATCGAGGCCGGCTCTGGACCATGCGCCAGTTCGCCGGCTTCGGCACCGCTTTAGCGACCAACGCCCGCTTCCGCTTTCTCCTCTCCCAGGGCACCACCGGGCTCTCGGTGGCCTTTCACATGCCCACCATCATGGGCCGCGACTCGGACCACCCCCGGGCCCGGGGCGAAGTGGGCGTGTGCGGGGTGGCGATTGACACGCTGGCCGACATGGAGACGCTCTTCGCGGGGATCCCGCTGGATCGGGTCACTACCTCGATGACCATCAACGCGCCGGCCAGCATCCTCTTTTCCATGTACCTGGCGGTGGCGGAAAAGCAGGGCGTGGCCTGGACCAAGGTCGGCGGCACCATCCAGAACGACATCCTCAAGGAATACATCGCGCAAAAGTCGTGGATCTTCCCGCCCCGGCCCAGCTTGCGGATCATCACCGACATCTTCGCCTTTGCCCGCGAGCGGGTGCCGCGCTGGAACACGATCAGCATTTCCGGCTACCACATCCGGGAGGCGGGCGCGACCGCGGCGCAGGAGCTGGGGTTCACCCTGGCCGACGGGATCGGCTACGTGCAGGCCGGGCTCGAGGCGGGGCTGAAGGTGGACGACTTCGCGCCCCGGCTGTCCTTCTTTTTCAACGCGCACAACGATTTCTTCGAGGAGATCGCCAAGTACCGGGCGGCCCGCCGGATCTGGGCGCGGATCATGCACCAGCGCTTCGGGGCCAAGAACCCCGAGTCGGCGATGCTGCGCTTCCATACCCAGACTGCGGGATGCTCGCTCACTTCCCAGCAGCCGTATAACAACGTGGTCCGGGTCGCGGTCCAGGCCCTGGCCGCGGTGCTGGGCGGGACCCAGTCGCTCCATACCAATTCGCTCGACGAGGTGATGGCCCTGCCCACCCAGGAGGCGGTCACCATCGCGCTCCGCACCCAGCAGATCCTGGCCGAGGAATCGGGCGCGGCCGACAGCGTGGACCCGCTGGCCGGAGCTTACTTTGTCGAGAAGATGACCGATACCCTGGAAGCCTTGGCCTGGAAATACATCAACACCATTGACGAGATGGGCGGGATCGTGGCGGCCATCGAGCGGGGCTATCCGCAGCGGGAGATCGCGGAGGCGGCCTACCGCTACCAGTTGCAGGTCGAGCGCGGAGAGAAATCAATCGTGGGAATGAACTGTTACAAGCTGCCCGCGGAGCGGCCGATCGAGACCCTGAAAATTCCGCCCGAGGTGGAGCGCGACCAGATCGCCAGCCTTAAGCGGGTAAAGAACACGCGCAATGCCCAGGCGCATGGCGAAGCGCTCCGCCGCCTCTCCGCCGCGGCCAAGGGCAAGGACAACCTGATGCCTTTCATCCTCGATGCCGTGCGCGCTTACGCCTCGGTGGGCGAGATTTGCGACGTCTTCCGCGCGGTGTTCGGGGAATACAAGGCGCCTCCGGATTTCTGAGCCGAGTTGAAATAATTCTCATTGTGTGCAATGATGAAAGACAGGGAAATCGGCGCGCAGAAAAGGTAGGAGCCATGATTACGAAGCTGAGAACGAAGAATTTTAAATCATGGAAAGATAGCGGCGAGATCAACTTGGCCCCGCTTACGGGTTTCTTTGGCACAAATAGCTCTGGAAAATCCAGCCTATTGCAACTTTTTCTTTTGATGAAGCAAACGATCGAATCTCCTGATCGTACCCAACCACTTCTCATCGGTGGTGAGAGATCTCTAGTGGACCTAGGGACATTTAATAGTATTTTATTTGGTCATTCCATAAACAGAAGCCTTGAATTGGGTTTTACTTGGAAGCTTGACTATTCAATCCCTATTGACCCATCTTTACAAAAGGGCAAAGCAGTACTAAAGAAAATAAGCTCAATATCATTTGATACATCTTTAGTCTATGAAGCTACTTTTAAGGAAATTGTTGTTGATGCTTTTTCATACTACCTGCACGGATTTAAATTAGGAATGAAACGAGATAGCTACTTTCGTAACATGTATATAGTTACTTACGACGATCGTTTGGTAAAACCCATACCTTCGAGCAACATACCACAAATTGAACCAGAAGAAAAAGAGGATATCCAAGCGCCCTCGCCAATTAAGTGTTATGGGTTTCCGGTTGAAATAAAGGATAAATTCTACAACTCAAATATTTTTTCTGATGTAGTTTTTGCTTTAGAAAAATCCTTCTTGAAAGTATTCTACCTTGGTCCATTACGAGAACCTCCCAAACCTTGGTATATTTGGGCAGGTAAAAGGCCCCAGGATGTTGGCAGCAAAGGCGAACATGCCATTGCCGCAATGATGGCAGCCAGCATCGAAAATACTTTGATCCGCACAGGTAAAAATCCTAAAAATTCTGGAAAAACATTTCAAAGAATTATTTCAGAATGGTTGCGAAAAATGAATTTAATTTACTCCTATTCCTTACAGCCGATCGCGACGGATCGAAAAGAATACGAATTCCTGATCAAGACGACCAAGAATAGCCCCAACGTCAGCTTAACTGATGTTGGCTTCGGGGTCTCCCAGATTCTTCCGGTTTTAGTTCTTTGTTACTACGTCCCAGAGGGATCTATTATTCTGTTGGAACAGCCGGAAATTCACCTTCATCCTTCGGTGCAAGCAGACCTAGCCGATGTCTTGATTGATGTTGTTAAGGAAAGAAATGTCCAAATTATTGTGGAAAGCCACAGCGAGCACTTGCTCCGCCGTCTGCAGCGCCGGATCGCGGAAAAGCAAAAGATTTCTGCGGATCAAACCGCCTTGTATTTCTGCCGAATGGACAAGGGGATGTCCAAAACCGAACGGCTTGACGTTGACGAATTCGGGAACATCCGCAATTGGCCGCCCAACTTTTTTGGAGATGAAATGGAAGACCTTGCCGCCCAAACTAAAGCAGAAATGAAGCGTAAAATGGCGGATCGGCGATGATCGCGGTCGTGGACACCAATGTTCCCCTAGTAGCAAACAAAATGCATGAAGATGTTTTTCCTCAATGCATCATCAACTGCGTGCAAGAATTAGAAAAATTGACACTTGGAGGGAAGCTGGTCCTGGATGACCAATGGCGCATCATAAATGAATATCGAAACCGTCTTAGCCCAACCGGTCAACCAGGTGTCGGCGACGCATTCCTTAAATGGGTGCTACGTAATCGAAATAACCCGCAACGATGTGAGCAAGTGCCCATTCATCCAATTGAAGGATCAGAAACCGACTTCGAGGAATTTCCCAAAAATTCTGATCTGCAGGCACTTGACCCCTCGGACAGAAAATTTGTGGCCGTGGCCTTGGCTCATTCGAGACGGCCGTCCATCTGGAACGCCACAGATACGGATTGGTGGAAATTGAGAGAAGAGCTTGCCACAAACGGCGTTCGAGTCCGTTTCCTCTGCCCAAGCGACGTAGAACGGTTTTCTTCTCGGAAAAAAGCGAAATAGGTCAGTAGCCCAACTGGCGGATGACGTCTTTGCTCAGGTCCGCTGCCGAACAGGCTGAGACATCGGTCAGCGAGATCTGCGACGTCTTCAGAAGCGTGTTCGGGGAATACAAGGCGCCGCCGGATTTTTAAGAAAAGTTTTTCACCACAAAGACACAAAGGCACCAAGTAAAAGAAAGATAATTCTTCCTTTCTTTGTGCTTTGTGTCTTTGTGCCTTTGTGGTTGAAAATTATTGAGCTTAATAGTCCAGAGTTCGGAAAGGGTCCTGGCTGAGGTCGGTGGCGGAGCAGGAGGAGACCTGGGTCGGCGCAGTGCCGGCTTTAAAGGCCTCGTCCACGGTCTTTTCCGAGCAGGGCGCGGCCAGGAGCCCGGTGGTCGCGTCAATTTTGTCGAACTCGATCCCGGCCGGGACCGGGAACCCGAGGGCCGGCCGGTCCTTGAGCGCGTAGGACATGAAATCAATCCAGATCGGCAGCGCGGCCTTGGCCCCGGTTTCGCCTTTGCCGAGCGTCTTGCCGAAATCATCAAAGCCCACCCAGACTCCGCAGGTCAGCTCGGGCGAGAAGCCCGTGAACCACGCGTCCTTGAAGTCGTTGGTGGTGCCGGTCTTGCCGGCGATGGGCTTGCCGATGACGTGGGCTTTGAACGCGGTGCCGTGCTCGACCACCCCCCGCATCAGGTTGGTCATCAGGTAAGCGGTCTGGGGACTGATCACCATCTGGCCGTGGGCCGGCTCGGAGAGCGAGGCGAAGCGCCGGCCCGGGTTCGCGCGCAGCGTTTGCAGATATTTTTCCCAGGACGGCTGGTGGACTTCGCTCGGGGGCACCGGCCGCTTTTCGCTCGCCGCCGCCGGCGCCGCCGGCTGGGCCGCGCCCGGAGCCGCCGGCTTGGCCTTGATGTCCTCCTCGGTAAAAGCCGCCGGGCTGGAAGCCGGTTGCGCGGTCTTGCCCGACCATTCCCACTCGAGCAGGTTGCCCTCCCGATCATAGACCTTGTTCACGTAGCGCGGCGGCACCAGGTAACCGCCGCTGCCGTAAACGTTGAACGCTTCGGCCAGCTCTTCCAGGGTCACCGGCGAGCTGCCCAGCGCGATGGAAAGATTGTCCTCCAGCGGCGAGACGATCCCGATGGTCTTGGCGAACTTCTTGGTGTAGGGCAGCCCGACCTCGTCCAGGATCTTGATCGAGATGGTGTTGATCGAAAGGGTGAGCGCCTGGCGGAGCGTGCGCGGTCCGGAAAACTCCTGACCGTAGTTCTCCGGCCGCCAACTCTGGGGCACGTCTTCCCCCTCCTTGGGGCCGCTGGGGCCGGTCCCCTGGGTCTGGTCCCAGACGTAGGGACTGTCGAGCATGATCGTGGCGGGCGTGAATTTCTGCTCCGGGCTTTCAAAGGCCGCGCCGTAGATGATCGGCTTGAAGCCCGAGCCCGGCTGCCGCGCCGACTGCACCGGCCGGATGTACTGGTTCTTGGTGAAATCGTAGCCGCCCACCAGCGCCTTCACTTCCCCGGTCCGGCCGGAAAAAGCGATCAGCCCGGCCTGGACCAGCGGCTCCTGCTCGAGCGCAAGGCCGTAAGATTTGGTCGGGTCCGCCGGCGCCGACTTGACCCGTACCAAAATCACGTCGCCGGCCTTCAGCGCCTCGGAGGGCCGCTTGATCTTCTGCCAGTCGCCGGGCTGATCGAAGTTGGGCTTGTGCGCCCAGGTCATATCCGCGAGCGCGATGGTCCCCGCGCTGTGCCCGATCTTGACCGCGACCTGGCCCTTCTTGTCGTCCACTTCCGAGACCACGCCCTGGTAGCTCTCGCCCTCCCGCAGCGGCACCGGGTCCGGGACTTTCAGGTCGGGTTGCTTCTCGTCGCTCATCTTGCCGGCGGCCAGCAATTGCTCCTGCCCGCGGTCCCGCCACTGGTCGCGCAATTCCTTTTCCCGCTCTTCGAGGTAAGCCGCCACCGCTTTCTCGGCCAGATGATCGAGCGGACCCCGATAGCCCTGGCGCTTATCCAATCCCTCCGGCCCGGCCAGGCCGTTCTTGACCGCCTCCCGCGCCGCCTGCTGGAGCTCGAGATTCACGGTGGTAAAAACCTTGTACCCCTCGCGCAGCACCGCCTCCTCGCCGTAAGTGTTGACCAGGTAGCGCCGCACATACTCGGTAAAATAAGGCGCCCGGTCCAAAAACAACGAGGGCCGCTCCACGATCTTGAGCGGTTCCTTATACGCCGCCTCGGCCTCCGCCTTGGTGATCTTGCCCGCGTCCACCATGGCGCTCAGCACCGTCCGCTGCCGCACCTTGCTCTGATGAAAGTTGGCGGTCGGCGAATAGGCGCTCGGCCGTTGCGCCAGCCCGGCCAGCATGGCCGCCTCGGCCAGATCGAGCTCCTTCACGTCCTTGCCAAAGTAACCCTCGGCCGCGGCCTGCACGCCGTAGGCACCCCGGCCCAGGTAGATCTGGTTGAGGTAGAGGTGGAGGATCTCATCCTTGTTCAGGCGGCGCTCGATCCGATAGGCCAGCATCGCCTCCTTGATCTTGCGCGACCACAATTTCTTCCGGCTCAGGAAAAACGAGCGCGCCACCTGCATGGTGATGGTGCTGGCGCCCTGGCCCTTGATCTCCCCGGACTTGAAGTTGTGCCAGAACGCACCCGCGATCCGCACGTAGTCCAGACCCCGGTGCTCGAAAAACCGGGCGTCCTCCACGGAGATGAAGGCATCCTTGACTCGCTGCGGGATTTGCTCGATCGGCACCACGATCCGGCGCTCCTCGGCGAACTCCCCGATCAGGGTGCCGTCATCCGAATAAAGCTCCGTGATCAGGTTGGGACGATAATCGCTGATGCTATTGATATCCGGCAGGTCGCGGCTGAGATAATAGTAACCTCCCACCGCCAGCCCGACCACTATGGGCAGGCCGACCAGAAAGAAGACGGCCAGCCAAAACAAGATCCGCCGGCCGCGTCGCGGGGGCGAAGGCTCCGCCGCAATTGATTGTTGCTCAGTCGGTTCCATGTCCGGTTTCTCATTATAGGGCAGGGAGGGGGAGGTTTCAAGAAAAGGCCGGCCGGGGGGCAGTTTCCGGTTTGCGCTACCGCCCTCTTTTTGTTACCCTTCTGCTCGGCAACTGGTGAACACTTGAAAACCCTGGCCCTTAACTTCATCGGCGGCATCCCGGACCTCCTGTTCCTGAGGATACCGTCCTTCCTGCTGGGAAAAAATCCCGCGTCATCCCTGGACTACTTTGACGCGCTCCGCTTCTATACTTCCCGCTGGTCTCCCGGCAGAGGAGAATCCTTCTTGCAACTGCCTGCCCTGGCGCCGGCGGCCCAGATCATCGAATCGCGGCCATTCCAGGAGGGCGTGGTCGAGCTTTTCCGCTATGGGAGCGGCTATCAGGTGCGAAACCCCGCCCTGCGCGAAACCTTCTCCTCATACCAGGCAAACTTGAATTGCTATTTGCATCTCTGGCGTCATGAGCCGGTCGGCTCGCGGCCGCTGGTGCTTTGCCTGCACGGATTTATGATGCACGGGCCCTGGCGGGCACGCCGCATGTTCAAGATTGACGCCCTCTTCGCGCGCGGCCTGGACGTGGCGCTCTTTCATCAACCCCATCACTGGCGCCGCGGCCAACCTCGCGGCCGCCAGCACTTGCTCTGCCCCCAGAACGCACCCCTCACCATCGAGACCTTCGGCCAGAACCTCCACGACCTCCACGCCGCGGTGCTCCTGCTCAAGCGCCTGGGCTACTCCCGGCTCGGCCTGATCGGCGCCAGCCTCGGCGGCTATACCTCCGCCCTCTATGCCACCCTCGACGCTCCGGTCAACTTCATGTTCCTGGCCGTGCCCGCAGTTGACTTTTACCCGTTCCTCAAGCCCAGGCCGGACCTCTTCAACTTCACCATAGACCAATCCCTCCTCGCCGAGACCCGGAAAGCCCTGGACCTCATCACGCCGTTCAAATATAAGCCCAAATTTGACGTGGCTAAAATCTGCGTGGTGGCCCACGGCGGCGACCGCCTCTGCGACGCGCGCCTCACTCATCAGTGGATCGAAAAGTGGAAAATTGCCCTTTACACCGAAGCGACCGGCGGCCATTGGCTCCAATTCAGCGGCGACTTGCGGGGAAGGACCTGGTATAGCTGGTTGGAGAAGATGGAGTTTGCATGGCCTTGATAGTCCGGGTTAGATCATGGCAGTTTACATAATTTTGCCCGATCATTTTTCACCTCCCGGTTTGAACCCAATCCGAGGGCGGTCCTTGGGCGACGGTGCCATCAGGTTGCGAATGGCGGCGATCAAGGTTTTAATATCTTGATCGTGGAAGTCCACCCGCCGCTCCAAATCGGCGAGCTGGCGCGCCACTTCCCGGTGGGTGAGCAGGGCCTCACGG
>Ga0315282_10013974_pt1 | contig 12019 bp, 11 predicted proteins | sample YL17G07_20_MG_FD_203693 | JGI IMG/M metagenome (GOLD analysis project Ga0315282, IMG submission 203693) | Sediment microbial communities from Yellowstone Lake, YNP, Wyoming, USA - YL17G07_20 | ecosystem: Environmental > Aquatic > Freshwater > Lake > Sediment | place: USA: Wyoming | collected... | reverse complement strand
ACCCTCACTGCGGGCGCCGATGGTAATTTCCTTGGGCACGATCCGGTCGCCGTCGCCCTGCACAAAGGCAAAGGCGTGTTCGCCGGTCCGCATGACCGCGCCCTCGGGCACGGCCAACTTTTCGCCCAGGCTGTAATCGAGCCGGGCATTGGCATACATCTCCGGCTTCAAGAGCAGGCTGGGGTTGGGAATGTCCAGGCGGGCGCGCAGGGTCCGCGTCTGCGGATTGAGCGCGGGGTCCAGGAAGACAATGGCGCCGGCAAAGGTCTGCCCGGGCCAGTAAGGGAGAGTAATGACCACCGGCATGCCCTTCTCGATGGAAGGCAAGTCGGACTCGTAGAGGTCGGCCAGGCCCCAGACATGGGAAAGGTCGGCGATCACCATCAAGGAATCACCCGGTATGATCTTTTGGCCTTCCAGCACGTCTTTCTCCAGCACGTAGCCGCTGGCCGGAGCATCCAGGGTCAGGTTTTTCCGGATCTCGCCGGTCCTCTCGATCCGCTTGATCTCGGCGTCGGTCAAGTCCCAGAGCTTCAGCCGTCGGCGCGAGGCCTCGAGCAAATCCCGGCCGCCTTGGGAGACGCTGGGGAAAGGGCTGTCGGCGAGGTTCCGGTCCATTTTCAGCGCGGCCAGAAGCTCTTCCTCGGTGGCATAAAGCTCGGGGCTGTAGATGCTGAGGAGCGGCTGGCCTTTCTTCACGGCTTGTCCGGTCACGTTCACGTAGAGCTTGTCCACCCAGCCCTCGACCTTGGTGGTGACCCGAAAGAGCCGGGTCTCGTCCGGAACGATCCGGGCCGAGGTGCGGATTTCCTTGTGCAGTTGGCGCCTTTCCACCTTCCCGAAGGTCAACCCCATCCGCTGCCGCGCCTCCGCGCCGATGCTGACCGGGGCTAAGCCGGTAGGGGCAACCGGCTGATCGCCCCTGCTTTCCCCAGGGGTGAAGGGCACCAGCCGCATGCCGCAGATCGGGCAATCGCCCGGCTGGTCGCGCACAATCTGAGGGTGCATGGGACACCGGTAAAGCTGCTTTTGGGCCGCAGCTTTATGGGCCACAGGTTTCAATCCGGTGGCCCTGCTCACGACGAAGAAAGCCGCAGCTCCGAGAAACAGAACGATCGCCGCGATCAGGAGCCGGTTCACCAACTTGTTTCGGGTGGTATTCATGATGTTATCTCATTTCTCCAGTGTCACCGGTTTCAAACCGGCGCCGCCGCACAGTTCATCCAGTCGGGCATAAGCCTGGCCGTAGTCCGCCTGGAGGCGGCGGAGCTTGATCTCCAGGTCGTAAAGGGTCTTTTGGTTGTCGAGCAAGGTGAGGAAATCCACCTTGTTCACCTGGTAGCCGGCCAGGGCGGACTGGAGCGAGTTCTCGGATTGGGGGATGATGCCGGCCTGGTAAAGCTGGATCTCCTGCCAGGCTTGTTGGGCCCGGGCATACCGGGAACGGACTTCTTCCCGGACTCGCAGCGCGGCGTCCTCGCGCTCGTACTGCCGCGCCTGGAAGCGGGCCTGGCTCTCGGCCTTCTCGCGGCTCTGCTTGCGATAAGAATAGAGGGGCAGATTGAACCCCACGCTGCCGGAAACCAGATCGGGTTGGCGCACGATCTTGCCCCCCATCTCCAGGTCTTCGCGGAACCCGTAGCTGGCCATAACCGCGAAGTCGGGATAGTAGGACCGCCGCGCCAGTTTTTCCAGGGCCTGACTCTCGGTCACCATCTGGTCCGCCAGGGTCAGCTCGGGGCTCTGGGCCGCGGCCTGGTCGGCCAGCTTCTGCGCGTCGGCCGGCAGCGGCACGAGTTCAAAAGTCCGAGCCTGGCCCAAAGGCTGTCCGGGGTCTCGGCCCAGAAGCCGGTTCAAATTGGCCGCGGCCCGCTCCCGCTCCTGGGTCAACCCGATCTCCTGGTCGAGCAGCATGGACAGTTCCACCTGGGCCTTGAGCACGTCCTGCTGCAGCCCCTTGCCCACCGCATACATGGCGCCAGCCACCTGCTCGTATTGCTTGAGCAGCTCCTGGTTTCGGCGCGTCACCTCGAGCGCATGGTCCAGGTAATAAAGCTCCAGGTAAGCCTCGCGCACTTCCCGGGCCACTCGGTTGCGGGCGGCTTCCTGTTTGGCGGCCGCGGCGTCCCGCTGGGCCCGGGCCGCCTCGGTCAGCAGCGGCCGCTTGCCCGGGAAAGGGAAAGCCTGACTGACCCCGACCTGGGTCTGGGTCATGGGTTCGCGGTTCAAGGCCAAGGTGTCCTTCGGCACGCTCATCACGCCCAGGCTGAGCATCGGGTCCGGCAGCGCCCCGGCCTGGGGCACGCGCTCCGAAGCGGCGCTCAGTTCCCGGCTCCGGGCTTTGAGCTCGGGATTGTTGGCCAAAGCCTCCTGGATCAGCTCTCCCAGCTTCAACTCCTGGGCGGGACTGGGCTCCGCCAGCCCGAGCAGGACTCCGGCTCCGGCCAGGATCGCCAGCGCTGTCTGTTTCAGCTTCACTACCGTCCTCCTCTCGGGGCTGAAAAATCTATGGCTGCTTCGTTGGAGGCGGCTCCAGTTTCTTGGGGATAAGGGTCATCCCGCATTTGGGGCACTTGCCCGGCTTGTCCGAGACCACTTCCGGGTGCATGGGACAGGTATAGACCACCTTGCCCTCCACCGGTTTGGCCGGTTCAGCCTTGGAAAAGGTGCGGATGTAATTGACCAGGTTCCAGCGGTCGGTGTCTCTGTAGGCGTTCTTGTAGGACGCCATCTGCTTCCCGTCGCCGTTGGTGATTTTCCAGAACAGCTCGCCGTCGGTCATTTCCTTCATCATCGAGGTGTCGGCAAAATTAGCCGGAGGCGGGTTCAGGCCGGCCGCAGCCGGACCTTTGCCGTCGCCCTTCTGGCCGTGGCAGGTAAAACAAATGGTGGAATAAATTTTCTTGCTGGCGGCGATAGACTCGGGCGTGGCCTTGACCGGGTTCTTCACTTTCTGGGCCTCGGCCGGCGCCCGCCACGCGCTCATGCCGCCGTGGCTCCAGATCGCCAGCGGGACCGCGAGCCAAAGCCCCAGGCCCAAAACGATCCTGGTCTTCTTGCTGAAAAGTTTCATGGTCCAATCCTCCTCGTTTGGTTTTACCTTTTCTCTTCTCGCCCAGATAAAAGCGACCAGAGAATATACGTTTCTTTGAGCGATAATAGCCGAAAATTTAAGAAAAAGTTAGGCCGGGAAAGATGAGGAGGTCAGATCCGGTAAGATCGGGTCAGACAGAAGATCGCCGTTCGCGAATGAAGGGTAAGGTCTGAGCATATCGAAAAGGCGGCTGAAGGAACAATCGGGTCCGCGGGAAGGGTTGCCGCCGAAGCGCTCGCGTGGCCAACCGGGTTCTCGTTTTGGAGCCGGGCCAGGGTGCGATAGTCGTGATCGTGGCCGCAAAGGCAAGGCACGCTCCAACCGGGCCGGCCGGCCTGGTGAGGGCACGGCGCCGGCGCGGAATGACAAGGCCTCTGGCAGGTCGCCGCGGCATACAGCGACAAGCCCGGCAGCAAGGTTGCCAGGAACAGAAGCGCAGAAACTATGGCCGCCGTCCGTTTCACCTTATTAGAAAGTTAAGACTTCCTTTCCATTTGTCAACTCGGAGGGCAATAAGGTTCCTGAAAACTGGAAGGACGAGACGGTTTCATGCCGCGGATACCTCCTTGGACTTCTTGACTCCGTGAAGGTTGTGCCGATACTGACTCTGCGTGGAGGCAGCCCGGGCCGATTTTGCCTTCGCAGACAGGAATGTCTGCGCCCCTGCCTTGGACAATTTCTGCTTCGAGATCGGCGGCAAGCCTCCCGGCGCTTCGCGGGGCACCCGCCGGAGCTTCGAGGTCTGGGCCTCTTGCAACTGCCGGGCTAGCTCGAGCAATCGCGTTTCCGAAGCGTCCTGGAACTCATGCTTGAGAGTATTAAAGATCATCTCGCTGATCGCATCCGATTTCATGGTCTTCCTCCCTCTTTCATCGAGAAAGAGTAGGAGCGCGATTAATCGTGCCCTCCAGCGCGATGTATTTATCGGAGATGAGCTGAGCCGGCTCAGCTTTGCCGTGATCCAGGGGCGAATCCGAATCAAATACGGTAGGATCGAGTCAGGCAAAAAACCTTGGCCCGGATCAGGCCGGAAGGACTTGAAAAAACCGTCGGGTTAGCCAAACGATCGCCGGGGTGAACTGAAAGGGCGGCGAGCGTCGCGCTTAAGGCTCCGGAGCGACGGCTCTTGACTTCCGGCAGGTAAGGCGGGGAAAGTTCGTTTTCCCGGAAGCAATTACTACAGGCATCGTTATAGCCGCGCAGGGGGGAGTGGTGGTGGCATCGAATCGGGGCATGATGAACTGGAGTGCAGCAACGGGAGGCGGCAGAGGCTGATCCTGTCAGGAGCAGGACTCCCAGGGCCAGGAACGCATAAAGGATAACTGCCGTCTTCTTTGCCAAGGTCAATGCCTCCAATCTTTTATTTTGATCCATTCCCGTGGCAAAAGGTTCCCAGAATTTTGCCGGCCGGGCCATTTGACATTCGGGAGGGCGAAGATTAAATTTAAACAAGAGGGGAATCATGCCAATCTACGAGTATCACTGCGCGAAGTGCGGTTGTGACTTCGAGGAACTGGTAAGGAGTTCCAGCGCCAAGATTACCTGTCCCCGGTGCGGGGGCAAAAAAGTGGGCAAATTGATGAGTGTTTTTGCCCACCAGAGCGGGGGAGAATTTCGGAGCAGCGGCGGGTCGAGCTGCTCGGGCTGCTCCAGCTCCAACTGCTCTACCTGCGGGCATTAGGCAGAATTTTCTTGACCCGAACGCATCTTTCGTGTTAAAAAATGAACTAAACGCGGCAGCGGAGCTGAAGTGGAAAAAGCAGGCAGCGGACCGGCAGGGGAAGAACCGCGCTACATTGCGATTGAAGGCCCGATCGGAGTGGGCAAGACCAGCCTGGCCGAGCGGTTGGGCCAGGTGCTTTCGGCGCGGGTGATCAAGGAGCCGGCGGACGAGAACCCTTTCCTGCCCAGGTTTTACGAGGACCCGGCCCGCTACGCTTTTTCGGTGCAGATGTTCTTTTTACTCAATCGCTACCGACAGCAGCAGGAGCTGGCCCAGCAGGAGCTGTTCCAGCAAAGCACGGTCGCCGATTACTTGTTCGATAAAGACCGGATCTTTGCCCACCTCAACCTGAACGACAGCGAGCTGGAACTGTACGAGCAGGTTTACGGGATGCTCAATCTGCGGGTGGTGCGGCCGGACCTGGTGGTCTATTTGCAGGCCCGGCCCAAGGTGCTGCTCGAGCGGATCAAGCGCCGGGGATTGCCTTACGAGCAGAAGCTGGAGCTGAAATACCTCGAGCGGGTCAGCGCCGCGTATAGCGATTATTTCTTTTACTACAGCGAAACTCCGCTCTTGTCGGTGAACACGAGCGAGATTGATTTCATGACACGGGAGGGGGATTTCGAGGCTCTGGTCCAAGAGATCAGGGCCAGCGAAAGAGGGACCCAGCATTTTAATCCGCTTGGATCCAGGTAACTGGACCGAGACCGATTGCGCTTCTGGGTAATTAGCCTCAGCTCCTGGCCGGGCCGGCAATCCCGCGTTGCGGGATGCGGGACCCGAGCAAGAGCGAGCAAGCAGAAAGAGAAGCCTACCGGTCTATCGTCCGGTGGGCTTTTTCTATTTTTGATTTTGGATTTTAGATTTGCGATGGTTGCGCGCATGGGGTCATGCGCGCCCCGAAAGAGGGAGAGAAGGCGATGAAGAAGGTGACGATTTTGGATGTGCAGGCCATGAAGGAGCGGGGCGAGAAGATCACCATGCTCACGGCCTATGATTACCCTTTCGCCAAGATCCTGGACGCCTGCGGGGTGGACATCATCCTGGTGGGCGATTCGGTGGGCACCGTGGTGCAGGGAGTGACCAACACTTTGCCGGTGACCATGGACGAGATGATCTATCACACCCGGATGGCGGCGCGCGGCCGGCAGCGCGCGCTGCTCGTCTTTGACATGCCCTTCATGAGCTACCAGGAAAGCGCCGAGCAGGCGCGCAAGAACGCGGGCCGGGCGATCAAGGAGAGCGGGGCCGAGGCGGTCAAGCTCGAGGGCGGCGAGAACGTGGCCGCGGCGATCGAGGCCATTGCTAACATGGACGTGCCGGTGATGGCGCACATCGGGCTGACGCCCCAGTCGGTGCACCGCATGGGCGGATTCAAGGTTCAGGGCCGCGAGGCCAAGCAGCGGAAAAAGCTTTTGGCCGACGCCAAGGCGGTGGAAGCGGCCGGCGCCTTTTCCGTGGTGATGGAGTGCATCCCGGCCGAGCTGGCCGCGGAAATCACCGCCAGCTTGAAAATCCCCACCATCGGGATCGGGTCCGGGATCCGATGCGACGGCCAGGTGCTGGTCATCCACGACGTGCTCGGCCTTTATACCGACCGCAAGATCAGCTTTGTCAAGCAATACGTGAACCTGAATGAGGTCATCGTCAAGGCGGTGGTGACCTATCTTGACGAGGTCCGGCGGGGCGTTTTCCCGGACAAGGAGCATTCGTTCTTTATGAGCAGCGCCGAAAAAAAGAAACCGAAAAAGTAAGGGCGGGTTTGAAACCCGCCCCTACCATGGGTCTGATGCAGGTTATTGTTGAGCTCAAAGAGATGCAATCCCGGTCCGAGGCGATCCGGCTTCAAGGCAAAAGGCTGGGCTGCGTGCCCACCATGGGCGCGCTGCACGAGGGGCATCTCGAGCTGATGCGCGAGGCCAAGCGGCGGACGGGCGTGGTGGCGGCCTCGGTGTTCGTGAACCCGACCCAGTTCGCGCCGGCCGAGGACCTGGCCAACTATCCCCGCGACCGGGAGGGCGACCTCAAGAAGATGGAGTCGGCCGGGGTGGACATCGCTTTCTTTCCGACCGCCGAGGCCATGTATCCGAAGGAGGCCCGGACCTGGGTGACGGTGGAAGAGATTACCCAGGAGCTGGAGGGCGCGAGCCGGCCGACCCATTTCCGGGGCGTGACCACGGTGGTGCTGAAGCTCTTCCACCTGATGAAGCCGCACCTCGCGGTCTTCGGCCAGAAGGACTATCAGCAGCTCAAGGTGATCGAGCGGATGGTGAAAAACCTGGACCTGGACATCGAGATCGTGCCTCACCCGACCGTGCGCGAGCCGGACGGACTGGCCATGTCCAGCCGGAACCGCTATTTGAACCCGGAGGAACGGAAGCAGGCGACCGCGCTGATTAGGGCGATCAAGAAAGCGCAGGAGCTGGTGAAGCAGGGCGAGTGCGACCCGAAGAAGCTGGTAGATGAAGCGAAGAAGATTATCTCCAAGGAGCCCTTGGCGAAAGCCGATTACGTCGAGGTGCGCGATCCGGAGACGCTGAAGCCGATCCGCCGGATCGAGAAATCGGCGCGGATGCTGCTCGCGGTGCGCGTGGGCAAAACGAGGTTGATTGATAACGCCGAGTTGATCAGGTAGGGGCGCGATTCATCGCGCCTGGAACGCGCGGCTGGGGTCAGCCGCGCCCCGAAAGATATTGGAGGAAGTGTGATGCAGATTACAATGTTGAAAGCGAAGATTCACCGCGCTACGGTGACTCGCTCGGACCTGGACTACGAAGGCTCGATCGAGATTGACCGCTCCTTGATGGAGGCGGCTAAGCTCTTGCCGTTCGAGCTGGTCCACGTCTGGAACGTAACCAACGGCGAGCGCTTCCAGACCTACGCCGTCCCCGGCCAGCCCGGCTCCGGCACCATCTGCATCAACGGCGCCGCGGCGCACAAGGCCCGGGTCGGCGACCTGGTCATCATCGCCAGCTTCGTCACCCTGGACGAAGCCGAAGCCCGCTCCTGGAAACCGGCCCTGGTCTTCGTGGACGCCAACAACCGCCCGGTGGCGCTTTCGGAAAAACGGCGCAAGCAGAAGCTGCGGGTGTGCTGAATCGAGGCTTTTTCTCTATTCCCGTCAACCCAGCGAAAGGAAAGTCTGTGAGGAGAACAGCGGCGGCAGTCTTTGTATGTGTTTTCTTGGCGGGCTTAGCATTTGCCGCGACACACAAAGGCGTTGACCGCCCCGCGCCCACCCTTACGGTCGAATCCGGCCCCTCCTACTGGGGCCCCGCCTTTGCCGATGTTTACCGCCTGCTGCTCTCCAACCTCCGCCCGCCCAACAAGCTCTTCCCCATGCGGCATGCCTATCCGGCCCCTATCTTCCAGGGCGTTTATCTTTGGGACACCGCCTTTATCGCCCAGGTCTGGAAGCCGTGGGATGCCAGGCTCGGCGAGGAAATCTGCACCGCGGTGATGGAGCACATTATCGAAGGCAGGCTGCCCCATTTCGTCAGCAAATACGATTCCAGCCAGTGGACCCAGCCCCCGGTCATGACCTGGTCGGTCGGAGAGCTGCTGCAGTGGCAGCCGGACCGCGCCTACCTGGAAAAATACTACCCCGTGCTCAAGGACTACAACCGCTGGCTTTACGAGCACCGGCAGCTCCCGAACGGCCTCTTTTTCTGGGACCATCCCTACGAGTCCGGCATTGACAACGCGCCCCGCTTCTCCACCCGCAACGAAGTCGTCACCGCGGACATGCGCCGCCTGGCCGCAATTGACCTGGCCTCCTACCTCGTCCGCCAGGACCGCGCGCTCGCTGCCATGGCCCGCGAGCTCGGCAAGACCGATGAGGCCAAAACCTTTGATGCAAAAGCGAATGAACTGGCGAACCTCATTAACCGCTATCTGTGGGACCCTGAAACCCAAATGTATTACGACCTGGACACCAACACCGGCAAGCTTATCAAGGTCAAGACCGTGGCCGGCCTGTTCCCGCTCTTCGGCGGCGCGGCCACGCCGGAGCGGGCCAAGGCGCTCGCCCGGCACGCGATGAACCCGGCCGAGTTCAATACTCTGATCCCGCTCCCCTCGGTCAGCCGCGACGACCCGACCTATGAGCCGGACATGTGGCGCGGCCCCGTCTGGATCAACACCGCCTACCTGGTCATCGTGGGCCTGGAAGATTACGGCTATCGAAAAGAGGCGGCCGAGCTGACTTGGAAGCTGGTGGACGGGGTTTACCAGACCTGGGAGCAAGACAAAAAAATCTATGAATTCTACGATCCGGACCGGGTCGGCATCAAAAGACTCACCCGCAAGCACGGGAACCTTTACAAGAAACTCACCCTCGGCGACAAGCCGAGGCCCAACTTCGTGGGCTGGACCGGCCTGGTCAACACCCTGGTGGTCGAGCACCTGATCGGCTTGAAAAAGGAAAACGGCCGCTACCGGCTGTCTCCTTATTTCCCCGAGGCGGCCACGGGTTTCCGGGCGCGGTTATCGCTGCCGGGGGACAAACTGGAGATCAAGATTGAAGTGGCAAGCCCGAATCAGATCAACTTCGAGGTTAAGTCAGCGGCCGGCGAGAAAAAATTCACCCTCGCCTCCGGAGACCGTAGAGATATTTGAAGTTGCCGAGGGATTTAGGTCTTTATTCAAATTCTGCGCGGGGAATCCGGGATTGGCGAATAATTCCCCGGAGGGTGCCGGGTCGGAGTTCCGAGTGATCTGGAATCGGGACAGTGATGGTGGAGTCGGGAAGCCGCTTTTACATCACGATGTGGCTGCCGCGGCGGCGAACTTCCTGAAAACCATGCCTGGCTAGGATCGCGCAGGCCTCGCGGCCCGAAAGAACTCGCAGCTTAGCCAATCGCTACCTCGAACGCGCTTACATACACCTCGGAATGCAGACGTTCTTTGATCTCCCGAGGACTGGCGCATTCCAGGAAAAGCTCGACGGCCTCCCGCAGGTTCCTGCGCGCCTCTTCGACCGAATCGCCCTGACTGACCACGTCCAGCTCCGGACACAGAGCCACGAAGCCATCCCCTTCCTTCTCCACCACCGCCGTGAACGCCCGGGGCCTGGCCAGCCGTTCTTTATTTTTTAGAGTCTTTCTTTTCATCAACCTATCCCTTCTCCGCTCCAAATCAGGCAACGCCTCCGGCCGGTCAAGCTATCTTCGCACAGTTCCCACCCGAGGTAAAGACCGCGCGCAAACTCAAGCATCAAGCGACCGTATTTTCCAACCGTCCAATCCCCTCCACCTCCACCACAATCCGGTCGCCCCTCTGCATCGGGCCGATTCCGGGTGGGGTGCCGGTGGCGATGAGGTCGCCGGGCAGCAGCGTCATTACCCGCGAGACAAAGGAGACGATCTCGGGCACCTTGAAGATGAGTTGCCCGGTATCGGAGTCCTGCACCGCCTGGTCGTTGAGGATGGCGCGGACGCGGAGCTTCTTGGTGTCCAGCTCGGTCTCGATCCAGGGGCCGATGGGACAGAAGGTGTCGAAACTCTTGGCCCGGGTCCACTGGCCGTCCTTGGCCTGGAGGTCGCGGGCGGTCACGTCGTTGAGACAGGTATAGCCGAGGATGACCTCGTGCGCGCGCTCGACCGGCACGTTCCGCGCCGGCGCCTTGATCACGACGGCCAGCTCGGCCTCGTAATCCACCCGCTTCGACATCTCCGGGTAAATGATCCGGTCGCCCGGCCCGATCACCGAGGTGGAAGGCTTCAGGAACAGGATCGGCTGGGAGGGGATCGGCTGTTTCATCTCCCGGGCGTGGTCCGCGTAATTCAGCCCCAGCGCCACCACCTTGCTCGCCAGCATGGGCGCGAGCAATTTGTGCTCCGAGAGCAGGCCCAGCTCCTCGCCCTTGCCGAACACGCCGAACACGCTGCCCTTGACCGCAAAGACCCGGTCGCCCTCCACAATCCCGAACCGGGCTTCGCCCCCATGCGCCACGCGGATAATTTTCATTTTCCCCGGTCGCTCCTTAATCGTGTAGCAACTTTTGCAGTCCCCCGGACGAGCCAAAAAACCAGGCGATAAGCGCGATTACGACCAAGAAGATCAGCGCCAGGAAGAGCGCCAGGGGCAGGAACATGGCGATGATGGCCTGGGTCTGGTTCATCTGGTGGGCGTGGCGATAGCCGAAATAGGCAGCGCCCAGCGCGGAAAGTTCCCGCTGCAAGCGGTCGGCCAGCTCCGGCGTGGCCTGGCGGGTGATGATGATGGGCAGGCGATTGAGAAAGCCCCGGAGTTCCTCGACCGTCTTGTCCCGCAGCCAGCCCGACAGATACAGCGCCACCCGCTCCTGGCTCTCGCTGTCCCGCAGCGAGGTGATCTTGACCACCACCAAACTCGGTTTGACCGCGGTCATGGCAACTCTCCCTGCAAGCTTGCCTCAACCCTAAACGAGGGCGCGCAAAAAGTCAATCCATGCTATGCTTCCGAGAAAGAGGCATGAGGCGTGGGGCATGAGGCTTGAGGCCACGGAAAAGACCTCGTGAATCTGGTTCCGAAGTCTCAGGCCTCTTGCCTCATGCCTCAAGCCTTTTACAATGGAGGAGGAATGAATCGAAGTCGCTTCGGAACAATCGCCGCACTCCTGCTCGCCGGAGTGAGCTACTCGCCCCTGGTGCAGGTGGTGCCCGGGCCCGGGCTGCCGGCCCAGGTGCATTGCCGGGGCTCGAACAATAACCTCGATCTGGTCCGCTTCCAGGGCCGGCTCTTCCTCGCCTTCCGCACCGCGCCCACCCATTTCGCCTCTTCCAAAACCAGGCTCTACATCGTCTCGACCGATGACCAGAAAAAGTGGGATTACGAGACCGAGGTCTTCATGGGCTTTGACATGCGCGAGCCGCGGTTCCTCGTGCTCGGCGACAAGCTCATGTTCTATTACTTCGAGGCCGGCAAGAACCCCTTGAGCTTCACGCCCCAACATATCTACGCGCTCGAGCGCAAGGGGCCAGGCGACTGGACCAAGCCGGTGCCCGTGTTCCAGGACAAGTGCGTGCTTTGGCGAGCCAAGCCGCACGAGGGCAAGGGCTATGCCACGGTGTATTGCGGGGAGGGCGAGTATTCGGGCAAGAACGCGACGCTCCAGATCTATTTCCTCAAGACCGAGGACGGCTATAATTTCCAGCCGGTCAATCCGGACCGGCCGGTGGTAGCGACCGGCGGCTCCGAGACCGCCTTCGAGTGGGACGCCA
>Ga0315282_10013973_pt1 | contig 12019 bp, 8 predicted proteins | sample YL17G07_20_MG_FD_203693 | JGI IMG/M metagenome (GOLD analysis project Ga0315282, IMG submission 203693) | Sediment microbial communities from Yellowstone Lake, YNP, Wyoming, USA - YL17G07_20 | ecosystem: Environmental > Aquatic > Freshwater > Lake > Sediment | place: USA: Wyoming | collected... | reverse complement strand
GGCCTCACCTGGCAGCCCAGCAGTGCAGAGACACTGATTAGGGCCGTGTTGGATTCGGGTATCAAACAGTTGGATCCCATCTGGACAACAGGGTATGCCGTTCGGACCCACGGTTTCATGGTCTATGATACCCTGTTCGGCCTGGACGAGAACTTCAATGTGAAGCCCCAGATGGTCGATACTTACACCGTGAGCAGTAACAAAATGGTGTATACCTTCACACTCCGTTCGGGTCTGAAGTGGCACGATGGAACATCTGTCACCTCCAAAGATTGCGTTGCCTCGATCAAACGGTGGGGTGCAAAGGACGGCATTGGCCAGAAGCTGATAGCAGCAACGGAAAAGCTTGAAGTCATCGATGACAAGACGTTCAGGCTGACATTGAAAGAGCCCTTTGGCCTGGTACTCCAGGGTCTGGGAAAGGTCACCTCAAATGGATGCTTCATGATGAGAGAGAAAGATGCAATGACAGATCCCAACGAGCAGGTCAAAGAGGTGGTTGGGTCAGGCCCCTTCAAGTTTGTGAAAGAACTATTCCAGCCAGGCGTTACGACCTTCTATGTCAAGAACGATGCCTATGTTCCTCGAAAGGAACCCTCCAGCAACCTGGCGGGGAGTAAGATGCCTCAGGTTGACCGGGTGGAGTTCATCTGGATCCCAGATCCGAATACCGCGGTCAATGCCCTCATCGCCGGCGAGATCGACTACATTTGGACCCCGACACTCGATTTGATTCCCAAGCTGAATGCGGCAAAGGGTGTGAAGGTCGAAATCCACGACCCCACAGGACTGCAGACCATCTTGAGGATCAATCACCAGCAACCCCCCTTTGACAATGTGAAGGCCCGCCAAGCGGTGCTCTATGCTACAAACATGGAGGATAACCTCGGTGCGGTAACAAGCGACTCGAAACTTTTCAACGCCTGCCCGTCCATGTACCCCTGTGGTTCACCCTTCGCATCAGACATTGGGTCCGTGAAACAGGACTTCAACAAGGCCAAACAGCTCTTGAATGAGGCAGGGTATAAAGGAGAGAAGATCGTCTTCCTCCATTGCACCGACGATAATGTAATCAATCCCCAGTCTGTGGTCTCGGGACAGAATCTTCGGAAAGCCGGTTTCAACGTGGACATGCAGGCCATGGATTGGGCCACACTGGTCTCCAAGCGAGCGGTTAGGAAACCTGCGGCAGAAGGGGGCTGGCACATCTTCCAGACATGGTTCAACGGTCCCGACTTCTTGAATCCCATAGAGCACATAGCGATCGGTGCCGGCTGTGAGAAAGCCTGGTGGGGTTGGCCCTGTGATAAGGAGATTGAAGATCTACGAACCGCCTTCGGAAGAGAAGCGGACCTTGAGAAACAGAAGGAGATCGCCCGAGCCATCCAAAAGCGAGCCTTTGAACTTGTGACCTATGTTCCCCTCGGCACGGTTTATCAACCGGTGGCCTATCGTTCAGATCACCTCGAGGGACTGATCAAGAGCCCTGCACCGCTTTTCTGGAACGTCAAGAAGAAGTAAGCTGAAATTCGAACTCACGGGTCGAAACGCGGATGTGGGGATACATTGTTAGACGTCTTTTGGCTACCATCCCCGTTATGGGGGTGGTAGCCGTTTTTGTTTTTCTCCTGCTCCACCTTGCGCCTGGTGATCCGGCGGCGGTCGTCGCGGGAAGCTATGCGATGCCCAAGGATGTCGAGAGGATCCGGGAGAAGCTCGGTCTTAACGAGCCTATCCATATTCAGTTCGGCAAATGGATCTCCAACGTCGTGCAGGGTGACCTCGGGGATTCGATCTTTTCTGAGGTGCCAGTGACGAGACTCATTGTCCAGCGTATTGAGCCAACCCTCTCCCTCGCCACGACCAGCATCCTGATTGCCATCGTTCTGGCGGTTCCTCTGGGGATTGTGGCGGCTTGGAAAGCTGGCACCTGGATAGACCACATGGTCATGGTCTTTGCCGTTCTAGGATTTTCGATCCCCGTCTTCGTCATTGGCTACGCTTTGATGTACGGATTTTCAATTAAAGCACAGATCTTTCCAGTGCAGGGGTTTGCGAGCATCCGGCAGGGGCTCATCCCGTTCCTACGAACCATTACCCTGCCCAGCATCGCCCTTGGCCTGATCTACGCGGCCCTGATTGCTCGCATCACTCGTGCCAGCCTCCTGGAAGTCCTTGGAGAAGATTACATTCGCACCGCCCATGCAAAGGGTCTCCGACCCAGGGCTGTTCTGCTCCGACATGCGCTGAAGAACGCCTCTGTCCCTATTGTGACGATCATCGGTGTCGGCATCGCCATGCTCATCGGCGGGGTTGTAGTCACAGAAAGCGTGTTCAATATCCCTGGTTTAGGACGTCTGGTGGTGGACTCTGTCCTGGCACGAGATTATCCGGTCATCCAGGGACTTACCCTCATGTTCTCGGGCATCTACCTACTCATCAACTTGATGGTCGACATCTCCTATACATTCTTAGACCCACGCATTCACTACTAGACTGAGATGAGATTCAACCATGGACGAAAAAGTCGGCCAGCCCACACTCAATCAGCTCGAACTTGAAACACGAAAGGCACTGGTTGTGCGCTTACAGGAATTCGGCCGGCGTCATCCTACGGTGGTCGCAAGCACCGCCGTTTTGCTGCTCCTGATCATCCTCACGATCGCCGCCCCGTACCTCAGCTCCGATCCCCTGGATATCAGCCCGAGAAACCGGCTCAAAGCGCCCTCCACCGAACACTGGTTCGGCACAGACAACATGGGGCGCGATGTCTACAGCCGAACCCTCCACGGAGGACGAATCTCCCTGACCGTGGGGCTTGGCGTTGCTGTCATAGCTACCTTCATTGGATTGGTCGTTGGTCTTGTCTCTGGATACAGCCGCCCTGTGGATGCGGTGATGATGCGGTTCATGGATGGCTTGATGGCCATTCCAGAAATTCTTCTTGCCATCACCTTTGTGGCTGTTACCAGCGCAAGTGTCCAAAATGTGATCATGGCCATTGCGATACCCGAAATTCCCAGGGTGGCTCGTCTGGTCCGGAGCATCGTGCTCATGATTCGGGAGCAGCCCTATGTCGAGGCTGCCGTGTCTATCGGGACAAGCCTCCCGAAAATGCTCCTGCGGCATGTTCTTCCTAACACGGTGGCTCCGCTTCTGGTGCAAGGGACGTATGTCTTCGCATCCGCAGTGATTACGGAGGCTCTTCTTGGCTTCATCGGTGCTGGGACGCCACCCGAGATTCCAAGTTGGGGGAATATCATGGCTGATGGCCGGATATACTTTCAGATGGCGCCGTGGATCATCTTCATCCCCGGGACCTTCCTGACCCTTGCCGTGCTGGCAGTCAACGTCCTGGGTGACGGCTTGCGCGACATGCTGGATCCACGATTGGCAAGGCAAATGTAAGATGGTGACAGAATCCTCAACGGCCTTATCTGATTCGGCTTCAACAACGGCTTCACGACGAATTCTGACGGTGAATGACCTCAAGATTCGTTTCCATATGCGGGATGGAGTTGTGCGGGCTGTCAATGGTGTCTCTTTTGACCTCTATCGGGGTGAAACCCTTGGCATCGTCGGCGAGTCGGGATGTGGAAAAAGCGTCACAGCCCTGTGTATCATGGGACTCCTCCCGCGGCCTCCGGCCAGGATCGAGAGTGGAACCATCACTCTGGAGGACCGCAATCTCCTGCGTCTAAGCGAAGAGGAGATGCGCAAGGTTCGAGGCAACGAGATTTCCATGATTTTCCAGGAACCCATGACATCACTTAATCCTGTGATGACGGTGGGATTTCAGATCGCCGAATCGTTGATGCTCCATCAGGGATTGTCGAAAAAGGAAGCTCTCGAGAAGGCCGTTGAGTTTCTTGATCTCGTGCGCATTCCCGACGCTTCCCGACGCCTTCGGCAATACCCTCACGAGATGTCCGGGGGGATGCGCCAGCGCGTGATGATCGCCATGGCTCTTTCCTGCAATCCAAAAGTTCTGATTGCGGATGAACCTACGACAGCCCTGGATGTGACCATCCAGGCTCAGATCCTAAAGCTCATGTTGCAGCTTAAGGAGAGGATCGAGACAGCCGTCATCATGATCACTCATGACCTCGGCGTGATTGCCCAGGTGGCCCAGCGTGTCGTTGTCATGTATGTGGGTCTCAAAGTCGAGGAGGCGCCGGTTGGTGAGCTCTTCGACCAACCGATGCACCCTTACACCCGGGGCCTGATGGCGTCTATCCCGCGAATCGATTTAGCGGTGCCCGGGCTGAGTGGAGCCCGTCTCGAAGAAATCCCTGGCGTCGTGCCGTCCTTGCGGCGAGAAATTGTAGGCTGTCCCTTCGCGCCGCGGTGCAATGTTGTCACAGAGCAGTGTCACCAAGTCCAACCGCCTTTCAACGAGAAAACACCGGGCCACTGGGTGGCCTGCTGGGAAAATGGTCGTTCGGAGTCCATCACTCATGGCTGAAACAGCAGTCGATCACAGCATTCAGAATAGCTCAGGGCCTGTACTCGAGGTCAAGGATTTGAAGAAACATTTTCCGGTCCGTGGGGGCATTCGGTTGCGTACCGTGGGCTGGGTGTTAGCCGTGGACGGAGTTTCTTTCTCAATCGGTCGAGGGGAGACCCTTGGGCTCGTGGGTGAGAGCGGCTGCGGCAAGACCACCGTGGGTAAAACAATTCTGAAACTCATCGAACCCACCAGCGGCAAGATCAGTCTCAGATCAAAAGACATCACCCATCTCACGAAGACTGAGATGCGCGACGTCCGACGCGAAATGCAGATGATCTTTCAAGACCCGTATTCCTCTCTAAATCCACGGATGTCGGTAGGTGACATCGTTGCTGAGCCTCTCGAGAACTATGGGGTCGCGAAGGGCAAGGAGAAGGAGGAGAGGGTCGCGGCTCTCTTGAGCCGTGTTGGCCTCGAACACGAGCACATCCGCAAACATCCTCACGAATTCTCTGGCGGGCAGCGCCAACGGATCGGTATCGCCCGGGCATTAGCTTTGAACCCGAGCCTCGTGGTTGCCGACGAGCCAGTGTCTTCTCTGGACGTGTCCATTCAGGCACAGGTGCTTAATCTGTTGATGGATTTACAGCAGGAGTACCAACCGGCCTTTCTCTTCATTTCTCACGATCTTGCTGTAGTGAGACACATCAGCCAACGGATCGCTGTAATGTACCTGGGCAAGATTGTTGAATTAAGCAATAAGGAGACACTCTTCAAGACGCCGCTGCATCCCTACACTCAGGCCTTGTTGGCGGCTGTGCCGGTTCCCAATCCTCGCGCAATACGGGAAAGCTACGTGCCCGAAGGAGATGTGCCGAGCGCAATCAACCCACCCTCTGGGTGCCATTTCCATCCGCGCTGTCGCTATGCGACCGGCCAATGCCAAGCGGAGGAGCCTAGTTTCAGAGAGATCGATGCCGGCCACTGGGTCGCTTGTCACGTTGTGTGAGTTTTTCTTCCTTATTTTTCACGCGAGCAGTTTTACTGCCGAAAGGGCGTAGACCTTCGCTGCCTGCACTACCTTCTCCAGCGCCACCCTTTCATTTGCCGCATGGGCCAGATTCTCGAGACCCGGTCCGAAGCAAACCGATGGGATCTTTCCGAGGTGATAAAGATGGGAGGCGTCCGTGCATCCCGCCTTTCCCTTGATCTGCGGGCGCTGGCCCACCACTTCCTGAACCGTCTCGCACAACGTTTTCACCCATGATGAACTTGGATCGATGGCATAGGGGTCCCAGCCCTCGTGGATGATCCGGACTTCACTGGAGATTCCATCGGAAGAGCTTTGTCGCAAGACTTTCTCGATCTCCTGGCGGACGGACTGAGATGTTTCTCCTGGCATCATCCGTCGGTCAATTGAAAACACACACCGCTCGGGAATGATGTTGACCTTGGCTCCGGCCTGGATCATGGTCACCGAGAGGTTTGGTTGAGGAACCTCAAAAAGGGGATGATGGGCCTTGAAGGTCAGACGTTCCAGCTCGCCGATCATCCTCGCCGCCGCATGGAGTGCATTCGCCCCCATGTGAGGCCTGCCGGCATGGCAGGCACGGCCTTTCACAGTAACCTCCAGCCAGCGCAGTCCGCGGTTGCCGACGGCAATATTGAGATCAGTAGGTTCGGAAACCATCGCAAAATCCGCTCCTGCACCGATCTTTCTCCGAATCATACAAAGAGTTCCAGCATCGCTCCCGGTCTCTTCATCTCCCACCGCCTGAAAGACGATGCGACCTTTGAAGGGTGAACCGGCCTTTTTTAAGGCTCCCAAGGCTACGATTATGGCGGTGACACCCGACTTCATGTCACTCGAGCCACGGCCATACACAAATCCATCTTTGTATCCCCCTCCAAACGGATCCACCTCCCAGTCTTCTCCCGGTGGGACCACGTCAAAGTGGCCATTCCAAACCATTGTTTTGCCCCTGTCTTGGCCCTCCAGATGGGAGACGATATTGGCCACTCCGGGTTTGTCCTCGATGATCTCTGCCGGAAGCTCCCGAGCCTTGAGTTCCTCGGCAACGATCGCTGCACATTCCCGCACGTCTCCCGGGGGATTCAGGCTCCTGGACCGTATGAGTCGGCTAAGAAGTTCTTGAGTCTCTTCAGAATGAATCAAATCTTGAACCGTGGGCATTTTCCCCTCCATAGAAAAAAGAGCCTGTTTCAGTGTGTCTATACCGGATACGTCACAGTACAACATTATTTCCTACAAACTCAACCTCTCTCCCAATTCCAGTTTGCAGGCAAGTCTGCTGGATTGCCCCGCTTTAGCGGGATGGGCGGAGACGAAAGCCGACCGTGTAATCCTATCGACATTATCCGGAGGCACCGCCCTGTGGACGGGGAGTTTCACTTTGGGTATCATAGAATAGCTTGGATGGGGTTTTAAAGATGGCAGCGTCACGCATCTGCCGAATGGGTTCTTAGGCGAGCGCAAGATTCTTGAATAAACATACTGCTGATACAGGGCAGATGGTCTTGAATTCCTCTGTCTTAGCGATGGACATGGGTGCACGGTTTCGTTGAATGACGTGATATCCTAACTTTGGGAAGAATTCTGCGGCGGTCGTTGTGAGGAGAAAGAGGGTCTTGATGCTCTTCTGCTGAGCAAACGACTCCACTTCACGAGTCAGCCGCATTCCCAGTCCTTTCCCTCGGTAAGAGGGATGGACGACGAGGGACCTCAGCAACCCCACATCTTGGTAGAGTTCGACACCGATGGTCCCCATCAGCGAGCCGTCTTTCGCCTTTGCCACCAAGAAATGCTTGAGCTTCTCAAGGGTCAGATCCTGAGCTGGCAGCTTTGCCTGAGACAGCAGCTTCACGATCTCCTTTTCGTCACCTTGGACAAATCCCTCTATTTTAATATCTCCTTTCGCCACTCTGTCCCTCCAACCCGTTTTTCTCTCTATCGGCGACTGGGAAGAGTGAAGTAGAATGTGGCCCCCTTGCCAATCTCTCCTTCAGCCCAAACCTTTCCTCCTTGCCTGTGGATGATCCGTTGGACAATGGCAAGACCAATCCCGGTCCCTTCAAACTCTTTGGACGTATGAAGACGCTCAAAGACTCCAAAAAGTTTGCCAGCATGCTCCATATTAAACCCCACACCGTTGTCTCTGACGTAGTAGGTATGTTGCGTTTCTCCGGCCAGGGATCCGATTTCAATCACAGGGTCTTCTTTAGACTTTGAAAACTTGATGGCGTTGGACAAGAGATTGAAAAGGACCTGACGGACCATCGTGGGGTCGCCACGGGCAGAGGGAAGCGGCTCCAGTTTTAATAGAATGGCCACCTCAGGAGAATCAAAAGAAATCGTCTTGAGTTCTTCGAAAACGGTTTTGGCCATCTCCTCCATGTCTATGGTCGAAGGCCTGATCTCTTGATGCTCGAAACGTGAAAGGGCCATGAGGTTATCAATCAGTTGAAGCATCCTTTGTGTGTCCCGTTGAATGATGGACAGGAAAGACTGGCCTTTGGAGTCGAGTTGGTCTCCGTATTTCTTTAGGAGCCTGTGTGAAAGTCCCTGGATTCCTATCAAGGGGGTTCGTAAATCGTGTGAGACGGAATAGCTGAAGGCCTCCAACTCCCTGTTGGTGGCTTCGAGCTCCCTGGCCCTCCGAGTTAGGTCTTCGTTCAATGTCTTAATCTCTTCCTCCACCCGTTTGCGTTCCGTTACTTCTCGCTGAAGCTGTTCATTCGTTCGACGCAATTCGGCTGTTCGCTGGGCCACCAGTTCCTCCAAGTGGTCACGGTACCTGTGCAATTCTTCTTCGGCCTTCTTTCTCTCGGTGACATCAGACAACATGACGATAATTCTGCCGTCTTCCAAGAGGGTCGGTTTGAATTCTATCTGCTTAATCTCTCCTTCTCTGCAAGCGACAGGTAAGGTTCTCTCCAGTCCTTTCTTTAGAACAGCTTTTTTCCAGGTCTTAAGAATTTCCTGTGAATACCTGGCGAATACGGTCGCCTTGTGAAACCAGTCTGTTTCGGAGTGTATATCCCCGAGGGTGTACCCCGTGATGTGGCTAAATTCGGGATTCACGTAGAGGAATTTGCCGTCCTTGTCAATGAGGACAATGCCGTAAGGGGCTCTGTGCAAAATGGGAAAGAAAGTCTCTCTCTCCTTCTCCAACTGCTCCCTTGCCTTAGTGAGCTCACGGGGAAGTCGGCTGGATGCCACGCCCTGTGGGCGGAGAGCTTCACTTTGCGATTTTTTCGGTTTCGTTGTTCTCTTGCGCATTCCTCCTGGTTTGCTTCCCAGCCGCCGCTTGGTCTTCGTCTTTCCTTTCATCTGTCACTCTCCATTGTGCAACGCGAATGAGTTCCCAAACAAAAAACCCTGTTCCTTCTCAGAAACAGAGTTTGAGTCCTCCTCTACCCATAATGTCTCCTTATCGGGTTAAAGGTTGTGCGTACGGTACTGTTGTTTAGACAAGAGCATACAGGATTGAGTGAGAAAGTCAATCAGATTTTGTCGGGACGTGTAATTCCTCTGTTACACTCGGGCGCGATCGGTCCAGAGGGTGGCCTATTTCTTCCTCGCGGCTCAGCGCGGATCCTTGTCTCACTGAATAGCTGTCTGCAATGTCTGACCCCAAGGATAATTCGTGGAATGCACCACGACAATTTCCCTAGCTACGTTCAAATACTACAAAATGTCCCCAATTGCCAAAAATTGACACATACCCTTGAAAGAAGTGATGCGTCATTTCTGCAAAATCGAATTATGAGGATTGGACCGGTTTCTTCTCGACGACCATCGGGTTCACCGACGAAAAAGATCTAACAAATCCAATGGCTTTTGGACTGCGTTCGTGCGTTATTCAAGACTAACGAAACGATATTTAATGACTGGTTAACAGGAGAGATTTAGGCCAGAAACTTCCGGCATGTATTTTGCTTGCTACTCTTCAAACAACTTCGTAGGGGTTTGAGAAGATGACTGTATATGCTTGTGTGAAGTGCAAAAAGATATGGGAGAAGGCAAACGGAGACAACGACCCCACTCCCAGCGGAACATTGTGCAAGCCTTGTCTGAAGGAGAGTCTTGTGCCGATCTACAGGAAGAGGCAGTCCACTGAGAAAAATTTCGATTGTTTCGGCAAGGCCTCTGGCTATTGTGACCAGTCTGAATGCAAATATAGAGAGTTATGCCTGCCTTAGAAGGATCCCCTGCGAGTTCAGAGCTTGATCCCTGGCCAACTTTCAACCGGATCCGTTGAACGCACCACGTGCATGCCCACGTCCGCAAACCTCTCGAAAGCAGCATCCGCTTCATCCGTGTAATCAATCACACCAGGGATGACCACAGGAGATGTGCAGTCTTCCAAGAGATATACTTTTGAAGCCAGTGCTTTGTCCCGAATCAGCATATCTCTCAAGAGATCATCAATGGTCCGCGCCACACAGTGACTCTTCGCTTGCCCTGCAATAATGACCGCGTCAAATTGGAGAAGCTTCTCGATAAAATGGGTGTTCCTCTGGGCAATCGGCTTCGTATGGACGTCTTCCAACACTTCGGGACCGAGAACGGAGTAATTCTCTGTCCAGGGATTATTTCCCTTCACCTGAAAATCCGCCTGGCTGTAACGCGCGATGGTGTGGAAAAAGGTAGCTTCTTCAACCGCTGAGACAAGGGCATAACCGATTCCGCCGAGCATGGCATGATACGGCCAAACAGTGAGATCATATCGCCCCCCCTCTTTCAATCGTCGGGTGTAGTGCAAAAGGTATTGCCGAGCATGGGTCTCATCAATCCCCAGGCTATAGCGAGCCAGCGGGTTGAACTTCCAAATCCCCTTCAGGATGTCCTGTTCTGAAATTAGGGTGAATGGCGCGGGATGTTCTCGCTGGTCATTGACCAGGAAGATAGCATGAAAAATCTGGATAGCCTGGTGAGTATCCAGGGTTGGACAAATTTCCGTAATCACGCCGAGGTTACGATAGATAAACTCACAGAGCCGGCGATTGTCATCAACGGCTCCTGTGCCGCTGCGGCCGCCCACATAGAGCTCAAACCCAGGAATGCAGAAAGTGTTCTGCACGTCGACCGAAAGGAGACACATCCGGAATCGGTCACGGACGGAAGGCTCGATCTTCTGTTGCTTGGCCCAAACCTCCGCCTCTGCAGCTCGTTGCTGATATGGAACTCTCCAAACCTCTCCCACCTGATCAGGATGATAATGTTTCGGGATTGGAAGCTCGTTCCCTTTCATATCTGAACTCCTAACTCATAGCTCTCATCCCTAAACCCCAGTCCCTATTTTTGTTCCCTCGCCATATCCTTGGCCACTTCCCCTGCTGCCTCAATGGTCTTTTGGATATCTGTGTCGGAATGGGCCAGAGAAACAGCTCCACCCCCGTGCACCACATGAACCCCTTGGGTGAGCATTCTGACTTTGAACTCAACCTCCCTCTTCTCGGTATCCGTAAATTCGCTCAGAGCCTGGGGAGAATTCAGTATCACTCCCTCCTTCTGAGGGAAATGGGTCTGGAAGAGCGAGCCGACTCCTGTGACGAGACAGGGGATTCCGTTTCGTCGCATCGCTTCCTGAACTCCCTTTCGAACTTTCTCTCCTCTTGCTTCCAGGAGGGGATAGACCTCGTGGGCATGATCTTTCAGGTAATGAATCATCGCTAATCCTGCGGCTGCTGTGCAAGGATGGGCTGAAAAGGTACCGCCTCCAATAAGAGTTTTTTCAGATTTCTTCCCCTTCCGGTCGGCGGCTGTCATTTCGAGAATCTCCTTCTTCCCGACCACAGCTCCTACGGGAAACCCGCCACCCGTGACCTTTCCTAAAGTGGCAAGGTCGGGTGTGATCTTAAATCTTTCCTGTGCGCCACCCAGGGCAAGCCGAAAGCCTGAGATGATCTCATCCAGAATCAGAAGGGCCCCACACTTTTTGGTTTCTGAACGAAGCATGCGAATGTATTCTTCTGCGGGAGGAATGAATCCACCCTCGCCAATGACAGCCTCAAAAATGATACCCGCAAGATCCTTCTTGTTCTCGTGAATGATTTTGAGGGACCTCTCGACATCGTTGAAGAGAAGAACCTTGGTGTGTTGGGCAAGTTCGGGCTCCAAGCCGAGGCTTTCACTTTGGTCATAAGGCCATCTGATCGCCAGAGTGAGGTCAGGGTTGGCTCCGTGCCAACCCCCACCCATCTTAAGGATCGTATTCTTACCCGTGAATGCGCGAGCGAGTCGAACCGCATACATGGTTGCTTCTGTTCCGGAACAACAGAAACGGACCCTTTCCGCACAGGGAACCAACTCCTGGATGATCTCTGCCCACTCCACCATCTTCTCAAAGACGATGCCCCAGTGAATTCCCTCTTTGAGTTCCTGTTCAACAGCTTCAACGATGATGTGGGGATGGTGCCCGAGGATATGAGTGAAATTGCCCATCCAGAAGTCCACATACTCATTCCCATCCACGTCCCAGAACTTCGACCCTTTTGCTCCTTTGACGAAGACCGGATAGGGTGGGAAGTAATGGTAGTTGTGCG
>Ga0315282_10013972_pt1 | contig 12019 bp, 8 predicted proteins | sample YL17G07_20_MG_FD_203693 | JGI IMG/M metagenome (GOLD analysis project Ga0315282, IMG submission 203693) | Sediment microbial communities from Yellowstone Lake, YNP, Wyoming, USA - YL17G07_20 | ecosystem: Environmental > Aquatic > Freshwater > Lake > Sediment | place: USA: Wyoming | collected... | reverse complement strand
ATACAGCTCCATTCGGATGGGCAAACGGTGCCACAAGGGCGGGTAGTCGAATGCTTTCAACGCGGTCTTTGTCCGGCAACGCCGGCGATCAATGCGGGAATCAACAAGTCAAATGACGAATGAGTGATAGCCCCTAAAAAGCGCAGCCAGGAAGCAACGGAACGTTTTCTGGAAAAGGGGAAACCAAGAGAAGCTCCAACCTTGGCCGGCTCGATACGTGCGGGGCCTAACCGTCCAGCGGCCCACCCACCTCACTCCTGATTATATTGCGAACGGACTGAAATCGGCAAGGAGTAGCAGTCGGCGATACCCGCCTAAACTCCTAGAATATGCAATCCGCATCCGGTTGTCAACTGCTTTTCGGCCTTCCCGCGGCTTCCGGGCCGGACAGGGACGGGGCCGTTTCCCCGGGGCGGCGCACCTGGGCTGCGGCACCAAGGTCTTGGTGCCGTCGTGTGTTTGTGGTAGAGAAGATGATGTGCCGTCGGCGCGACTCTTCCGGGTGCGCGGCCGGGTGCAGGGGGTCGGGTTCCGCTGGTTTGCCGAGCGGGTGGCCGACAACCTGGGTCTGGCCGGCTACGTCAGAAACCTGTACGACGGCGCCGTCGAAGTCTACGCCGTCGGCGCCGAGCAGGGCCTCGACGAGTTGCGCCAGAATCTGGAGCGCGGCCCCATGGGGGCGCGCGTGACGGCCGTGGAGGAAAGCCCGGCGCCCCTCCGCAGCGGCTACAAGCGTTTTCATATCGAATTCGGTTGTAGCGGCGACCCCGCCAAGCGGGGTCGCCGCTACAGGAGTCATTGGATGACTGCCCAGCCTACTATGCACAGTGAATCTTACGAAGACCTGAAAAAACTGATCCGCGAGGTCCCCGACTGGCCCAAGCCCGGCATCCTGTTCTACGACCTGACCACGCTGCTCAAGAACCAGGCGGGGCTGCGGCGCGTGCTGGATGCGCTGCAGGCCCAGTATGGCGACCAGGCCATCGACCTGGTTATGGCGGTCGAGGCGCGCGGGTTCATCTTCGGCGCGGCGCTGGCCGACCGTTTACGCGCCGGCTTCGTCCCGGTGCGCAAGCCGAAGAAACTGCCCGCCGAGACCGCCCGGGCCACTTACGAGCTGGAGTACGGCACCGACGCCATCGAGGTGCATAAGGACGCCATCGTGGCAGGCCAGCGCGTGCTGATCGTCGATGACCTGCTGGCCACCGGCGGCACCGCCGCCGCCTGCGTGAAGCTGGCCCGCTCGCTGGGCGCCGAGCTGGTCGGGGTGGCGTTCGTGGTCGAGCTGACCTTCCTGCACGGCCGCGACAAGCTGCCGGGCGAGCGCCTGTTCAGTTTGCTGAAGTATGATTCTTAGGCTGTAGGCAGCAGCAGGCTGTAGCCTGTCGTTGAGGCAATTTCCATGCGGAGACTTGTACTGCTTCTCGTTTTGCTGGCCGCCGCCGGCTGTTATGCCCAGCAGTCTTACACCGTCAAGATTGATTTCGACCAACGGGTGAAGATGCGCGACGGGGTGGAGCTGTCCGCCGACGTTTACCGGCCCGATGCGCCGGGGAACTTCCCGGCGCTGCTGTCGCGCACGCCGTATACCAAGACCGGGGCGCTGAAAACGGCGCAGTACTTCGCCGAGCGCGGCTACGTGTACGTGGCCATGGACGTGCGCGGGCGGGGCGATTCCGACGGCCGCTTCGTCCCGTATCGCAACGACGGGCGCGACGGCTACGACGCCGTCGAGTGGTGCGCGGGGCAACCCTGGTCCACGGGCAAGGTGGGCACCACCGGCGGCTCCTACCTGGGCCGCATTCAGTGGCTCACCGCCGTGCTGCAGCCCCCGCACTTGGCCGCCATGGTGGCGCTGGTCACGCCCTCGGACCCCTTCGTCGAGTGGCCCACCGGAATCCCGCTGCCCATGGATATTAGCTGGCACCACTACACGGCCGGACACCTGTCGCAGAACATGGCTGCGGTGGACTGGTCGAAAATCCATTGGCACCTGCCGCTTTACACCATGGACGAGGCCGCCGGCCGCCCCAACCCTGGCTGGAAGGAGATGTTCGACCACCCGCAGCTCGACGCCTGGTGGGAGCCGCTTCGCTATCAGAACAAGTACGGCCGCGTGAACGTGCCCGTCCTGCACATCTCCGGCTGGTACGACGACGAGCAGATCGGCACGCCGCTGAACTTCATGGGCATGACCGGCAAGGGGCCCGAGAGCGCGCGGCGCAGCCAGAAGCTGGTGATGGGCCCCTGGCCGCACGCCGTCAACTCCACCAGCAAGCTGGGCGAGGTCGATTTCGGCTCCGGCGCCATCATCGACCTGAACGGCACGATCCTGCGCTGGTTCGACTACTGGCTGAGAGGCAAGGACAACGGGGTGATGAAGGAGCCGCCGGTGCGGCTCTTCGTCATGGGCGACAACAAGTGGGTGGATGAGAACGAATGGCCGATGGCGCGCACGCAGTGGACCAGGTTCTACCTGCACAGCGGGCGGCGCGCCAACAGCCTGTTCGGCGACGGCACGCTATCGGCCGCGGCTCCGGCGGCCGAGCCGCCCGACGGCTACACGAGCAACCCGGCGCGCCCCGTGCCGTTTATTACCGAGCCGTCGTTCGCGCAGATCGGCAGCGCCGACGATTACCGCGCCGTCCACCGCCGCGACGACGTGCTGGTTTACACCTCCGCGCCTGTGGCGGAAGATACCCAGGTGTGCGGGCCGATCAAGCTACAGCTTTACGCGGCCTCCTCGGCCAGGGACACGGACTTCATGGGTCTGCTGCTGGACGTGTGGCCCGACGGCTTCTCGCAGCGGCTGATCGACGGCATGGTGCGCGCCCGCTTCCACGAGGGGATGGAGAAGCCGTCGCTGATCGCGCCCGGGCAGACCTATGCCTATACCCTCGATCTCTGGAATACCTGCCAGACATTCCAGAAGGGCCACCGCATCCGGCTGCAGGTGGCCTCGACCGCGTTTCCGAAGTACGACCGGAACCCGCAGACCGGCGGGCCGCTGGGCAGAACCACCGAATTGCGAAGCGCCGAGCAGAAGATCTTCCACGATTCGGCGCACTCGTCTCACCTGGTGCTGCCCATCGTCCCCAGGAAATAGCGGCTGGCCGGCGCCGCTCCGGATGGAGGATTGTGTGACGAAGTTTCTGCTGTGGTGCATCCTGCTGGTGCTCTGCTGGCCCCTGGCGCTGCTGGCGCTGGTGTTGTACCCCCTTGTTTGGTTTCTGTTGCTGCCGTTTCGCCTGTTTGGGATTGCGGTGGACGGGGTGCTGCAACTGCTGTGGGCGGTGATCACGCTGCCCGCCCGAGTGCTGGGGGCAGGGAAGCACGCGTGATTCGATCCGCGGATTCTCGCGGATGGGCGGACGGCTGGCGGCTGACGGTTACTGGACCGCGGGCTTGGGGCGCGGCGTGGCGTCGCCCGGCACCATCCCCAGCAGCCACTTCATGTGCTCGATCACCATCTTCTGGATGTCGGGCCGGTCCCACACCGCTTCTACGTGCCCCAGGCCGTTGTAGATGACGCGGCCCTTGCCGTAATTGCGCGCCCAGATGACGGCGAAATCCTTATCGGTGCGGTGCACGCGCGGGTTATTGAGATCGAGCTTGGCGGCGTCCAGCGTCAGCAGCACCCGCACCCGGTCACGGGAGAATTCCTTGGCCTGGTAAATCTCGTCCTTCATGGTGAACGCCCGGGGCAGCGCCGACATGCCGGGAAATTCCGCATCCTCGACCACCAGCGGCGCCTCGAAGGTGTTCCAGGGGTGCTGGTCGAAATACCCGCCGATCATCTCGCCGTACTCGGGCCACTTGTAGAAGCTGTCGGTGGCGCTGTGGATGCCCAGGAATCCCTTGCCCTCCTCGCGGACGAAGGCCAGCAGGTCGGCCTTCTGCGAATCGTCCATGTCCAGCTCGCCGGTGGTGTAGAAGGCCACCACGTCGAAATAGTCAAGGTTCTTGGCGTTGCCCTGCAGCTTCTTTTTCGTGATGAGCTGCGAATCGGTGCGCAGGTAGGTGTCCCACAACTTGGTTTCCTGGCCGAGTTTCCAGATGGTTCCCATGGCGTAGGAGATGGAATCGTGCTGAAAGCCCTTGGACTGCCCGACAAACAACAGCCGCTTTTTCTTGGGCTGGGCTTGGGCTGAGAGCAAGACGGCAGTGACGAGCACGAAAACAACGAGGCAAACCACGCGAAGAATGCGCATACTCAGCGGCCTCCTTAAAGTCAGCGAGTTATCGGCGACAGCACAGCATACCGCAAATCAGGTCCCAACTACCGCGCCGGACCGGGGGCGACGCGCGGGCCTACTGTGCTCACGTCGATCTGCCGGAAGCCCATGGCCAGCGCCGGCGAGCCGGCTTGCAAGCGGAAGTCGAAGTTGGCGGCGTTGACGAACAGCGGGTCGGCGACGCGCGACTCCAGGTCCTGCCCCAGTTGTCGCCACTCCGCCGGCGTGCGCCCCGCAAAACGAATGTCGGGCCCCCGCAGATCGTAGTAGACGTTGTGGTTGAATTTGTAGCCCGGCGCACTGGTATCGGGCTTTTGGCCGGTGTCGAACTTGCCGGTGGTGGGCGCGGCGGGTCCCGCCGTCAGCGCCCAGTTGCTTCCCAGCAGCCGTCCCTGGTCGAAGTACACGATGTTGCGCTCGAAGGTGAACGACAGGTGCGGCTCCGAGCGCGAGCGCATCAGCTCGTACATGCCGTTCATGGCGAAAATGTTGTTGCGGACGATGTTCTCGCGGCCGTAGTGCTGGTGGAAGCCGGCGTGCTTGCAGCGGTACACCACGTTGTTCTCGATCAGCATCTCGCTGGTGCCTTCATCCGGATAGATCCCCCAGCCGCCGTAAGTGAAGGCCGCTACGTCGTGAATGAGGTTGTTGCGCAGCACCGAGCCGCGCTGCAGGCCCAGCGTGTAGATGCCGCCCATATCGCTGAGCATTTCCTTGCCGACGTTGTGCAGGTGGTTGAACTCGACGATGTTGCCGTAGCCCAGGTGCGGCCCATAGCCCCAGGTCCAGCCCACGGAGATGGCCGTGTAGTACAGGTCGTGGATATGGTTGTGGGCCAATGTGTTTCCGCTGCTTTGCCCCACCCAGATGCCGACCGCCGGCGGAAACACCTGGCCCAGGTTGTGGATGTGGTTGTCGGCAACCACGTTTTCGCGGCACTGCTCGGCGTCATTCGGTCGGCGCGTCACTTCGCCGATCTTCACGCCGCCGCCGCCGATGTCGCCAATCTCGTTGGCTGTGATCCGGTTGCGCTTCGAGCCGCGCCCGAACCAGATCGCGTAGCCGCCGATCTGCCGGAAAGCGCAATGGTCGATGGCGCACTCCTCGGCGCCCACGGCCTCGAATGCCGTCGGCGCGGTGAGGATCGAAGCCTGCATGTCGGCATAACCTGTCGGGCCCATGGTCCAGTCGGCGTAAGCGAATTCCAGGTTGCGGAACACGACCTTGCGAACGAATTGGCCGCTTTCCGGCGCGCCTTCCAGGCGCACCAGTTGGGTAGTGGTCGGGGCGATAACTTCCTCGCGGGCCAGGTCTTCGCCGGGCAGCGGCCAGTAGGAAACCACGCCGGTCTTGCGATCCAGGTACCACTCGCCGGGAAAATCCAGGGCGTCCGCAGCGTTCTCGATCCAGTAGCGCGCGTTGGCTTCGCGGTTGGAAGGCCGGGGATCGAGGGTGAGCGTGGCTGCGTGGTTGGCTTCATCCACCTTCACGATGGGCATGCGGATATCGGCCCAGGCCAGCAACGCGACCACTTCGACGTCGCCGGCCTCGGCCCACTCCGGCTTGATGTCGCTGCCGCGGTATTTCAGCAGGAAGGGCTTGTCCTGGGAGCTTGGCCCGTCGATGCGGAAGAAGCCGAAGGTGGGGGTGCGGGCCCGCTGGGCGCGCCTGCCGCTGACGAACAACTGGTGGAAATATGGCTCGCCCGCCGACGCTGTCCAGACCGCCGTCTTGCTTTTCTGCCAGCCGGTGATGCGGCGGCCGCCGCTGATGACCACGCGCTGGCCCGGCGCCGCTTCCCAAACGGTGTCGGAATCCTCGGAGGTGAGCACCAGCGATTCAGAAAGGGCGTAGGTGCCGGCGTGCAGGCGAATAGTCAGCGTCCCTGCGGCGCCGGTCTTGCGCAGCGACCGCGCCCTGTCGCGGGCTTCGGTCGGCGTGTGCAGGGGGCCATCGGGGGAAACATCGATCACGGTTTGCGCCGCGGCCGGCATCGCCGCCAGCGCCAGCAACATCGCAAGCCAATTTCGCATGACGCCGATTTCACCACAAACGGTCGGCTAAGAACAGCGATGAGTGACAAGTGACGGGTGCCGGCTCCGGTCAGTTGTCACTTCAACCGTATTGCCGGGGCGGGGAAGGCCGGGGTATATTGCAGGGCTGACTGGAGCTTTTTATGAATACCACCGAGAAATTCACGCGACGCAGCCTGCTGGCCCGAGGCGGGCTGGCCGGGGCGGCGGCCATCACCGGCGCGCCCGCCCTGCTTTCCCAGCGCAACCCCAACGACCGCATCGGCGTGGCCGCCGTGGGCGTGGGCACCCGCGGCATCTATCTGCTGGAGCAGTTCCAGGGGTGCCCGAACACGGAGATCCGCGTCATCTGCGATCTCTACGACGGCAACCTGCGGCGCGCCGAAAAAGCCTGCACCAACAAAAAGGCGGTGATCACCAAGGAGTGGGAGAAGGCGGTGTCCTCGCCCGACGTGGACGCCGTTTTCGTCGCCACGCCCGATTTCTGGCACGCGCCGGTGGCCATTCGCGCCGCCCAGAACAAGAAGCACGTCTACGTCGAGAAGGCCCTTTGCCGCACCCTGGCCGAGGCCAAGGGCATCCGCAAGGCGGTCAAGGACAATAAGGTCACGCTGCAGCTTGGCCACCATCAGAACAGCGACCCGTATTTCGTGAAGGGCCGCGAAATCTACAAGACTGGGCAGCTCGGCAAAGTGGCGCTGGCCCGCACTTACATCGACCGCACCAACCCCTGGCCGGAGTGGCAGTTCTACACCGCTTACAACATCCAGGAGCCGCCCAAAGACGCCACGGCCCAGACCATCGACTGGAATCGGTTCATCGCCAATGCCTCCAAGCGGCCCTTCGATGTGGAGCGCTTCTTCCGCTGGCGCTGCTGGTGGGAATACGGGACGGGCATCGCCGGCGACTTGATGAGCCACCAGTGGGACGGGGTGAACATGATCATGGAGTTGGGCATCCCCGAAAGCGCCATCACCCAGGGCTCGCTCTATTTCTGGAAGCAAGATCGCGAAGTGCCCGACCAGTGGCACGTGCTCCTCGACTATCCAAAGAAGGAAACGGCGGTGACCTTCGCCTGCACCTTCCACAACCGGCACCACATGACGAACACCTACTTCTTCGGTCGCGACGCCTCGTTGGAAGTCCATACCGACTGGTGCCGCGTATACGGTGCCGAATGGAAGCCCGAGTATGGGCAGAAACTCAAGGCTGCCCGGAAAGCGGCAGTCGGCTCCGGCCGCGACCCGTTCGATGTCACCGTGGCGCCCGACTACGCCATGAAGAAAGGCGAGATCGAAGTCACCAGCCACATGCGCGACTTCATCGACTGTTTGCGTTCCGGCCAGACGCCCCGCTGCGGCATCGACCGCGCCTGGGAAGAAGCAGTGACCGTGGTCATGTCGGTGGAATCCTTCTTCAAAGAGCGCAAGGTGAAGTGGGACCCGGTGAAGGAACTCATCGTGTAGTTTCAAACCACAAAGACACAGAGAACACAACGGGGCACAAAGGCCCCTTTGTGTGGCTTTGTGATCTTTGCGTCTTTGTGGCGAAGTCACATCAAGCGGGACGCCGGCGGTACAATATGGCCCATGCGTGTTTACCACCTAGTCCTTGCCTGTGCCATGGCCGTCACGGCGGCGGCCCAGCCTGCCGTACGTTATCAACCGAAAACGAAAGTTTGGGTGCTTGAAACGGAGCACACTTCGTACGCGCTGGGCGTCAACGAGCGCAACGAGCTGCAGCACCTGTATTGGGGCAAGAAGCTGGCGCGCGACGAAGATTATCCGCAGGCGCGCAGCGCCGCCGGCTTCGCTTTTGAATCGCGCGAGGGCCTGACCAGCGAGGAATACCCCGGCTGGGGCGGCATGCGCTACGCGGAGCCGTGCCTGAAGGTGACGCTGGAGGACGGCGTGCGCGACGTGGTGCTGAAGTACGTCTCGCACCAGGTGCGGGGCGATGGGCTCGAGGTCCGGCTGAAGGACGTGAACTACGACCTGTTCGCCGATCTGGCTTATCGCGTTTATCCGCGCAGCGACGTGATCTCCAAGCGGGCCACCATCCGCAACCAGACGAAATCGCCGCTGGCATTGGAGAGCGCGCAATCCGGCGTCTGGTACCTGCCGGCCGGGGAGGGCTACCGGCTCAGCTATTTGAGCGGGCGCTGGGCCGGCGAAACGCAGTTGGTGCGCGAGCCGATCCATCCCGGTATTAAGGTGCTCGAAAGCCGCCGCGGCAACACCAGCCACCAGCTTAATCCCTGGTTCGCCATCGACGCGGAAGGAAGCGCCGGCGAGGAACACGGCCGCGTCTGGTTCGGAGCCCTGGGCTGGAGCGGGAACTGGCGCTTTTCGATCGAGCAGACCTCGCACCAGCAGGTGCGGGTGACGGGCGGCTTCAACACCTTCGATTTCGCCTATCCGTTGAAGCCCGGCGAGAGCCTGGAAACGCCGCCGTTCTACGGCGGCTTCACCGACCTGGGGTTCGGCGAGGCCTCGCGCATCCTGCACCGCTTTGAGCGCGCCGAAATCCTGCCCGACCGGGCCGCGCCGCGCCTGCGCCCCGTGCTCTACAACTCCTGGGAAGCGACCGAATTCCACGTCAATGAAGAAGGCCAGAAGCAACTGGCCGACAGAGCGGCGAAGCTGGGTGCAGAGCTGTTCGTGATGGACGACGGCTGGTTCGGCCAGCGCAACGACGACAAGGCGGGGCTGGGCGACTGGTTCGTGAACCCGCAGAAATTCCCGAGCGGGCTGAAGCCGCTGATCGCCCACGTGAACTCGCTGGGGATGAAGTTCGGGTTGTGGGTCGAGCCGGAAATGATCAATCGCAACAGCGACCTGTTCCGCGCCCACCCCGATTGGGTCATTCACTTTCCCGGCCGCCCGCAGACGGAAGGGCGCAACCAGATGATCTTGAACATGGCCCGCGGCGATGTGAAGGAGCACATCTTCGGCGTGCTCGACAAGCTGCTGACTGAGAACGATATAAAGTTCATCAAGTGGGACATGAACCGGCATTTCAGCGAGCCGGGCTGGCCCGCGGTCCCGGCCGCCGAGCAGAGGAAGATCTGGGTGGCCTACGTGCGCAACGTCTACGAAATCATCGACCGGCTGCGCGCCCGCCACCCGGGCCTGGAAATCGAGTCGTGCTCGGGCGGCGGCGGGCGCGTGGACCTCGGCATCCTCCAGCGCGTTGAGCAGGTGTGGACCTCGGACAACACCGAGGCCTTCGACCGCCTGCGCATCCAGGACGGCTTCAGCTTCGCCTACGCCCCGAAAGTCATGATGGACTGGATCACCGACGTGCCCAACATGAACGGGCGCAGCACGCCGCTGAAGTTCCGCTTCCTGGCGGCCATGATGGGCTCGGTCGGCATCGGCGGCAACCTCAACAAGTGGCCGGACGCGGATATGGATTTGGCCAAGAAGATGGTGGCTCTGTACAAGGAGATCCGGGCCACCGTCCAGCAGGGCAACCTGTACCGGCTGTTTTCACCGCGCGACGGCAACCTCACGGCCAACCAGTACGTCTCGGAAGACGGCAAGCAAGCGGTGCTGTTCGCTTTCCTGCACTCGCAGCAGTTCCGCCGTCCGCCGCCCACCATTTACCTGCGGGGCCTGGACGAGCGGAAGCTGTACCGCATCCGCACCATCGACGACAAGATGACTGAAAAGCGGGAGACGGCCAGCGGCGCCTTCCTGATGCACCGCGGGTTGAATTTCCGCCTGGGCGGCGACTTCGACAGCACGGCCATCGTGCTCGAGCGCCTGGACTGATCATCTGCATCCTCTTTCTCCCGCTTATCGGTGCTATAAGCGAGCGGAATTGCGCCGCAACAGCGGGGCGGACTACACTCCTTCTGACAGAGGAGGATTTGATGAAGGTATCGTTCTACGGGCATGTCCGCCAGTACCACAACATCAAGGCGGAAATCGACGACAACATCCGCCAGGTCTTGGAAAGCGGCGAGTACGTGATGGGGCCGATGCTGAAGCGGTTCGAGGGCGAGCTGGCCGCCTACTCGGGCATGAAGCATGCCATCGGCGTGAACAGCGGCACCGACGCGCTGTGGCTGGTGTTCCTGGCCCTGGGCATCGGCCCGGGCGATGAGTGCATCACCACCACCAACACGTTCTTCGCCACTGCCGAGGCCATCTGGTTCGTGAACGCCACGGTGGTGTTTGTGGATTCCGACCCGCGCACCAACTGCATCGACCCGGGGAAGATCGAGGCCGCGATCACGCCCAAGACCAAAGCGATCGTGCCCGTGCACCTCTACGGCCAGTGCGCCGACATGAAGGCCATCCGCCGGATCGCCGACAGGCACGGCCTGCGCGTGGTCGAGGACAACGCCCAGGCCGTCGGGGCGCGCGGCGACGGATTCCGCATCGGCGAACTGAGCGACGCCGTGTGCACCAGCTTCATCATCCAGAAGAACCTGGGCACGTTCGGCGACGGCGGCGCCGTCATCACCAACAACGACGAGATTAACCGCGTGGTGCGCCGGCTGCGGAACCACGGCTCGGAGAAGCGCTCTCAGCACAGCATGGGCTACAACAGCCGGCTCGACGATCTGCACGCCGGCATACTGAGCGCCAAGCTGAAGCACGTCGACGAATGGAACGCCCTGCGGCGGAAGTGGGCCGCGCGCTACAGCGCCGGGCTGGCCCCGGCCGCCAACATCACGCTGCCCTACGAGGCGCCCGCCGGCCGCCACGTGTTCCACCTCTACGTCATTGAGACCAAACAGGCGCGGCACAGGGACGAGCTGCTGAAGTTCCTCAACGACGCCGGCGTCGATGCCAAGTGCCACTACCCGATTGCCATTCACCAGCAGGCGGGCTACCCGTGGGGCAAGTCGGCGCGCGTCGCCGGCGGCATCCCCAATTCCGAGCGCAACGCCGCCTGTTGCGTCTCCCTGCCCATATATCCCGAGCTGGCCGCGGAAGAGGTGGATTACGCGGTAGCCAAGGTGCTGGAGTGGGACGCGGCGGACCGAAGACCCGGGCCCTGAGACCGAAGACCTGGGGCCGATGACCTGGGACCTGGGACCTGAGACTTGGGACCTGGGACTTTCGACCTGAGACCCTGACACCCCTGGCGCGGGGGTCTCCGGCCTTTGGTCTCAGGTCTCAAGTCTCAGGTCCCAGGTCTCCTCGGGAGACGTATGCCAGACAAGTATCGCGTGGTGGTGGTGGGCATGGGGAAACGCGGCATGCACCATGCCGCAGCCTTTAATGCCAACGAGCGTTTTCAAGTTGTCGGCATCTGCGACGTGGACGCAGCTCGTCTGAGCGCGGCGGCGGTCAAGCTCGGCAATCCGCAGGCTTCCCATGATGCCGCGCAGCTCGCGCGCTCCCTCAGGCCCGACGTGTTTTGCTTCTGCACCCTGCCAAACCTGCGCCTGGAAATGATTCGCATCGGCGTCGAGAGCGGCGCGCGCCTGATCGCACTGGAAAAGCCCATCGCCATGTCCAGTGCCGAGGCCATGAAGATCAGGGATCTGCTGCAGGCCGGCGGAGTGAAAGCCGTCGTCAGCCATCAGCACCGCTACGGCGCCCACTACCGCAAGGTGAAGGAGATCATTGCCAGCGGCGCCCTGGGCCGGGTTCACACCGTGTACGGCACGGCGACGGGCTGGATGATGCACATGCTCAGCCACCTGGTCGATTACATGCGCTGGTTCAACGACGGTGCCGAAGCCGAATGGGTGATGGGGCAGGCGGCCGGGCGCGGCAAGCTCGCCGACGT
>Ga0315282_10013971_pt1 | contig 12020 bp, 9 predicted proteins | sample YL17G07_20_MG_FD_203693 | JGI IMG/M metagenome (GOLD analysis project Ga0315282, IMG submission 203693) | Sediment microbial communities from Yellowstone Lake, YNP, Wyoming, USA - YL17G07_20 | ecosystem: Environmental > Aquatic > Freshwater > Lake > Sediment | place: USA: Wyoming | collected... | reverse complement strand
TGCCTCGTGCTATCTTGAATAAAGAGATTGACCACCTTCTCCAAATGGGGGTTGAATTGAAGCTTAATACCCCTGTCGGCCCGGCTCTCTCATTGGATGCCATCAAAGCCATGGGTTATCAAGCCATCTTCTTTGCCACAGGTGCCCATCAAAGCCGAAAGCTTGGCCTGGACGGGGAGAGCGCCCGAGGCGTCATCCATGCCGTCGATTTTCTAAGAAGAGTGGCCCTTGGTGAATCAGTGGAGGTGGAAAAAAAGGTGATCGTCGTGGGAGGAGGCAATGCAGCCATTGATGCATCCAGGACAGCGTTACGCCTTGGTTCGCAGCAGGTTACCATCGCCTATCGCAGGACCCGTAGCGAGATGCCTGCCCAGCTCGAAGAGATTGAGGAAGCAGAAGAAGAAGGGATCAAGATTGAGTATCTCACTGCTCCGACGAGATTGATCGTTGAAGGAGGGGAGGTTCGAGGAGTGGAGTGCTGCCGGATGGAATTGAAAGGGCTTGATGAATCCGGCCGACCAACACCTGTGCCCATCCCCGGCTCAGAATTCAGAATGGATGCGGATATGATCATCCCAGCGATCAGTCAAACGCCTGACCTCTCTTTCTTCTCCGAAAGGGAACCTTTCAAGATCAGCCGACGGGGGGGCCTTGAAGCCGATCCGCTTACCCTTGAGACGGGTGTGGAAGGGATCTTTGCAGGTGGCGATCTGGTTACCGGTCCGCAGACCTATATCGATGCCATGGCAGCGGGTCGAAAGGCAGCCGTCTCCATCGATCGCTACCTAAGAGGTGAAGATCTGAGAGAGGGTCGAGAAAAAGAAGGACCGCAAAAAGACTATATTCAAATCGATATCGATGGAGTGGAATATCGAGAGAGAGCCTCCATGGTCACTCTCCCTGCTCAGAGCAGGCGAAGAAGCTTTGATGAAGTAGCTCTGGGCTTTCGAGAAGAGGACGTGATTCGGGAGGCAGAACGCTGCCTCAATTGCGGAGGCTGTTCAGCCTGCGGAGAATGTTCAAAGTACTGCCAGCCCAAGGCCATCGATTATGAGATGAAAGAAGAGCGGATCGAACGAAAAGTCGGAGCCATCATCGTTGCCACCGGATTCTCCCAGTTCGACTATAAAGTTTATGGAGAATATGGTGGAGGCCGCTTTAAGGATGTCATTACAGGTCTTCATCTGGAGAGGATGCTCGATACGACAGGGCCGACAGGAGGGCATGTGGTTCGGCCTTCCAATGGTAAGGAGGCAAAGAATATTGTCTTCATCCAGTGTGTGGGATCGAGGGACGAATCAAAAGGCATTCCCTACTGTTCCAGGGTCTGCTGCATGTACACGGCCAAACAGGCGATCCTTCTCAAAGATCATTTTCCAGAGACCCAGTCGTACGTCTTCTATATTGATATCAGGGCAAGCGGTAAGAATTATGAAGAGTTTGTCAAGCGAGCCCAAAGGGAATATGGGGTGATCTATATTCGAGGAAGGGTTTCAAAAATTTACGAAAAGGGTGACAAAGTCATTGTTCGAGGGGTCGACACCTTAGTGGGAAAACAGGTAGAGGTTCAGGCTGACCTGGTGGTTTTAGCAACCGCCGTTGTACCGCAACCCGGTGCCGTTGAGTTGGCTAAGATCTTGAACATCCCCTCTGATCCTTATGGGTTTTATACAGAGTGCCATCCAAAGCTTCAGCCTGTGGAGGTCGTGACCAAAGGGATCTTCCTGACCGGATCCTGCCAGTTTCCGAGGGATATTCCTGACTCCATTGCCACTACAGGAGCTGCCTCGGTCAGAGCGGTTGAGATCCTTTCCAAGGACGAGTTGATCTTGGACCCGAGAATTGCCCTCGTGGACCCAGAAGTCTGTAGCGGTTGTCTCAATTGTGTTGGAGTCTGTCCCTTTAGAGCCATCCAACCAAAAGAAGTTGATGGGAGAATCGTTGCTCAGATACTACCTACGCTTTGTCATGGTTGCGGGAATTGCGCTGCCACTTGCCGGAGTGGTGCAGCCAATGTTCAAGGGTTTAGCGATGACCAGATCTACGCCCAGGTGGCTTCCGTCTTCGAAGTTTTGAGAAAGGAGCGTCTCCTTGAGTTATCTGAATGAAAAAGAGATTCATGGCTTCAGACACCGGATATTGCGATTGACCGGTGAGGACGTCTCTAAATGCATCCAGTGCGGAAAATGCTCCGCAGGGTGCCCTATCTCTCCAGAGATGGATCTTCAACCGAACCAGGTGATCCATCTGATTCAGATTAACGATCTGGAGACGGTGCTTCGATCACAAACCATCTGGCTCTGTGCTTCCTGTCAAACCTGCTCTGTTCGATGTCCAGAGGATATCGATGTGGCTCAGATCATGGATTCACTCAGAAAGTTAGCCGTGGAAGAAAAGGTTCCAATTGGAGAAGAGAATGGAATGAAATTTGACGAATTCTTTCTCGATTCGATTCGGAAGAGAGGCCGTGTCAATGAGATGGAGATATTGTTGCGTTATAATCTGGCCGCTGGTCAACCTTTCAAAGATTCTCATTTAGGACTGGTGATGCTCGCCAAGAGGAAACTAAGCTTTTCGAGTCGTAAGATTAAAGAAGTGTGTCTGATCAAAGAGATCTTCAAGAACAGTAAGAGATTCATTAAGGAGTAACGGAATCCATGCGGGTTGGATATTATCCAGGTTGTTCCCTTGAGAGCAGTGCAAAAGAGTTCGATCTCTCCCTTCGAGCAATCTTTCAGGAGATGGAGATATCGCTGCAGGAGATCCCTGACTGGAACTGTTGTGGAGCAAGCCCTGCTCACTCTCTCAACGAAGAACTTGGAATGGCCCTGCCTTACAGGAATCTGGTGAAGGCTGAGGAAGCTGGTTTAAAGAGGATCATAAGCCCCTGCCCTGCCTGCTATAGCCAAATGAGACACACCCATGAAAAGGTAGGACTGGATCGTTCTCTTGCAGATCGACTTCAGAAGATTGTGGGAAAGGAATATCAGGGGAGTTCAGAGTCGAAGCATCTTTTGGACTTCATTAAAGAGGATATCGGACTGAAGCAATTGAAATCGAGCATGAAGAGTTCTCTCAAAGGATTGAGAGTGGCCAGTTATTATGGGTGTCTGACCCGGTTGCCCGGAGTAAAATTAGACGATGTTGAAAATCCGGTGATCATAGATGAGATTGTGGAAGTTCTTGGAGGAAAACCTCTTGGCTGGTCCCATAAAACCGAATGCTGTGGGGCTAGCCTTTCATTGACACGGACAGAAATTGCGCTCAGGCTGCTCCGATCCATTTTAGAAGCAGCTGAAGAGAAAGGAGCTGAGTGTATCGCCGTCGTTTGCCCCCTTTGTCAATCCAATTTAGATACTCGACAGACCCTTGTTTATAAGAACAAAATGCCCATTCTTTACATCACGCAAATGATTGGGCTGACTCAGGGACTTGGTTACGCCAAGTTGGGACTGGACGGACTGATTGTGAGTCCCCGCGACCTCCTTCGAAAAAGAGGAATCTTAGAAAAGTAAAATTAACCAACATCCAACCACCAAAAACGAAATAGCCATTTATCTCGTAAGCAAAACATCTTCAACGAGGCCTCTGATTACCTCCATATTTTTCAGATCTTCCACAGTGTCTTTTCTTGGGGTCTCCATAATTCCGGGGAGATGTTTCAATAAAGGATGATTGATCAGATACCGGAAACCCTTCTGTCCGATATATCCTTCACCGATATGCCAGTGCCGGTCTTTTCTCGATCCCAAAGAAGTCTTTGAATCGTTTAGGTGGAGAAGATGGAGTCGTTTTAACCCAATCGTTTGGTCAAAGGATTCGAGCATTCTCTCAATGCCATCTTTTTGAGAAAGGTCATATCCGGCCTCAAAGGAATGGGCTGTATCGAGACAGATGCCCATTCTCTCCCTCTCGTTAACCCCGTCGATGATCTTTTTGATCTGTTCAAAGGTGTTGCCAATTTCGGATCCCTGACCAGCTGTATTCTCTAATAGGAGAATGACTGGATTCTTTACCCTTTCAAAAACCTCATTGATCCCATGAGAAACGGCTTCTATGGCTTCATCTTCAGAGGACTCCAATCGATGTCCTATATGGATGATCAGGTATTGGGCTCCCAGCTGTTCTGCTCTTTTAAGATCTGTCAGAATCGAAACGATTGATTGCTTGTAGAATTTCGATGTTCGAGAGGCTATGTTTGGAAGATAAGGCAAGTGGAGAAAGGTGGGAAAGAGCCCTGAGGATCGGACCGCTGACCGGAATTGTTCTACTTCGTCCTGATCTAATGGATCGTACTTCCACCCCCTTGGGTTTCGCGAGAAGAGCTGGATCGTTTCGCAGCCTCGGGCTTTGGCCCTTTCAGCCACCTTTGAAAACCCTCCGGCAATTGAGATATGGAATCCAAATCGCATTTCAGCCCCTTGAAGAAAGACGAATTGAAAGTTAAGATTAAATATACGATTCAATCATCCACTGTCAAGAAAGATTTATTGAGAGCTCTGAAAAACTACTAAATGCTCTCTTGATTTCACAGATTTCAAAAGATGATTACGCAGATTTCAATGACTTTTCGATATGTTTCGTATCTGTGTAATCGTTTATTAATCCCAGCCTACCGGCAGGCAGGGGTGTAATCAGAGATTTCTGCACTTTTTCAGAAATCTCCTTATTTTTCCCTTGACAAAAAATGGAGGTTATTTTACCAATGAGGCATTTAATAAACTATTCACAAGGCTATTTTGAGGAATTTATAGTTTCATTCACTAAGATTACTCAAAAATTTTTGGAGAAAGGTTGGTTGCGTTTAAACGATTAATATTTTCACAAATGGAGGGGGTGAGAAGATTGGCCAAAGGTGGAAAAAAAACAAAGGAGACGAAGGGGACCATCAAATCTTCGGAGTTAGACCCGAAGTTTAAGTATGAGGTGGCGAGTCACCCTGGGGGAGAAAAACTAAAGGTCTGCTATGCCTGCGGAGTTTGCACCGCGGGGTGCCCTGTAAGTGAGGTTTCCGACGACTTCGATCCAAGGAAGATCATTCGGATGGTCCTGATGGGAATGAAGGAGAGGGTGCTTTCATCTGACTTCATCTGGTACTGTACCCAATGCTTCACCTGCAGCGGGCACTGCCCTCAAAATGTGAAATTTACCGATATTATGCGAGTGCTGAGGGATATGGCAGTAAAGCAGGGATATGTTGACCCATCTTTTCTCCAGAAGGCAAAGGAGCTGGATCGATTCTCGCAAAAGGTGAGATATCGATTGATGAGGTCCATTGTGGCGAAGAAGGGAAAATCTTTCACCCTTAACCCAGGGGATCTGTTGAGCAAGGTTGCCAAGGAATTGGCATAGGCCATAGTAAAAGAAGAACGGCGTTTAAATCCGAAATTCGAAACAAAGATGATAAATCCTAAACTCGAAACCCTAAACTCGAAGCAAACTCAAATGTCCAAAGCACAAAACCCAAAACCGTATGACGTAGAAAATATTCGGTTCAATTGTTCCGAGGTCAAAACTACTTTTTGAGTTTTATATTTTGGATTTGGTTAGGATTTAGAGTTTAGTGTTTAGAGTTTAAACAACTTCGGATTTCGATATTCGGATTTAGAATTTTCACAAAACAAGTTCAAATTTTAAAGAAAAGCTGAAAGGGAATGGGACCATGGATGGAAAGATAGGTTCCGTATTGGTGATAGGAGCCGGAGTTGCCGGAATTCAAGCCTCACTTGATCTGGCCGAATCGGGATATCATGTCAATCTCGTAGAGAGAAAAGGCAATTTGATGGGTGCAGCAGCGAACAACTGTTGCAAAGGGGTGGAAGAGTGCAACAGGTGCATGCTGTGCCAAGTGAGTGAGAAGGCCTTCCAAGTCGTCACCCATCCCCAGATCACCCTGTTTCGCCACGGTGAAGTCGCGAAGGTCGAAGGAGAACCTGGTCACTTTACTGCCACGATTCAGCGTTTTCCTGAAATGAATGAACGAGATTGCCCCATTTGTGAAAAGCTTCCACTTTACACTGTGCCTCTCAAGTCCGATCCCGAGGAGATTAAACTTGATGTGGCAGGTGTGATCATGGCCATCGGGTTTAAACTTTTCGACCCGACAGTGTTGCCCGAACTCGGCTATGGAAAGTATAAAGATGTCGTCACAGCCGTTGAGTTTGAAAAGATGATCCATGAACGGACAGGCCTCTTCTGTCCTTCTGACGGCAGGATACCTCGTCGCATCGCCTTTATTCAATGCGTGGGTTCCAGAGACCCCAAAATTGGGAACCCCTGGTGTTCCGCAGCCTGCTGTTCTTTCACCCTCAAGGAGTCTATCGTCGCCAAGGAATATGTGAAGGATCTTGAGCCCACCATCTTCTTTATGGACCAAAGACCTTATGGCAAGGATTCAGAACGATACCTCAGCCGGGCAAAGGAGCACTATGGAGTAAAATATATCCGCAGCGGCGTCTCCAAAGTCGAAGCGGCAGAGGATGGGAAAGGCCTTGTGGTCACTTACACCAGTGAAACGGGGGGAGTATCGACCGCTCAGTTTGATATGGTGGCCTTATCCATTGGCCTTGAATGCGCAACAACCGCCAAGAAATTGAGTCGGGAATTCAATATTGAACTTACCCCCTATGGCTTCTGCTGGTCATCGCCATTTTCTCCCCTGGAAACCTCAAGGCAGGGCTTCTTGGTCTGCGGGACTTTTGGCGGTCCTAACGATATCACTGAGTCTGCCATGCAGGCCAGTGGGGCTGCTGCAGATACCTTGGGGATTTTAGCAAAAGCCAGATTCGATCATGTTCCTCAAAAAGAGTATCCCCTTGAGAGGGATATCTCTGGAGAGGCACCGAAGGTAGGGGTCTTTCTCTGCCAATGCGGGGAGTATATTGACAAGACGGTTGACGTTGCTTCGTTAGCACAGTTCGCCAGCGCTCTTCCAGAAGTCACATATTGCGATCAAAGGCGATACGCTTGTTCAAAGGAGTCGCGGGATGAGATGAGGGAAGCCATCAAAATCCATGGGCTCAATCGGGTGGTCATCGGTTCCTGTTCCTTTTTCACCCATGGCTCTCTCTTTCAAGAAACTCTGCGAGAAGCTGGCCTGAACCCTTATCTTATGGAGATGGTAAACCTTAGAGACCAGTGTGCTCGTGTTCACAGCCAAGATCCTGAAAAGGCAACAATAAAAGCAAAGGATCTGATTCAGATGGAGGTGGCTAAGGCGCGGTTCTTGGAGCCCTTGCATCGGCTCTCCAAGACCATGAATCCTTCAGCCTTGGTTGTGGGCGGAGGGATTACAGGAATGGTGAGCGCTATCAGTCTTGCCGATAAGGGGTTTGACGTGCACTTAGTGGAGAAAACGTCCCAATTGGGTGGCCACGCGTTAAGGATTCATCACACCTTGGAGGGAGGAGAAGTCCAGGGTTACCTTTCAGATCTCATTGGGAAGGTGAACGGGAATCCTAAAATCCACGTCCATAATAATTCTGAATTGACGGCCTATCAAGGCCGAGTGGGGGATTATACGAGCCGTATCAAGACAACCTCGGGAGAAGAGAGAGAGATCAACCACGGGATTACGATCATTGCCGCAGGAGGTCGAGAGTATAAACCGGACGAATATCTCTACGGCCAGAATCCCAGGGTTCTGATCTCAGTGGAGTTGGAGGAAGAGATCGATCGGGGAAGCGAGAGAGTAGCCCAAAGTAAAACGATCGTGATGATTCAGTGTGTGGGATCCCGAAACGAAGTGCGACCTTACTGCAGCAGACTTTGTTGTGCTAAGTCGGTCAAGAACGCCATCAGCCTCAAGACACTGAATCCTAAGATGAATGTTTACATCCTCTATCGGGACATGAGGACCTATGGGTTTCGAGAATCCTACTATCAGGAGGCGCGGGAGAAGGGAATTATTTTCGTCCGCTATGACTTGGATAGAATGCCAGAGGTGAGGGAAGCCGGAGATATCCTGAGGGTGGCGGTCAATGACATCATCCTGGGTGAACGCTTGGAGATCGATGCAGACCTCCTGGTGCTGGCCTCAGCCGTCTTACCACCGGAGGACAACCACATTCTTTCCAGATTACTTCGTGTCCCTTTGAACGAGGATGGTTTCTTTAAGGAAGCCTATGAGAAGTTGAGTACCGTCGATTTCATGCAAGAGGGGATTTTTGTTGCAGGGATGGCCCGAAGCCCCATCTCTATTGTGGAAAGCATCTATCAGGGTAAGGCAGCGGCCTCGCGGGCGATGACCTTTTTAAGTCGTGAATCCCTCTTCACTGACGGAATTGTCTCTACGGTAAAGGAATCGGTCTGTTGTGGTTGCAAGGTCTGTGAGGCCCTCTGCCCTTACGGCGCGATCACCGTTGCCCCGAAGGAGAATGTGGCCAAAGTCGATGAACTCGTCTGTAAAGGTTGCGGGACCTGCTGTGGCGCCTGCCCAACAGGCGCGGCACAACTCAAGGGGTTTAAGAAACAACAGATGATGGCCATGGTAGGCGCGTATCTTGGAGAAGTGACTTAGAATGTCAAATGCCAAAGTTCCTGCCCACCGCAGGCAGGGATTTTGAAATTTGGATTTAAAGATTTATTTGGGGGAGTGTGTCTATGGATAATTTCGAGCCCAGGATCATTGGATTTTACTGCAACTGGAGTTCTCAGATGGGGGTGGATTCAGCAGGGGTTGAGGGAGCTTCGTATCCTCCAAACCTTCGACTCATTCGGGTCATGTGTTCCGGTTCCGTAGATCCAGAAGTGATCATTGAGGCCTTCAAAAGAGGAGCCGACGGAGTTCTGATCCTGGGATGTCACCTGGGAAATTGTCACTATCGAAACGGAAACTACAATGCCTTGAGGCGCTATCGTTTGCTTCAGAAGACATTGGAGCAGTTTGGCTTGGAAAAGGAAAGGCTAAGGTTGGAGTGGGTCTCTGTGGCCGAGGGGAAACGTTTTGCCGGCCTGGTGGGCGAGATGACAGAGGAACTCCGCAGATTGGGCCCGCTCAGCCAGTTTTCTTGAGGACAGGAAGGGAAAGAGTCATGGGAAAATTGAAGTTTGCCATTTATTGGGGTGCGGCCTGCGGAGGTTGCGATGTGGCTGTATTGGATACCCATGAGAAGATACTGGATATCGTAGCTGCTGCCGATATTCTCTTCTGGCCTGTTGCCATGGACTTCAAATATCGCGATGTAGAGGAGATGGCCGACAAAAACATCGACGTTTGTCTCTTCAGTGGCGCCGTTCGAAATTCGGAGAATGAACACATTGCTCACCTGCTTCGTGAAAAATCGAAGGTCTTGGTTGCCCTGGGAGCCTGCGCGCAGTTGGGCGGAATTCCGGGGCTTGCGAATGAGAAGAAGAGACAGGACATTTTGGATTTTGTCTATCACGGATCTCCTTCTACGGTTTCTCAGAAGGGAGTTTACCCCCAAGAGAAAACTCGGGTTCCCGAGGGGGAGCTGAAACTGCCGAAATTCTACGATGCAGTCATGGCTTTGGATCAGGTAGCGGATGTGGACTATTATGTTCCGGGCTGTCCTCCAGAGCCTGCCCGTATTCTGGAAGTGGTCAATGCCATTGTCACAGGGAATCTACCTCCTAAGGGGGCTGTCGTTGGGGCCCTTGACAAAGCCCTTTGCGATTCATGCCCAAGGAAGAGGGAGGAGAAGAAGGTCAAGGCCTTTTACCGTCCTCAAGAGATTTTGTTCGACCCTGAACGCTGTTTTTTGGAACAGGGCCTGATCTGTCTTGGCCCGGCGACCCGAGGTGGATGTAGCGATCCACCCCGGTGCATTCGGTCCAACATGCCCTGCGAGGGGTGTTACGGACCTCCGCCTGATGTGACGGACCAAGGGGCCAAGATGCTGAGCGCTGTTGGCTCCATCATTGATTCTCAGGACCCCGAGCAGATTGAAAAGGTCATCGATGGCATTGTCGACCCCTTGGGGACATTTTATCGCTTCGGCTTGCCTGCTTCGGCATTGAGGAAGAAGAGGTTTTTATGAAAACGATATCGATTGATCCGATCACCCGATTGGAAGGACACGGCAAGATCGAGATTTTTTTGAACGACCAGGGGGATGTGGAAAATGCATACTTTCAGGTTCCTGAACTGAGAGGATTCGAGGTCTTCTGTTTGGGAAGACCGGTGGAAATACTTCCCCGAATCGTCCCTCGCATCTGCGGCGTCTGACCCGCGGCACACCATCTGGCCTCGGGTAAGGCCGTCGACGCTGTTTACAAGACTGATCCTCCTCGGGCAGCGAAAAAGCTTCGAGAGCTTCTCTATTCCGCCCATTATATCCATAGCCACACCCTTCATTTTTTTGCCCTTGCAGCTCCCGATTTCGTGTTGGGTCCTGATGCAAAGCCTGCTGAGCGGAATATCCTGGGTCTGATCAACAAAGTTGGCTTGGAGATTGGGAAAGAGGTCATCAAGAACAGGGCCTATTCTCAAAAAATCCAGATCATGATTGCAGGACGCGCAACCCATCTTGTTTGGAGCCTTCCCGGAGGGGTGAGCAAAGGGATTACTGAAGAGGAACGGAAGCAGATACTCGAGATGGCCAAGGTCAACCTGGAGTTCGCAAAATTCGCGCTTAAGCTCTTTGAGGATGTGGTCCTGAAAAATCAGTCCTATGTAGACCTTATTCTGAGCGATGCTTATCAGACCGTGACTAATTATATGGGGCTTGTAGACCGGCACAATAAGGTCAACTTTTACGATGGCATGATTCGAGTCGTTGACACTGAAGCCAAGGAGATTGACAAGTTCAAACCGGCTGACTACCTTCAGCACGTCAAAGAACATGTAGAGCCATGGTCCTATCTAAAGTTCCCCTTTTTGAAGAAGATTGGATGGAAGGGTTTTGTGGAGGGTCCGAAGAGCGGAATCTACCGGGCAGCGCCATTAGCACGGCTCAACGTAGCGGATGGGATGGCTACTCCCCTGGCTCAGGAGGCGTATGAGAAATATTTCGACACCCTCGGGGGAAAGCCAGTCCACTCAACGTTAGCTATGCATTGGGCGAGATTGGTGGAACTCCTCTATGCAGCAGAAAGGCAGTTGGAGCTCGTTCAAGATATCGAGATCACAGATCCCAAGGTGAGGATTATCCCGAATAGGACTCCTGACGAAGGCGTTGGAGTGGTGGAGGCACCAAGGGGAACCTTGTATCACCATTACAAAACTGATGAAAAAGGAATAGTGACCAAGGTGAATCTTATTGTTGGGACGACGAATAACAACGCTCCGATATGTATGTCCATCAGGAAGGCCGCTCAGGGCTTGATCAGGGCAGGTACGATTGTCACAGAAGGCCTTCTTAACAGGATCGAAATGGCGTTTCGAGCTTATGATCCTTGTCTCAGTTGTGCAACCCATTCCCTGCCGGGGCAGATGCCTTTGCAGGTTTCGATTCGAGACTCCCAAGGGGAGATATTGAAGACTATTACCAGGGATTGACCCTGAAGTAGCGCGAAATCAGCTTTCAAATCCCTCCATCCCCCCTTTGCTAAAGGGGGGGAGGGGGGATCTTCGTGGGTCGAGTGTGGTGGATGATGAAAACTCTAATATTAGGACTGGGCAATCCCATTCTGAAAGATGACTCTGTTGGCCTGAAGGTTGTGAGGAAACTTGGGGAAAAGGTGGCTGAGGAGGATGTCCATTTCGAGGAGGCCAGTTTGGCTAACATCGATCTACTGGAATCTATTGGTTCCTATGATCGATTGGTCATCGTGGACAGCATTAAAACCGAAAGGGGAAGGCCAGGAGAGCTCTATCAATTGAGTCTTGACGACCTCCGATCAACCCTGCATTTGAGCTCTCCTCATGACATCAACTTGGCGACTGCCTTTGAGTTGGGCAGACGCTTGGGAATGCACGTTCCCAGAGAGATACGAATCTACGCTATCGAGATTGAGGATAATCAGACCTTCTCAGAGACTTGCTCTCCATCGGTGGAAGAAGCGATTCCTCGAATCGTGAAGGAGATCGCGCAACTGGAACAATTGAAATTCGAAGCACG
>Ga0315282_10013970_pt1 | contig 12020 bp, 12 predicted proteins | sample YL17G07_20_MG_FD_203693 | JGI IMG/M metagenome (GOLD analysis project Ga0315282, IMG submission 203693) | Sediment microbial communities from Yellowstone Lake, YNP, Wyoming, USA - YL17G07_20 | ecosystem: Environmental > Aquatic > Freshwater > Lake > Sediment | place: USA: Wyoming | collected... | reverse complement strand
CCTCGCCCATGGGTATTGCCGGATGCTCTCGATGTAGTGCAGGAACTGGGAGTTGGTCACCGTGTGTGTGCCCACGTGGGATGCTCGCCGGCCCGGGCCCGGCAGACCGACCGGCGCGAGGATCGTGCCGTCCCTGATGTTGACGACGGCGCCGGCGGGCAAGTCGGGCGGAGGGGAGACGGCGGCCGCCTGGAGGTCGGAGGTGCAGCCGGGCGGCATGGTGAGCGCGGGCTCGACTCGTGTGCCGCTCGCCGTGCCCCTCGCCGCAGGGCTAGTGTCTCCAACGGTTGGCCCAGGCCCACTAGGGTCGCTGGGCGTGGTCGCGCCGGTGCTCGTGGACGCGTTGACGACCGCAGTCGTCTCCGCGGCCGGCGGGGTGTACACCGCGACCGGCGCCGTCACGCCCGGCTCGGCGGCTGTGCCCGGCTCCGACGAGTCGTCCGCTTCGTCCCCACCGAAACCGGTGCCCAGTAGGGTTTCTAGGCGCATGGTCGCACCTCCTAGGCGCCCTTCACGAAGCCGGCGCCGTTGCCGAGCTCGCTCGTTGGCGCCGGCTTCCCATTGATCAGCACAATCCCACCGTCGGCCGACAACGCCACTTCTTGCCCGGGCTTGGGCTCCTCGCGGAATACCCAGGCGCTGAGTGGCGTGACGATGTATGTCCCGATGAGGGTCTTGATGCGGCGCCCGCCGAACAGCATGTTGTCGCCCTGCGCCATGAGCACTCGAACCCCCTCGATCACCGAGTCGTCATACGTTAGGTCGAGCTCGTGGCGGCGCTTCAGGTTCTGGGCAAGCGCTCCGAGGAACTTGGCGGCAATCCCCCGCACGTGCTGCTCGCGCAACACGTCAAACGCCACCACCCCGTCCCACAGCCGGTTGAGCAGCTCGGGTCGCCCGATGCCGCCCGTGCCTCAGGCAGTTCCGGACGCTCGCCTCGAACACCAACATGATGGCGCCGACCCCGTTCAAGACGCGCCGGCGCAGAAAGGCCGTCAGTTGCTCGGTCATCCGCGGCAGGTACTCGTCATACAGCTCATCGGCCCGCTCACGAAGCCCGGGGCCCTCCGCACCGTCCGGGTCCACGGGGCCACGATCGTGATCGTCACGGATCGCCTGGGCGCCCTCGGCCACCAGGCCAACGATGTCCATGTCGTCAGGGGGACATGCAGTTGGTGCACTCATCTGGCTGCACCATCCTCTCTCAGCGGGTCTGGAGCGCTCGCGTTATGCACGCTGGCAGCGCTCGTCTTGGGGCGTAGCTCGGAAACCGACAGGCTCGTCCGGCGGAGGGCGGGCAGCTGTGTGGGGCCCTTCCATGGCCGACCCGTGCCGGCCAGACACGGCTCCGGTAGGCGTGGCGCATGTGGTCCCTGCAATCAGGATTGCGCTGAAAGAGTTGGGGGTTACTGCGGCGAAGTCACATCGACACGGCCACATCCGCGGCCGCATAACATCGTCGGTTACGGGCCTACTTGGGCCTCCGGATTGCGCTAGATAACTGGGCTGGTCCCAGTTACCCAGGGAGACAATCCGGCTTATAGGCTCACTCTCTCATCTCCGCCGCTCCGACGGCGTGCGTCCTCCCTGCTGGCCGACCCTCAGCCCTCAGGCCGCCCGCGGTCGGCCCACGCGCGGAACCACTTCATGTGCCAGCCGATGAAGTCGTCGTTGGCCCAATGGAACCCTTCGTGGCGCGACGTGTAGAGGAGCACGTGTCCCATCAGGAAGATGTGGCGGACCGGCGGGCCAAGCTGCACGACGGCCAGTTCGCTGTCGCTCACCGTCCGGGTCGTCGAGTAGCCCTCCAGGAACGCCGCCAGCCGCTGCTGCCTGTTTGCCTCGGCCGCCGGGGTGCAGTCCATCCAGTCGTGAGAGGCAAGGAACACGCCGATGTCCAGGGCGCGCCACCCGCATCCCGAGCTGTCGAAGTCGAACAGCACCGGCGTGCGGCCCTTCGGGAAGCGAACGTCGCCACCGTGGAGATCGCCGTGGCAGACACCGTACTCGGGCGGGGTTCGGGGGAGCAGGCGGGTCACGCACTCCTCGCATTCGTCCGCGATCCCCCGGATCAGCGCGAGGTCGTCGGGGCGATGCGCCATGAGGGCCTCGATGGCTCGCAGGTTCTCGTGCAGGAGGCGCTCCACGTCCAAGTGCGCCCTTCGGTAGGGGGCCCGCCGCATGTCGGCGCACCCCGGGGGGCCCCAGCAGGCCACGAACGAGCAGGACACGCTTGAGCGCGTGTCACGCAACGGTGGTGGGGCAACGCCGTGGTCCACCATAGCGCTCGCACCCGGTGGGCTCGGCATCGCTGTGTGGTCGCACGCCCTCCGCCGATGTACAATACGCACATACGCACACATAGGGGTGCTGTCATGGCCGCAAGCCCAGCACGCGTGACCGCCCGCAAAGTCCCGGTGAACGTTACGATAGACCTCGAACTGCTGCAGCAGCTCGACACCCTCGTCGCGCAGATGGGCCTGACCCGGTCGCAGTTCATCAGGGAGCTGATAGAGGACTATCTGACCGACACCGAGCTTGCCAAGGTCGCTGAGCAACGGATGGAAGACATCAAGGCCGGCCGAGCCGCAACCGTCTCCTTGGATGAAGTCAAACGAGAGCTAGGGCTGTGACGTACCGCGTCGAGTTCGGCCCCGACGCCCGCAAGGAACTGGCCTCGCTCCATCCCAAAGCCCGTGCGGCTGTCATGGCAGAGCTCGAGTGCTTAGCGCAGGACCCTCGCCCGCGGGGAGCCGTCCCGCTGCGAGGCCGACTCAGCGGTCTGCACCGTATTCGCATCGGTGAGCGCCGAGTCGCCTACCACATCGACGACAGCGATCGTGTCGTGACGGTTGTGGCGGTTGACTCACGCGGAGGGTTCTACGAGGGTCTCACGCGTGACAAGACGCGATGATACTAGCCCTTCGCCTGTCATTGCTCTCCGCAGTGCGTCGGCCGGGCGCCGGCAGGCCATGATCCCTCGATACGGCGCGCAGCAAGCAGCGCCCCTACTCGGGATGACCCTTCGTCACGGCCCTTCGTCTCGGCCCGACGGGCCGGCTCAGGGCCGGCTCAGGCTGAGCGGGGCGAGGGGCGGCGCCTATGCCACCTCACACCTCAGGGTCTTGATCTCGAATGGCCGCACGAAGAGTCTCGCCTTGCCGCCGGAGAGGGGCAGGTCGGCCGTGTGCTCCTCGAGGATGTTGACCTCGGTCACGCGCGTCACCTCGGCCCCGAAGGTCACGTCCACGTAGGAGCCCATCCTGCCCGCCTCGTAGAGTCGGACGATGAAGGCGCGCCCCTCCTCGGCCCACTTCACGGCTTCGATGATGATGTTGGGCGCGCTCACCGACACAGGCAGCTTCGCCGCTGCCGCCGACTCCTCCACAAGCGACGCTGTCGCCGGGATGTTCAGCTCATACGCGGGCCTGATGACCGACTCGACCGTGAACGGCCCGGCGTGCGGCAGGAGCGAGTAGGTGACGAAGTGCTTCCCCTCGTCGCCGCGGGGGTCGGGGTGCACGCCGGCCTTGATCAGGCTGAGGCCGATGCGCCCGCCGTGGACGCTCACGCCGTACTTGCAGTCATTGAGCAACGCGACCCCGAAGCCGCCGTCGGAGAGGTCGGTCCACTTGTGTGCGCACACCTCGAACCTGGCCCTGTCGCCAGGCAGGTTCCGATGCGTCGGCCGCTCGACGTGCCCGTACTGGATCTCGTGCCTGGCCGTGTCGGCGAGCACACCAAGGTCGAACACGGCCTTGAGGAGCTTCCGCTTCTCGTGCCAGTCGATGACCGTCTCGCAGTCGACCCGCGGCGTAGTGGAGTGGAACACGACATCCTGGGCGATGCGCGAGGACTCGCCGACGCGGTACTCGCTCCTGATGCGAAGCTGCAGCGGTCCCAGTGAGGCGACGTTCCGGCTCACCAGCCGCAGGTCAGCTTCCATCTTGAGCTCCTGGTCGGCGTCGATGTCCCAGTTGTCCCAAGCCCGCGGGATGTCCTCACCGACGAAGAAGGTGTTGAACGCGCCACCCGGGCCCACGAGATCCCGGCCCGAGGCCTTGTCGAAGAAGGACACGACCTTGCCCGTGTGGTCCGCTCGGGCGATCGTGAAGGGCGTCTCGACGGAGTAGTCCGTCACCCTGAACAGAGACGCCGCAGGAGTGCCCGCCGAAGGCGTCAGAGGGACAACGGCCGTGCTGAGGGCCGGGACGGTGACGCCCGCGATGGCCGCCTGCTTCCGGCCGCACACGTCGATGAAGCGCTGCACCGTCACGCCCTCTCCCGCCGGTCGCAGGCCGTCCGGCAGCGCGTCCACGACGATCTCGCCCGCTCGGTCCCAGCTCAGGCTGTTCGCGACGAGCAACGCGTTCCCCGTCTGGTCAGCGGATGCTCCCATCACGGCGAGCGCGCGGCCCGACAGCTCTTCCGCCCCGGCGACGAGCCGGCCGAACGCCTCGACCGCTTCGTCGTTGACCTGCGCGATCGACGAGCCGGGCAGGATGTCGTGAAACTGGTTAAGGCACAGCTCCTGCCACAGCTCGACGAACCGCGCGGCCGGGTAGTCCGCTCCGCCGAGCGTGGCGAGGGTCGAGAGGAACTCCGCCTCGCGCAGCGCGACCTCCGACTTGCGGTTGCCGCGCTTCACCTTGGCGATGGAGGTGAGCGTGCCGCGATGGAGCTCAAGGTATAGCTCGCCCGACCACTCGGGGAGCGGCCCTACCTCGCGCTCGATGCCGCACATGAAGTCGCTTAGGGTCCTGTGCCTGGCGCGTGGGCAGCCCTCGAGGTCGACCATGCGCCGCGCCGCCTCGAGCATCTCCGCCATCGGCCCGCCGCCTCCGTCGCCGTGGCCGTAGGCGCAGAGTCTGCGGTCGTCTAGGTCCTTGTGCTGTATCCAGTTCCACTGCCGGGTCAGGGTCTCCGGGTCGAGCGCCGAGTTGTGCTCGTTGAGGTTCGCGATGACGGCGGTCCCGTCGATCCCACGCCAGCGGAAGGTGTCATAGGGGAATCGCGTGGTGTCGTTCCAGCCCATCTTGGTGGTGCAGAAGAAGCGCACGCCGCCAAGCCGGAGGATCTGCGGCAACGCCGCGGAGTAGCCGAACACATCGGGGAGCCAGAGCGTGTCGCCGGCGTAGCCGAAGTTCTCGCGCGTCCAGCTCTGCGCGAGGAGCACCTGCCGGACGAACGACTCGCCGGACGGCACGTTGCAGTCAGGCTCGACCCACATCGCCCCATTCGGCTCCCACCTGCCGCCTTCGACGGCTTGCTTCATGCGGGCGAAGAGCTCCGGGTACTCGGCCTTCATCACGGCCGCGTGGCAAGGGGCCGGCTGGAGGAAGATCATCTCCGGGTACTGGTCCATGAGGTTGAGGGCCGAAGAGAAGGTCCGGGCGCACTTCCGCCACGTCTCCGCGATAGGCCACAGCCACGCGGTGTCGATGTGCGACGCTCCGATGATCGCGAACTGGGGCACTGTCGGCCCGTTGTGAAGCTCCAGCAGCGGGCGCATTACCTCGCGCGCCCGCGCGAGCTTCGGGCGCCAGCCGGCCTCGGGCGTCTCTTCCGGCGCGGCGTCCACAATGGCCCAGACCTTCCCCAGGGCGGCGAGGACCTTCCCGCGCCTTACGCTGTTCGCATCCAGGCAGTCGACGAGCTGCCGAAGGGTCTTCAGGTCGAACACGAAGGCGGTCACGTCCTCGCGCTCGAGCACCACGTCGACACCGTCGAACGTGCGGCAGCCCTCTGTCACGACAGGCCCGGTATCGAAGGGCTGCGTGCCGGGGAACGTGTGCCCCGCGTACGCCTCGAAGGCGAGGTGGTGCGTCGCACCGGCCGCCGCCTTCACCGTCATGCAAACCACCGGGTGGGCCCGATCAAAGACCCCCATGGTGACGCCGTCGACGAAGAACAGTGTCTCGCCGCCTGTCCGGGCCCGGACGAGCACCTTCTCGCTTTCACAGGCGACAGGCAATGTCACGTCCCCCCGGAACCACGCCGTGACGCCGTCGCCGCCCCACTTGTCGCCCGGTGACGCGGGCCGCCATCCCGGGCCCGACCGCGGGCCGGGCTCGTACCGGAAGTGCTCCCCGGTCTCGCACATCTCGACCGGCACATCGGCGACCTTCGCGAATCTGAGTCGCTCGTAGCGCTCCTGAATGCCCGCGAGCTTGCCTGGAACCTTCGGATCGGTCAGCACGTCAACCATCCTCTGCGATGCCTGCATGGACAGAGGTGGCTGCTTCGTGGCCCCTTGAGGCGCACCTGCCGCGACGGGCGGCAGGCGCGCGCGTCCTGGAGACGAAATGCACTCCGGCGCCCCCCAGGGGCGGTTCCGTCGGATGGAGGCAGGACATGCGCTTCAGGACCGTCGCACTGACATTCCTCGTTGCGGTGCTCTCATGCTCCGCCCTTGCCCGCGACGTACAGCAGGGACAGGTCGACCGACTCTTCGACCAATGGGACAACCGCGAGTCGCCCGGCTTCGCCATCGGCGTCTTCCGCGACGGCGAGACCGTCTACACCCGCGGCTACGGCATGGCCGACCTCGATCACGGCATTCCCAACACCCCGGAAACAGTGTTCTTCATTGGGTCGATGGGCAAGCAGTTCACGGTCGCGAGCGTCCTCCAGCTCGAGGCCGAGGGCAAGCTCTCGCTCGACGACGACGTGCGCAAGCACGTCCCAGAACTCCACGAGTTCGATGAGCCCATCACCATCCGCCACCTCATCCACCACACTAGCGGGCTGCGCGACTTCCTGAACCTCGCGCTGATCGCCGGGAGGATCGACGAGACGTTCAGCGATGTGCAGTGGCTCAACGACAAGCACGTCCTGGACATGGTCAGCCGGCAGCGGGGCCTGAACTTCCCTACCGGCACGAGCATGATGTACTGCAACACCGGCTACTTCCTCATGAGCCTTATCTGCGAGAGGGTCGGAGGCAAGAAAGCCCCGGAGTACGTGGTTGAGCACCTCACGAAGCCACTTGGGATGACCCACACGTACGCGGTGGAGGATGCACGCCGCACTATCCCCAATCGGGCTTACGGCTACGTCGGCGCCGAGGGGGGCGTTCGCACGAACGCCGTGGCCTACGGCGCCCCCGGCCCGGCGGGTCTGTGGTCGTCCGTCAACGACTTGGGCAAATGGGCGCACGCCTTCCTCACGGACGGCATTGGTGTGCCCGGCACCGTGGACAAGATGCTGGAGAAGGGCATGCTCAAGAGCGGCCGCAGGATCCCCTACGCGGGCGGAGTGGTGCTCGGCGATGACCGCGGGCTGCGGATCATCGAGCACGGGGGCGGCTATCCCGGCTACATGTGCGACATGGTCCACTACCCCGACTACGGCTACTCGTTTGTGTGCCTGGCCAACGCGCCTGCCGACCCGACCGGCAAGTGCAGGCAGATGGCCCGGATCTACCTCGGGCGCTTCATGGACCCCGAGCCTGAGAAGCCGTCCGCCGCGGAGGCGGCCGGGGCGGACGACCCGAGCAAGTACGACTCGTACGCGGGCGACTACAAGCTGGACATCGGTCAGACGTTCACTATCGTCAGCGAGGGCGGCGCGCTCTACCTGACGGTGAAGCAAGCGCCCGTTAAGTTCAAGCTGGAGCACGTCTCCGGCACCAAGTACGGGAACAAGGAGATCGGCGCCGAGGTCGAGTTCCTTCCCGACGAGCAAGGCAAGGTCGATAAGCTGAAGGTCTACCAGGGGGGCGGCCAGTACGACGGCAAGCGCCTCCCGAAGGTCACGCTCACTCCGGAGGAGCTGGGCGAATACGTCGGCTCCTACACCTCGGAAGAGCTGGACGCGACGTACCGCGTGATGGTGGAGGGCGAGGAGCTCAAGGCCAAGATGCCGAGGGGCGACACCGTCAGCATGCAGTGTGTGGGCGACAAGTCGCACTGGGTGACCGCGGGAGGCTTCCCGCTGCAGATCGACTTCACCCGCGACGAGAGCGGCAAGGTCACGGGCTTCACGCTCTCCGACAGCGGCCGCGCCGCGGGCATCGAGTGCACGAGGGAGTAGAATGGGCCGTGGCGGCTTAGGCACTGAGGAGGCGCGGAGTGGAACCGACCGACCCCGCCGTTGTGGTTCATCGCTGTGCGGATTACCCGACAGCCGATCTCATCACGCGCGTGCTCCTCGATGAGGGTGTGCCGGCCGCGATGGTAAACGACAGCCCGTCGGCAGGCATAACCGGCACCGTGACCCTGGGCGACGGCCTCGACAGCGCGCCCTGGGCCTCGTTCGCGATCCTCGTGCCGCAGACTTGCGCCGAGCGCGCGGCGGAGATCGTTCGCGACTGGCTCGCCGCGACTCCGGTCAGCGAAGAGACCTGACGACGCAGGGAGCGGCGGGCCGAGGGCGAAGGCTCCTCCCGCGATGGCTTACCAGTCACTCTACCTGAAGTACCGGCCCCAGCGGTTCGCCGACGTCGTCGGACAGGATCACGTGTGCCGGACGCTGAGAAACGCCCTAGGCCAGGGCAAGGTGGCGCACGCCTATCTCTTCTGCGGGCCTCGCGGAACGGGCAAGACCACCACCGCCAGGCTCCTCGCCAAGGCCCTCTGCTGCACCTCGTCGCCGGGGCCGACCCAGGAGCCGTGCAACGAGTGCCCCTCGTGCATCGGCATCCGTGAAGGCACGCTGCTCGATGTCGTGGAGCTCGACGCGGCGAGCAACCGCGGCATCGACGAGGTGCGCAACCTCCGCGAGATCATCGGCTACCAGCCGACCTGGGCCAGGTACAAGATCCTGATCGTAGACGAGGTCCACCAGATGACCAAGGAGGCGTTCAACGCCCTCCTCAAGACGCTGGAGGAGCCGCCGGAGCACGCCTTCTTCATCCTCGCGACGACCGACCCGCAGAAGGTCCCGGTAACGATCCTCTCGCGCTGCCAGAGGTTCGACTTCAGGCGAGTGTCGATGCCCGAGGCGGTGGCGCTCCTGCGGCGGATGTCCGACGCCGAGGGGTTCTCCGCGGAGGAAGCGGCGCTGGCAGCTATCGCGCGGCTGTCGGACGGCTGCGTGAGGGACGCGATCACCACGCTCGATCAGGTGGCGGCCTATACCGACGGTCAGGTGTCGGTGGCCGCCGTCAACGAGGTGGTCGGCGGGGCGGGCTTCGACCTCTTGTTCGAGCTCTCGGACATCCTCGCGCGCGGCGCGGCGGCGGAGGTGTTCCCGTTCGTGGAGCACCTGGTCGCCGAGGGCAAGAGCTGCGTGCAGGTGATGGAAGAGCTGATGCGACACATGCGCAACGTTCTGGTTGCTCGGCTGGGTGCGGCGTCGGAGACGGGCCTTGAGGCCGACGCCGCCACCGTGAAGCGCTATGTCGATCAGGCGAAGGGCTTCACCGAGGGTCGGCTGGCGGGCGCGATCGGCCGTGTCGCACAGGCTCTGGATGAGATGCGCTGGAACGGCCAGCACAGGATCGTGACGGAGATCGCGCTCGTGGAGATAGCGGGCGGGTTCCTGGGCGAGTCGAACGCGCCCGAGAAGCCTGCCGCTCGTCCCGAGCGGCCCCGCCCGGCCGCTCGCAAGCCGGCGCCGGCCAAGGCCGCTTCCGTGCCGGCTGTCGTAGGGGCGACCGGCAGGTCGCCCGCCGCCGAGCCCGACGCATTCGATCTGCGCCCCCCGGCGCCGGAGCCGCCGACCGTCGAGCCGCCTGCCGCCGACAGCCCGGAGGAGCCGCACGGCAGCGCGACGCCGGAGTGGCAGCGGGCCGTCATAGCCATTGTCCAACAGCGAGCGCGCCTAAGCCCGGCGCTGACCGAGAGCACCGCGTCCGTTGTGGGCGACGAGTTGGTCGTGAGCGTGCCGAAGAGCTTCCACCGGGACGTGTTCCGGGGCGCCCTCGATGACCCGGACCAGGCGGCCGAGATACTGCGCATCGTCGCGGACATCTATGGCTCCGCGCTGCGGGTCGTCTGCGAGGTCGGAGAGCCGGGCTCGGGCGGCCGCAAGGGCGACCGGCAGGTCGCCCGTTCGGGCGACGCGAGACAGTCCCCGGTTGACCTGGTGCTCAGCATGTTCGACGGAGCCGCTATACTGGACGGGTAGCCCGGTGCCTACCGGGCATCGAGTCACGGAGGCTGTGGAATGGACATGCTGAAGCTCCTCCGCGAGGCACAGCAGATGCAGGCTAGGGCCCAGGCGCTGCAGGAGGAGCTCGCGGCCGCCGTCTATGAGGCGAGTTCCGGCGGCGGCGCGGTGAAGGCCGCTGTCACGGGAATGGGAGAGCTTAAGTCCCTGCTCATCTCCCCGGAGGCCGCCGACCCCGCCGACATCGAGATGCTGCAGGACCTGGTGGTAGCCGCCGTCCGCTCAGCGCAGGAGGCCGCCGCGGCCGGGCGGGAGCAGCAGCTCGGCAGCCTGGCCGCGGCGCTGGAGGACCTGGGCCTCCCCGGCTTGGGCGCCGGGGGGCGGTGAGGCGAGTGCCCGGAACAGATGCCTACTTCGAGGAGCTGCGGGACTCGCTGCCGCAGAAAAGCCGGTTCCGTCCCGGGGAGACCGCTCTAGGCCCCTGGCAGGCTTCGACTCGCGCTCGTGTTGCCGAGCTGCTCCGTGTACCCCCGGGGCCGAGGCTCCTCGATGCCCGCGAGGAGCGGACCGAGTCTGTGGAAGTGCGGGGTGTGCGCCACCGAAGGCGGCGCGTTCTGCTCCGGACCGAGGGCGAGCTATGGGTGCCGGCGTTCCTTCTCCTCCCACCCGAGGCCGACGGGGCACCGCCCGTAACGATCTGCTGCCAGGGCCACGCGAAGGACGCGATGAAGCTCAGCGTGGGGCTCGTGTCCGACGGGGCCTGGGAGGACGCCGTGGTGAACGGCGACCGCGATTTCGCGCTCCAGGCGATCCGCCGCGGCCACGCCGCGCTCGCGCTGGAGGTGCGAAGCTTCGGTGAGCTGCGCAGCGGCGCGGACGCGGTGAACGACGCCGGTTGCTCGTGTCTCCGGCACTCACTGCTGGCGTTCCAGGCCGGCCGGACGCTGATGGGAATGCGGGTCCACGACGTGATGGCGGCGGTCGACTACCTCCGAAGCAGGCCGGAGGTCGATTCCGCGCGCATCGCGATGACGGGGAACTCAGGGGGCGGGTCCCTTACTCTCTACTCGGCCGCCCTCGACGAGCGGATCGCGGCCTCGATCCCGTCGTGCGCGTTCTCTACGTACCGGGACTCGCTCCAGGCCGTGGACCACTGTGCCTGCAACTTCATACCCGACATCAGCACCGAGATCGAGATGGACGATCTGGCCGGGCTTTGCGCCCCCAGGTGGCAGCTCATCATCTCCGGCGACAGCGACCCCATCTTCCCGATCTCCGGGGTGTACGAGGCATTCGAGCGCCTCCAGGCGATCTACGCCGCGGCCGGCGCGGCGGACAGGCTTCATCTTCACGTTGGCAGCGGGGGCCACCGGTACTACGCCGAGCCGGTGGCCGGGTTCCTCGGGAAGGCGTTCTCCGCAATCGGCACGCCGGCGAGAGCTTAGCGCGGGCCAATTCGTCTGAGCTGAAGGGGGTGTTAGGATGGGCGACATAACAGTCGAGTACAACGGTAGCCACCCGATGAAGGTGAGGATCGGCGAGCACGAGGTGCTCATGGACGTTCCTCCGTCGCTCGGCGGCGGCGCGACGACCCCATCGCCGACCGACTACTTCATCGCCGGGATCGCCGCCTGCAAGGTCGCGTACGCAGCCGCGTTCGCCCAGCGCAAAGGGCTGAACGTGTCCAAGATCACGGCCGCTGCCGATGTTGGCAGGAGCGACAAGTGTGTCGAGAGCATCCATGTCAGGCTTCACGTCGAGGGGGACGTTCCGGACGACATGAAGTCGGGCATGGAGCGGATGGTCGGCGCATGCTATGTGGGCCAGAGCGTGAAGAGGCCGACCGAGCTCACATTCGAGATTGAGTGCTGAGGCGATGAGAAGCGTGCATGCGACACTGACCGCACTGATGCTCGTCACGCTCGCGCCGGCATGGGCGCGGGCACCACAGCCCGGTCTGGATTACG
>Ga0315282_10013969_pt1 | contig 12020 bp, 8 predicted proteins | sample YL17G07_20_MG_FD_203693 | JGI IMG/M metagenome (GOLD analysis project Ga0315282, IMG submission 203693) | Sediment microbial communities from Yellowstone Lake, YNP, Wyoming, USA - YL17G07_20 | ecosystem: Environmental > Aquatic > Freshwater > Lake > Sediment | place: USA: Wyoming | collected... | reverse complement strand
GGGAAAGAGGGGCCCGCCTACGACTACGTCCAGTGGCCGGTCTTCTCTTCGGACGGAAAGCACCTCGCCTTCTGGGCGAGTCGCGCCGACAGGTGGTTCGTCGTTTCGGACGGCAAAGAGGGGCCCGCCTACGACTACGTCCAATGGCCGGTGTTCTCGCCGGACGGGAAGCGCCTCGCCTACTGGGCGAGACGCGCCGGCAAGTGCTTCCTCGTCTCGGACGGCAAGGAAGGACCCGCCTGCGATTCCATCGGGAGTCCGGTTTTCTCGCCGGACAGCACTCGGTTGGCTTATCCCGCCGCACGCGGGGGCAAGGAATTCGTCGTCTGTGACGGCCGGGAGGAGACCTCGTGGGATTCCGTCCGGGAGATTGTCTTTTCCCCGGACTCCCGACGCGTCGCGTACCTGGCGAGACGGGTGGACGGATGGTTCGTGGTGTGTGACGGGAAGGAGGGGACTCCCTACCATCGGACGGACTCACCCGTGTTTTCGGCGGACAGTCGGCGGATAGCGTATGTCGCGGAGAGCGCGGACACGGTGTGCGTCGTCTCGGACGGGAAGGAGGGACCGGCCTACGACTGGACCGGTCCGCCGGTCTTTTCGCCGGACGCCAGACACCTCGCCTATGCGGCCGCTCGCACAGACAAGACGTTCCTCGTCCTGGACGGCGTCGAGGGACCTCCCCACGCATGGGTCTGGGTGACGGAAGAGCCGGTCAAGAACGCCGGCGGAAAGCTGCGGTATGTCGTCGGCGACGGCGAGGCTTGGCTCGTCGAAGTCGATTGGACCCGGTGACGCTTAGAGAGTGTTTCACAACCTTCTTCTTATGTAGCACAGGCGCCCCCGCCTGTGCAGCAAAGGAGCGTCCATGGCCCATCCAGGATGTCATTCCGAGTCCCGATTCTTCGGGACGAGGAATCTTGCCCCGTCACTGGCGCATGAGCGTCCTTCAGGCGTCATGGAAACAGAACGGGCCGCTCCCGATGTCCCGGGACCGGCCCGTGTTCCTGCCGCGGATTGCTCCGCTCACTTCGCTGCCTTCGTCCTCTCGGCAGGCAGAATCATGATGCGGGTCGCGGTCGGCTTGCCGCCTTCCTCTGCCGCCTTCGTGTAGGTAACCCGCACGCGGGTGCCTTCGGTCAGATCGGTCAGGGCCTTCGTTTCCGCACCCTCCCTGCCCGCAACCACCTTGGTCTCCTCCGTGGTCAGGAAGGTCATGTCCGTGCCTTCCCCTTCCTTCTTCACGGTGACGACCAGTTCCTTGGTCTCAGCGGAGTAGCTCTTCACCACACCCGTGACCTGGAGTGTTGCGGCCGCCGCCGCAAAAAGCAAGCCCGCCACAAAACACACCACAACCATCACACTCACGCACAGCATACACTTTTTCACGCCTTCTCCTCCTATGGCTGATGTCCCACCGGTCGGTCGGAAGCATACGCGCTTCCCCGGTTTTCGGCAACTCTTTTAATAGTGCGGGACAGAGCACGGAAATGTCATGAATTCCAGCGGCGGACGCTTGATTCCAGTTTCGGCGCAACTCTTTGAGCAGTCGATAGTTGTGGCGGCGCATTGCCGGCATCTTCTGCGAATCCGAATAGCGGTCCCTGACAGTTGACATTGGGGGTGCTGATGTAGTGCGCCTCCCTTGTGGGGCGCTCCCTTCAGCGTTCGGGCCGGCCCACAGAAGGGCGCCGGACTCCATGGGCGTGGTGCCGATCATACATAATTACAAGTGTTATGGACCAACCCGGCCTCTTGCGAGCTCAAGACCAACGACTCTCGCGCGTCAGGACGCGCTCAGAACTCGTACTTCACCTGGAGCCCCACGCCCGGATCCGCCTGCGTGTTCCCGATGTTGCCGAAGGATCCGAACACTCCGCTGATCGTCAGTCGGTCGTTGACGAGGTAGCTTGCCTCCAGGGCGTACCAACTGTGCTCCTTGCCGTACACCGGCGCCCCATTGTCGTACGGATCGTCTTTCATCCGGTATTCATACGCCAGTGCGATCTTGTCGGTCGGCATATAGACGACGCTGCTTTCGTAGGTCAGGGACGTGTCGTCGCCGAAACCGAAGAGTCCGATCTGGGCCGCCTTGCTGACGCGCAGACCGCTGGTGAAGATGACCGGCCGTCCCCATGCGAGGGTCGGGAAGGTCTTGCTGGTCGTCAGCGTCGCCTCCCAGCCGTTCGGACTGTCGTAGTCGAGCGCCTTAAAGAAACCGCCTGTATCCCTGTTCATGCTCGCGATGCCGTCGTTGACCTTGTAGTGCACGCCGACCGTGACCGCCGGCATCCAGGAAAACCCGAAGCTGTTCTCCTCGATGATCTGTCCGCGCACGTTGAAGTGGTGAAGCATGACGTTATCTCGTCCCAGGTCCCCGCCGAGCTTGTTCACATAATCATCCATGGAGCTGATGTCGAGGTAGTTGAACGCGTAGCCGACCTCGATCCGGCGCCAGATCACGTCCGTGATGCCGACGGTGAACAGGTTCTCGCTTCCCAGGTTGAGATAGTGGCCCGCGATGGAAGGCATGCCGAAGATGGCGCCCTGCGGTCCCGGGTTGGCGAGGTAGGCCGACGGCACGAAAATGCCTCCCGACACCCCCTCGATAGTCTGGAAGGGGAGCGGCCCCAGGCTCGTCGACGTCGGCGCCGCAGTCGCCGTCCCGGGCATACTGCGTGCCGTTCGTGAACCTTGGGCCAGAACCGGGAACGACACCGCTAGCACGATCGCGACGAAGATCAGCACTCGAGTCCTCAACATGGGTTTGCCCCCTTTCTCATCACGATGTCCGAATTCACCCAACCACACGCCATTGGAACCAAGTTTTATATTGTCCGCCCGCTCGAAATGCAAACAAAAAATCAAAAAAATCGCCCGTCGTCTCGGAAGCCGCCGAGGGGCCTCCGGGGCGCCGTGGGCGGCCTTTCAGGGCCTTCTCTGCGTCTTCCGAAACCGGGCGTGTTTCCCGCTAGGAATTCGGCCCCCTGAACCGTAATAGGACAGGCATGACCCGCTCGTGCGCGTTTCCTCTTGCGGCGCCCTAGCGGGTGCTGCGGGCGGCTCATGGACCTCCGGCAAGTTTGACCGTCGTGAGGACGAGCGGCGCACTGATGCTTTCGCGTTCGCCGGTGGCGAGGAGCTCGCTCAGCGGTCCGACTTTCTTCCGGGCCGCCTCGAACGTCACCCGGCTGAAAACCACCTGCACCGGCACGCCCGGATCGGTCGAATCCGCCGGTCGGATCCGGCTCAGAAAGGCGTCGGCGTCCGCATCGGCGATGACCCGCGTTCGGCCGCCGAAGTAAAACAGAAACTCGTAGGGCTCCCCGGCACAGACGTAGAGCGGCGAGGTGGACGACCCCTCGTGCTCCGCCAGCCACGACTCGACGCGCCGCGTGAACGCACGCTGCGAATACATCGGTATGCATCGCGGCTCGATCACGAAATCGTGGTGGAGCGTGCCCAGCACGGTCATGACGAGGAGCAGTGCGAACGCGGTCCGGAAGCGCTGTTGCCGGATGAACCACGCCGCTAGCACGAGCACCGCGAGGAGCGCGAGGATGGGAATCGCTCCGCGGAGGAAACCGGCGGACGCTAGCGCCCCCAGCTCCGGGTCAGCCCACACCCCGTTCGCCGTCCGGATGAGACCGGCGGAACTCAGGGCGGCCGGGAAGACCTCGGGTGCGGCTATCCACGCCGCCCCGAGCGACGCCGCGATCGCGAGAACCACCAGGAACGCCGACGTCACGCCGAGAGACCATCTGGCGAAGCGACTCTCGCGGAGTTCGCCCCGCATCAGGTCGGTCCACAGCTTCCCGCAGAGCATCGCCAGCGGCACACAGACCGGCATCAGGTAGGACCACTTCTTGACCGACACGGCGGAGAGGAAGAGGAAGGGGAGCACGAAGTAAAAGAACCCCAGGAGCGTCGCGGCTCGCGACGTGTTGGGGCGAGCACGCCAGGAGAGCACGAGCGCCGTCGGGAGGAACACGCTCCAGGGCGCCGCGACGAACCAGATCGTCCCGAAGTAGTGGAAGAAGGAGTGGCTTCGGTGGAACTCCTCCGCGTCGAGGATCTGCAGCCCCGCGCGTGCCAGGTTCTCATGCAGCAAAAAGTAGTGGAGGAACCGCCCGGACGACGCCCGATCCATCCCGTAGAACACCGGACCGACCACCGCTAGCACGATCACCGCGCCCGACACCGGGTGAAGCCGGACGAGGTCGCTCAGCGGGTGTCCCTCGCGACTCGTCCAGCGCACGAGGACGAGAGCAGCCAGGACGAGCGCCGCGAGAGCCACCCCGACGGGCCCTTTGACCGCGGCGCCCGCCGCGAGCGAGAGGTATCCCGCCGACGACCAGAGCCAGCTTCTCGCGTTCCATGCGGATCCGGGGGCGCCCAGCGCCTTCCAGAAAAAGAACACCCCCGCCACGACGGAGAGCGTCACCGGCGAATCGAGCTTCGCCTCCTGGGCCAGGAGGTGGAACTGTGCGAGCGTCACCAGGATCGACGCCGACACGAGTCCCGTCCACCGGTCCCACAGCTCGCGTGCCAGGACCCACGTCATCAGCGCCGTGAGCACGCACCCCGCTAGACTCGGCAGCCGCACCGTCCATTCGTTGACCCCGCCGACGAGCGCCGAAACTCCCGCCGCGGCCCAGTAATAGACCGGGGGCTTGTTGACCGCGCACACCCCCACGTCGACGACGAACCACCGGTGGCGCTCGAGCATCTGTCGCACGATCAGCCCCGCCTTCCCGTCGTGACTCGAACTCAAGGGGCGTGTCATCGTCGGCAGGAAATAGAGGGTCGAGAGAAGCGCGATGAGGGCGACGCACGCGAGGTCGGCCCGCGTCCACCCGCGCCGGCCGCTCTCGCCGCCGCGCTTCTGGCCCCCTGGTAACGCCTTGTCGCAAACGCTGGTCATTCGTCGATCCGGTGACGGGGCAGGACGTCCATCAGCGTCTTTCATTATAGCGCCGAGAGTCCACGGGAAAAACCGAAAACGGTCGGCGGGGCACGAGGCGTGGGGGACACAAAGAACGGAGAGACTGGAGACTGGAAACCAGACCGTCCCCCGATGTCTCGGGGGACTCACCGGGAACTGGAGTTCTCGCTGCATCGACTTGGTTCCAGTCTCCAGTCAGTGCCGACGGAAGTCGGCACGGTCCAGTCTCCAGTTTCCAGTAGAAAGAGAAACCCCTCTCCCGATGCGTCGGGAGAGGGGTTTCGTGTGAAACGTTACGCCCTTGCGGCGTTTACGACATGCGACGACGACGGAGGTATCCGAGGAGCCCAAGTGCGCCCGTCCCGAGCAAGAGGAGCGTCGCCGGCTCGGGGATGACCCCCGTAATCAACTGCACCTTCCCGTCTCCTGTCACAACCGAGTACGGGATGCCTCCGGGTATCCCCGTAACATCGAGCCCGATGTCTGTCAGCGTCCCGCTCCCGTAATCGATGAGGGTGTAGGTCCTGGGCGCGTTGTCGAAGGTGATGAGGGGCGTGACGACGAGCGTCCCGTCGAGCGTCAGGTCGCTCAGGAGAACGATGGTATCGTAGGTGACGCCCGGCGTGGTAGACTCGCCTATGTCGAAGGCGAGATTGGCCAATGAATGCAGCAGCAGGTCGCCGTCGATGGTCAGCGTCCCCACCGCGCTCGTGACCGGCTTCGTAGTGCCCATGTCCCCCGGGCTCAACGTGCCGCCGTCATTGACCTCGACCTTCTTGGTGTCCGCCAGACCGATCGTGCCGAACCCGGCGAGCGTGGCGGCGGACGAGACCACAAAATCGCCCTGACCGGACGTGACGTTGTCTATGACCAAGGTGCCCGCCGATACCGTCGTTGTGCCCTTGTAAGTGTTCTGTCCATTGAACCAGGTTACGCCTGTGCCGGCCTTCGTGACGCCTGCATCGCCTGAGATCACCCCGGTGAAGATCTGTCGCTGAATCAGCGTTGCATGGGTTCCCAGAACATTCGAAACCGTTAGACTGTCGTTGAGCGTGACGTTGCCCTTCCAGGTGACCCCCGCTCCGGTATTCCTGTTGACGAGACCGATGGTCTTGGTTCCCGTGCTTCCTGGTCGTACGGTGATATTTGCCCACATTGTGTCATTGGAGCTGCCGTAACCAGCCACAGCCGCGTTCAGGGTCCCTGTGTTGTCCCCGAGGATGATGCCGTAGGTCACGGCGCCGGCGGTCTGCATGCTATATGCGTTACCCGAGCGGATATCCAGGTTGCCGGTGATGTTGATCGGTCGACCGCCAAAATCGACACCTTGTGAGGTGCTGTCCCAGCTCTGGTTCGGCCCGGAGAGCTGGATGCTGGTGTTCGCAACGGTCTCATTTATACTCGAATTAGTACTCATCTGAATTGGATAGTTCGTGTTGAGGTGTTGCCAAACGGCTAGGTTGTCCCCAAGATAGATGGGGCATTGGAGATTCATCCTGCCTTTGAGACTGGTGATATCTCCGCCTATTAGCGTGAGCGAGTAGCCGCCAGTGCCCAGAATGTAAAGGGAATCCGTTGTCTGCTTTGCATAGAGATCGTAAATTGTCTGGTTGGCATTCAGCTTGATGTGGGTGGCGGCTACGTTCCGGAGGGTGCCCACGCCAGTGAAGGCGGCCTCATCGTTCGCACCCGGCTTGGTGTCCGAGGACCAGTTCACCGGGTTATCCCAACTGTAATCTCCAGCGCCGTTGTCCCACACGTACTGCGACCCCGGATACGCCGTCGCCTGTGCCGCAACCGCCAACACAACCGTTATTGCCAATCCAATCTTCTTCATTGCCCTTCCTCCATGATTAACACCAAGACGTTAGGATTGCTTGAAAACCGGCCGGAAGACCCATTTCCACTTTCTCCGGTCATTCGACAAAAGCCGCTCACAGCCGCAACAGCCTTCATGTGTAGCAAAACGCGTGCCAAACGCGGATTTTTTTCGAAAGGCGCGATTCGGGATCGCCCTAAGTTCAGTCGAGGCAAGAGGAAGCGAAGAAATTAAAAAGTACTCAACAAGGCACTCGGGAGGTCCCGGCGGGGCGGGGTGTTCAGAAATAACAACACTCAGGAAGGTGGATTCTCGCGACTTAGCCCTAACCTGTTGGAAATCAACCAATTGCGGCATTCATTTTTTTGAACGTGGTTTTCGCGTTTTCGCAACGCACGTCCCTGTTCCGCGGCTGGAAATCCACAATCTAACCGCAAAGCAGGACACTAAAAATGTCATTCTGAGGAGCGAAGCGACGAAGAATCTTGCCCCGCATCTATAATAATGCCCGATTTCAGCGCGAAAAAGCGGGTGTTTTCCCCGTATAGTGGCCAGATCCTTCGCTTTGCTCAGGATGACACTGCTTTTTTAGCAGCCTGCAAAGGACGCGGAAGGGCGCAAAGGAGGAATGCTGGGTTGGAAAACAGAGAAAGAAGATGAGACTGTAGCAGCATTACAGAGCCCGCACAGCGGGCGAGTGGTAGTAGCCTCGGGCGCGAGCCGGTGGGTTCATGACCGATGCCTGTGCGCCCTCTCTTTTCCGTTGAGCCCGCGTAGCGGGCGATTGACGCCTTCGCCACCGCGTCAATCGCCCCCTCCGGGGCTCCTGAGAAGAAGGAAGAGGTGCGCGGCACCCACGGACCCACGGGCTTGCGCCCGAGGCTACTCTCAAACGCCCCTGACGGGGCTGAAAACACCCGAAACCGGCCACGTTACTGAATCACCGCTCTGGAATGCTGCTACAGTCTCGAAAAAATATGTAGTTATCTTCCGTTTCTGCTCCTGCTGTTGGACCTCAATAGTGCCTTTGCGTCCCTTGCGACCTCAGGCGCTGTTGCAGAACCTGTCTTGAGGGGGTTTGTGTGGCAGGGGCAGCTCGACTGCCCCTGTTCTTGAGGCATCATTGCAACGACGCAGGGGCAGACAAGCTGCCCCTGGCACGAATCGTGGTTTTGCAATAGCGCCTTAGCGGTGAAGCCTCCCCGTCCCGACAAGTCGGGAGGCTTCCTGTCCCCGAAGAGGTGAAACCCGCCGACTTGTCCGCCGAAGCCCCGCCGAAGCCGGAAGACTCCGCTGCATGTTGCGGGTGAGGCAAGCAACCCGCCCTTCCCCGGGCGAAGGCGGGTGAAATGAAACCTGTCCCGGCGTGTCAGGAGGGGGTTGGGATGAGGGGCAAAAAAAAGCCGGGCCCGGTGCGTCGGTCCCGGCGAAGGTCTTGCGTTCGCTCCTTGCGTGCTCAGTTTGTTCGAGGCGGGCGTCTGCCCGCGGGCCCGCCCTCAAGGATTCGGATGAAGAGCGCCGTCGGAATCGCGTCCTTCTTCTCGGGCGGGCGGTAAAAAACGAAGACCGGGTTACCCTTGTGGATGTCCTCCACGGTCCGCGCCTTCTCGCGTTCGCGCACCTTCGTCTCCTCCGTCAACAGGAAGATCATCAGCACCCGGTCCTTGCCCGCTTCCGTTTCCACCTCGACCGCGATCTTCCGCACCTTGAGATCGATCTCTTTCACCCTGCCGTCGACCCGCTTGAGCCCCGGACGCAGGTCCATCCCGGGATCATCTTTTGTCCCGCCGGGACGGTCCTCGGCGGCGCAAGCCAAACCGGCCGCTAGTGAAAGTACGAGCCCTGCTTCAAGCCATGCCAGGTTTCTGTTCATGCTCCATCCTCCCGTGGGGCGAGTCCCGCTGGCGCCGCCTCTCCGCCGGGCGAACGTCCCCCACACATTCTATACGTCCAACCCGCGGCAGGTCCAGAAGTTTCGCCAAGCGGAGGCGTCTCCTTCGGACCGGCGGGCTAGTGTCCCGTCCGGCAATAGCTGTTTTATGTCATCCTGAGCGAAGCGAAGGATCTGGCCTGGCAAGCCCATGGCCGGCCGCATTCTTGGGCGAAATTCACGCGCTTCACCATCTCGGTGCCAGATTCCTCTCCCCGCGAAAAGACGCGGGGCTCGGAATGACATCGTCAACGTATTTCCGGGACGGGACACTAGTCGGAGCAGCCCACGGCTGGTGGTTCCTGACATTTGACATTGTGGGCGCTGATGTAGTGCGCCTCCCTTGCCGCCTCGACCCCGACGGGGTCTTCCCTCGGACCCCGAGTCCATTCCCTCAGGACTCCGAAGTCCTTGGGGACTGAGAAGCGGGACGAGAGGCGGGGTCCCGGAGGGGTGGGGCGCTCTCTTCAGCGTTCGGGCCGGCCCACAAGGGTGCCGGAGTACATTCGGCCTGGGGCCGCTCATCCACAATTACAATTGTCAGGAAGCAATAGGCTTCAGCACGATGGAACTTGCTTCAGGGCCCCAAACGTTCTTTGCCAGTAGAAAGAGGAAAACAGGAAAAAATACGGACTTTTTTCGGGGTTCTTGAGGCGTTATTGAGGTTTCCTCGTGAAATACGGCACAATGTAAGGCGATTTTATTTGCCACCCCATATAGGGCGGAAGCTCAAAAAAAGCAAGGGGCGAGGCATTGGACCTCGCCCCCGCATGGTCCTGCGTCCGAACAGCGACTACTTTATCCGGCGCCGACGGATGTAGCCCAAGACCCCGAGGATTCCCGTGCCCACCAGAAGCAGCGTCTCCGGCTCGGGGATGGGTGGGGCCGCGGGCGTCTCGACCCCGGAAACGCCATGCATCGTATCGCGAGATATACAACTGCCCATACGTAGGATTCATGCACCAGGAAGTGTGCCGAAAATGTCGCCGTGGACTGAGCAATTGTGATCCGCAGCAATGAGAGTCTATCCGAATAACCCCGCGGCCGCGAGGTCATTTGGATAGGCTCCAAGCTCAAGCCCTGCACGGCGTTACGAGAAAACAGGATTTCTTCCATTTCCCTTGGACCGGCCGCTGAGCGCGGCCGATGGTTAGATTCATGGATATCGCGGGGGCGTTGCGTTTCACTCCCGGCGTAACAGGCTGCTCACACGGACGTTACGCTCGAAAATGACTACCTTCATCAAGACCAGCACTGTTCGAGAAATCCGACACTCACAGGAATCTCTTCGGTGACTGGAGACCGCTCCAAGATTCTTGCGCTCTTGCGCACGCGGCCTATACTTATACGAATTCCTTGCCCTGTTAGGACTTGTGGCGACCTCAGGGCGGTCAGGCGCGGGTGGGATAGAATGAAAACGAGACAGCTCTTGGGCATCGGCGCCGGCACTGCTAGCGTCGCGCTCGCTCTGGCACTCATCATCGACCTCAAGGGCCCCGTGCGGCGACCAAAGGACTCTTCCGCCTCTGGAGGCGACAGTACAGCGGAAGTGGTTCTTGCGCCGAGGGATGCGTCGCGGGAAACGCCCAAGGGGCCGCTCGCGTCGCCCCGGGTCGTGATCACGAAGAGCCGGCGGCGGCTCGTCCTCTACTCCGGCGATATGGAAGTGCGCACATATAAAATAGCCCTCGGGCGCCAGCCCAAGGGGGACAAACTCTCCAAGGGCGACGGCCGCACGCCCGAGGGAGAGTTCTATGTCTCTGTCCGCAATTCAGACAGCAAGTACTATCTGGGCCTCGGTTTAAGTTATCCGAGCAAGGAGGATGCCGCACGCGGCCTCGCCGAGGGGCTCATCACCCCCAAGCAGCACGACGACATCGTCCGGGCGATTGACGAGCACGGAACGCCGCCCTGGGATACGGCGCTGGGCGGGGAGATCTTCATCCACGGCGGCGGCGCAAACCGTGACTGGACAATGGGTTGCATCGCGCTCGAGAACGAGGACATCCGCGAGTTGTTCGAGCTGGTGCCGCTGGGAACGCCCGTGAGAATCGAACCTTGAGACTCAACACGCAGTTATCGCACCGCCGGACTCGGGAACTTGCCAATCCGTCGCATGACTTAACTCCCGGGCATTTCACGCGTTGTGTCGTCGCTTTGACTCCTGTCCGCCACCGGAGGCACCGGATCGAATCCCCCTTTCGAGAACGGGTTACAGCGAAGGATTCTCCACGCGCCCAGGAGCAGACCCCGGAGAACGCCTCGGGTGCGCACGGCGTCGATGACGTATCTGGAGCATGTGGGCTCAAACCTGCAGTGGCCGCCGAGGACAGGCGAGAGCATGATCTGGTAGAGGCGTACCAGAGCGATGAAGAGTTCGCGGAAGATCCTCGAGAGCATGGCGCACCTGCGTTCGTAACATACTGTGACTACTTGGTTTGCGTCTCGCCGCCGGAGGCTCTATTGGCGAGGCCGATGAGCGAGTCAGCCACTTCCGCTAGCGTCTGATCGATGCCGCGCCGCGGGATGACGATGAAGTCGCAGCCCTTCGGCAGCTCCTGTTTATGGAGCCGGAACGCCTCGCGGCAGAGTCGTCGGAAGTAGTTACGCTCGACCGAGTTACCCCATCGGCCGGAGACGCTTGAGCCGATGCGCGAATAGGGGAGGCCGTTCGCTCGGACGTAGAGGACCAGCCGCTCATCGCTCACGGAGCGGCGCGCGCGATAGGTCGCCTCAAAGTCGCGCTCACGCAGCAGTCGCTCCCGCCTTGCTAGACCGTGCCGCTTCATCGTTTTTCCTGTCCTCTTGCTTCTCCTTATGCGCTCGATGCGTCGCTCCGGTGTCGCGATGTCGGCCGGTTTTGTCGCGCGGCTGGCCGATTCTGTCCGCCCCGCGGCACACGACGTCCCATATTGTCCCCGGAATGCCCACACCCCCGAACTCGCCCGCCGCTCGGAACTGGTCCCTCAACCAGACCCCCGGATTGTCAACTTCGCCGAGGTCCCTCTATCCTCCGTCTCCCCCTCAACGGGTCCAAATGTGCCCGGATCACCCGCGAGCTCTCGCCGCGGCCTGCCGGGCGGGGGGTAGTAGTTGAGTCGGCTCCGGGCGCCCTCGCCAAGTGCTCCGTTTCATAATTTCTTGTAGGGTTAGCTTCCGCCGAAACGGAGCACTTCCATAGGAGCTTCGCCCCTCTGGCCCTACGAAACACGCCCGGGGCGCGTTTCTTCGCTGTCACCCCGCCGGGGGGGCCGATGCCGCCCCCCCACCACCCCCCTGCCCGTGCTCCCGACAGGCCTTATCGAACCCTACAAACATTTCTGAAC
>Ga0315282_10013968_pt1 | contig 12021 bp, 11 predicted proteins | sample YL17G07_20_MG_FD_203693 | JGI IMG/M metagenome (GOLD analysis project Ga0315282, IMG submission 203693) | Sediment microbial communities from Yellowstone Lake, YNP, Wyoming, USA - YL17G07_20 | ecosystem: Environmental > Aquatic > Freshwater > Lake > Sediment | place: USA: Wyoming | collected... | reverse complement strand
TTTAACTCCTAACTTCTTGGCTTTTTCAAGTTTGGAACCGGGCTCTTTGCCAAAGATGACAAAATTGGTTTTTTTAGAAACCGATTCTGAAATTTCTCCACCCAAAAGACGAATTTTTTCTTTTGCTTCCTCTCGAGTCATTGATTCTAAACTCCCAGTCAAAACAAATGTCTTTCCTTTCAATCTTAAATCTTTAATCTTAAATCTTAAATCTTCTATTTCCACACCAACCTTTTTTAATTTATCTAAAAATTCCAGATTTTTCTTTTGAGAAAACCAATCATAAATTGATTTAGCAACCACTGGGCCAATATCCATAACTTTTTGCAATTCTTCAAAGGACGCTTTTTTTAATTTTTCTATTGAACCGAAAAATTCTGCTAAATCCTGAGCCGTTTCCTCGCCGACATTTCTAATTCCCAAGGCAAAAATGAAATTTGCTAAAGAAATTTTCTTTTTTGATTGAATGGCCGAAATTAAATTCTGGGCCGATTTTTCAGCAAACCCCCGTACCAGTGACTTCGTCACGGTACGGGGCGGGCTCTCTAAAGGAATAATATCTCCTACCTTTAGCTTAAATAAATCTACCGGATCAGAAATTAAACCGGCATCTAATAGTTTATCGATAATTTTTGGACCCAGGCCTACGATATCGAAAGCACTGACAAAGAAATAAAAATATCTCCTCTGTTTTGCCGAGCATTTGGGATTTGGGCACCTTGAAACAACTTCTCCCTCAGGTCTGATTATTTTTGTTCCGCAGACCGGACATTTTTTTGGCATTTTAAATTTTCTTTCTTTGCCAGTCCTCAATTCCGGCAAGACCTTAATAATATCGGGAATGACATCACCGGCCCGCCCGACAATCACCGTATCCCCAATTTTTACTCCCAATCTTTTGATTTCGTCTTCATTATGTAAAGTTGCCCTAGAAATTGTTACCCCGCCAACTTCAACTGGTTTTAAAATGGCAACCGGAGTAATGGCTCCGGTTCTGCCAACCTGAACTTTAATATCCTCAACGACTGTTTCTGATTGTTTTAGGGGAAATTTAAAGGCAATCGCCCCCCGGGGGGCTTTACCGACTACCCCCAATTTTTCAAAAATTTCATTTTGGTTAATTGTCACCACTACCCCATCAATTTCATAGGGTAATTTTTCTCTGTTTTTTTGCCAGAAATCGTGATATTCGAAAACCTCGGCCAAATTTTTAGACAATTTATTGTATTTGTTGTTGGTCTTAAAACCTAAGGCTTTGAGAATTTTATGGGCTTCTTGATGAGTTTTTTGACCAAAATCAGTAATCGAAATATAGGTGTTTGAATCCAATCTCCTTTTGGCAGTAATTTTTGGATCCAACTGTCTAATTGAACCGGCAGCCATATTTCTGGGATTGGCAAAAGTTGGTAAACCATTTTTCTCTTGTTCCCTGTTTACTTTTTCAAACTCCTTCTTGGTCACAATTACCTCTCCCCTTACAACTATGGGGTCAGACCCAGGTCTGACCCTCAAAAAAGTGGCGATATCTTTTAAGCCAATTTTTTCTAAATCTTTAATAACCTCTTCCTTTTCCCTTAATCTCAAAGGAATTGCCTCAATCGTCTTTAAATTTTGAGTCACATCTTCGCCGAAAATTCCATCCCCTCTGGTTGATCCGGTTTTTAGAACTCCGTCTTCATAAATCAATTCAATTGCCAAACCATCCAATTTTGGCTCGCAATAAAAATCAATTTTTTTTATTTCCTCTTCGGTCAAAAGATTTGAATTTCTTTCCAACCAATCTTCCATATCTTCTCTGGAAAAGGCATCGTTCAAAGATATCATTGGAAATGGATGTCTAACTTTGGAAAATTTTTCTAAGGGTTTTCCGCCCACCCTCTGGGTTGGTGAATCAGGAGTGATAAATTCTGGATATGTTTGCTCCAAATCAAAAAGTTCTTTTTTTAGAGAATCCAAAGCCGCCTCGGAAATTTCCTGGCGGTCTAAAACATGATAAAGATAACGGTGGTGATTAATTAATTTTTTTAATTTTTCAATTCTCTCTTTTGCCTCTTGTTTACTCATAAAAAATTAAAAGGTGAAAATCTATAGAAAAAAATAGAGTTGATCCCATTTTCTTTTGACCCTATTTTCTTTTTCTATTTTTATTGACTTTTAATTCCAACCCGCAGCTGTTTAATTAGAATGCACACGGAGGCCGATCCCACGTTCCATTAAGAATAACTTGTTTTGTTTGAATATCAGTAGCTCCAGAAATAGTGAGAGTAAAAGTAACATCCCCTGAACCACCAACTGTGAAACAAAGAATGGAAGAACAAGTATTAACTGAAGCACAACTAGTAGTAGGAGTACAGGCAGGCTTATCAAAACCGCTGGTAGCATCTGGATTGTTACTGGTGTAACTAAAATTAATGGCTCGATCTGTGCCTGAAATAAGTTGAGTAGTTAACGTAATTGGTTCTGGAGATAAACCTCCCGATGGACACCAATAAGCACTATAGGTATTCGTAACCGGGTCGTAACTAAAATAGGGAGATGAGCTAGAAAGCAAAATTGAAAAATCAAAAACAACCGGATGGGTTATCTCAATTGCCCTTTTTACTCCTTGAAAAGTACCCTTTGATTGGGCTACGCCAGTTGTTTGAATATAAGTTACGGTATAATCAGCCCCACCAACCGTGTCGGTAATGGTGAAATCTTGGGTTGCGCCTGCTTTCCTTTTTTCATAAAGAGCCCTTTCAATTCCGGTATCGGCAGCATGAAAAGCGACTACCGAATCTCCCATTCCTCTTATCATTTTCATCTGGGAAACAATAATTAAACTCACTCCTAAAGCAATGGCTATCAAAATAAACATAATTATTAGGGCAAGGTAAAGAGAGACGCCTTTGTTTGTAGTTTGCCCGCCTGCCAGCGCCTCGAGCGCAGGCGAGTGGCGGGCAGGTAGTTTGTAGTTGGTAGTTGGTAGTTTCATATTAATTATTGAGCGACATCTAAAGGTCTTTGGGAAATTGAGGTTTGGATTTGGATTTCCGGTCGTTCAGTTGTTCCTCTGCCCAAAATATCCAAAAAAATTGTCACTCGCGGCTGAAGAGTATCATTTCCAGATTCGCCGGAAAGATTAAATTTAAGGGAATTTACGGTAAGTTTAGTTGAAGTTAATTCCGAAGTAGTGCCCCCGGCTGTTTTCTTTAGTTGCCCAGTAGCTGTATCTAAGAAATACTCCGTACAAACATTATTATAGTCTATAAATTTAATACGCGAAATATTCCCTCCTGGATTTTCATAATTACAATTCGCCCCACAAGTAGTCAGGCAACTTCCTGCCGTGTCTTTTTTTGCCATCCTCAAGGCCCTTCCCATATATTCTAAAACATAACTTGTTTGGTCTAATAATTCCTGAGTTGCCAAAATTCTTCTCTGGCTTCGAACTGCTGAAATAAAAATTCCCGAAATTGCCCCAACAGTGATGGCAAAAATCGCCACCGCCGCCAGCATCTCAATTAAAGATACTCCTTTAGATGTCATATTGTTAATTGTTAATTGTTAATTGTTAATTGTTAATTGTTAATTGTTGATTGTTGATTGTTGATTGTTGATAGATTACTTTTTAAGATATTTATTTGTCAATTTAATGAGATTATTTATTTCCCTTGGGAGCCTCTCTAACGTTTGCAAAATGTGATCATTTTCTTCTTTCGTTAATAAATTTCGCTCATCTGCCTTTTTTGTCCAGTGAGCGGATTCAAAAACTGATGCACGAGAATTATAATAAAATTTTATCTTGTCTTTTTTATGGAATCTACCGAATCCTTCAGCAACATTCCCAGCAATCGAATCTATGGCATTCATATATTGAATACCCAGTGTTCGCTTATTAAACCAATCCCATTTAGAAATTATCTTCCAAACATAATCAGAAAGATCAGAAGCAATTTTATAAGCTGTGATATCCTCCAACTTAAGGTATTTTTTCTCCATAACAATTAGCAATTCACTATTAACTATTGACAATTAACTATTAACTATCAACATTTTTTATTTCCAATTATATAAATTTTCTTGAGCAGGAACACTATAGGGTTTCCCCTTCTCCTGCCAAAAAACCTCAACTTTGATATTCATACTGTCGGCAATAGGACCTGCCCCAATAGTAATTTTTCTTTTAAATTTTGTGTCAGTCCCTGATAATGGATAGCCATAAAATCCACCATCAATTTTTAAGAAACGCAGGTTATGATCATAATCACAAATGGAAGGACAAGAGGTTAGGCTCGAGTCTTGATAAGCTGCTTCGTATTCCCCTGCCCCCAATCCATTATTCCAACTTAAACTTTGGAGCCAATTCGTATCCCTGATATTTCTAACAATTTCAATTCCTTCCTGGGCTAAATAGGCAGCAATTAATTTGTCTTTGGAAAAAGTAGAAGAAGAAATTGTCTGGGTGACCAATGATAAAACCCCAACCAAACCAGCGGTGATGACAAAAATTGCCACAATTGCTTCCATTAATGTAAATCCTTTATTCATTTCAACATTTAAACATTTTAGCATTTCAACAGAATTTTAATGATTATATGTTAATATGCTAGGATGCTAAAATGATTTTTCATTGAATTTCGATTAAACCAGCACTATTAACGGTAATTGTTTTTGTTTGATTATTCGGATTGATTAGTTGAATTCTGGCAATGGTAGAAGTTTCGTCAGCTGGGGTGCGCATATCAATTGTTGGATCGGGTGGTTTAAAGGTAATGTAAAGCTGAGTTTTGCTTGCGGGAGGATCGCCAATAGAAAGATCAGAAATTCTTACCCCTCCTTCAAAATTTATTGTCTCAACTACATTATTAGACGGTTCATATTTACCATTGTTATTACAATCAGCGAATAGAATGTAAGAATAATAATCAGGAGAAGTATTAATAAATTGAACTCCGTAACGAGGGGGAACTGTTGGGGTCGCTACTCCACAACAATTTGCTACCGGACATTCCACTGCCCCCATTGCCATTGCCTGGGCCCTTCTGATGTCTTGGGCAAGTTTATTGGCCGACCTTTGTAGGGCAAATTGCTGACCTCCGACTCGATAATTAGCCAGAATTATTCCCGCCATTAAAACAATAATAAAAATAGAAACCAAAAGCTCAACTAAAGTAAAACCCTTATTTGTAGAAGCCGAAATACGCTGATAAGAACGCTGATTGACGCTGATATTCTTATATTTTTCTCTGGCTTTATCATATATCCTTCTTTTTATTTCAAGTTTTTTAGAACCAAAGTTTATCAATAGACCTACTTTATAATTTGAACCTTTAAGATAATACCAGAATTGACGCTCGTCTTCTTTGGTTAAAAATGGTTTACATTTAATTTCCAAAAGTATTAAATCATTGACGATTTTATCTGGAGTATAAAAAGCGATTTTTTTACCATTATAATAAATATTTATCCTTTTTTGATTTTCTACATTAAAACCCCTGCCCTTTAATTCTTCGGCGAGAGCTCGGTCAACCACTTTTTCTTTAAAAGCCCCACCAAACTCTTCCCAGATTCGAAAACAAGCTCCACGAATTTGATAAGTTAAATCTTCATATAATAATTGTTCACCTGTTTTAGTAGGCATATATTCCGCGTCTTTCCGCGTTGATATCCGCGTAATTCCGCTTCTATTAAATCATGAAAAATCTAAAATACCAGTCTATAAGTACCTGTCCCCAAAATAAAGCAATGAATGTGCCAGTAACAAGAAATGGGCCAAAAGGAACTTCTGATTTTAAATTTTTTTTCTTTGCCAAAACCAATCCTATTCCTATTATAGCACCAATGAAATAGGCGAAAAATAAGGCCACCAAAATTTTGGGAAAACCCAAAAAAAGACCCATAAAAAAAGCTAATTTAACATCGCCAAAACCGAGCCATTTGCCACGGGAAATGAGGAAAATCGAGAGAAAAAAAGCGGCTGCCCCGAGAGCACTTAAAATTGGAGAATAGAAATTAGTTATTTGAAATTGGAAATTAGTAATGGAAATTGGAAATTGGAAATTGGAAATTATTTGATAAATAAAAGCAATGGCGATGGCTGGATAAATTACTTTGTCAGGAATCAGATAGTGTTTTAGATCATAAACAAAAATGATTATTAAAAAACAAGAGACAATAGAAAGATACAAAAACTGGATAAATTGTTGGAGTGTTGGAATGTTGGAATGTTGGAATGTTGAGTAAAAAATAGAAAAAAATAAAATTCCAGTGGCTAATTCAACTAAAGGATATTGAAGAGAAATTTTTTGGTGGCAATAGCGACATTTTCCTCTCAAAATTAAAAAACTCAAAATTGGAATTAAATCCTGCCAAGCCAAAATATGATGGCAATGAGGGCAATAAGAACGGCCTTTCAAAAAACTTTCATTTTTCTCCAAACGATAAATGATACAATTCAAAAAACTCCCAACTGCCAACCCAAAAAGAAAAATAAAAAGATAAAAAAATAAAATACACTCCATTTTTTTATTATACCTAACTTATTTTAAAACAAAAACGGGGCGAAGCCCCGTTTTTGGAATTGTCGAATAGGCGTCTCAAGTGAAAAAGTACATGCCCCTATTTATTGACAGGAAATATGTCCTGAAGCACAGTTTGCTATTCTGCCAGCATAACCTATTGAATCAACACAATAAGCGCTGCCACTAACTGTTACTAAGGGAGATTGGACGCAAAAGATATCACCACTGGAATAACATTTCACATCTTGATTTCCATTAAATTTTTTGACATCATCTTCAATTACTTTTAAATCAGGGTGATTGATATTTCCATCATTGATGGTATTGACTGAATCGCAAAGTTCATTTCCGACGGCATCGAAACCGCCGCTTTCATTTAAAATCAGGGTGGCTTCTTTTCTAATCTGGCTCAGGGTTGCTTCGATTCTACCATCTTTGGCTCTATTCCGAGCGGTCATTACATAACCTGTCGAAATACTTGCTAAAAGCCCGATAATGAAAATAACTATCAAAAGCTCAATTAAGGTAAAGCTTCTTAATTTATTACTTTTGGGAGTGAATTTTTTAAAATATGCCATTAGTTAATTTAAAAGGTGATATTTAATTATAACATATAAACCTCTAAGACCGTCACGCCACCAGCGAATTTTTTTCCCCTCTTTAAAATTACGGGGAGAGTAATGAATGGAGACTTCTTTAATTTTATAACCTCTTTTTATTACTTTACAGGTTATTTCCTCGCAAAATGCAAAGTCATTTTCTCGAAGTTTAATGTTTTTAAAAACATCTTTTTTAAAGACTTTGTAACCGGTATTGATATCGGTTAATTTTGTTTTAAAAAGAAAATTAAAAATGGAGGTTAAAAATTGCCCTCCCCAGAAATAGAATATTGAAAAACGAGGATTCTCAAAAATATTCCGAGAACCATAAACAATCTCTGCTTCATTTTTTAAAAGAGGCTCAAGTAAAACTGGGTAATCTCCTGGAGAATATTCTAAATCAGCATCTTGAATAAGAATAAAATCGCCAGTTGTCAGAGAAAGACCGGTTCTTATTGCTGCTCCCTTGCCTTGGTTTTTTTGATGTGATATCAAAATAAAGTCGAATTTTTTCTTTAACTGTTCTAAAATCTTCTTTGTATTATCAAAAGAACCATCGTTAACGATGATAATTTCTTTCTTTATTGATAAAGGAACTTTTTCGATCTTTTTTATTATCTCCTCTATGGTTTTCTCTTCGTTAAATACCGGAATAATAATTGAAACTTTCATTTTTTTATAATTGCTAGGATGTTAAAACCAAACTCAAAATATTTTAAATTAATATTTTCTTTTCGGAAGCCAGTATTTAAAAATAGATTTTCAAGTTCTTTCAATGAATAATATTTCTTATGTTCGAAAATAGTTTCTTTTTCAATTAATTTCAATGAAGCTAGCAAATCCAAAGTGAATTTAGCTTTTGGGCTAGGAGTTGTTAAAATAAAAAGTCCCCCCGGCTTTAAAATTCGGACCACCTCTATCAAAATATTTTCGGGTTTTTTTAAATGTTCCAAAACCGCTAACATTATCACTATATCAATTGTATTATTTTTAAGAGGAAGCTTTTCATTTTCGAAATCAATTTTTCTTAATTCAATTTTTGAATTTTTATAAGGTTTGGCCTCTTTATCAAATCCAAATCCGAGGTTGATGAAATCAGAGGTTTTTCTTAATAATCCTCCTGTAACGTCACATCCGATATCGCAAACCGTTGGATTTTTTGATAACTCTCGGATAATCTTTATTGCTTTCCGCCATCGTAAATAACGGAAGATATCATCAAGAATCATGGGCTATTTCATTAAAAAGTATCAATTGTTAATTACTCTTATAATTTTAAATTTTTATTATACGACCATTTAGAACTTCTTCTTCCGACACATTAATTTCCCTTTCATTATCTCCGATTTTTAATTTATAAGGTGTAGCGATAACTTCATAATCAGTTTTTTTTGATAATTTCTTTTCTTCTCGAACAGTCGAGTAAGGAGCAAAGAATTCAAAATACCCATCTCTTGCTATTATGCTTTTTTGATAGACAAATTTTCTATCTTGGTTCGTAGTAATTTCGGTGGCAAGAGAAACTTCGGTATCCGGTTCAGTTTGCCCTATAATTCTTGCTCCTTTAACGTATTCAAAAATTTTCACTGCCTTTATCACATCGCCCGGTTCTTGACGAGGGAAAGCCATTGTCGTTTTCGATTCATAAATCAAACGGAAATGATCTAATGGTTTGATATAAAAATTCATTTCTTTATTTTGCAATTCTCTACCATCCAAGATATGAAGTCGGGCAATCATTGAATTATCGTATTTACTAACTTTTTTGACATCGTTGTTATTATTAGTATCCGCAGTATAACCCTGTAAATTTCCTTGCTCCCATTTTACTTTGCTGATAAAAACACCTTCGGGATTTGCGCTATCATAATCGGTAATTATATATCTGGTATTAAGATCTTCTAAATAACCGATTGCTTTCTGTTCGTCTTCTTCGAGGAAAAAAGTTATTTCCCCTGGTTCAATACCCTTTTCTGTTTTTCTACCCAACCCCTCCTGAAATGGATTGGCATTTGGTATTCTATGAGCATAATAAGTAATCATATGTCCAACATCCCATCGTGCTAAAACCCCATAGCTCTCTTGAGGATAAGAATAGGGGTTGATTACTCCTGTTTCTCTATTTACTCCCGGGTCTTGATAAAAAGCGTAATAATTAATCCCGGGATCTGGCGTATTCTCTTTTAACCATTCTAGCGCTTCATACCAGTCGTCATGAAAAGTAAAAGGTCCAGCTTTAGCAATTTGGATAGCCGATTGAAAAATCTCTGGTAAATTTTGAGGAGAAGACTTGCCGATATTAAGAGGATACGGAAAAATAAGAGAAAAAACAATATTAAAAATAATTAAGATTGAACCAATCAGTATATAAAACCGGTAAATAGACTTCGGAGGAAATTCTTGGGCAATTTTCAATCCTTGCCAGCCGAATCGAAAACTCTTAACTATTAAAAAACTAACTAAGAGAGAAACATTAACCGATAAATAGTAAGTAAACCTCATTTGACCGAAAAATGGAATAATGCCAGTTATTAATAGTATAATAAGGGTCCAAACAAAAATTAACAAATATTCCGGCTTCTTCTTTTTAATGAACTCATAAAAAATGATAGCTAAAGCAATTAAGAAAAGATAAAAAAGAGTAGAAAAATTATCAATTGCTCCCTGCCAGGTCAGGGGCTGCATTTCTGCAATTATTTCTCGTGCTAATTCATGAGGTACTAAACCGGTTTTAATTGATTTTAAAATTTTAATGATTCCTTCAAAAAGAGGAGCAGAAACAATTTTTAAGATTATCAAGATCAAAACTACAGTCAAAACTAAAAAAATTGGTAAAAACCATTTGTTTAATCTCCTTTTCTTTATAGAATTCCCCAACAAGCCAACGAATAAGAAACTTAAAATGCCGAAGATTAAAATTTCAAGATGTTGAATGTTGTATAAATTAGCATGGAAAAGATCGGGGTGGCCAAAAAATGGAGAGATCATAATCAAGGTAATTAGAAAAATGATGATCCCAAGAATCAGAATCCAATTATGAATTCGGTCAGAAAAATATTCAATTAAATAAAAGAGGGTAATAAAAACAAAAATGATAAAAAGAAATAATAAAGCACCGATCCAAGCTAAAAAATAAAGTCCTAAAGAAAAACCTGTTAAGATAGTAAATAGCCAAAATTTTTTATTATTTTTAAGCTCTGTCTCTATCTTATTAATCATCGAGGAGTTTTCGAATATCTTTTTTTCGGTTTTATTTCGAGTTTTGAGAGCGAAAATTAAAAACATCATTGCCAGAGTAGAAAATAAAACTTCGGCCACATGATGATCAGTAGCGCCAAGTAAGGATCTAAATAAAAAGGGTGGCGAGATAGCGATTAAAAAAGCGGATAATAGGGCAGATTTTCTACCCCACATTTTTTTTGCTATAAAATACACCGGGAAGATTGTTAAACTTCCAAGAACTGCTGGATAAAAAGGGGAAATTTTATTGATTAATGCGAGGGTTGGCTTACCAAAACTGATTAACCAAATTATGCCTACCAATAGTTGATCATATAAGGGAGCAAAAAAATGATAAGTTCCATAAGGAAAATAGGTGTAAGGATCGAAATAGATGCGGTGTGGGAAGTGATTACCCAAAAGTTCATTTTCAACCAATCTCATATGATAAACACCGTCATCGGCTACATATTTTATTGGTTCGGAAAAAACTTTTTGATAACTAAAATAAACTCTTAAAAAAAGAGCGAAAACAAAAATCACCAAAAGCAAAATAGTAAAAATTACTTTCTCTTTCATTAATTTAAAAATAACAAATTTTATTAATAAAGTGAAGTTTTAAAATTGCCACACTTTAGGTGTGGCAATTTTCTTTTCTAAAACAAAGTAAAAACAATGTTATTTATTCCAAATAGACATTCGGATGTTCAGGAAAAATTCAAAACTGTTTCTCTATAATAAATAATTATTAACTCACTGAAAGAGAATTTGCTCTTACAGAAATTTTAGGGACATCGCTGGGCATTACAGGCGGCATTTGTCACCAAAGCCCTTCCAGTTGCATCGGCACAGTAATATCTATTTGTTCCACTTAATGTTGCCGAAACACAATAATCAGTCGAATTGGAGCTACAAAACACGTTTTGTGTTATTTGACTATTAACGTCATTTTTAACAGTATTTAATTGGCTTCCGTATACGGTGTGACTGGTGTTCAATGTGTTACTTGCGCATAGGTTTGCATAACTACTTTCGTCATCAGTAATCATCTCAGCGAGACTTCTCACTTGGCTCAGGTCTGACTGGATTCTGGCATCTTTAGCTTTTGCCCTTGCGCCACTCAAACTAACCAAAACGATACTGGCCAAAATTCCGATGATGGCAATGACGACTAACAATTCGATTAAAGTAAAACCTTTCTTTGGAGTCATTTTTTTAATTATGTATTATTAATTATTATTTATTGATTAATTTCTCGACCTTTTGTTTTTAACTTAATCCCTCAATGGGATTATCTTTTATTATAGCAAATTATTTTGGCAAGTAAAATGTGGATAATTAAAATGTCCCCATTGCCACCTGATAAATGGGTAATAAAACCGCAGCGACCAAAAGGGCAACCACTCCTCCCAAAAAGATAATTAAAAGGGGTTCCAAAAAACTGACAAAATTGTCCAGGGTTCTTTCAACGTCCCTTTTGTAAAAACCAACAATATTCATTAGGGCCGGACTGACCTGACCGGCTTTTTCTCCCACCAAGGTCATTTGGGTAAATAGGGGCGGGATTACTTCCGGATATTTTTCCAAAATGGCGGAAATCGGCTCTCCCCTTCTCACCCCTTCTTTGGTTTCTAAAAGAACGCTTTTATAAACCGAATTGCCAACCACATCAGCCGTAATTTCCAAAGCCCGGGCGATGG
>Ga0315282_10013966_pt1 | contig 12023 bp, 9 predicted proteins | sample YL17G07_20_MG_FD_203693 | JGI IMG/M metagenome (GOLD analysis project Ga0315282, IMG submission 203693) | Sediment microbial communities from Yellowstone Lake, YNP, Wyoming, USA - YL17G07_20 | ecosystem: Environmental > Aquatic > Freshwater > Lake > Sediment | place: USA: Wyoming | collected... | reverse complement strand
GATCAAAGATAAAAACACCCGGCCGCGGTTCAGAGAGGCGCATGGGGTAAATTTCATCCTTTATCTTAATCGGTGGCTGGGACTGGGCTTCGAGGCGACCACCCGGCGGCGGAGCCAGTTTCGCCTGGCTCCAGTTCGCATCATCAAAATCCGGCCTGTTCCATCCGGTTATTTCCCGGCGGGCGTCATAGACTTCTCCTAAGTAAATATTATTCCGGAGGATCGGGCCTTCGTGGACCTTCCAGGACGTATCGCTAACTATGACCGTGGAACTTCCGTCGGCAAAAAAGATTTCAAGCTGGGCAATGAGACACGGACGCCCAACCGCCAGGTGTTCCCTGAGATTTAATCTTCCCCACATGCGCAGCGGGAGCGGGTTGTACCAGCCGTTTCCCAGGATGGCTCCAAGGCAGTTGGAACCGGGATGAAGCTCTGAAGTCACGTCGTAGGTGCTGTAAAGAATACGATCAGCATAATCGGTCCAGCCCGGATCGAGCCAGTGGTCACCGAGGCGGCGGCCGTTGAGATAAGCTTCGTAATATCCCAGGCCGCTTATGTAAAGTCGCGCTTTTACCGGCTTTTTGTCGATGGTGAAAACTTTGCGGAAAAGTGGAGCCGGGTCATCTCGGTAAAATTCTTCATCACGGGCAGGAGTTGGCTTGCCGTCATAAATCCACTGTGCTTTCCAATCGTCTGGACGGAGAAGCGCTGTTTCCCAGAAAGCCGGTTGGCTCCAGTCCGAGGCGCGGCCGTTTTCATCCCACAGGCGAACCTTCCAGAAACATCTCTGGCCGGAGTTAAGGGGCGCGCCGGAATAAGGAATGAGAATAGTTTCGCTCGATTCAACCTTTCCGCTGTCCCACAGGGTTCCCCGGTCAGCGGCCAGCTCTTCCAAAGAATTGGAGACAAGAATCTGGTAGGCCGCCTGGCGAAAGTTTCGACTGGTAGATTCTATGGCCCAGCTCAGGCGGGGAGCTGGCGTGTCAATGCCCAGGGGATTGACCTGGAATTCGGTGCGCAGGTTGACCGGGCGAAATGCCTGAGCTTGGCGGCAGTGAGTTAAACAATGAGTTAGAAATAAAGTGGAAGCGGCAAGCAAGAGGAGGAGGAGGAGGCAAATTCTAAATGCCTGGCGGAAGCGCGCCATAAATTTTTTCTCTGGCGCTTTTGAGTTTAACTTATTGAAATTATTGAGCCAGGATTTCATTGCAATCCTCCGCCCATGTAGCTAATGCCATCACCTTACTGAGACCGCCGCCTGAATTTTATCCTGGCGAATCGGACGCAAAACCTGCCGGAAATTATCTCTTCTAAAATAAACTTTTCTGTTTCTAAATTAATCATTCTACCGGGATAATTGATAACCTGAGCTTGATAATGAGATAAAACCCTTGTTCATTTTTTATTTTATGAAAACTTCAAGCACCGGGATTTCAACTGGTGGCTTCTGAACGGGAAGCGACAGCCAGAGGTCGTTGGCCTCAGCGCCGCTCCCGGGCCGGAGGCGAATTTCCGAGGCATCATGCAGGAACTGAATGTATTTTACTTTGCTGGCCATCCCTTTCAGCCAGAGCCCATCGAGCGGATAAGCCAGCAGGTGAATGTAGAGCCGTTTGGTCTCCGGGTTCCAGGTAAGAAGGGTGTTGGGCGGGGCGGTGAACTCATCCGGCGCCTGGGTGCAGCCGTAAATTGACCGGCTGTTGAGGGCCATCCACTCGCCGATGGCTTTCAGTCGCTCTTGAGCCCTTTGGTCAAAAGTGCCGCGTCCCGTCGGTCCCACATTCAGCAGCAAATTTCCACCTTTGCTTATTGAATCAATGAGCAGGGTGATGAGCTGAGCCGGGCTTTTCCAGGTGTATTCGTCACGGTAGTATCCCCAGGAGCCGGAAAAAGTCTGGCAGGTTTCCCAGGGAATACGTTTGCCCTTGTACTCGGGCCATTTGGTCACGATCACTTGCTCGGGCGTGGTGAAATCCCAGCCGCCTTCCACATCCTGGAGGTCAAGACGGTCGTCAACGATGATGTGGGGCTGAAGCGACCGGGCCAATTTGAGCAGCCCGATGGAATCCCAGTCGTCGTGTCCTTTGCCATGCTTGCCCGGGAAAGAAAAATCAAACCACATTATGCTGATTTCGCCGTAGTTGGTCAGCAGCTCGCGGACCTGGTTTTTCATGTACTCGCGGTAACGGGCCATGTCCTTGCCGGTGTTGAGCTTGTCGTAATCGGCTTCGTTATCGGGCCTCAGCGGGTGGAAGCGGTCTATGGTGTAATCTGGATAATGCCAGTCTAGAAGCGAATAATAAAACCCAACTTTCAGGCCCTCGGCGCGGAAAGCTTCGACGAATTCTTTCAGGATGTCACGGCCGAACGGCGTGTTAGTGGCTTTGTAGTCAGTGTACTTTGAATCCCAGAGGCAAAAGCCTTCATGGTGCTTGGCCGTGATGACCGCATATTTCATGCCGGTGGCTTTAGCCATCCTGGCCCATTCGCGCGGGTTGAAGAGGTCGGGGTTAAAATGCTCAAAATACTTCTGGTACTGCTCGTTGGTCAGGCGCTCGTTGTGCTTAACCCATTCGTGCCGGGCAGGAAGCGCATAAAGGCCCCAGTGGATGAACATACCGAAGCGAGCCTCGGTCCACCATTTGAGGCGCTGGGCCTTCTGGGCTTCAGTTTCCTTTGGCAGCTGGGGAGAGGCCGACTGGAAAGCTGTCCAGATAAGTATGACAAAGATTAAAATCTTCAAGCCTCTTTTTTTCATTTTTTCTCTCCTCTCATCTGAAAGATACGCGCTGGATTAAACTCCAGCAAAATTAAGATACCACTCAGCAACGCCGACCTTCAAGTAAAAACGCCAAACAGAATATTAAGCGGATTAATTTTATTGTGATATCTGCTGTATCCAAATAAAATGTTCCTGAAAAGGAACTAAAAGAAAAAAGGGAAGAAATTGGGGAGAGAAGAGTGTATTCCCATTTTTTCGGAGGGTAAAATGAAAAAATTTATTTTTCTGGCAGTTATTGTGGCCACCGGATACCTGGCCTACACAAACTTTTTTCAAACTTCAGCTGAGGAAAAGCTGGTTAGCAACCTGGAAAAAGAATTTCAGACAGCCACTCAGAACTACATCGCCGCTAACAGGCAGGCCGCTGAGCCCGGTCTGGTCGCCATCACAGATCCGGAAAAGGCAGAAAGGCAGGTCAAAGAAGTCAGGAAAAAACTCAAAGAACTATTGCCGACTCTAACTGATGATAAAGCTATTGCCAGAGCGAAGGAACTCGAAGCCAAAATTCAGAACTTCTGCCAGAAAAACGAGATAGAATAAATCGTCTCCTTAAAATAAAAAATATGAAATTTGACACCACCGACTGATCTGACCTATGATTGGCCCGGGTTCGGGGAAATGATAAACCCTTAGACATGCTTTAAGAAGCGCATCTTTTATTATTTTCCTGAACAACACTCAAAAATAATCAGGAGGGCAAATGAAATTCAAGACAGTAATGATTCTGAAGGCAATTATCTGCCTGGGCTTCGGGCCAGTTCTTCTATTTTTTCCCGGTCCGCTGCTCAAGCTCTTGGGAGCCGCTTTCTGCGCCGGAGCTGCTATCACGGCCAGAGAATATGGGGCAGCGCTAACGGGCAACCTGTTGCTGACCTGGTTTGCCAGAAACGCGGAGCCTTCCAAAGTCCGGCAGGCTATCGCTCTTTATCTTTGTGCCTACGATGCTATCGCCTTTGTGGTTATCCTGTATTTTATCCTGTCTGGTGGGCTAAACCAGTTGGCCTGGGCCATCGATGCCATCTATTTATTTTTCGCCGTGGCTTTCGCCTTTTTTATTTCGCCAAAAACAAAAGCAGCTTGAAAGACAGGGCCGTAGACTTCTGACGTAGACTTCTGATTGACCCGCTCTAAAAATTAGTTGAACCTGAAAATAGAGAGGACTGCATATCTACCTTTTGTCTTTTTATGCCTTATAAAGAGATCACTTCTGCTTTAAAAAAATCTATTCAAAAATCTATATATAAAAACCTCAGCCACCCCGTTCATCCCCATTTTCCATCCATTAACCTGCTGATAATTCAATTAACAAAAAACACGTTTCCCAGCATCTTCCCTGAATCATAGCTCGAGGATAAAAAATATCACCTCAGTTTGCGGTGATGCTTGGTTCACCGTCTTCAGAATCGCCCGGATTTCTCTTATTGGATTCTTCCCGGGGAGCAGAGGTCTACCTGAGTTCTGGTACTCTTAAGCTAACCTGCAGATTCTTTCCTGCCTTTAACCTTGATACCATGTTTAAGGAGAAAAGGTCAATTTGACATCTAAAAAGGCTATAATTTATTATTTCGGTTAAAGGGGATGAGGGAAAAAGGGAGTTTCACTATGTCAGCACAACGGGCGTTTAGCCTTTGCGGCCTGATGGCTATCCTTATTGTGTTCCCAATTTTTCTCTCTTTAGACTCGAAAGATTGGGATACCGAATACCAAAAGCTCAGTAACAGGATAGAGCAATGTTTTTCAGAACCCAAGGGAGAACCCGGACAATTAGAGCCTTATCTTCGGTGGATGGAAACTAAAGCCAGAGATAGAGAGGAAGTGAGAGCTCTTCTCGAAGAAGCCAAATCATTCAGTCAGAAAAATTCAGACGATGAAGTCGCAAAAATATGGGTTAATAAATTTTCTGATTTACTAAGGTGGGCCAGGGCTCAGGCGAAAATACAGTCAATGGAGCAGTTTTACGTCATATGCGCATCCGGGACCCAAAATTTCCGAAGGCCACAAACTGGATGTTAGTAATCTGGAGGCTTCAAAATTTTGGACGGCAAATCTACCTTTGGAGTTTCAAGCAAATCAGGAAGTAGAAAAAGGATTCCGGTCTTTTTCTTTTGACAAGGGCGTAGCGTCCTTGTATAAATAACAAGCACAAACTGTAAGAAGGGAGAAAAGAATGAAAACTAAAAAGTTATTCTGGTTGGGATTGGCGCTTTTGGTCGCCCTTAGCCTGGCCGGAGTCGCTCGCATCCCCGATGTCGAAAGTGAAAACCGCGCCGCTTTCTTGACCCAGCCTGCCTCTGATGCCTGCACGGTCATCATCGTCGGCAGGAATGCTTCTGTCGACGGCTCGGTCATGACCACCCACACCTGCGATTGCGGGCTCTGTGACTGGACGTTCCGCTACGTTCCCGCCGCCGACCATCCAGCCGATTCAACCCGGAAGATTTACCACATCGACCAGGTCCGAACCTGGCCACCTGATTCAGGCCTGAAGTGGGAGCGATACAAGGATGATTTTACCGGACTCGAGATTCCTCAGGTTCCCCACACCTATGGCTATATCCATGGTGCCTTCGGATACATGAACGATATGCAGGTGGCCATCGGTGAATCTACCATCGGCTGCCAGAAAAGAATGGAAAACCCAACGCCATCGGCCAAGTTCGACATCACCATGCTGACTCTAATCGCCATGGAAAGAGCCGGGACCGCTCGAGAGGCAATAAAAATAATGGGCGAGCTGGGAGAAAAGTACGGCTATGGATTCACGGATACGGGCGAGATGCTGGCCGTTGCCGACCCCAAAGAAGCCTGGATTTTCGAGATCATGCCGGTCGGCCCCCTGTGGACGCCCGAGAGCGGAAAACCCGGCGCGGTCTGGTGCGCGCAGCGGGTCCCTGACGACCATGTCAGCGTCTGTCCGAATGAATCGCGGATCGGGGAGATTGACCTCAAAAATAGCGAGTATTTCATGGCCTCGCCAAATGTCATCCAGTTCGCCATCGGCCAGAAGCTCTACGACCCTAATAGCGGCCAGCCCTTCAACTGGAAAAGGGCCTATTCTCCGAACGATGTCAGTGCTGTCTCTTCGAACGGCTCTCACGTCCGGCTCTGGCGCTTCTTCGACCTTGTTGCGCCGAGCAAGAAATTCAGTCCTGAAACGCCAAATATGGACCTTCCCTTCTCGGTCAAGCCGGACAAAAAGCTTTCCGTTTATGATATCATAACCATGACCAGGGACAAGTGCGAGGGCACGATCTTTGACCCGGCCCGCGGCCTCCAGGGCGGACCCTTTGCCAACCCGAATTTCCTCCCCTACGGGTTCACCCTCGAGGGCAAAAGCTACAACACTTCACGAGTTATCGGCGTTAACCGGGCTGAGTACGTTACTGTGACCCAGTCGCGTGGCTGGCTTCCCAACCCGGTTGGGGGTATTGTCTGGATCGCTTTCGGCGCCCAGGATACATCCTGCTACATGCCCTTTTATATCGGCGTCACCGAAATCCCGCGCTCTTTCGAAATCGGCGACCACTGGGTCTTCAGCCGCGATTCTGCGCGCTGGGCCTTCGATTACGTCGACTTCCATACCCAGGTCCTCTATTCTTATGCTATTAAAGATGTCCGCGAAGCCCAGAATAAATGGGAGAAATCGGCTGTCGATAAGACGACTGCCATCGACGAGTGGGCGGTTAAACTCTATCAGAAGGACCCGGCCGAAGCCAGGCGCTTCCTGACCGAATACTGTATTAATCATGCAGCCAACGTGATTAGCGCCTGGTGGACGCTCGGCGATTCGCTCCTGGTCAAGTACAATCACCTCTGGATCTACGACACCAAAACGAGGAAAAGGGATCCCCTGAAATTCCTGGACTGGTATCTCCAGCTGCTAACCGAGTACAACAAGCTCACGCCCCAGGAGCAGGATAAAAAATAAACTCAAGAGTATTTATTTATAAAAGTGGCGCCGGGGCCATGTCAAATGTTGTTCGTGATCTGATCATGATAATCTCTCAATTTACTAACCTCGCTCGGTTTGATAAGCCAACGAATCGCTTGCCACTGTCCCCATTCTTCTCGCCATAACTTAAAAATACCGATTAGCCCGGTCCTTTGCTCACTCCTCCTGCTTGAAAAGACTTGGGCTTATCCCTTAAGAACCAAGCAACTTAGAATGGCTCATTCTCAGCGCCATCACCTCCGCTTACCATCAACCCATACTTAAAAGGTCGGCACAAAGCCCTCACAATTGTTGTCAAAGTCAAGGTTAGCGATATATCCATTTGATTTTGCTGATAACCATTTCTATGTAACCATTATGATTTTCTCTATAACAATAGAGTCTATTGTTTTTTATTGCCTGGTACTTAACTCCAAAAAATAAATCGGCCCACCTAAGATTTAGATTTTTTCTTCCGACAAAGACACCCTCTGGATTAAATATGTCATACATAAATTCTCCAGGTCTTTTACCTTTTTCATAAGTCATAACAAAAAGCCTGTTGTCATCATCAACCTTAAAAAATCTGATCGGAGATAAGGGATCGGGCACATACTTACTCCTGGGGCTGGTCTCTGTATATTGAGGCCCCATAATCATCATCTTTATTTCCTTGGAAGCTGCTGCCGGCTTGAATTTTTTTCGGATTTTCCTGACTCTGTCTGTTATTCTGTTATATAGAATTTGTCATCTAATACTCCTGGCCAGGTCGGAATCTGTAATTCCCCTGGCCTTAAAGGCCACCTCGTAGTGTTACCTCATCATAAGGCCTGCCATAACTTCAAAGGAGGTATGGTAAAATGGCCATTATGAAAAGACAACAGTATGAGGCAGCATTTAAGGCTAAGGTGGCACTGGAGGCGGTCAAAGGCGAGAAGACCGTGGCCCAGATAGCCAGTGAATTTGGGGTTCATCCCAACCAGGTTCGCAAGTGGAAAGATCAGTTGTTGAGCATGTTACCCGAGTTATTTTCTTACCGAAGGATGAGGCGGAAAGAGGGTCGGGATGAGCTGGAGGATGAGCTATTTCGTCAGATTGGTCAACTGCGGGTAGAGAACGAGTGGCTTAAAAAAAAATTTCAGCAGCTTAAGTTGTGGAGAAGAGGCAGCTGGTAGAGAGGGATAACGAGGGGATAGCAGTGGCTCGGAAGTATGAACTTCTGGGACTTTCGTGCTCATCCTACTATTACAGCAACACTCAAGGTGAATATCATAATTTTTAGGCTGATGCAGATAACTGATAAGGAATATACGAATTCACAGTTTTATGGGATTAGAAGACTTACAGCCAGTTTAAGAGTTCAGGGATTGCCCCTTGTCTGCTCATTAAATGGCACATTAGCTTAATCCTCATACCCATTGTTCTGTCCAATTTTTTGGAGGCATTTCGACATCTAAAAGTGGGTCCTTCAGGTTAAGCGAAATAATTCATCAATAGAGGGTTCGGGCCTGTCTTCATAAATCAAAGAAGCCGAGGGATAAAAATAATGCCTGTGGTAGAACCAGCTGGCCGATATGATCAGGACAAAAGATAGGCTGAAGATGATAAATCCTGTTGTTTCTCCCAGAACAAGGTGTGCCAGCCGCTGTGGTAAAAGAACATAAACCAGGAATGAAAGCACATAGATTATCCAAAACACGTGCATTTGACTTTTGTTGGGAAGATAGGAACAAACAAAAGGAAATTTTCGTTGCCGGAAGAACAATATTTCCATAAGTAGAACAGTAAAGACCAGCACATAACAACAATAAATAAAAGCCTCAGCCCAGCCCAGGCTGTTTGAATAAAACAAAAACAATAAAATAAACAGCGGCAAAATGAAAAATATTATTATGCTTTTCCTAAGGGCTAAAAAGTATGGCCAGGCGTTGGTACCTTCAGTTAGCTGGAATATCCAATTGGCCTCGTATTTAAGAGGCATCTGAGTAGCATCTCTGATTCCGACAAGGACAAAGAAAGTTAATACAAGGGAAAATGAAAGCATGTTTCCCGGCTGAGATTTATGCCCAGAAACAAAAATTATCAGGGCAATTCCCAGGCCGATTCCAAAATATGAAATTAGCCTGTTCTTATGAATCCGACTTCTTGTTAATACACTATGATAGAACCAGAACAAAGCCCTTTCGACCGGGTTTCTCAAGATGGTCAGGTTAAGGAGCGGCTCAATGGTTCTTTTAATGAGTGGCGCCTGGGAATGTTTGCTACCATCTGGAGACATTTTCTTCAGATAGCGGTTGTGAGAAATATAAGTAAATAAGAAAAAGACTGCTACAGACACGGCCAGGGCAAGAAATCCTTTTGTGGCCAGGGTCAAAAAGAATGATTCTTTATCTCCTCTTAGTGCCTGATACATTCCGGTAAACCATAGTGGAGGATAATTCATCATGAAGGCAGATGGATTGCTTTTCAATGCTTCGAGGTTATCCACTTGATTCGTGATAAACCCGGTATCAATCAGAAAATGATAAAGAAAAAAGATATGAGCAACGATAAGAGCAAACCTGATAAATTCTGAGATTTGTCGGAATAATTTTCCTCTCAGCAGAATATTAAAAAGCCCGGCGATAAAAGCCAGGGTAAAAAAAGTAAAACAGGCTGCCATAAACATCACCAAAAGATGTATCAACAGTAGTACCAGTGTAGAAAGCAATCCATATTTTTTTGACTCTCCAAGGTAAAAGGCAAAAAACAACGAGGAGATTGAATTGATCCCGACCACGAACATTCCAATAAACATGGCCAGGCTGAAGAATTTAGCAGAAAAAATAGCCGATGGCCTTAGCGGAAGTGATGATAGGTTTAGATAATCTTTCCGGTCGAGGAAAATAACATCCCATTGAAAAAGCGTTATCAATCCAATCTGGAGCATTACAAAACTAATAAAAACAGAAATTTCCGCCCAGGCCTGGCCGACTTCGCGAATTATCAGGTATTTAAAAAGCAAAGAATTTGCCATGTGGGCAGACAAAATTGACAAAATGGATATCACTCCAATTACGCTGGCCACCATTCGATCTTCAAACAAGACCGTTTCGTTCAGGAAAAGCCGTCTGAAAAAATGTCTGGTTAGGACATAAAACGAAGATGAATTAACTTGAGGCTTTCTAAGAATTCTTATTGCGAGCATGCCTGCTTTTTTAATCCACTAATTATGATTCTTCATAATTGATAACAACTCCGAAGCTCCATCCAGTGGGTTCACCTGAATTGCCAAATCCTTGAAAATCTCTTCCAGCGATGGAACATTCATTAACCCCCGCAGGTTCTCCACCGAATCGTCGGCCTGAACTCTTCCCTGATGAAGAATGATGACCCGGCTGGCCACCTTTTCCACAATGTCCAGAATGTGGGATGAGTAGATAACTATTTTCCCTTCTTCGGAAAGTTTACGCACCAGCTCTCTGACGACAAGCGCTGTTGTAACATCAAGTCCCGAGAGAGGTTCGTCCAGAAGCAAAACTTCCGGATCATGAAGAAGAGCTGCTGAAATCAAAACCTTCTGCACCATGCCTTTGGAAAAGGAGGCTATTTCAGAATAAATATCCCCAGACAGGCCAAAGACTTCCATGAAGCCCATAATTTTCTTCTTCAGGACTGACTCTTCAATTTTGCGAAGCCTTCCCACCAGCAGCAGATAATCATAGGCACTCATGTGGGAATAGAGAGCCTGCTCCTCCGGGACATACCCGAGTCTTTCTTTGAACCAGACTAGGTTTTTCCAGACATTGTGGCCGTTGTAAAGGATTTCCCCGTCGGTCGGCTCCAGGAGTCCGGCCAGCATTTTGATAGTGGTGGATTTTCCGGCTCCGTTGGGACCAAGATAACCTACCGCCTCCCCGTGCCTCACCGTGAAACTTACCCTGTCCACAGCCTTCAAGATTCCATATTTTTTTGTAATCTGCCTAAGTTCTAACATTGTTGAATCTAAAATCATTTTAAGGTTTGGTTACATAATTTTCAAATAAGGCTCTTTTTGGATTCCTTTTTATTAGCAATTCGGCTCCTTAAAAGTCAGGTCCTAAATTTAGGTCATACTAATGACAATGCCCAAACTAGTCTTCTCCAAACGTCCTTTCTCTGGTCCTAAATGACAGCTCATAAATGACAAATATTAATTTATCAATAAATAATTTTGCTCATATAGAGTCGTACTTTTGATAATAAAAAAAGAACAAAAGAGCTTGAGCTGCTCTATTAAATTAATAACCTCATTTCCTATGTCTATATCTTAAAAAATGATACAAATCTTATGCTTCAGATATTCATTAAAATAAAAAATAAGAAAAATCTGGTCTCTTGCTCCCTATCTATCTCCATTCCAAATTAAATTGTTTTCATTGCAAATTAACTTTTTTTACAGTTCAAGATTTCATATTTTTTTAATATCTTATAGAGCCAGACACGACTTATTCCAAGAGCTTGAGCTGCTCTGGACTTATTGCCTTGAAACTGTGTCAATGCCTCGTTTATCTTTTCTTCCGTTAAATATTTTTTCTCTAAATGATTTTCGTTTTTTGCTTCAATAAGTATGGGAAGTATAAAGTCACTCTATTAAGGTTATCAGTTCTGAAATCAACGCCGGTAGTCAAGACCCTGCCTTTTAATCTTCTCATAATCATATTGGCAATTTGAACAGACTAATAGGTTGACCATTCAAATTGAAGCAACCGGAAGAGATCTCTTATTCTTATTTGCTAAAAAAACGAAATATTACTTGCCTCCCCCCTTTTCCCGGTTAATTGCTGCTCCATGCAATAGAGGTTAAGTTGGCCAGCCTGGCGGCAAAAAGCAAATAGTAACCTGCCAGCCTCAGACTGAAATTCGTTTAGGTCATAAGATCCGAAGGGATAGAATGGAAATAGGGAATAAAATGGAGACCTAGCTGAAATATAGCCGTGAGCCGAGGCGAGGTCAGAGAAAAATAGGAAATATAGTTTGTGTCCCCGTTTTTGGGCAAAAAAAACCCGGCAACGACCTACTCTCCCACGCGGTTCCCCACGCAGTACCATCGGCACTGGAGAGCTTAACTTCCGAGTTCGGAATGGGATCGGGTGTTTCCCCTCCGTTATGGTTGCCGGGATTAATTTACAATCCTAAAATTCGGGACAAGCAACAGAGTGCATGTCCCATATTATTATTGCTAACAAAGCGGCATGTTTAACCTTGATAAACTTTATGGTCAAGCCTCACGGGCTATTAGTACTGGTAAGCTCAACGCCTCACGGCGCTTACACACCCAGCCTATCAACC
>Ga0315282_10013965_pt1 | contig 12025 bp, 8 predicted proteins | sample YL17G07_20_MG_FD_203693 | JGI IMG/M metagenome (GOLD analysis project Ga0315282, IMG submission 203693) | Sediment microbial communities from Yellowstone Lake, YNP, Wyoming, USA - YL17G07_20 | ecosystem: Environmental > Aquatic > Freshwater > Lake > Sediment | place: USA: Wyoming | collected... | reverse complement strand
GCGTTGAAGCGGGCATGGATTCATGGAAATCCGCCGCCAAAACCAGTTGACATTCGTCTCAAATGATGCTCGACTGAGCGGGAGACAGGAAGAATCAGCCAGTTTTATTTACCTGCGGGAGTACTGTAAATAGGCTGAGTTGTATTCAGGCTGGGGTCAGATGAAGACATGGTCGAAGGAGTTAAACTTCTCAACCCGCGGGCAGCGCGAAGTCCTGGACATCACCGAAGACGTGCTCGACGCGGTCAAGGAGTCCAAGATCAAAAACGGGCTGCTCGTCGTCCAGCTGCCACACGCCACGGCGGCCCTGGTCCTGAACGAGGGTGAGGGCGGGCTGGAGCAGGACCTCCTGAACAAGCTCGAGGACTTCGCTCCGATGAGGGGGGGCTACCAGCACGACAGGATTGACGACAACGCCCACGCCCACCTGAAATCCGCTTTCATAGGCTCTTCAAGAGTGCTGCCAATCATCGACGGAAAGGTGATAAGGGGGACGTGGCAGAACTTTCTTGTGATAGAGGAGGATGGTCCCAGGAACAGGAGGCTAGTGGTGTTCGTGATGGGTGAGTGAATGGCGATATGTTACCTCGACATTGAGACAAGCTCGAAAAAAGCTGACGACGGGATAGTCATAACCATCGGGCTGCTGATGGGCAAAGAGCCGGAAATCCGCTTCGCCAGCACATTTGATGAGGAGCGGGCAGCGCTGGAGTGGCTCAAGGGCAAGCTGGATGCTTGTGACTTAATCGTGACATGGTACGGCTCCGGCTTTGACATCCCGTTCCTCCTGACCCGCGCTTTTATCCACGGGATAGACCTCGCGAAGCTGGCCGAGATCCCGATGCTGGATCTGTGCGAGTGGTCCCGTGCAAACCTGCTCCTTTCCAGCTACAGCCTGGAGTCCGTGGCGCAGTTCCTCCACATCGACTGGAGCAAGGAGTTCCACGGGGGCGACATCCTGACTTTGTACAAGCTGGTCAGGCGCGGCGACCCCGAGGCGCGGGAGCTGATAGTAGACCACTGCAAGGAGGACATCGTGGTTCTCAAGATGGTCCACGATAAGATGAAGCCGCTAATCGAGAGCTTACGGGTGGGGTGGCCACGGAGGACCTCGAGAGAAGAATAAGGACTTGCAAACTCTGCAGGCTCCACAGTTCTCGCAAGAATGCCGTTCCCGGGGAAGGGCCGCTTGACGCGAAAATCCTGTTCTGCGGGGAGGCTCCCGGGTTCAACGAGGACGTTCAAGGGCGGCCGTTTGTCGGGGCTGCCGGGAAGTTTTTAGACGAACTCTTACAGGTTGCCGGGCTGAAGCGCGAGGATGTCTACATAGCCAACGTGGTGAAGTGTAGGCCCCCGGAAAACCGTGCCCCACTTGACGACGAGGTCGAAACCTGCACCACAAACTACCTCCAAAAGCAGGTTTCCATGATAAAACCCAAGCTTGTGGTTGCGATGGGCAGGGTATCCGCGCGCGCTTTGCTGGGCAGGCCCGTGGTCATGGGTGAGGAGCGCGGCAAGCTGCTCGACTGGACCTACGCTGGCGCGAAGTTCAAGCTGTACCTGACCTACCACCCCGCCGCGGCCCTCTACGGGGCTGAAGCGAAACAAAAGCTGCTGGCAGATTTCAAAAGCTTGGGCAATACTGTTATTAAGCTTTAACGAAGAATTGTAATGGTTCTGATGAAATCCAAGGCAACCGCCCTAGCGATTTGTGGCTTTCTTTTCGTTTCCTTAGCAGTGGGTGTTATCGTCCAAGCTGCGGATGTGTCTGGCCAAGACCTGTCCGATGTACCGCGCTACCCTTCAATGACGATGGTGCGTTACGACAACATGGAGAGTTCTGGGATGAGTTATCTGTTGGTAGAATACAGCGGCACGGCAGGCCTTAGTGATGTAGAAGATTTTTATAAGCAGGAGATGCCAGCATACGGCTGGACCCTCGCTTATGAACTCCCCGGGGAAAGTCTCTCTGGAAGCGGTGACTCTTACAATATCCTCGCAGATTGGGTGGGCGCTTTCCAGAAAGGGAACAGCGTGGCATCAATAATGATTGGTACCGGCACAACTGACGCCTACACCCATGTACTGGTTGGATACCTCCCGGATACTTCGACTTATGGAGGTACAACGGGTGCAACACCCTCCGTAGATACTTCTACTTATGGCGGTACAACGGGTGCAACACCGTCCGTGGATTCGGGCACCACCCTACCAACTGTGCCCACCACATCCACACTCGACTTGCTAGAAAACACCTCAATAGACCTGCTTCTCGAGTTCAAGAGCACCGGGCGCTGCCACATAAGTGCAGATTATTCGGGCCCCAATCCGCTGTACGCCGTATCGTCTTTGTATTCCTCTCCAACAGTCGTTACCTCTGCAACAGTTAGAGTCATGGGCGTGGCAGATTCGTCTGTCTTCGACTATGACAGCACGGCCCCAAATGAGAACTACAAAAACGGCAATGTTTCCATCTCTCTCGTTGTACAAGCGGGTACGTTCAGGAACATTGGTGACCCATCTTACGGCGGTACTTCGGTAACAGTTGCCGACCCGATGACGGGCTTCACTGGTACCGTGAGTTTCCCCGACGCCATGGCGGACTGGGGGAGTACGATAACAGGAAGCCAAAATGTTACAGTTAGCTCATGGACTGGGAGCAACAACTACGTCAAGATGACAGTCACTATGAGCCCGGACACTCAGGGAAGGCTGACTGCCGGGAGTTCAATATCTATCACGCTGCAGCCTTTCGGACAAGCCGATGCACATGCGGGTGCCTCATCGAGAATGGCCAACGCGAAAATGTGGGACGAGGGAGACCAGCTGACCGTAACATTTACCAACAGGGACTCGGCTTCCTTCAGCGGCTACGACGCGCGCCTCTATGGTTCAACCTGGACAACAGGCACCACTTTTTCTGCCAGCCCCCTCCTTTCCTCAAACTCAACCCTTGCGGCCTCCGCCCAGTCGCTCAGCTGGAACGTAAACATCAGCCTCTCGTCATCCAGCGCGAGCACGCTCACAATCGCCGCGAACGGTTGGGTGGTCCTGCCCCTCCCTGATGATCAAAAGCAGACGATTTCGATGGTGGTGGCGGGCTATAATGTTGCGCCGCAAACGTTCAACCAGCAAGCACTACAATATGTTCAGAACTCTCTCTCATCCAGTTATGGCCTGCAGATAACCAACATTAACGTCACTCAACTAAGTTGGGATAGCGCCGCGTCAAAATTGACCTTCGCCGCAACAGTGACCGCCACAAGTTCAACGTTTGGAGGATGGCTACAAAAAGAGTCGCCGATTAACATCACCACAACTGGTAGTGGAAGCATCCCAACGACGGTTACTGACGCCGAGGGGATTAATGAACTGGCACTGGATGCCTTCCTTAAAATCGTTGCCAAAACGGTGACGGCGGAGTTACAGTTGGACATTTCCGGGACCAACATGACGGGCACGTTCGATCTCGAGTTCGAACTGCGCACCGACAACTTGGGATTGGCGACCAGGACCGACAACACCCTCACGGTAAACTTTGGCGCGTTGAAGAAATACTTACCTGCTCAAACCACGGCCCCGGAGACCACTGGGCTTAACGCGACGTTCACGCTCAGGGTGCCAACAAACGCCAGGGTTGAGAACCTTCCGACCGGCTATGCCCGAGCTGGCACTGACTATACTTGGACTGGTTCTTCGGCAATCAACGCTATGCTGGCGCTTGTCACGGGAAGCTCTGGCACGCAAATCAGCTACTGGGTCGGGCCGGTCTCGGTTACGGTTGAAAACATTTCCGCCCACGTTGGTGAAAACATCCTAATTGAAAACAGCGACACAAGTTGTGAGGTGATAAGCGATCGAATCCTCGCCTTTAAATACGCGAGGGATCAGCCAATCAACAGAATTAGAGTATACCTTGCCGCTGGAACGTTGAGCACAACCGTCCAAGCCCAGCAGCTCGCCGAGAAACCATCTGAGGTGGCCGATACACCGTCCGAGAGGGGGCACGTATGTTATTATCTGAACATAGAGACAACCACGCCGACACAGGTGGAAAATGCCACGGTTGAGTTCAAGGTGTCAAAGCTCTGGATGAGGGTGGAAAACATCGACAGCTCGACGGTGAGGCTGCTCAGATACCACAACGGGGCGTGGGGAGAGCTGAATACCACGATGTTGAACGAGGATGAAAACAACGTTTATTTCTCGGCCGATACACCCGGCTTCTCGACCTTCGCTGTCACAGGAATGACGATTCCCACGGCACCTGCCATGCTCATCTCGCCGTTGTTGATGGTGGCCATCATCGTGATTGTTTTGGGAGTCATAGTGGTCGTCGTGGTCTGGAGGTACATCTCCATCGGTAGCAAGAGGATTTCGGGCGATTTTTGATCACTAGGTTCAGCAGATAGCGCAGCTCCTGAACTGCGTCCCAGAGCTTCATTTCACTCAACGAAAATCGCTGGCCTGAGCGGCGCCGCGAGCTTGGCCCTGTCCTGCGGGTCATACCTTTTCTGGTCGTCCGCCCTGAAAACAAGAACCTCCTTTACTCCTAGCTGCCCTCGGATGAAGCCCGCTGCCTCCTTCAGGATCGCCAGCTCATCCACCTCAAGACGCTCAAGCTGCTCAAGCTCTTCCTCGGGGCGCCCTCTCAAACCCGCTACCATCTGCTGCAGCTGCTTGGAGAGGTCTGCCGTGTGGAGCCTCAACCCGAGCTCTTTCTCCACGGCCCTGAGCAGCTTGCCGAAGTCCACTTTCCCGCCATTCACATGCTTGATAACCATCCTGTACGCCTTCCATTTCCAATCCTGCGCCACGTAAAGACAAACCCTGCTCGGGCGCACCTTGATTGCCTTTAAGATCCCCCCAACGTCATCCAGAACCCGCTTTATGTAATCCTCAACAGACTCCGCTCCATCGTCCACTATGCTCCTGTCAACCTTTGGCCAGGGCGCGACGGAGATGAAGCCTTTACCATCCGTCTTGCTCCAGAGCTCCTCGCAGACGTGGGGTGCAAAAGGCGCCAGCAGCCTCAGCCAGACGTCCAGAAATCTGCCGAGCGTCTGCATTTTCGCCTCTGAACTTCCCGCCCGCTTCAGGTACCAGCGGACGTCCTGCATCGGCATGAAGAAAGAATGCTGGAGGGCCTCCCTTGTCTCGAAATTTTCCAGAGCTTTTGTGGCGGCCTCCACGTGGGTCTGCAATCTGCTCAACAACCACTTCTCCGGCTGGCCGAGCGGTCCCTCCGACTCCGGCCCGATCATCATCTCCTCCGCCAGGGAGTAGAACCTCTCCAGGTTCCTCTGCATGGCCGCCGCCTCGGTTGCCCTCCAGTCCATGTCCTGCCAGGGCTCCGTCACGGACATCAGGTACAGCCTCACTGTGTCGGCGCCGTGCTTCTTCACGGCCTCGTTGATCGCCACGATGTTCCCCTTTGATGAGGACATCTTCTGCCCCTCCAGCACCGCTATCCCGAAGTTGACTATGCCTCGCGGGCAGCGGTCGGGGAGCAGCTGGACGTGGTGGAAGATGTGGAAGGTGAGGTGGTTGGGGATGAGCTCGTTAGCGGACATCCTGTAGTCGAGCGGGTACCAGTACAGGTACTCCTTCCTCATCTGCTCCAGCTTCTCGCGCTCTATCCCGGTCGCGCTTGAGATTGCCGCGGCATCGCCCTTCCCATAGAAAGTATAGTCAAAAACCTCGTCGTTCAGGAGGTCGGGCTCTATTGTCTTGAGGATGTGGGAGATCGTGTAGTAGGCCATGTAGATGGTGGAGTCGCTTAGTGACTCGATTATCCAGCCTGGGTCCCACGGGGCGGGCGTCCCCATCCCTATCTTTCTCGTGCAGGGCCACTCGCGGAGCCAGCTTATGGTGTGCTCGAACTGGGCGCGGGTCTCGGGCGGGACCAGGTGCATGCGCGCCAGGCAGGCCCTGGCCTTGCTCTTCCAGCCCTCGTCGGCGTAGTTCAGGAACCACTGGTCCTCCACTATCTTTACCACGACGGCGGTGTTGCACCTGCAGGTGACCGGCATGCTCGCGAACTCGTACATTGCTGCCGCCTCGTTGCTTTTCAGCATCTCGTCCCTGACCGCCTGCTTGGCCTCGGAAACAGACATTCCCGCGTAGTTCGGGACCCAAGACCTCATCCTCCCCTTCGCGAACTCGTTCCTGTAGACCTCGGCCGTGGCGTCCTCGAGCTTCCGGTCTGTCTGGCTTTTGATCTTCATCTTGTTCACGACATCTATGGCCGGGGACTCCCCGAAGCCATCGACCTCTATCAGGGAAATCGGAATAATTTCAGCAACCACCCTCGGGTCAATCCCGTAAGGCTTCATCACTTCCGGTTTCTTCTGGAGTTCCATGACGGCAACGTAGTCGTATGGCGCGTGCGACGGGACCGAGCCAACCACTCCGGTGGCGTTGTTCGGGTCCACAAACTTTGCCGGAAGGATTGGCACCCTCTTGTGGGTGAGCGGCACCTCAACATCCTTCGTGAAGTCAACCTGGAAGGGTCCGACCGCTCCAACCTCGTAACCCTGCTGGCGGAGCTTCTCGACTGCCTGCTCGCTCACAACCCACTTTTCCCCGCCGACTTCCGCAACCACATACTTGATCTCGGGGTTCAGCCAGAGATTGGTCACGCCAAAAACCGTTTCCGGCCTCAGAGTCGCCGCCGGAAGCACGTAATCACCCAAGCGGTACTTCAAGAGAGTGAAATCAAGAATTTCAACACCCTCCCCGTCAAGAAGGTCGTGGTCGGTCACGGGGTTGCCGCAGTTCGGGCACCACCTCACTGGGTGCTTGCCCTTGACGATTAGCCCGGCGTCCCAGAGCTTGTGGTACTGCCATGTGACAAACTTCTTGTAGTGGGGGTCCACCGTTGTGAACTCCCGGCGCCAGTCAATCGAGTAACCGAGCCACTCCATGCCCCTCCTGTAGCTGAGGTCGCTCTCCCTTGCCCAGTAGTTGGCGAAGTAGTATGGGTTCTCGAAATCCTTGAGGGAATCCTCCGGGACCCCGTAGCGCTTGGTAAGGACCTCCACGAAACTTGAATCCCTCCGCGCCACCCGCTTCGCCGCCCCGACTATCGGCGTCCCCGTGAAGTGGAAGGCCATCGGGTAAAGGACGTTGAAGCCCTGCATCCTCTTGTACCTGGCAATCACGTCCGGGACCGAGTATGTGCGGCCGTGGCCTATGTGCATGGGACCGGAGACGTAGGGGTAGGCGACGGTGAGATAGAACTTCTGCCTCTTGTCGGGCTCGGGCTCGAAGAGCTTGGCCTCGCGCCAGGCCTCCTGCCACTTCGCGTCGAGAGCTTGCCAGTCCACCATGCAATCGAAAATGAGTCATTTTATGTGTCTTTAACTTTTTTGACCAGAGTTTGCTAAACAAGTTTCACCAAATGAACGCGCGGTAGATGTGTTCCGGTACTCACTTATGAAAACACGAACAAAAATAAATGGTTGCGAGACCTAATCCAGGCTATCTTTTTTTGGAGCCATAAATGGGGGGGCGATGCGGGCGGGGATTACTTTCGGAACTTGAGCCAGTAGATTGCTCCTAGTACAGCAACAGCGGCAATCACGCCCCCGATGGCGATGGCGCTCCACGGCAACTGCTCACTGGGAGCCCCGCCCGTGGTCGCCTTAGGTCCGAAATCGACCATTAGCATGTGGGTGCTGAAGTGGAGCTCGGCGCGGATTCTATAATACAAGCCGTAACTCACTTCTGGATTATTGCTAGGCGGTACAAAGTTCTCTATTGTGAACTCTATCGGCTGGTTGTCCACGTAAGCTTTCAAATTTTCTGGATAGGCGACCAGTGTTTGTGGAACATCGAGTTCAAGGCTGCCATTCTCACCGCTCGGGCCACTAACCTCAACATACAGCCCCGTCCTGTATGTACGATCAATCCACACTTTATCGTATTGGGTGTTTGTTGTTATTAAGCGGAAATCATAAAGCGTTCCATCAATTGTCACAAAAAACGCCATGTCCCATTTATTGTCGTGAGCGTTAAAATCTGCCCCGCTCCAAATTAAGAGATCTCCGGAGTTGTAATCGTAAACAGCCACCTCGTGAGTATAATTGTTGTCGCTGGGGTTGACACTTGAAATGTTGAAGAGCAATAATGCAATAACCACGACCAGCCCCACAACCCACAGCTTTCTCATCCAACCAATACCATAGTGCGGACTTGTTCTAAAAAGCCGACTTTGACTGAATAAATGTGCAAGCCAAGGAATAAATGTGCAGACTACTGTTTTGGCGAATTAATGTGCAAAGCCCCTTAGCGGAGGTTCTTTATAAGGAAGAAAAAGTTAAAACAACGCTAATGTTTCTTCAATATCTTGTTGACCTTTTCCACCAATTCATCCGGCTTGAAAGGCTTCATGATGTAGTCGGACGCGCCCAGCTCAAATATACAATCCTTAACCCGATCGGGAACTTCCAGCGCGGTCAATGGCGCGACTTTCTGGTTCCTGTTTATTTTTCTTATTTCATTGTAAACATCCCAGCCGTCCATCCCTGGCATCATGATGTCCAAAAGAACCAGATCTGGCTTTTCGTTCGGGTATCTCTCGAGGAACTCTTTCCCGCTCGAGCAGCCGACAAACTCGTAGCCGGCCTTTTTCAGAATCTTCCCAAGCAGGGAGATGATGTCCGGCTCGTCGTCCACTGCCATTATCTTTGACATCGGCTACCTCCCCTGTGCCTGCTGTTTCTCGCACAATTCAAGTGATTTTTTGAACGCAGCTACGAGGAAATCCTTCTTCGGCCCGCCTCCCTGCCCCATGTCAGGCTTGCCACCCCCTCCTCCGCCAAGCACCCGCGCGGCCTCAGCGGCGATAACCCCACAGTCAACTCCTGCCATGACGGCCTCCATTCCCGCCATCGCCACCACCCTGGCCGTGGCATCGCGGGCACCCAGCACCAGCACCAGCCCCTTGTCCATCTTTAGCAGAGAGTTCCCGATGCTTATCAGCTCGGCTGTACTGGCTCCCTCAACCTCCTCAACTATCGCCTTGACTTTCCCGACGGCCCTAGCCTTTGAGCGCAGCTCCAAAAGCCTCAGCTCGGCCAGCCTCTTGTTCAGCCTCTCTATCTCCTTCTGGGTCGCCTTCTTCTCATCGAAGAGCTGCTGGACGGCCGCAACCACCCTTTCGGGAGGAGTCCTCAACATCTCGGAGGCGGCCATCAGCTGGCGCTCCTGAGCCTGCACAAAATTCAGCGCGGCCTTCCCAACGGCAAACTCCAGCCTCTCGATCCCGTCCTGAATCCTCTCCGTCCTGACGACCTTGATGAACCCGACCTCGCCGGTCCTCGTGTAGTGGGTCCCCGCGCATGCCTGGGTGTTCCAGCCCGCCACATCCACCACCCGCACAAGCTTCCCGGGGACAACGCCCCCCTGATAGAGATCAAACCCGTACTTCTTCTCCGCCTCATTCCTGTCCATCCAAATTGAATTCACTTGCCTGTTCTCCGCCACCACCTCGTTCGCCACCCGCTCAATCTTCACCAGCTCCTCGGGAGTTATGCGCCTGAAGTGGGAGATGTCCAGGCGTGTCCTGTCAACTCCTTTCTGGGCCCCCTGCTGCCAGATGTGGCCCCCCAGCACCTTCCGTGCGGCCCCAAGGATGATGTGAGTTCCAGTGTGGTGACCCATCAGAGAACTCCTGCGCTCCCAGTCTATCCTCACCTTAACCTTCTGCCCGGGGTTGAAGCTGGCCGACCCAACCTTGTGGAGAACAACGTCCCCCACCTTCACAACCTCCTGCACCGGAACCTTCGCTCCCTTGCTCACAACCTCCCCGATGTCGTTCGGCTGCCCGCCTCCTTCTGGATAGAAAATCGTGTGGTCAATGACAAGGTATCCCCGGACAGTCTTCAGGACTCTGGCCTCTGACTCCTGAAGGTAGGGATCGCTGTAGTAGAGAAGCTTGGTATTCGGGAGGCCCTTCAGCTCCTCAACGGGGACCGGGGCCGCGACACTGGGGACATGCCTGGGCCTGCTGTGGGATTTTGCAACCTTTATGTAGAAATCCTCCGGAACTCCCACCTTCACCCCCATCTTCTCCGTCACCTCTTTCACAAGCGCCGGGGGAAGCCCGTGGCTGTCGTAGAGCTGCAGCAGGTTCTCCTCCGACATCGGCTCCCTCTTTGAGAGAAGCTCCCCCGCCATCCTCTCCACAAGCCTCTTCCCGCGATCTATCGCGTCCCTGTACCTGCGCGCCTCCAGCTCCGCAACCTGAAGGATGTATTCAGATTTCTCCTTGAACTCTGGGAACTGCGGGTAGAGGGTGCCCAGGCTGAACTTCATCAGCTCTGCAAGCGGGGCCGATATGTTGAGCTCCTTCATGAGTCTAAGGGTCCTTCTCAGAACCAGCCTCGCCAGGTAGCCCTCCCTGACGTTGCTCGGGGTTATCCCGTCCGCAAACATGAAGGCGAGGCACCTGAGGTGGTCGGCCACCGCATATATTGCCTCCACCGGCGCCAGCACCCGCTCTAACTCATCCACGCTCAATCCGGTCCTCCACGCAACCTTCGACCTCAAGGCGCGGAGGTCCCTTCCGCTCTCTATGTCAATCAACCCGGCAAGCTTGGAGTTCTCGCGCAGAACATCCTCAGAAGGCATCTGGATTCCGGAAAGCTTCCGCAGGTGCTCTATCATTGAACCGAAAATCGGCTCGTAGCTGGTTGGAGTGCCCTGAGAAAGCCACACCAATCGCTCCATCCCGTAGCCGGTGTCCACTATCTGGAGGGGTAAAGGCTTGTAGTTCCCTGCCTCCCCTGCGTAGTGCATGAAGACCAAGGTGGCCACCTCCAGCCCCCTAACGTTGACCTCGAAGTCCTCACCGGCGTTCCCGCCTCCCTCCCAAGTGTCCTGGATGTATGTTATCTCGCGTGGCTTGATGCCAAGCTGCCTAGTGAGGAGCTCGTGACAGAGGTCCACCGTGCGGTCCGTCCAGTAGACGCGCTTCCTCGCAGAGTTGAAGGCGTGGTGACCTCCCATGAAGAAGAGGGTGAAGTGCCTCCCCGAGCGCCCGACATTGTCAACATCATTGAGCCTGATGCTTGACTGGCTGACGACGAGGGGGTTTGCGGGTGGAGGGACCTGCCCGCTCGTGACCCAGGGTTGAAATGGGTAAATAGAAGCTCCAGTGAGAAAGACGTCGTCGCGCCAGCGTGCGACCACCGGGTAGCGGTTGATGACCTTGTGGCCGTGATTCTTGAAGAACTTGAGGAAAGTCTTCTCCATCCCCGCAAGCGACAACTTCCTCTTGGTGGGCGGGTTCCCTATGAACGTGTACTCTGCGCAGGGGGTGTCCCCGCAATTTTCCTTTTGCGGGTCGAGGGTCCAGAAGAGCCTCCCGCAGCCCTTGCACTTCTTCCTCTCGAAGCCCTCCCGCTTGAAAAGCTCGACCTGGTATATGTCTCCCATGCGCTCAACCTCTCAAGCCAGATATGGGGCCTGAGGTTAAAAATCTCGCCAGACAACGCCCAATCTCGCAACAGGAGTGGAAAGCTGGTTTTAACTTCAGCCGAACAGCGCGCCCAACCCGGCCAAGGCTTCCTCTTCCTTTTTCTCTTCCTCGACTTTTTCCTCTTTCTTCGCCTCTGGTTTGGCCGGAGCCCCTGCCGCCGGAGCCGCACTTGGAGCTGCCACCGCTGGGATGGCCGCCCCCTTGATCGCCTCGTCTATGTTGACTCCCTCGAGGGCCGATACCAGAGCCTTTACTCTGGCCTCGTCTACTTGGGCCCCCGCTGCGGCCAGCACCTTCTTAACGGTCTCCTCATTCACGGGCTGCTTGACGCTGTGGAGCAGAATTGCAGCGTGTACGTATTCCATGTCATCCCCTCCCTGATTGCGCACGCCCCAATATAAACCATTCCCACCTGTTAAGTAAACGTCCCAAGTTAACACTTGAGGCCCAATCACGTACTCCAGACCACTTGATTGCGCATGTTTCTGCTCCCGTGCGTCGATTGATGTCGTGTTGAACGGTGGTTGTTGTTCGCCCCAG
>Ga0315282_10013963_pt1 | contig 12027 bp, 8 predicted proteins | sample YL17G07_20_MG_FD_203693 | JGI IMG/M metagenome (GOLD analysis project Ga0315282, IMG submission 203693) | Sediment microbial communities from Yellowstone Lake, YNP, Wyoming, USA - YL17G07_20 | ecosystem: Environmental > Aquatic > Freshwater > Lake > Sediment | place: USA: Wyoming | collected... | reverse complement strand
ACTTACCTGATATTTACTTCGAAGGTTGCTATTATCGTAAAGATATTGCCTTGAGGGAAATAAAAGGATAAACTCTAAACCTTAAGCACCAAATACTAAAAGAAAATCAAAAGGCAAAAGTAAAAATTCAAAATGACAGAGCAAAAGTTAAAAATCAGTTTAGTAAAGCCTTTTTTGCATTTTTGATTTGAATTGTAATTTTAATTTTTTATCTTTGATTTTTGATATTTGTTAGCGATGCCATTAGTGGGAGTAGTGCTCGGCAGCAAAACAGACGCCAGTCTGATACAGCCTGCCATAGACATACTGGAAGAATTGGGAATTGATTACCAGGTCTCCGTTATTTCAGCTCATAGAAACCCTGACAAAGCAAGGAAATATGGATTGGAGGCAGGGAAAAGGGGCTTTGAGGTCATCATCGCTGCCGCTGGCTATGCGGCACATCTTCCCGGAATATTAGCTAGCTGGACAACGATTCCCGTAATCGGCGTTCCTTTATCCACCAGTGAGCTAAAAGGCGTGGATGCCTTGCTTTCCATAACCCAGATGCCGGCAGGTGTTCCGGTAGCTTGCGTCGGCATAAATGGCGCCAAAAATGCCGCCTTGCTCGCCGCCCAGATTCTGGGATTGAAACATGATGAAATTAAACAAGCCTATAACAAATATAAACAGGAATTAGCGGGGGATTAATTATGATTGAGCGTTATTCCAGACCCCGGATGAAAAAGATATGGTCTGATAAGAGCAAGTTCGACAAGTGGCTTGAGGTAGAAGTAGCCGTCTGTGAAGCCTGGCTTGCACTGGGCGAAATCCCCAAAGAAGCAATAACTAAAATAAGGAAAGCTACCTATGACCCGGACCGCATCGCTGAATTCTTCAAGGTAACTCACCACGACATGACTGCCTTCCTTAACTCAGTGGCGGAAAGCCTCGGCGAGGAATCGCGCTTCATCCACCTCGGGCTTACCTCATCAGACATTATGGATACCGCTTTAAGCCTCCAGTTAAAAGAAGCGGCTAATATCCTGTCACAGGATATTGGCGACCTTATTTCCACCCTGGAGAATAAAGCTATAGAACACAAATATACCATTATGATGGGGCGAACCCATGGCGTTCACGCTGAGCCAACCACCTTCGGCTTGAAGATAGCGTTATGGATTGAAGAGATGAAACGCAATGCCCAAAGATTACAGGATGCTATGCGAACTGTCTCCGTGGGCAAGATTTCGGGGGCGGTAGGCACATACGCTACTGTATCTCCGGAAGTGGAGAAGATAGCTTGTCAAAAATTAGGGCTTATTCCTGCTCCAATCTCGAGCCAGATAATCCAGCGCGACCGCCATGCTCAATTTGTCGCTACCTTAGCTATAACCGCCAGCTCACTGGAGAAATTCGCCACCGAAATCAGAAACCTTCAACGGACCGAAATCCTCGAAGTTGAAGAGCCATTTGAACCAGGACAAACAGGCTCTTCAGCGATGCCCCACAAGCGAAATCCTGAACTTTGTGAACGTATCTGCGGGCTCGCCAGATTAATGAGAGGATATGTCACCACTTCACTGGAAAACGTCGCTTTGTGGCATGAGCGTGATATCAGCCATTCCTCAACGGAGCGCATCATCATGCCCGATTCCTGCCTGGCACTGGATTATATGCTCTCCCTGTTCACGTCGGTAATAAAGGGACTCAAGGTCTACCCCGAAAATATGCGCCGTAATCTCGAGCTTACCCAGGGATTAATCTTCTCACAACGGATTCTCCTCGCTTTAATAGACAAAGGACTAAATCGAGAGAAAGCCTACCAAATAGTGCAGCGAAATGCCATGGAAGCCTGGCAGCAAAGGAAGAACTTCCTATCTCTTCTCGAAGCCGATAACCAGGTTACCACCCATCTAGCCAAAGCAGAATTAGAATCCTTATTTGACTATAGCTATTACTTGAAGTATGTGGATAGCATTTTTGAGCGGCTGGGGCTGGTTTCACCCTCACCTTAATCCTATCCCGTCAAGGGAGAGGAATATATATCTCCCGGGCAAATATTGAGGGAGGGAGTTAGAGGGTGTTTAAAAATGTAGTTGCCCAATTTATTGGGCAAATGCGCCTGATGAATCAGGCAACTACAGAAATATGAAAGCAAAAATCCTAAGCACCAAATACGAAATACTAAACAATACCAAAGCACAAATGACAAAAATCCAAAACAAAACGAGTTTTGGTATTTGAATTTGGAATTTAGAATTTGTTTAGAGTTTAGAAATTAGGATTTAGAATTTAAGGTTGTTGAAATGCCTAAAAACGAACGCAAAATCAAAATTAAACAGCCTCGGAGTTAGAGGGAGGGGAAGAACGATTTTACACAATATTATGCCAAAGGCTATGATTTAAATATGTCTATCTTGTTGGAAACCAACTTATCACTCCCTTTATTCAAGCGGGGCAAGGTGCGAGATGTCTATGATTTAGGGGACAAGCTCCTCATCGTATCCACTGACCGCATCTCTGCCTTCGACTACGTTCTACCCTGCGGCGTTCCTGAGAAGGGAAGAATTCTCAATCAGCTCTCCGCCTTCTGGTTTAAAAAAACAGCCCATATAATCCCCAATCACTTTATTAAAGTAATTGATAGCCTGGATTCGCTACGTCATTGCGAGGGAGAAAGTGCCGAAGCAATCTCAATTAGAGAGTTGCCCGATTATCTCACCCAACGCTCCATGCTCACAGCCAAAGCTCATCGTATCCCGGTGGAATGCATCGTTCGAGGCTACATTTCTGGTTCAGCCTGGGCAGAATATAAACAGAGCGGCAGCATCAGTAATATTCACCTACCCTCGGGGATGCCGGAAAATCAAGAACTCCCCCAGCCCATCTTCACCCCCACCACCAAAAGCGATGTAGAACATGACCGTCCCTTGACCAATGACGATGTAGTAAAACTTGGCATCGAGCACTTAATGGCAGAAATGGAACGAAAGAGTTTACTCATCTATCGCTTTGCTCAAGATTACGCTAAGACCAGGGGCATTATAATCGCCGATACCAAGCTCGAGTTTGGCGTTATCGATGGTAAGCTAGCGCTTATCGACGAGCTATTAACGCCGGACTCAAGCCGTTTCTGGGATGCCAGTCAATACAAGGTTGGGCAACTTCAGTATAGCCTGGATAAACAGCCGGTCCGAGATTGGCTGCTGGCTTCAGGGTGGGATAAGGAATCCCCACCACCCACACTGCCACCGGAGGTAATCCAAGCCACCACACAGCGCTACCTCAAGATTTACAGCCTGTTCACCAAGGAGTAAGATTATTACAGACGTCCCTGTAGCTCAAGTGGATAGAGCGGCTGCCTTCTAAGCAGCGGGTTGCGGGTTCGAGTCCCGCCAGGGACGCAAAAGGCCCGCAGATTCTCTAAACCCACCACAATGACGCTATCCCCAATTGTAGTGTGCCCCTTCAGGGTCGTGCGGTGGGAGGGATGGCACGAGGCTAAAGCCTCGCACTACATCACTCTTCTTTGTTGTCATTGCGAGCGAAGCGTGGCAATCTCGTAGCACAGAAACCATACGAATTACGAAAAGGTTGCTAGCTGTGTTATAATACAAAAATCTGCAATGCATATGCCAGATATGAGAGCTTGAAGGCATTATCGGCGAGACGATAAAAAATGGACCGGGGAATAATGAAGAAGCAACTAACGGTATTACTGACAATAGTCCTTGTAGGTATTCTGGGGCTGTTATATCTACCAATTGGTGGGGTAGAAGTCACTACCAGCGGGGGACATCTGTCATTAAGCACCAATGTAGCACTTGCTGTTAATACCCTTCCACCAGAAGAACAAACTGCTTACGCCTCTCCTGATGTTCTGACCAATTCACCTACTACAAACACAGGTACAGCATGGACTAACCCAGCAAGGGCTTATGATGATGATGGAACGGGGTATGCTAGTATAACCAGCGGTACACCTTCGGATAGCAATACTTGGGGAACATATGGATTTAACTTAACTGGGGACACTATAACCCAGGTCAGAGTGAGGTATGATGCTTGGAGTGTAGGTGGTTCTAGTACTGTATCCCAGAATCCTACTGCTAATACTAATGGCATTACTCCTTGGACTGACCCAACTTACGGCTACACCTCTAATAATCAGTATGCCACGGCGGTATATGCTGATACTACAAGTTCTAAGGCTGTTCCAACTGGAGATGGGGATACGAGTGGTACAATAGGAATGACACAGATTAGGGTGCCAACTGGTGATGGTGATATGTTAGGTACATGGACAGCTTCTACTGGCAATAAATGGGACTGTCTGAACGAAGCTGGTTGGGATGGAACTACAGTCAGCACAAGTAATTACGTTACAAGCACAACAACGGCTAACGACTATTATATGACAACATTTACCGCGTTTTCTGTCCCAGCTAGTGCTACCATAACTGATGTAACTGTCTGGATATATATTAGAGATAGTTCTACTGGCACTAATGCTATGTCAGAGTATCTTAAAGTTAATAATACTAGATACAGTAGTGCTACAGGTCATAACCCTGGTACTACAGCTACGTGGTATTCATATGCTTGGACACAGAATCCTAATACAAGTGCGGCATGGACAGTAGATGATGTTAATGGTTCTGGTGCTGCTCCGTTGCAACAATTTGGAGTAACAGGTACAGATTTAAGTCCTGCTTTCCGTGTTTGCGCTATGTATATTATTGTTGATTATACTTACGCTTCTAACTATTATGCTAACGTGGATGAAACCACAGCAGATGACACTGATGCAATGTTCTTTAGTTCTGCATCTGGTTCTAGCTACCAGTTATTTACATCGTCAGCTTTTTCCGTTCCTGCTGGCGCACAGAATATAAGACTTCGTATAACTTACAGAGGTTGTGATAAAGTACAGACAGCAGCAGCAAATAACCTTAGAGCAGGAATAAAGGTGAATGGAGTGCTTTATAATACGACTGATTCTGGTAATAACACTGGTATAACACCAACTACCTATACTTATATTTTTACCACCAATCCTAAGACTACAGTAGCTTGGACTGTTGCGGAAATAAATGGAGTAAGTGGAGATAAGTTAGAACAATGGGGTGTTGCTACAAGTGACTCAAATCCTGTTACATTAGTAAGCATGGTATACGCAGAAGTACTGTATTACATTCCACATGACCAAATTTATGGGACTTTTGGAATTACTGGGTCTGCTACCATAACTAAAGTGGAGTTAGGATACGAAGCCTACAGTTCAGTGGCTGAGCAGTTGGATTTGTATACAAGCAGTAATGGTGGTTCTAGCTGGAACACAGTTCATACTACATCAAACCTCGAGACATCAGACCCGAATAGCTATACCTACATAGATGTGACATCAGACACTACTTGGACTTGGACACTACTCAATGATACCAACTTCAAGTATAAGGTTGTAGCTCACTGGCTTAGTGGTTCACCTACATGGTCTATAGATGCATTGGTAGTGAGAGTTACCTATACGGCTGCTGATGATGAGCAAATTAGAATGGATGTGTCTTGGGATGGTGGCTCAACTTGGTCATCCAGTAAGCATGTTCAGGATTTAACAGGGACAGAGACAACTTACTGGGTTGATGTAACTAGCGATACTACATGGACACCGACTAAACTTAGTGATGCTAATTTTCAGGTAAGAGTGGATGCCATGACAGTTGGAGCTGACCCAGGAGATGTAAGACTAGACTGGATACCTGTAGAAGTAACCTATTCAGTAAATGTAGCTCCTACCGTGGGCACCATCACCATCTCACCAAGCTCTATGACGCCGCAGGAGCAGTGGACAAATATAACCGTCCCCGTGACGGATGGTGATACACTTGCTGATGTGAATGAGGTTTACGTGGAGGTCTTCTATGACTCCGCTGGAAATGACCCGACTGCGCCAGGCACGGCCGATGTCCAGACCTGCGCTATCCTCACCTGGACCCGAGGTGGCTCTCCCGTGTGGTTTCTTGCCCCGGCAAGCACAACCTGGCAAATCAATACTGGCGGGTGCAGCAATGCCAGTGATACTCTAACCACAGGCAATTGGGTGTTCTCCTTCAAGGTGGGCAAGGTAGCTACCCATTCCCCTGGCAGTGATGATTGGGATATCTACGCTAAAGCAACGGACAGCATCAGCCAAACCGGGGATAATTATCTCCGTGATGTAGAGATGAACTGGTATGGCGAGATAACGGTGGAGACTTCAAACATCTCCTGGGGAATTGTAAGTCCCGGCTGTAGTAACGAGACATCCCCGGTGGTGAACATCACATACATCTGCAACGGCAACTACGCTGAGCAGGTGAAGACATCACAGAACTGGACCAGCGCTTCGGGCAACGTAACCCTGAATACAACTGGTAACCCGGGGACAGGTGAGTTTTCCCTGAAGGCTGATGATGATGACACCCTTACCGATGCTGTGCAGGTTCTCAGTGCATCGTATACCACTTTTGACACTGGCACTCAGACCACTGAGAGCGGGAATCTGGAAAACAACAATCACCTCTGGCTTTCGCTGGGCTTAGACATCCCGGTTGACACCTACTCCGGCACAATTTACTTCGGCATCATTGCCCAGTAACCCACCCTCATCCTTCGCTGACTCTTCCCCCTGCTTTCGCAGGGGTTCGGCTCAGGACAGGCTCTTGCCTCTCCCGTCACTCTTTTTTGTCATTGCGAGGCACAAAGTGCCGAAGCAATCTCACGGCAGTTTCACCCTCACCTTAATCCTCTCCCGTCGAGGGAGAGGAATAGAGATTGTTTAGCAACTCCCCTCTGTCATTGCGAGCGAAGCGTGGCAATCTCATGCCCACCTCTGAGATTGCTTCGTCGACTTCCCTCGTTTCACTCTGGACAAGCCTCGCAATGACAAAAGGAGGCATGCTTCATAACACAATAGTACTAAAGTTATATTGACAAGGCACATAGTGCGCGGTAGTATAAGTATGTATAAGTATAGTTAAGTAATGTTAAGTAACGTAGGATATTGTACCCTAAGATAGTTGACAAATTTGTTACAGAGTCGTTACTGCGGTGATATGGAGAATTAAGTAAGGAGAGAAGAGAATGGTAAAAAAGAAATTTATATCAATTGTGGCTACCCTGGGGCTGGTGCTTGCTCTGGCATTAGTGCCAGTGGCATCGCCCGTCATGGCGGATGTAAACCAGACTGCCACAGGCAGCTTCACAGTGGGGAACGCCGCGCCAGTCGTGAGCGCCGTAGCGCTGAAGGACATTGGGGGCATCGACGCTACGTCGATGACGCCGCAGGTGGAGTACTACGTCAATGTTACTGTTAGCGATGCCAACAAGCTTAATGACCTGACCAATGTCACGGTGACCATCTTCTACGACGCTGATGGCTCTTACGCTCCTGGAGATGTGCCCAGTGGGGGCAACACCCAGAACGCATCCATCCTCAAGTGGACAACTTCAGACACCTGGACGATGGACGCTGGTTCCCCCACTTCGTGGGCCAACATAACAGGGAACTGCTCGCGGCCAGCAGACCTGACTGCCAGCAGCGGCACCTTCAAGTTCAGTTTCAAGCCGGGCAAGGTCGCCACCGAGACCACGAGCTCTGACAGGTGGCATATATATGCCGTGGCTAATGATGGCCAAGCTACCGGCAACAACACCCAGCAAAACTGCACCATGGACTGGTACGGCGCGATCACGGTGAATACCCCCAGTGTCGATTGGGGCTCCGTAAGTCCAGGGATGGACTTCATTGAGGGTGACCCCAGTGAGGAAGGGAACATCAACGTAACCTACATCGCCAACGGCGCCTACGATGAGAAGGTGGCAGCCTCGAGTCCGTGGACCAATGTCTCAGCCAACGCAACCCTGGATCCAACCGGCAACTGCACCAACGAAAACGAGTTTGCTCTTAAGGCCGATGATACCGACACCCTGTCTAGCGCTGTTCTGGCGAATATAACGCCCACTTATACCGCCATAGATGTTAGCGGCAACCAGACCACCGAGGCCGGGGACACGGTAAATACCAACGCACTCTGGCTGAAGCTCGCCGCGACGTTTACCGAGGCTACCTATAACGGCAGCATCTACTACCAGATCGCCGACGGCGAGTAAGGGGTTAACATTAGCGGACATTTTTGCCTGAAGAAGGGGGCGGCTCAGCTCGCCCCCTTCTTTGTGTAGCATTACCTATTTGAGATATACTAATGTACAGTAAAGTGAAACGATTTGCCGTTCTTATCCCCCTTGTGCTGCTGGCAAGCCTGTTTATCCCGGCACCGGCAGAAGCGCAGGGAGGCATTGCCCTCTCTGGCAGCTTTTACCGCCAGGCATTTGAGATTCCGCAGGGTTGCTCGGTGAGCGGACCAAGCATCTACGTGGTGGTGTTCAATAACGGCGCTGAAGAGCTCATCGTAAGGATGAGCACCGAGACACCAGTAGGGGTCAATATCAGCCTATCCGAAGATGATTTTACCATCCCACCCGACGGGCAGCAGAAGGTTATGATAGGTATGGAGGTTGCCGAGGATGCCGTGCCCGGAGAGTATGAGATAAGCATTACTGCCGAAAGTTATAAGGAAGGCGTCACCGGCATCCAGCTTATGGGGGCTGCAGCACAGAATGCTAATCTCAAAGTGGTGGGTGAATCGGCTTTGGTGAAGGTAAACATGGTAAACCCAGATGGCGAGCCGGTAGTGGGCACAGTGAGGCTGTTCAAGGTAGTAGAGGGGCAGAACTATGAATTTGCCTACAGCGAGACGGGAACACTGGAGGCAAGGGTCTCTCCGGGGAGCTTCATTGCCTCCGGTTACGTCGCTGGGGAAAAGCTGGCTGAGGAGACCTTCAATATCGCCGTGGATGAGGAGAAGACGATAATCCTCACTGTGAAAACGGTTTGCTTTGAGGGCTTTGGCATCGTTCCCAATTACTACACCGAGACCGGCAAGCTCGCCTTCGCCCAGATAGTGTATACCCTTAACAATCTTTACCAGACCTTCCCTGAAGCTGAGGTGGTGCTCAAGGTGACATTTGATGGCACTCCGTTAGAGGAGACCACCATAGCAACGCTTACCCCGCTGGAGAAGGCGGAGTATGGGCTAAAATATAATTATATCCCCGCTGGAGGCTGGGGGGATGGGACTTATGGCTTTATGCTTCAGTTGAATCTGGAGGGTGAGCCCTATGCCACCACCCTGGAGGAGCAGTTGAATGTGAGCGGCGGCGGAGTTGCGGGAGCAGCCAGCCACAGCCGCTATTACATTATTGGCGGGGTGGCGGCGGCAGTAATCATCGGCGGGGCATATTTCTTGATGAAGAGAAGGAAGACTAAAGCTTCATCTGCTTAAAGACCTAAATGAAAAAAACAGAAGCTATCGGGCTTGTATTCATCCTTTTTACCCTTCTGACACTGCCCCTGGCCTGCGGGCATCATGCCGTAAGTGCTAATGGCTCCGCTGAAGGCAGCTTCACGGTGGATGACACACCACCGGCCAATGTTACCGACCTGGCAGTAAGCACTGCAACCACTCATTCCCTCACCTTAACCTGGACCGCGCCAGGGGATGATGGCAACAATGGGACTGCCACTGAGTATGACATCAGATATGCCACCTCTAACATTGATAACGAAACCTGGGGATTTGCCATTCAAGCAAGCGGTGAGCCGGCACCGGGACCAGCAGGCTCAAACGAGACATTTGTGGTTGATGGGCTTGCTGCTGCCACCACATATTACTTCGCCCTAAAAGCGGTGGATGATGCTGGCAACTGGGCTAATTTGTCCAATATCGCCTCTGGAACCACGCTGACAAGCGGCGGAGGCGGTGGAGGTGGCGGAGGAGGTCCAAGCCCCAGCTACTTTACGGTCGATTTTCTGGGTAAGGTCACCTCTGTCCCTATGAGTTGGGATGGAAGTCTGGCAGTTCCCCTGCTGGCAACCAGCCCTGATGGCACAGCCAGCCTGAAAATAGATAAGGGGACGAAGGTGCTGGACGCTGCTGGCAAACCCATGGACAAGCTAACGATAAGGACGATAGATAGTCAGCCACTCTCTCTTTTGCCCGACACCATAAGGGTTGGCGATATATATAGCCTCACCCCTTCCGACCTGGTGTTTGATAAACCAGCTACGCTAACCCTCAGCTTCTCCTCCCCTGAAGTGCCTGAAGGTGCTCTGTCACTGACCATAGTTTATGGCTCAGAAGCAGGCTTGCATGAGGTAGAGGTAGAGAGGACTACTATTGGTGGATTGGAAGCCCTGAGTGCCAGGATAAATCACACGAGCATGTTTGCCATCATTGCCAGGATGATATCCTTCTTAGAGCTGGACATAGGGTATATGGGACAAAAAGTTGCCTCGGGCAACATCACCACAGATGGATTTCTGATGGAGTCCCTGGAATTTACCATTCAAAATGGAGAGCTATATTTCAGCCTTCCCGAGGGGACGAGGATACTGAATCGTGAAGGCAAGCCACCAGCTATGATTATGATAGACCCCATTACACCATCAGAGCTTCCCCCTTCACCATCTGATGACTCGGTAATCCTGATGCCCTTCATCATTCAACCTGCCCTTACCATCGACCCAATAATGAAGGTGACAATACATTATGACGAGGGGGAGCTGGACGCTGGCATTAACGAAGAGGATTTGGTCCTTGCCTACTATGATGAGGCAAGGGAGAAATGGGTGATGCTACCCACTGAAGTAGATGTAGAGGCTAACACGGTTACCGCCTGGGTTAGTCACACCAGCACATTCGCCATTCTTAGTAACATAGCCGGTGAATTCCCGTGGTGGTGGATTGTTGGGGGTGTCCTCGGTATCGTCCTGCTGGCATTCCTAATCAGGCACCGAATCAGGTCCCGTCCTGCTGCAAAGCCAGATGCAAGTCAGGCACGGCTAGCCAAATAGTAAATTAGAGTATCCCGCATAACTTCGTATAAAAATCCCTCTAAATCCCCCTTTAGAAAAGGGGGAGTAAGGGGGATTTGACATTCCAGGAAAGCAAGTGAGATTATAAATAGTTTTGTGCCTGACTATATATCGCTGAACATCTCTGGAATGAGCTATACTTTAATAGCTCCATAATGTTTACAATAAAGGAACTTCGTATCTAAAGAAATGGATTGGGATAGCATAATCAGCCTCATATTTGCCATTTTAGTGGTGATTGCTTTCCCTTTAGCCTTTCGCAGGAGAAAGAAAGCCGGACATCAAAAGAGAGAGGAGCTTTGCCAGCATCTTGAGGGAATAGGGGTAAGAGTTTCCTTAATAGAAAAAGGCAGTGAAAAAGAGAAAATAGGGCTACGCCGCGCCTGGGGGCAACGGTCGGAAGGAATTGTTGCACTGGAAGATAGAAACATAGATTCCATAAATGTTATTAGCGTAGCCAGTCAGTATGGCACAAACTATTTCCTAGATTACCTGGTAAAAAGCCCAAACATAACGACGAACCGAACACTAAAGAAAACCAGGCTGACGGTAAAGAAAAGCTTATTCCTATGGGGCAAGGCAGTAGCTATGGAATGGAAAGGGGATAAATCATTAGCGCAGAGCCTTAATTTCGATTATATACTGAAGGATAAACTGCTGCAAAGTAATCTAAATACTCTGCGAAGCGTCTGGCTCCTCCCTGAACCAAAACAGGGATACACCAGAATAAGAACTGCCTATTCCCTGCCCTCTCCCGAGATATTCGGAGCAATGGATATCATTGCCAGGCACATTAAGTCGTGGTGACCTCGATAACAGGATTATCAGGATAGCCATAAAAGAGGTTAGTTGGTAAAATGTAGCATGATACTTCAGTTTCGTGTAAAGTTTGTATACCCTTCACAGAAATTGAATTAGCGATTTTGAAGCAAATAAATCATGAAAGTGTATCTGAAGCCAACTCCGGTAATTGATTGTGATGCTCCTCCTGTGAGAGAAAAGGCCCAGAATTTAACCGGGGATAAGGAAAACGATGTGGAGAAGACGAAGGCGCTTTTCTACTTCGTCAG
>Ga0315282_10013962_pt1 | contig 12028 bp, 9 predicted proteins | sample YL17G07_20_MG_FD_203693 | JGI IMG/M metagenome (GOLD analysis project Ga0315282, IMG submission 203693) | Sediment microbial communities from Yellowstone Lake, YNP, Wyoming, USA - YL17G07_20 | ecosystem: Environmental > Aquatic > Freshwater > Lake > Sediment | place: USA: Wyoming | collected... | reverse complement strand
GCCTACAACCGCTCTTGGCGACTTGAAAGGCTGGGCTATTTGAGCCCTCTCGAATACCGGCAAACCTCTTTGACGAGGATGGCCGCCTGATGCTAATCTTGTGTCCAAAGAACCGGGACCGATTCATTCAATATACCCAGTTTTTCTACGACCTTAAAATTAGGTTACGCCAATTTAATTGCTCAGCATCTTCAATATACGATCTAAAAATGAAAGACCATCGATCATTCGAGGTATAAGAGTGGGGCCGACGTGATCTGCGCCGTAAACTAGCCTATATTCATGAGGAATATTATGGTCAAATAGTATCCGATGTAAAAAATCTGTACCTCGAAAGAACCCTCGCTGATCTTTAGTACCAACTTCTATATAAATTTTTATTCCTGATTTACGAATGACATCGGAATTTTTCAACGCAATTGAAGCCGGATTATTGGATTCCCAATAGGCTTCATTTATCGGTGTACCATACAATTTTTCTAAAAGAGGTTTATTTGTAGGGAATTTAACATCTTTCCATGAGGTGGCGGGTTCGATGGCCGGTTCCCATGCCACGATTGCGCCGAATTTATCCGGGTATTTAAGACCGAGCCGAAGGCAGCCTATACCCCCCATGGATATCCCTCCGATAAATGTTTTATCCTTGTCAAGACTTACACGATATTTTTTTTGAATATGAGGCAATAGGGTTGTGATGATAAACGTTTCCCATTTCTGGGAACCATCATAAAAGTCCAAGTAATAGGAGTTGTCGCAGTCTGGAGTAACTATAACCATTTTAGGTATTTGTCCCTTGGACCAATGGTCACGGATGACAGGCTCCACCAATTGGAGTTCATTGCTATACCCTCCGTAGCCATGTAGGAGTAACAGTAAGGGGTAGGCTATTTTCGAGGTTTCATAATCGTCGGGAAGCAGTACCCAATAGTTGACCGGGCTGGGCACTAGATCTGTTTTAATGGTGTCTCCTATAACTTCGCCTGAACTAATTTCAGGTAGAGCAAATAATGAAAGTACTAAAAGTACCGACAAAAGAAAAATAGCAGAATATCGTCTTCCCCGTAACATTTTTCCCTCCATTAAATAAAATAAAGTTTTTCCGGATCTTGTGTATCTTAGTCATTAAAAAAGTTTGGACAATGTGGTCTTTTTCATTATCCTGGATTTATGCGGTACCAGCCGCGTGTCCCTCCTTTCCAGGCTTCCAAGACAGCTCTTCACCTTTGAAGTAGATTCTGAGCCGGGTCGAAATTACACCCCGCAATTATTCCCTTTTTCTTGTTGGTGAAGCTTCTGAAGTTAGCCGGTACCCGCTACCCCTAGAAAATGTCCTAAACAAGTATCCGCGTTACTTGGGTTAGATTGCACTGGGGAGTTTGAGTTGATCTTGGACGCCGGGGCAGGTTTCACGAGCAGGGAAGACAAAATGATTAAAATTACAGCAAGTTAAGGCACCAGAAGGCTTTGACGGTGAGGCAGGTGAAAGCCAAAGAACGCGGAACTCCTTTTCTCCCCACTCCAATCCTGAACCGCGGGTATATCTGCTTATTTCGAATGAATGCTTATTTACGGTTAAGTGGAACTAACCTAATACTGGAAGGCTGCCTAAGTCAATACAAATTCGGTATGATTTTTGATATTAGACATCTTTAAGTTATTAACACTCAAAAGTTAAATGGGCGTACTGGAAATAAATAGTGGAGCATCTCGAAAAGCCTATAGAGCCCGATCCTGCAAAGCCCCATTCAAGCCCTCACCCCCACCTTCCCCTCGACCCACTCGGAGATCTTGGCTGTGGTGGTCATCCAGCAGGGATTCTTGGCGGCGGGGAAGGATTCCTCGCGGATCCACTTGCGAAGGATATTCACCGACACGCCGCAGTGGGCGGCAATGGCCTTGGAGCCGAAGAGGGGTTTGTTCAGGGGCTTGGGGTACATCAATCCTTTGCGTCCTGCAAGCGTCTGAGCGCGGCCCAGCAGCTCATGTAGGCCTGGCGCCGGGCACGGTCTTTCAGCGGCACGGTGCCCTTGAAGTTGGAGCAGTCGATCTCAGCGCCTTTCTTGGCAGATAAAAAAAGGCAGAGCCATCTCAGGGTAAGCCGCTTGGCTATTGGGAAACACCGCTTGAGTAACAGATACCGGCTTGGGAGCCATGGCAAAATTTTAGAAGAGGGAAAAAACCTGGTAGCGCTCCGATCTAGTTTAAAATCTATTTTTCTGAGTTTGCTCTGTTTCCCGATTTATGGGAAATAACCAGAAGACTCCGTTGCTGGCAAGGGAGATGAACGGCCAGAATCTGAATGGCTTTTTCCGCTTCGCTATTTTCCTTTCTTAAACTCAGATAAAGCCTTATCTACTGTGGATAGGCTGCGCTTCCCTGACTTTAAATCTTCGGGCGATCTCAGTGCGCCACTCTGGGACATGATGATGAAATTGGATAAAGCCGCTTGGACCGCAATGCGAAATCCCATGGCGTCCTGTGACTGATTTATTGTAAGCTTGGTCATCCGCGTTAAAAAAGGGTGTGTTTCGGCAATGCTTCCCGCTAGAGCCATCGTCTCATCTTCGAGACGCTCCAGCGGCACGACACAATTTACAAAGCCTAATTCTTGCGCCCTCTGGGCACTGATAAACCTGTGCTGAAATAATAACTCTTTAGCCTTTCTCGCACCGACGTCCCACGGGACGCTGAAATATTCAATAAAACCAGGGAGGAATTTCGTATCTTCAGCGGCGATGATAATGTCCATTGAGGAAGCAATCTGCCATCCGCCATAGATACAATAGCCATGGACCATGGCTATGGTCGGCTTGGGGAGATCCCGCCACCGCAATCCGTATTCCAGATAAATTTTTTCCATTCGTAGGAATATCCCCGGAATTCCTTCCGGATAGCCCCGCCTTAAATGATCCTCTTGTTCTTCCGGGGTCCCTAAATCATGGCCTGAACTGAAATGATCTCCTTCCCCGGACAAGACGATCACCCGAATTTCATCATCTTTAATGGCCGCTTGAAACGCGCTATCCATTTCCTCGAGCATCAGATGTGATTGTGCGTTGAGGTAGCGAGGACGGTTCAGTTTCACACGGGAAATTGCGCCTTCTTTCTCGTAGAGAATATGCTTATACGCCGACATTTTTCCCCTCCCTCCTCTTGGATATTTCAGGAAAATTTTAAACTAAAATCAGGTTCATCCGGATCTTCCGTACTTTAGGTCTTGAAAAGATGTGAACAGTCAGGTTTTCCTCTTTGAGGTCAATGAGTTCAATCAAGGAGGAGCCCCGTCATGTCCACAAGTCTTTTGTACCATGGTTTCGGCCTTCGTGGCTATGAGTATGTTCGGACCCGGTATGAGGGCGGCGCGGTGAACACCTGCCAGGTTCTGTCCGGGTCCTGGATATAGGAAGTCCAGTTTTCGACCCGGCAGAGCTCGATCACGCCGGGAAGGTCCTGTTTCTGGATCGGACGGTAAGCGGTCATGCCTTTTCTCCTGGATTTCGCGCTATGTTTCAGAAGCATGGGCGGGGTTGATAAAACCCTCGGGGGAAAAGGGCTCCGGACCCCTTTTCCTTAGCTCGAAAAAAAGGCGCCATCCTCACCGGCTGGCGCCCTGTTCTTTTTCGTTGGTGCCGAAGGGGAGAGTCAATCAGTAAAACTTAACAAGTTAAAATTATTAACAATTCTTAAGGGCGGCCTTCCTACGGTTGCCCTTTTTCTTCCTAAGAACGCAACCCAGGCGCAACCGGTTGCATTCCGTTGCAAAGGCGAAGGAAAAACGGTCTTAACCAGAACTGACAGGCCGGTTCCCGACGCTGATTCAAAGTTTATCCGAAGCAAGGGGGGAAGGGAAGTGGTAAACGAACAAGGACGGCGGGAGCGACGGAAGCCCTGTTATGGTCGTCTCCCGCTGGATTTTGCGCTCAGAGGGGGGCTGATAAGGCAATAAACGCCGAATTTCGAGCGTAAGGAGAAAGGGTAGGGCAAATGACGGCGCGGCTCCTGGGCCATCCTGAGCGGCCTGGGCGTGGTTCTTTATTCGGGTCGTCTTGGTGCGCCGGTGACCGGACCCTCGCCCGCCCCTGAGCGGAACGCGGACTGATGGGGTCGTACTGCTATCGGGTCGGGGCGGGATGTTGAAACCGGTCCTGGACGGCCTGCAATCCAGGACGGTCGGACTGGGCTTGCGGCCGGTTCAGAGGACGACGGCGGAGCCGGCCAGAAAAAAATCGTTGGAGCCTCATCAGCCCTCGAAGCCCGAAGGGAGTGGGGTGGGGGTGGGAGGCGGGGTAGGTGGTTTATGATTGAAGGGGTTCACAAGTCGAGTCGGGCCATTTTGGTTAAGGGTGAGCAGATACTCCCCTGCACTGACGCCCACGCCGGAGCATGGAACCTGACGGCCCGGTCCGTGGAGCAAAACATCCTTACCTCCTCGTGTAGAAATTTTTCCTGGGAAAACTCGGGCAAGACCGCCCACCGAGTTCCGCGGTCGTGTGCGTACTCTAACGCAGGACGGTCCTGACGAAAAGCCGTGAACAGTCGACCGACCCCCTCCCTTGAATGTTCAACGCACCAAAGGGCTGGGCCTGCTCCTGTCCCCACTATACCTAGCTGAAATTTCTGCTCCCGCACCATATAAAAGGATCACTTACCGCGGCTAGCTGGAGGGGCTTGGTCGTCAATGCTGCCTTGAGTCGACGGAAAGCCTTGAGTGAAGGTAACAAAATCCTGTATTAAGGATAAAGTCGACAAAGATCAATGTGGAAGGCGGTGCCCATATCTTTGCCTGTCACCCTAAGCGCGAGAGGCAAAGGTCTTATAAGCTCGACGAACGACCAATACCGCCTTGGCCAACCTGAAAGCGCTGGGGCATGGGTATTGAAAAATTCTGAAGGAAGGTGACTATGAATCAAGCTCTGTTTTGGGGAAAAATCAGGGGCGAGCTTCAGCTCCCCTTGTCACATCATTGTCTAGATGTGGCGATGGTTTTCCGCACTTTAGCTAACCTGCCTCTCGTTCGCCAACGCTTAGAGACCGCGGCGGGACACGCCATGAGTGAAACCCAATTAGACCGCCTGGCAGTCTTCTCCCTGCTACACGACCTTGGTAAGGCAAATTTAGGTTTCCAAGACAAGCCATTTAGCAAGCAGGGACCAAAAGCAGGTCACATCCGAGAGCTATCCTGTCTGTTTTTTGAAACGAATTTAAACGGGGCCTTGGCTCAGGCTCTTGATATTGACACTCTGGCTGCATGGTTCGATCCCTCGGAGGCCATGGAAAGCTTTCTTATCGCTGCCTGGTCACACCATGGTATGCCTGTTCGTTTTGATGAGGGAGAAAAAACGGGGAATTATTACCTGGCAAAAACAAGATGGTGGCGATCTGATGGAAAACGAGATCCTTTTGCAGCGATTGCCCAGCTCATGACCACGGCTCATAATGCTTTTCCGAAGGCTTTCGAGAGAGGTGCGTCGCCGCTGCCCGCTACTCCGCGTCTTCAGCACCGGTTTGCCGGGCTCGTAATGTTGGCAGACTGGCTTGGTTCGCATGAAGGTTTTTTCCCAATCGACAGAAAGACCCTCGATCCAATAGGATTCTCATGTAACGCTGCCGAACATGCAGTACGAGCGGTTGGCCTTCTGGCCGCCCCTTTTCAGATTAATCTAGCCGTACGCCCAGGCGGATTCCTGGAACGATTTTCACTGAAACCAAGACCACTTCAAGCCCTGATTGACACTCTGCCATTCTCGAAGCCGAAAGCTCATCTGCTTATCGCTGAAGCTGAAACAGGTTCTGGGAAAACCGAGGCGGCCCTTGCTTGGTTTTACCGCTTGTTCGCTGCCGGTAAGGTGGACGCTCTTTATTTTGCACTCCCTACCCGTGTAGCTGCGAGAGAACTTTATAAACGAATCTGCGACTATTTAAAGATAGCGTTTCCCGATGAGGCCATCCGGCCTTCTGCCCTGTTAGCGGTTCCGGGCTACGCCCAAATAGATAACATGCCAGTCGGAAAAATGTTACCAGAGGACAGTGTTCGCTGGCATGACTCTTCAGAACAGACCTGGCAGGAACGGACCTGGGCGGCTGAGCATCCTAAGCGGTTTCTGGCGGCTACCGTTGCCGTTGGCACCATCGATCAGGCATTGCTTTCGGCCCTTCAAACGCGACATGCCCATTTGCGCTCCGTGTGTTTGGACCGCAGTCTTCTCGTAGTCGATGAAGTTCATGCATCCGATCCTTATATGCGTCGTTTGCTAACTGGCCTCCTTGCGCATCACTTGGGTCTCGGAGGATATGCACTGCTTTTGTCCGCCACGTTAGGAGCGCGATTGCGCGTGGAGTTGTTAAATGCTGCGGGTCCCAAAGCTCTTATCCCAGATTTTAAGGCAGCATCTACTACACCTTATCCAGCCATAACTGATTTTTCGGGAGTACTTAGGCCTGTCACTTCTTTTATGTCCGATATACCTAAGACAGTTCGCTTTGAAATAATTCCAAACTTAATGCAACCCGATTTATTGCTACCGGAGATCGCTAGGGCTCTTTTCGCCGGCGCCAAAGTGCTCGTTGTCTTGAATACAGTAGATCGAGTTATAAGACTTCAGAGAGTTGTTGAAGCTTTTTCAGAAATTGATCCCGACCGACTCTTCCGCTGCAACGGGGTAATCTGTCCTCACCATGGCCGTTTTTTCCCTGCTGATCGTGAACTTTTAGATGAGGCGGTCACTTACCGTCTGGGAAAAGGATCACCTTCGGGTCCCCTGCTCCTAATAGGCACTCAGACCTTAGAACAGAGCTTAGACATTGATGCTGACTTGCTGATTACCGACCTTTGCCCGGCCGATGTGCTGCTACAACGTGTTGGGAGATTGCACCGCCACAAAAGAACACGTCCCCGAGGTCTTGAAAATCCACGCTGCATAGTTATTGTGCCCGAGCAAGGAGACCTCGAAGCATTACTCGATGGGCAGGGCAATCCGTCCGGAGCCGCAAAAAGAGCCGGCTTGGGCAGTGTCTATGAGGATATGCGCAGCTTAGAGCTCACACGGCGGATGCTCATTGAAAAGCCACTAGTAACAATACCCCAGGATAATCGAAGCCTGGTGGAAGGCGCTACCCATCCCGAACAATTGGAAACCCTAAAGGGAAAATGCTGGCAAGCCCACGGCCAACGTGTTGATGGCGCAACCCTTGCTCAAGAGATTTCCGCCCACTATGCTGCGGCGGTTTACGATCACGCTTTCGGTGAATTCGTTTTTAACGAAATGAACGCCATGGCTCGGACTCGTTTGGGTCTTGACACCTTGCGCGTGCCTCTCAACGAAGCGGTCGAGGGACCGTTCGGCCGCCTGCTCACGGAAGCCTTAATTCCCGGTCACTTAGCTCCTAAAGAGAAAACCGATGAAAAAGTCATCGTGATCGCCTGCGTTGACAATATGGTGTCGCTCCGCTACGGTGACAGGTATTACCGTTATTCACGTTTAGGATTGGAGAGAAGCGATGAACCTGTTGCTTGACTCACTGCTGCGTATTGAAACATTGGGCGGTATTCGCTTTACGAACTTGCCAGCCTTGCTTAGCACGCTTGGCCGGGGGCAAGTAGTATCGCTCCTTGGACTCCAACGCCACCAGGAAGAAGCCTTTCATGTCTTTCTCTGTTACTTGGCCGCGGCAGTTCTGGCCAGGGAAGGAGAAAAAGAACCGCTTCAAACAGAAAATTTTTGGCGCGAGGGGATCCGTCGACTAACAGGTCAAAATGACGATTGCGCCTGGACCCTGGTCGTTGAAGACCCGACCAAGCCCGCCTTCATGCAGCCGCCGGCGCCAACGAAAGAGGCTTTTAAAAAATTTAAACCTAAAGCAGTCTTGCCGGATGCCTTGGACTTATTGCCCACAGCCAAAAATCACGATGTCAAATCAAGTCGTGCGCGTTTGCCGGAACCAGAGGACTGGATTTACGCACTGATCAGCCTTCAGACCATGAGCGGGCAGTTCGGCCGGGGGAACTATGGGATAGCCCGTATGAATGGTGGTTACGGCAGTAGACCCGTGGTCAGCCTTCTTTATGATCCGGGACTCGGCGCCCGCTGGGCAAGGGAGGTGAAGGTGTTACTCTCCTACCGGCCAAAACTTCTTGTCGGACCTTGGGGGTATAAGGAAAACGGTATAGTCCTCACCTGGCTATCTCCATGGGACTTTAAGGCAGGTCTCTCCCTTGGCGATCTTGATCCTTTCTTCATCGAAGTTTCGCGCGCCGTTCGCCTTGTGTCCCAGGTTGGCCGAATCTTGGCTCTCGGATGCCCTACAGAAGGACCTCGCCTTGCCGCCAAAGAAGCAAAAGGTCTCCTTGGTGATCCATGGATACCAGTCAACCGAGAGAAAAACACGGCGTTAACCATCGGCGCAGGTGGTTTCATCCCCCAACGTTTGCGCGATCTGCTGTTCGAGGAGGGTTTTGAGTTATCGGCCATGCAGAAACCTGACCCGAGTCGCAAAGGGGAGTCCTGCCGCTTTAAAGCGTCTGTGCTGGTCCGCGGCCAGGGTACAACCGATGGTTTTCATGAAGTGGAGATTCCCATTCCATCTACTGTGAGTTCCCGATTGTTCTCTCCAGGTCCAGAACGCGACAAATTGGCTGAACTTAGCAAAACGGCTATCAATGACGCCGGCGATATGCAGCAAAAGGTTCTAAAACCGGCCATCTTCTCTCTGATGGAGTCCGGTTCTGCGAAGTTGAATTTTGACCGAAGGGAAGTTTCCCAATGGTGGCGGCAGGCGGCGGAACGGTTCAGGACCGCCTGGTCCGACGATTTTTTTTCATGGCTCTGGCGAACCATAGAGCATCCCGACGAAGAAACCGCGCGCTACGAATGGCTTTCAGCCATCAAAGACAAAGCCCGCCGGGTGATGGACGACGCTGTCGATCGCTATCCGGCTCGTATAGGACGGCGCTATAAGGCTCGGGTGCAGGCGGACGACCTGTTCAACCGCTGCCTGTACAGGCATTTCCAACAACTCAAGGAGGGTAGATTATGACCGGATCGCAGCTTCAAGAGGAAACTTCAGCCCCTGCTTCATCCCTCGGTAGTATCATCGGTCGCCTTGCCAGTGTTATCGCCTCGGACAATTTTCCATCGGGTGAACGAGCAGCTTTGAAACGTCTTACCCCCGGAGCTCCATCGCCACTATCCTTCTACCGCTTTGCCTTTCGCTACTTGCCGGAAAACTGGGAAAACAACAAGCTTGCCTGGGGGACCGTGGTGGCTGGATTGGCGCTCATGCATCCACATCCCCATCGCCCGGACCGTCCCGCCGGGCGAGCGCTCGCCGAATCGGGATACCCCGAGGCGCGTTTGGAGCGGCTTCTGGAGGCGGAAGGAGACGTCCTGCACACACTTCTCTTGCGCGCTGTTCGTTTTCTCGCCGCCAAAGGCGAATCGGTCAACTGGACAGACTTCGCCCGGCTTCTTATGTCCATAGACCCGGCCAAGCGAGAGGCCGCGAGCCTCCAAATCGCCCGTAGTTATTACCGTAATCTTAAAGAAAAGGAGTAAATCGCCATGTTCTTGCAGATTCACACGCTGACTTCTTACCACGCGACATTGCTCAACCGTGACGACGCGGGCCTAGCCAAACGCATTCCTTTCGGCAACAGCACACGGCTTCGGATTTCGTCGCAATGCCTTAAAAGGCACTGGTCGGAAAGTTTACGAGAGGTCTTGGATCTGCCCCGGGGTTTCCGAACCCGCCATTTTTTCAGCCGCGAGATTCTTCCCCGATTGGTGGAAAAAGAAGGGGTCGATAGTGGTCTTGCCGAGCGCTTGGTTATGACGCTCGTAGAAGGGCTGATCACGAAAAAAGAAGGAATTGGAAGCGAAGGTCGTAGCGGCGAAGACCGCCTCATGTTGAAACAGCCGGTACTATTTGGAAAACCAGAGGCCGATTTCATGGTCTCGCTTCTGAAAGAATGCGCCGCGAAAGGCGAACAAGCTGAGGCAATGGAATTATTGAAAGCGAACCTTAAAGGAAACAAGAACAATTTCAAAGCGATGCTTCGTCAGGCTGGGCATGGGGACCTTTTTGCCGGCTTTGAAGGAGCCCTGTTCGGACGCTTTGTAACCTCTGACATTCTGGCCCGTTCCGATGCGGCCGTGCACGTCGCCCACTCTTTCACCGTGCATGGCCTGGATACCGAGGTGGATTACTTCACCGTGGTTGACGATTTGAACCTCCCCGAAGAAACAGGCGCCGCACACGCGGGCGACATGGAGCTAGGGGCCGGGGTTTACTATGGATACGTGGTGGTGGATATCCCCCTCTTATTGTCCAACCTGACCGGGTGCGATTCCAAGGACTGGGAGAAACAGGACCCCAAAGAAGCCTGCTCCCTGCTCGAAGCCTTGGTAAAAGCCGTCTCCACCGTATCTCCTGGAGCCAAACTGGGCTCCACTGCTCCTTACGCTTACAGTGATTTCCTGCTTCTCGAAGCCGGGAAACAGCAGCCCCGAAGCTTGGCCAACGCTTATTTACGAGCGCTTTCGGAAAAAGGGGACATGATTCAGGAAGCGATCGATGTTCTGGCGGTCCATCTTCTGGGGATGGAGAAAATGTACGGAAAAACCAGCGACATGAAGGCGGTGGCAACAACCAAGTCCTTTGATGAAGCCATTGCCAGAACTTTCAGCCTTAATGAGGCACTCAAGCAGGTCTTGGGATTCTGTTTCGGGGAGAAAGGCCATGGATATTTTGCTACTGCGGTTTGATGCGCCACTGATGAGCTTTGGCGGGGTCATGATAGACCAGCACGGACCTATTGAACGGTTCCCCGGATTATCTCTTTTGACAGGCCTTTTTGCGAATGCCTTAGGCTACCGCCATGAAAATACCGAACAGCTCGAAAAGCTCCAGGATCGTATCGAGTACGCCGCGAGGTGGGATGTCGAGCCCGAAAGGATCGTGGATTATCATACCGTGGACCTCGGGCAACCCAAGATGAGAGAACCGGGCTGGACGACGCGGGGCGAACCAGAGCATCGAGCGGGCGGGCCTGGCGCTAAGTTCGGAACCCATCAACGGTATCGTCACTACTGGGTGAATGGGGTCATGAGCGTGGCTGTAACGTTGATCGGAAATGAAGAACCCGACTTGACCGCGTTGGAAACGGCCCTCCGCTGTCCGACGCGCCCTCTCTTCCTAGGCCGAAAAACCTGTCTTCCGGCCGGTCCGCTGCTTGTGGGGCGATTGGACTCGAAGGACGTGCTCGCTGCCTTGCAACAGGCGGGCCGGGCAAGCCTTAAAGATCGCGGGATTTCCGGAGAAGCCATGGAGGCCTGCTGGCCTTTCCGGCTTGGACCCTTGCCCGGGGCACGGCTGGAATCCGTCTATGACCGCCGAGATTGGGGTAATCAGTTGCATAAGGGCAGCCGCGCTCGTTTTATTGGGTGGATCAGGGAGGTGATCGAATGAATCTCTACCTGGTGCAAATTCAGCTCGACCCAGCGGCGTTTATTCGTTTCCTTCAAAGCCAGGGCTTGAACCAAAGAGATGATGAAGACCTTGGATATGGGGTGCACGCCTGGCTCGCGGCCTGCTTTGGGAATCTTGCGCCCCAACCCTTCCGCCTCTTCATGGCGACGAGGGACAACAGGCCCCCCAAAGTCCTCGGCTACACCCCTCATCCGCACTCGGTCCTGACTGAACATGCAAAATCATTTGCCGATCCCTTCATTTTTAGTGTTTGCGACTTCGAGCATCACATGGACAGCAGACAACTACCGAATCGATGGAACTCGGACTCGCGTCTGGGTTTTGAGGTTCTAACCTGCCCTGTGGGCCGAAAGGCAGATAGTGGGATTGAAAAGGATGTCTATCTTCTTCGAGCGGACAATTTAGATTCAGATGCCGGACTAAGCCGCGAATTGGTCTATCGGGAATGGCTTGAATCTCAACTGGGAGAGGCATGCGGATTGGAGAAGATCGAGTTAAAGGGTTTTCGTCTCGTCCGACAAATCCGAGCTTCCCGGAGCCCCAA
>Ga0315282_10013960_pt1 | contig 12028 bp, 13 predicted proteins | sample YL17G07_20_MG_FD_203693 | JGI IMG/M metagenome (GOLD analysis project Ga0315282, IMG submission 203693) | Sediment microbial communities from Yellowstone Lake, YNP, Wyoming, USA - YL17G07_20 | ecosystem: Environmental > Aquatic > Freshwater > Lake > Sediment | place: USA: Wyoming | collected... | reverse complement strand
GTTGCTGCTGCCGGAAAGGCGGTATGCCTCGTCACTGGAAATGCTTCTCATTTTCCTGCCAAGCTGTGTCAAGGGCGGAAGGTTCTTTCGCCGAGCGAATTTTTGACGTTTTACAAGAAGCATCAAAAACTTAAAAGCAAATAAGTTGTTCAAGAACCTGCATCCCATTTCACAAAAAGAACTCGAACGCACCCAATCCCTTACGATTTACATGCGTACATCGAGCCGCCTTTCCCTTGAGGATTCGAGATTTTTGATTTTCCATTCCGCGTTTGGATTGCCCCTAACTCCTTGCGCCTTACGCCTCACGGTTGGAAAGTTTTCCCTTAAGGCTCTTTGAGCGCCCGATGAAGAGGGAGAGTGGAACGAACATCTTAAAATGTTTCAGAACCTACGTCCTCTCCTCCGGTTTTGTGTGTATATGCGGGCATGGACGCTAAATTATATAAATATGAAGTATAAAGAAAGAAGGGAGGAAGAATGTCGATTATTTATGAGGCGAGGGTACGTAGGGGTGGACAATTATTAAAGCCGAAGATTGAAATTAAGGAGGTAATTAATGATTGTATAGAAAGAGATATATCGTGTGAAATTGATGAAGAGAAGTTACCATATACAGGCCCTGAGTGGGAAATTTGGCATTTTAAGAAGATAGAGAACTGTGCGGATTTTATAGTGTGGCTTAGAGCTGCAGGGCTGGAGGATTGTGCTGATAAAGTAGAGCAATGGATCAGACAGGCAGGGGGTAAAGGTGAAGAAAGGGGGTGATCCTTAACTGTGGCGAAGCGGTCACAAATTCAATTGACGTTTGAGCGGTTGTATGAGGCTTATGATAAATCACTTGATAATGCGATACGTCTCCATGGAGCTAGCGTTAACCTGTTGCGTGAATTTCCAGATATTTCCTTGGGGTTGTTCGAACTCGGACAGGAAGAACTCGGAAAGTCCTATACCTGCCTGGCAACAATGGCCGTGAAGAAGGATGCCGTTGATTGGACACATTTTTGGCGAGATTGGAAACGGCATAATATAAAGGCTGGAAGGGCTTTCTACTATGAATGGCTTTGCCCAGCCGTCCGTCTCGCTTTTATATCGTCCTCGGATGGGAGGAAAATGAGTGGATTTCCTTTAAGGAGTGAAATAGCACATGAGAAGGAATTTTCATTTTACGTCAACTATGATCGTGATCAAAAAAGTTTATCAGGCCAGTTGAAAGTGTCAGCAGAGTAGAGACCTTTAATCGTGCATGTGCATTAACAGGCCTTATTGAGATTGCGATGGCTGTTAAAGAAACGTTGGACGTTGGTGAGAAGGAAAGAAATTACAGAACTTTTTCAATCATTCCATTTCGGGTCACTACAAAGTTCATTTACCAACAGGATGTGGCAGAACTCTATCGGAAGTTTTCAACCATATCACCGTATCACAGTTCATTGATTTCGAGACTAGAAGAAGCATTCGACAGATCGAGGAGTGAGCTGCGTAGTATGCTCATGAAGGTCAAGGGGGCCGGCTTTCCAAAGGTGCCATAAGAAGGGTCATGAATCTTCTCAAAAAAATATCAGATTGGGAGAATTGGGGGGCAAGCTTGCAAACATGCATTTATCAAGTGAACTAGGGTCAGCCGTTGGTAAGAAAGTAGCTGCTTGATCTCCGGGTTTTCTCAAAATACAGACTCCGACCGCTTTCAGACTCTAGTTACTCCTGCAACTCCTAAATTCAACTCCCGTCATTAAGGTTGAAGATCTTCTGCGCGAAAGGTCAGATCTTTAATCTTGATAACGTCGCCAGACACGGCCTGTTTAACCTTGTCCAAGATCTGGGCAATCGTAATATTTAGTTATTCAAAAAAATCCTTTGGATCAAATTGAGGCTTCGATTGGTATCTCTCCATGAGATGTTTGCGGTAACGAAGGCAATCCTCTCTATCCACCTCAATCCCATTCTCTTTCAGAGCATTCACTAAATCTTCAATGGGGGGAGGACATCCGGGTATGGGAATGGCATTGCGAATCTTCAGATTAAAGCGGTTTGCCTTGATCATACATTGACCTAAGAGGAAGGTCTTATTATAGCCTCCTTGTGACTGCATCACCTTTCTGGTCAAAAACTCAAAACCGGTTGATTTCTTTCCTCCATTCCCAATAGAAGACAGCATCACGAGCAATTCTTGTGCTGGTTGATACACCATAAGGTGGAAAGGGTAGAAAATCATCCCAGAAGACAAGATTAGGGTTAATGAGAATTTGAGTTTTTGTTGAAACGCCTTGAAGCCCTTGGCAGAGATCGAGAGCCTTGGCTAAAGAGTTTTCATCAGGATGGTAATGAATGAGGGCGACAGCATTGTCCAACACTAATTGGGTTTCCATTATCCGAAGCGGTATTGAACACCGAAACCACTTCGGGGATATTTCCATTTGACAGAGCCATAGATGCAGGCAATTTGACAGGTACCGCATTCGAGACAACCAGCAAATTCGACCACCATCTCTCCTTTCTCATTCAGAGAATAGAGGTTTGCTGGGCAGGCATAAATGCAGAACCGTTCCTTACAGTTCTGACAGATTTTTTGATCGAGCAAAATGTGGGTTTCTTTGTCATTTTTAAAGGCATCGAGCGCCAGCTTCTCCGTGATCTTCATTGAATACACCTCACAAAAGAATGACCTTCAGAATCCTAAGTCGATTCTGTCATTCCCGCCTGCCTGCGGCAGGCAGGTGTAAACGGGAATCCAAGTATAAGTATAATAAAAAGACTTGGATTCCTGCTCCCCGCTTTCGCGGGGACAAGTTTACCCCTGCGGAAGCAGGGGCAGGAATGACAAAAAAACAACGCATGTTTGGGAGTCCTACATTTTTCTAAAAAGAAGCCAGTCTTTGAACGTCTGGAGATTAAAAAATTCTTTTTTTAATCCCTGATAAACGGTCTTGTAAAGACTTTCTTTAGGATGCTCATCCACCGACATCAATTTTTCAAAGAGACTGGAGATCGCCTGAGGATATTTTGAAAAGAGCCTTTCGTTCTCAAGGATCGAGAGACTGTTTTTATAGGTGTTCATCTCTTTCATTATAAAACTTTCATTTAAAAGTTTCTCATAATGGGCTAAGGAAGAGGCCGAGAAGTTATTTTTCTCTTTTGCCTTTTTGATGGTTCGACCTGCCAGGACGCCAGAGGCCATAGCATATTCCATCCCTCTTACTGTTACCAGCATATTGAGACCCAGCCCGGCAGCATCCCCGACCACCAAAATTCCATCTCCATAAACTCTCGGTTTGATCTGAACCCCACCTTCAGAGATTAGATGCGCAGAATATTCAATAACATTTCCGCCCTTGATCAAATTTTTAATTTCAGGCCTCTCTTTAAATTCATCTAAGAGTTTATAAATCTCCTCGCGGGGTTCTCTTCGATTGAGAGAATGAATTCCAACCACGATTCCTAAGGAGAGGCTATCGCGATTGGTGTAGAGAAACCCTCCTCCCATCATCCCTTTGGTGAGAGAACCAACAAAGAGCTGAGCAGCGCCCGCGCCTTCTTCAAGAGTAAACCGATCCTCGATAGTCTTAGGATCGAGTTGGATCACCTCCTTGAAGCCCAGGGCAAAGTGTTCAGGATGAAAAGGCTGTCGGAATCCAGCCTTTTCAGCCATGAAGGAAAGAATTCCATCAGCGGCCACTACGCAGTCTGCTCCAATCTCCTCATCTTCGGCTTTGATCCCAATAACTTTTCCATTTTTTTTAATGAGGTCTTTCACATTTTTTTGAGGAATGACAAAGACCCCTTTTTCTGAAACAAGATCAGCAAACCACCGGTCGAATTTGGCCCTGAGAATGGTGTAACTGGGATAGGGCTCTCGATTGAATCGGTCGCTATAGAGTTCAAAGGTGGTTGAGTTAGTCTCACCCATCAAGGTGAGGATCTCCTTTGTCACGTGCCTTTCTAAGGGTGCCTCTTTCCAGAGATCGGGAAGATAATTGCGGATTGGGCGAAGATAGATCCTTCCTCCGGTCACATTTTTACTCCCTGAGAAATCTCCTCGCTCTAATACGATTACGGTCATTCCTGAATCAGCTAATTCATAGGCACAGGAAAGACCTGCCAATCCTCCACCCACAATGATCACATCGACCTTTTCCATTACTCACCGTCTAAGTATCGCACAGAGCAAAGCGCATAGTGCAAAGCGAATTTATTTTAGAGATTTCTTGCAGGACAGTTATGTAACTCAGGGCTTTAGCCCTGACCAATTTCAGCCCTAAAGGGCTGAGTTACAATGACGCTATGCGCTATGCCCTCTGCGCTCTGCTCTATGCTTACCTATCAGCAGCAAAGGTCTTTTTGAACTCTTCGGTTAGAGCGGGGATAATTTGAAAGAGATCCCCGACGATCCCGTAGTCTGCATAGTTGAAGATGAGGGCATTGGGATCTGTATCCACAGCCACGACTGTTTTACACGTGCCAATACCCAGGACATGGTGAATGGCGCCTGAGATACCAAAGGCCATGTAAAGTTTTGCAGAGATATTCTTCCCGCTCTTCCCAATCTGGTCTTTCTGATCTCTCCAGCCTTCATCCACTACCGCTCGAGTCGTTCCCACAGAGGCATTCAGCACATCAGATAGGCTTTCGATAATCTTGAAGTTTTCAGCCCTTTTGATCCCTCTGCCCGCAGCCACCACTACCTCAGCCTCTGTGATATCTAACTTTGCTCCAGATGCTTTCTCCAATCCAATCACCTTTTTTTTTAATGAGGAAGGATCGATATGAGGGGAGACCGAAATGACTTGAGCTGATTTGGATAGATTTTCATTGACGAGAAAGGTATTATTCCTCACCGTGGCCATTTGGGGTCTGGCCTCAGAAAAGACCACTTCCGAGAAGACCTTTCCTCCAAAGAGGGGGCGTGTTGCAACAAGATGGCCATCCTCTCTTACTGCCAAACCAGTACAGTCAGGGGCATAACCTGTTTGTAGGTGCATGGCAAGCCTCGGGAAGAGATCCTTTCCAGTGGAGGTAGCTCCTCCCAAAAGAATGGAAGGTTGATGCTCCTTAACCAATGGAGCGATATTCATCAAATAGGCATCAGAGGTGTAAGGTGAAAGGGCTGGGTCATCAATGAGATAGATTTTGTCAGCAAATGGAATCAGACTTTTTACCGCTTCTTGAAGACCACTACCAAGAAGGATCGCTGCAACTTGCTGACCAGTTTTTTTTGAAAATTCAGCACCCGCTGTAAGGAGTTCAAAAGTCACTTTTCTGACTTTTCCGTCCTGTCGCTCTGCAAAGATCCAAATCTCGTTTGCCATAATGCTTCCTTTCGGAATAGTTCGGAGTAATTTAGTTCGGAGTTCGGTGTTTTTTTCTTGCTCCGAACTCTGAACTCCGAACTCAAAACTTTATTATCAAATCACTTTGGCTTCCTCCCTGAGGAGTTTAACCAGTGTCTTTACATTCTCTGGAAAATCCTCTTTAATCATCTTTACTGGAGGTCTTTTGGCCGGAGGAAGATATTTCTGCGCTCTCATTTTAGCTGCTTGCACACCCACATCAGCCTTACCCAATCCTAAGGAGGCAAGATCAATCTTTTTGATCTGGGCCTTCATCGCCTTCATCACATTCATGACTAAAGGAATGCGAGGTATGTTCAAACCTTTCTGGCAGGTAAAAAGGGCAGGAAGTGAACAGGAGAGAATTTCCTTCCCATTCTCCACCTCTCGGGTCAACTTTCCCTCTTTCTTTTGATTATCCACCTCGAGGCCGATGATGGCATTGACGTGGGGAATCCCTAACAATTCAGCGACAGCAGGTCCGACAATGCCTGCATCATCGTCCATGGCCTGTCTTCCAGTTAGGATCAGATCAAAGGGTTTATCTTTAAGATAAGTGGCCAGCACCCTGGCGATGGTAAAAAGATCAGAACCTTCTAAGGCAGGATCGGTGATCTGGATGGCTTCATCCGCCCCCATAGAGATTCCCCTTCTCAGAGCATCAACCTTCCGATTGTCAACCGTCAACACCGTGACCTTGCCTCCAAACTTTTCTTTCAATTTCAGGCCTGCCTCTACAGCAATCTCATCGAAGAAACTGGTAAAATACTTGTTTTCGATCTCCAGTTCAGACTCCGATTTAACCCTCACGATCGCCTCTGGATCAGGAACCTGCTTCACAAGTATGTAGATTTCCATGGGTTGGACTCCCCCAAAATTTGTGTAACTCAAGGCTTCAGCCTTGATTAAAAATCAACCCTAAAGGGTTGAGTTACCGAATCACCAACACGAATCACCATTTAATCTTTCAGGTAGATTCTTCCCAGATAGTCACATAACACCTCATGGGTACCGCCGCCATAGAGTAAGAATTTGGCGTCCCTCCAATACCGTTGCGGAGGATATTCTGTGCAGAAGGCATTACCACCATAAATCCTCATTGCTTCTTCCACGGCGTACATGCACATCTCTGTGGCGAAATATTTGCCTAGCATACATTCGTTGATACAGGGAATATGGTTTTGAATCATCCAGGCGCATTTATAAGCATAATTCCACGAAGCTTCATACCAGGCCCAGAATTTTGCAAATTTCTCCCGAATCAACTGGTACTTGCTGATGGGATTTCCAAAGGCGATCCGGTTGTTGGCATATTGCCTTGCATCATCCATTGCTCCCTTTGCGATCGCTAAGGCGTTTATGGCAGTCATCACCCGAACTTCATTGAGAATTTCTCCAGCATACTGAACTCCTTTCCCAATCTCTTCTCCTAAAAAATTCTCATCCGGAATGAAGACGTTGTCATAGACCAATTCGCCTGTCGCCGAGCAGCGAGAGCCTAACTTATGCAGTCTCTGCCCGACAGCAAACCCATCTCGGTTCTCTGTCTTCTTTTCAACCAAGAAGAAATTAAGACCTTTGAGGCCTAGCTTTGGATCAACTGTTGCCATCACCGTAGAGAAATCGGCAATGGGTCCGTTAGTAATCCACTGTTTTCTTCCATTAATCCTCCAACCTCCATCCACTTTTGTTGCCAGGGTTCTCGTTCCACCCAGGTCAGATCCTGACTGGTCTTCGGTGAAACAGATAGTGCCGACCTTTTCGCCTTTGATCGCCGGCACAAGAATACGCTGTTTAATTTCCTCGTTTCCGAACCGGCCGATGAAGTAGGTTCCCATGAGGATCTGCATTGTCACCGACATGGAGAAGCCACAGGATCCCCTTGCCAATTCTTCATAGAAAATCATCTGAGAAATAGTGTCAGTACCCATTCCTCCATATTTTTCTTCGTGCCTCAAGCCGAGATATCCAAGGGCAGCGAATTCTTTCCAAAGATTCCAGGGGAATTCCTCCTTTTCATCTAATTCCTTTACCCTGGGCATGATCAGACGCTTCACCGCATCACGGACTGTCTGCCTGAAAAATTCCTGTTCCTCAGTAAAAGTGAAATCAAGTGCCATGGGTTGTTACTCCTTTCGTCGTAACAGTCTGGAGTAATTAGTTCGGTGTTCGGAGTTTCTTAATTCTTAAAGCTCCGAACTCCTGACTCCGAACTCCTAACTGTATTCAAATGATGTTCTTCCCCTTAAACTCCTTTAACTGTGTAGTGTTATATCCTAAGAGGCCACCATAGATTTCCTCATTATGTTCACCGAATCGTGGAGGAAAACTGAGCATCCGGTTAACCGATTTCAGATAGGGTGTGTTGAAAGGAGGAGGTGCAACGGTGATCTCCATCCCTGTTTTTGGATCTTTGGCCCGAATCAGATTGGGCTTGACATAAGGATCCTCAACCACTTCTTCGATTGGATTCACTTTGGAAATGGCAATGGTAGCCTTGGTGAAGATATCGATCAATTCCTCAGTTGTAAATTTTTTGGTGATGGCATTGATCGCCCTGTTTAAATTGTCCACATCTGCAATCCGGCCGGCATTTCTTTCATACTCTTTTTTATAAAGGGGTTCGAAGCCAGGGATTTTCGTCATTGTCTCCCATTGTCGATCATTTCCCAGGGCAACATAAGCATAGCCATTTTTTGTTTCATAAACAGAGACCGGAGCGAAGAATTCATGGGTGTTTCCCCTTCGAGAGACCTTCTTCTTAAAGGTTACGGTATGCGTGATCGCCTGGGTGAGCCAAGAGACAGTGCTTTCGAACATTGAGAGATCAATACGGCTTCCTTGGCCGGTCACCGCCCTTTTGAAGAGTGCTTTCATTAGAAGACCATATCCATGTTCACTGGCACCCATATCAGGAAGGGGGATGCCCATCACCTGAGGACTTCCTCCCTTTTCGCCGGTAAGTTCCATTAATCCCCCTCTGGCCTGCAGCACAGGATCATAAGCCGCCTCATTGCTTTGAGGCCCAAAACCGGTCATCCCCAACCAGATGATGTCTTCTTTGATCTTTTTTAGCATCTCATATTCGATTCCAAGTTTAGAATAATTTCTGGGCAATTGGTTTGTGGCAAAGATATCCACCTTCAGTTTGAGGATGAGCTCCTTCAAAATTTTCTGTCCCTCTGGTGTTGCCAGGTCAAGTGTTAAAGCCTTTTTCCCTGCATTGATGGAAAGGTAATAGGAGAACATTCGGTCCTCCTTCAGCGCATCATCTCCGATCCGCCGGTTAGGATCACCATAAATGGGGTGCTCCATTCGAATCACATTTGCCCCATCTTCAGCTAAGCGGAGGGTTAAATAGGGAAGGACCGTTGCTTGCTCCAAACTTAAAACAGTAATATTTTTAAAAAGATTAGCGTCTTCCATCCAGATCACCTCCCATCTGAAATTTTGGATACTGTATACAAAAGCAACTATATACCTAAATCTTCGATCGTGTCAAGAATTTGAATTGATGGCTTTTGTACCATTTCCCTTCGATCCAAGTAGAGATTGTGATGATGAAGGTGGCAGAAAGGACAGTCCAAAATCCCAGGTCCCCATCTGAAACCAGATGGCCGACAACCCATGGAGAAACGCTCCATGGGCCATTTGGTAGATATTCACTTTCTCGTCAGTAATGGGAAGAGTAGCGCGTGCAAAGCCAGGCTGAAGTTCAATCAACTTCATTCCAATCTGTCGAGCAAAGGCATCTTCGGAATTGACCCGTTCGACAGCGCCAAGCCACGTCTTTGAAGGCGGGGTAGAAAAGCGCCGCTCAGGGTCAACCCTGAGCAAGCCCCAGCCTTCAGGCTGGGGAGTCGAAGGGTTGACTTTATCGAACATAACCTTCAACGGGTCTTTGGGGGACTCTTTCATCTGGACATTCCTTCCTTCAAGCAATCTTCATCTTATTTTTTTCTTTAATTTCTCGGTGAGGTCAGAGAGATTTTCATATTCAATTCGATCCAGCGATTTAATAACCTCAGGGAGAGGGGAACCTTTTTTACAAATAATGGTAACCTCCCTTCCCATACCAATAGCAGCACCCAGTTCAAGGAGGACATCTGTCTTTTCAGGGACGGATAGATCGTAGATTCCAAACCTGGCACGCCTGATCTGGTCGATCCGCTGATCAAGGGATTTTCCTTTTTGGATGATTTGATTACCCAATATTGGCATCAGCCCACTCCCTTCAAAGGCGTTTTCAATGGCCTGAATCACCTTGGATTCCAAGATCCCAAAGGATATAAAATACTCCCCTTTGATGGAGACCTCCACGGTCCTCGGTGTAGTCGGGATCTTTTTAAAGAGCGTTCGGTCCAATGTCAATTCTTTGATCGCTGTTTGAAGGATATTTTTGACATTCTTGATGTCCCTTTTAAAACGTGTTGCATTGATCTTATCGATCTCTGGCGAGGGGAAGGGTTTTGCACTCATCTCCCGAAATCGTAGGGCCAGGAAATTTTGATAATGGATCGATTTGGGACTGAAAACCTTCTCCAAGATCGTTTTTGTTTCAGTGTGCCAGTGTTTGAAGCGATCATGGTCAGCATGGAGGCCTGCCATTTCATCTACCCTATTTAACTGCTCTTTGATCAGGTCGATAGGATCCCTTTCCGCCATCTTCCACCCCTCCTTTATCTCCACTCTGTTAAACTGGAAAATATCAATGGATGAACCGAATGTCAACCCTTCGACCCCCCGGAATTTATGCCTGGGGTTGCTCAGGGTTGACCCTGAGCGGCACTTTACATACTGCTCTGAAAGGCGGAGCGTTCGTCTGAGCCTTCGGCCCGAGCTCAGGCCGAGGGCTCACGCCGAAGACTTGAGGCCGTCGAATGGGTCAATCTTTTGAATCCTCTATTGAGAATGTGGTTTGATTGTGATATAAAAATATCCATGTTAAAGGGAAAAGAGATCGTTTTAGGGGTCACAGGTGGGATTGCTGCTTATAAGGCAGCAGAGTTCGTGAGGCTTCTGGTGAAGAGGGAAGCTCATATCCATGTGGTCATGACCCGAAATGCTCAAGAGTTTGTCACCCCCCTCACTTTTCAAACTCTTTCAGGAAATCTGGTGATCACCGATCCTTTTACTCTTTTCGAAGAGAAAGAAATCGGCCATATCGCTTTGGGTGATTTGGCCGAATTAATTGTCATCCTTCCTGCTACTGCCAATATTATTGGAAAGATCACCAATGGCATAGCAGACGATTTTCTCTCAACCATGGTGATGGCTTCGAAGGCACCGGTCCTTTTCGTTCCTTCCATGAATGTCAATATGTGGGAGAACCAGGCGACTCAAAAAAATATTCAAACGTTGATCGAAAGAGGCCATTATATTATGGAACCTGGAGAAGGTGAATTGGCCTGCCATTGGTATGGTAAAGGAAGGCTGGCTGAGTTGGAAGAGGTGGTGGAGAAGATAGAAGATCTCTTTTCTGCAAAGGATCTGAAAGGAGAACGAATCCTGATCACTGGTGGTCCAACACAGGAGCCGATCGATCCCATCCGATTCATCACCAATTATTCCTCGGGGAAGATGGGTTTTGCTTTGGCAAAAGTAGCAAAACGAAGAGGTGCAGAGGTAATTTTGATTACAGGCCCCACTTCTCTCCCAATCCCCAGGAAAGATATTGAGGCCTATCCTGTAAAGACAGCTGAGGAGATGAGAAAAGCTGTTTTAAAGCATTTGGAGAAGTGTTCTGTGGTGATTAAGGCTGCGGCTGTTTCAGACTACCGTCCTAAGGTAATGAGCCAGAAGAAGTTAAAAAAGGATGATCCCTATTTAACCTTAGAACTGGAGAGGACAAAGGATATCCTTAAAGAAATAGGAAAGAAGAAAGGAGATCGAGTCCTGATTGGATTTGCTGCAGAAACAGGCGATCTTGAAGCCAATGCCAGACAGAAATTGATGGAGAAGAACCTGGATTTTATTGTGGTCAATGATGTCACAAAGCCAGGCGCAGGTTTTTGCCTGGATACGAATCAGGTCAAAATTTTATATCCTAAAGGAGAAGTAAAAGACCTTCCATTGATGTCGAAGGAAGAACTTTCGGAGGTTATTCTCAATGAGGTGGTTACGTTATTGAAAAAAAAGAACTTATAAAGAAATAGCCTTTTCTATTTTACCTTTTCTGCTCGTTTATCTTCCTTTTTGTCTTCCTTTTTTTCGCCTGTGGTCACCTTTTCCGATCCTTCTTTCTCTGCGTTTTTCCCTTCGCGTCGACTTTTAGAAGGATAATCATTGACATAGAAACCAGTACCCTTGAGGACAAAATTAGGTGCTGAGATCAATTTTTTAGCTGGGCCCAGGCATTTTGGGCAGGCCACTTTGCTATCCTCATCTGTTATTTTATGAAAGATCTCGAAGATTTCATTACAATGGTTGCATTGATATTCATAAATAGGCATTTTTAATCCCTCCCATGATGCCTCTATGCTTCCAGGTTGATCTTGGGACTAATCTCTTTTTTTAACTTCTTTAATGCTTCACTTTCAATCTGCCTCACCCGTTCTCTTGAGAGTTTGAGATAATTTCCAATTTCCTGAAGGGTGAGAGGTGAATCAGCCATAATCCTATTTTTAATCACATATACCTCCTTCTCACTTAAGCGTTGCATTGCATTGAGGACTTCACGCTCTCGAATCTTTTTCTCCTGT
>Ga0315282_10013959_pt1 | contig 12028 bp, 11 predicted proteins | sample YL17G07_20_MG_FD_203693 | JGI IMG/M metagenome (GOLD analysis project Ga0315282, IMG submission 203693) | Sediment microbial communities from Yellowstone Lake, YNP, Wyoming, USA - YL17G07_20 | ecosystem: Environmental > Aquatic > Freshwater > Lake > Sediment | place: USA: Wyoming | collected... | reverse complement strand
ATCGCCTCAAGGGGTTAACCGACCCGGAGATGAAACGCAAGGTGATAGGTGAGGAATTTATCAAGGTATTTGAGGAGGAAGCCAAGAAAATAGGCAAGGTTGATTTTCTTGCTCAGGGGACGCTCTATCCTGATGTTATTGAGAGTGCAGCTTCAGGGAGTAAAGCCTCAGCTAAGATAAAGACTCACCACAACGTTGGCGGCTTGCCCGCCAAGATGACACTTCAACTGCTTGAGCCGCTGCGTGACCTGTTTAAGGATGAGGTGCGTCAAGTAGGACTGGAATTGGGACTGCCTGAAGAGATGGTGTGGCGGCAGCCCTTCCCCGGACCGGGCTTGGCAATTCGCATCATTGGCGAGGTCACCAAGGAGAAGATTGAGATACTGCGCGGTGCTGACTGGATTGTGATGAACGAGATTAAGAAGGCAAAGCTATACCGCCAGCTCTGGCAGAGCTTCGCCATCCTAACTGATGTCAAGAGCGTGGGGGTGATGGGCGATTATAGAACCTATGGCTATCTGGTTGCCGTCCGGGCTGTAACCAGCGAGGATGCCATGACTGCTGACTGGTCACGCCTCCCCTATGATGTCCTGGCTCGTATTTCCAGTCGCATCGTCAACGAGGTCCCCGGAGTTAATCGTGTGGTTTACGACATAACCTCCAAACCCCCCTCCACCATAGAGTGGGAGTAAAAATAAAGAATAAAAAATTGAGGAGGTTAGATAATGCACAAGACACAGATTGTAGCAATTTCACTGGTAATAGTGTTACTTCTTCTCGGGGCATGTGCCCCAGCGCCGACAACAACTCAAACTCCTGCACTTGCACCGACAGCCCCAACGCCGGCACCAACACCTACGCCTATAGTTCCAACAGAGAAGCAGGGCATTAAAGACTTAGCTACTATCTCGATAACGGCAGTGAGTCAAAACTGGGATGCTGATGCTGAGGATGATGGTATTTTTCTTGGTATTATGTATCTGGATTCCAAAGGGCAATTTATCCACTTCTCCAATATTCCTGTCCTAGTAACTGTCGAACTATACAGTTATAGAGGCGTGTTGGATACTTTCCACCACAACAAGATGGAGCTTATTTATAAGACGCAAGTCTCGGTAGACCACGATATGTTGTGGAGCGAGGCATATGGCAGCTCTATAAGGATACCATTCGAGAACATACCGATTGACCATAGTAAGTATTATGAATTCGGAACCATGAAGGTGATGGTCACTACACCAAGTCAGGGCGACTTTGAAGCCATCGAAGACTGTGTGAGGCTCTATCCGGAAGACTGACTATAGAGAGGGCAGTTTGAAGGGGCGAAGCCCCTTCAAAAGCCATCTTTTCCCTCTCCTTGATAGGAGAGGGGGATACAGGGGGTGAGGTAGATAAAGATACTGGTCGTTGGGGGCGGGGCTAGGGAACATACTTTGGTCTGGAAGCTAGCCCAGAGCCCCAAGGTTAAAGAGATTTATGCGGCTCCGGGCAACGCCGGCACAGCTAAGATTGCCCAAAACCTTAATATAAGCTCTACAGATATAGAGGGGCTGGCTAAAATGGCAAGAGAGAATCGTATTGACCTTGCCGTTGTTGGTCCCGAGGCGCCTCTAGCTGAGGGCATTGTTGACCACTTCATCGTCAGGGGCATTCCTGTTTTTGGTCCGACTAAGCGAGCTGCTGAGATAGAGTCGAGCAAGGTTTTTGCCAAGGAGCTGATGCAAAAATATCATATCCCCTGCGCTCGAAGCACTAGCTTTTCCGAATATACTAAGGCAAAAGAATATGTCCAGCGGCAGACACCACCTATTGTGATTAAAGCCGATGGTCTAGCCGCAGGCAAGGGGGTAATTGTAGCCGATTCAATTCCACAAGCCTTAGACGCTTTGTCCAATATAATGGAGGCTAAAGCCTTTGGTGCTGCTGGTGACAGGGTAGTCATTGAACAGCGTCTACGGGGGAAGGAGATGAGCGCTTTCGCCTTTACCGATGGCAGAACTGTTATCCCCATGGCGTCAGCTTGCGATTATAAACCGGTATTTGATGGTGACCGGGGACCTAATACTGGCGGCATGGGTAGCTATAGCCCGCCACACTTTATGACTCCAGCCCTGGCTAAAGCAGTAAAAGAGACCATAATGCAGCCGGCGGTAAAGGCTATGGCTGAGGAGGGGAGGCTGTATCGGGGTGTCCTTTATGGTGGGTTAATGATTACCAATGACGGACCAAAGGTGCTAGAATTTAATGCTAGGTTTGGTGACCCAGAGGCACAGGTTACCCTCCCCCTGCTTAAGACTGACCTAGTGGATATTATGCTGGCAGTTATTGATAACAAACTTGACCAGATAGATGTGCAGTGGAGTGAGGATGCCTGTGTTGGGGTAGTAATGGCATCAGCTGGCTATCCCGGCAGCTATAAGATGGGCTTCCCCATCACCGGGCTGGATGATTTAGATAAGGACATTCTGGTGCTTCACGCTGGAACCAAGCTGGAATCAGGACAAGTATTAACCAGTGGGGGGAGAGTGCTCACTGTGGTGGCTATGGGTAAGACCCTCGCCAAGGCAAGAGAAAAGGTTTATGCTAATATCCCGCAGATTCACTTTGATGGTTGCCATTATCGTAAGGATATAGCTCAAATAAAGGGATGATACTAAAGGAGAGTTAAAGAGAGGCGAAGCCTCTCTTATATAATCAAATTCCCCCTCTCCTTTGAAGGAGAGGGGGATTAAGGGGGTGAGGTAAATACGATGCCACTGGTAGCTGTGGTCATGGGTTCAAAATCAGATGCTGAAGCCCTCAAGCCAACGCTTGATATACTAACTCAGCTTGGCATTGATTACGAGGTTTCAGTAATATCAGCCCACCGCAACCCGGAGAAGGTGAGGCAATTCGGACTAAGTGCCCGGGGTCGGGGGATTGAGGTTATAATTGCCGCTGCCGGTGGGGCGGCACACCTTTCCGGTGTTATTGCTAGCTGGACAACCCTGCCCGTCATCGGTGTGCCATTAGCCACCAGCGAACTGAGGGGTATTGACGCCCTCTACTCCATAGTTCAGATGCCTGCCGGGATACCGGTAGCCACCGTAGCTATAGGCAGTGCCGGGGCTAAGAATGCTGCCTACCTCGCTGCCGAAATCTTAAGCCTAAAATATGATGAGATACGAAATGCCTATGAAAAGTATCGAAACGAACTGCAAGGAGATGGAGGTGTTTAATTAGGGGTAGATTGAAGGGGCTTTGCCCCTTCAAAAACTCCTCTTCCCCCTCTCCTTGATAAGGAGAGGGGGATTAAGGGGGTGAGGTAGATAAACAATCTCAAGGAGAAAAATAATGATTGAGCGCTATTCCCGACCCCAAATGAAAAGGATATGGTCAGACGAGAATAAGTTTGATAAGTGGCTTAAGGTGGAGATTGCTGTCTGTGAAGCATGGGCTGAATTAGGCGTCATTCCCAGAGAGGCTGTACCCAAGATAAAGCGAGCCCGACTTAACCTTAAACGCATGGAGGAGATTCTAAAAGAAACTCACCATGATATAACTGCCTTCCTCGGCTCGGTGGCCGAGAGCGTGGGGGATGAATCTCGTTTTATCCACCTTGGCCTTACCTCCTCTGATGTAATAGATACTGCCCTCAGCCTGCAGCTAATTGAGTCGGCTGAACTACTGAGTCAGGATATAAAGGAACTCATCTCGGTATTGGCGCAAAAGGCAATAAAATATAAATATATCACTATGATTGGTCGCACCCACGGCGTTCATGCCGAGCCAATAACCTTTGGCTTTAAGCTGGCGCTATGGGTTGAGGAGATGAGGCGCAATTTACAAAGGCTGTCTGAAGCTAAAAAAGTCATCGCTGTGGGTAAGATTTCAGGAGCAGTGGGTACTTATGCTACCCTCTCCCCTGAGGTTGAGGAAAAGGCTTGCGCTAGGTTGGGGCTCGCCCCGGCTCCAGTTTCAAGCCAGATCTTGCAGCGCGACCGCCATGCTCAGTTCGTTACCACTTTAGCTATAATCGCGAGCTCACTGGAGAAGTTTGCTACTGAGATTAGAGGCTTGCAACGAACTGAGACGCGAGAGGTGGAGGAGCCCTTTGCCCCAACCCAGACCGGCTCTTCTGCCATGCCTCATAAGCGGAACCCGGAGCTTTGTGAGCGAATCTGCGGCTTAGCCCGGCTGGTGAGAGGCTATGCTCTGACCTCAATGGAAAACATTGCCCTGTGGCATGAGCGGGACATAAGTCATTCCTCCACTGAGCGCATTATATTGCCCGACTCCTGCCTGGTGGTGGATTACATCCTGCCCCTTTTCACCTCAATAATGCAAGGGTTACAGGTTTATCCGCAACGGATGAAGCGCAACATAGCGCTCACCAAGGGCTTAATCTTCTCCCAGCGGGTAATGCTCACCCTTATTAATAAGGGGCTAAGTCGGCAAAAGGCATATGAACTGGTGCAGCGAAATGCGATGAAGGCGTGGAAGAGAAACCGGAGCTTCCTTAACTTGCTCAAGGCTGACCCTGAGGTTACTGCTGTCCTGTCTCCTAGTGAGCTGGAGCAAAATTTTGACGAGCAATATTACCTGCGTTACATAGATGATGTCTTTAAGCGGCTGGGCTTGACCGAGGCGCAGTGGAAGACAGAGATAGCCAAGCCTACTGACCTAGCGCCCAGAGCAATATAATATAATGAGTATTCCATCGGTTTTGCTGAATACAGACTTGCCTTTACAGGTGTTTATTCGGGGTAAGGTGCGTGATACCTACGACGTGGGCAACTTACTGCTCATTGTTGCCACTGACCGAATCTCAGCCTTTGATGTTGTCCTACCCTGTGGCATCCCCAGTAAGGGCTTGGTGCTGAACCAGCTTTCCGCTTTCTGGTTCAACCAGACCAGGGATTTGGTGCCCAATCATCTAATAGAGGCAGTGGACGATGTTCGCTGCCTTGACGCTTATCTTCCTGCCAAGAGCCGTTTTGCCTACCCTTCTTACCTCGCCGGACGGTCTATGGTGGTTAAAAAGGTAAAGCGCATCCCGGTTGAATGCGTGGTGCGTGGCTACATTTCTGGTTCGGCGTGGACGGAGTATCAGCAATATGGCACCGTGTCCGGGGTATCATTGCCTAAAGGCTTAAAACAAAGCCAGAAGTTACCTGAGCCACTATTCAATCCTACCACCAAGGCAGAAACCGGGCATGACCAGCCGCTATCTATGGGTGAGATGGGAAGGCTGGTGGGTGAGACTTTAGCTGAGGAGATAGAGCAGAAAAGCCTGGCTATCTACAACTATGCCCAAGAGTATGCCAAAGCCAGAGGCATCATCATTGCTGATACCAAGATGGAGTTTGGGCTGGACGATGATAAGCTTATCCTCATTGATGAACTGCTGACCCCGGATTCATCCCGAATATGGGATGCCGACCTCTACGAGGTTGGTCAGTCTCAGCCCAGCTATGATAAGCAACCGGTTAGGGATTGGCTTATCCAGTCAGGATGGAACAAGGAGCCCCCCGCCCCTATGTTACCACCAGAGGTTATCGAGGCTACCACCGAAAGGTATGAGCAGGCTTACGAAAGATTAACTGGCAGGAAGCTAGGGCAACACAACTAGCGGGAATAGGGTGCATACTTACCGAGATTAGAAGCGCTAAGCTTTTCCTCCGAGAGGTAAAGCCTCCCATCTTCAGTTCCCTGTATAATCTCAGCCTTCATCAGTGTGCTCAAGGCATGCGGCTTATAATCACGCCCTCTGAACATCCCTCCTATTATACCCCGGGACCTGAGCCCCAGATCGTCAATCGTCTTGGCATTCTTAATGTTAGTAGCATTATGCTCTCTGAGAATCTGTATCACCTGGCGGATAGCACGCTTTAGGCGCCACTGGGGGATTATGAACATCGCCGCCAGCAATAAAACAAAAAGCAGGACTAAGATAAGTATGCTGTTTATATCCAACGCTATTCCTCCAATAGACCTTTAGTGCTTGGCAGTTCGCCGGAAATCCGCTCATCAATTCTGGTAGCCGTATCCAGGGCTCTGCCTAAGGCTTTAAACAGGGCTTCTGCTTTGTGATGGTCATTAGTGCCGTATAGAACCTTAGCATGGAGGTTAAGCCTGGCTTCATTGGCAAAGGACTCGAGGAAGTGGCGAATAAGGTCGGTGGCAAATCCAGCCATATCATTGTCGCTGAAGGGCAGCTCCAGCACTGTATATCCCCTGCCACTGATGTCCACTGCCGCTATGGCTAGAGCATCATCCATCGGCACGGTAGCATCGCCCATTCTGACAATGCCCCGCTTCTCTCCCAGTGCTTCGTTGAAGGCTCTGCCTAGACAGATGCCAACATCCTCTACTATATGGTGCTGGTCGTCCCCAGTGGCTGAAATCTTCAGGTTAAACCTTCCATGCTGAGCGAGTTGAGCCAGAAGGTGGTCAAGCACTCGTATCCCGGTGCTAATCTCCCACTCAACACTGCCATCAAGGTTAAGCTCTAACCTAATATTGGTCTCTTTAGTCTCTCGTTTGACAATTGCTATTCTTTTCCCCATCATAACTTCTCCACCTTTTGATTGTGAGATAGCTCGGTTTCTTGCTTCAAGACTTTACCCTACCCGTAGTTTAGCACATTTTAGATTATTTATTAACCTCACCCCCTGTGTCCCCCTCATGTTAAGACTACATCTCCCTATTATGGAGAGGGGGAAAGAGAAGAAAGAGGGGCTTTCGCCCCTCTCATACACCCTGTTAAGTTAGTCTCCTTCAAAGGAGGGGAAGGGATTTTAGAAAAGCGTAAATGGGGGTAACAAGCTTCTATTCAGACGCCCCCAAAATAAGATAGTTAGAGAGAGGCGAGGCCTCTCTTATGTAACCATTCCCCCTTCCCTTAATAAGGGAAGGGGGTCAGGGGGATGGGTTTCTAAACAATCTCTTTTAGTGCTTTAATCAGGGCATCAGTATGTTCAGGTTTACCCACGCTAATGCGGATAGAGTTTCTCAGCCGCGGCTGGTCAAAGTAACGGACTAATATCCCCCTCTTTTGCAGTTTTTGCTGGATTTCGCTTGCCTTGCCGTTTAGAACGTGGCAGAAAATAAAGTTAGCTTGAGATGGGAAAGGCTTCAAGAACTTCAGCTTCTTTAGCTCGCCAAACAGCCTTTCTCTTTCGGCAACTATAGCCCTTACCCTGTCCATTAGGTAATCAATGTCCTTCAAAGACTCTCGCACCGCGACGATGGCAGCGACATTTACATTATAGGGGTTCTTGATTTTCAATAGATATTCAGCGATTTTGGATGGGAAAATGCCATAGCCAATTCTCAGACCAGCCAGCCCCGCCCATTTACTAAATGTCCTTAGCACCATCAAGTTCTTATACTGGGTAACCAACTTGGTAGCTGTTTCACCACTGAATTCAACATAGGCTTCATCGGCTAGCACCGGCACTCCTGTATCCACTATCTCAAGTATATCCTGCCTTGGGATAGGTGTTCCAGTGGGGTTATTGGGATTAGCTAGAACTATTATCTTGGTTCTTTTACTTATTGCTCTCTTTACTGCGTTTACATTGACAAAGTAATTTTCATCCCTTGGTACCTCAACCAGCTTGCCATTGCACAGTTCAGTGCCAAAACGAAACATATCAAAGGTAGGCACACAATTTATCACCTCATCCCTGGGAGCAACAAATAGGCGAAAAACAAGGTCTATAAGCTGGTCACTGCCATTGTCGGCGACAATGTGCTCAGCACCAACGCCGGTGTAGTCTTGTAGCAGTTTTCTCAGCTCCGTTTGCTCGGCATCAGGGTAGATATTGAAGTAGTGATAGCTGCCCAGAGCCTGTCTTACCCTTGGTGAGCAACCATAGGGATTCTCGTTGGCATCAAGCTTGATGATGCCCTCTACAGGGACCTCAACCTGCTTCGCCACGGTCTCCGGCGACTTACCGGGAACATAACCACCAAGAGCAACTAGGTCTGACCGTATTAATTTGTCTATTCCCTCTATTGAATCAGTAGAAGCCATTGTCAGATACCTCCTAGAGCTAATCAAGCATTTGTCCGATTAATAAATAAAAATCCCTCCGCTTGGAGGGATTTTTTTCAAGTTTTTAATTTTTCGGCTAATATATCTACATTTTTATGCAACTGCCCCCCAAGCGCACCCTGGGTGCCATGTAAACATGAAATACTTACGATATATACTGTGGGAGGCAGAGAAAATTAACATTTTATATAGCTCAACTTCTTTTGGTTGACTGTAACATAATAGGTATAATTTGTCAATAGCTTATCTTAGTCTGACTCCAGTCGCTTTTCCACTGCCCGAGCATGAGCCTCTAGCCCCTCAGCTCTAGCCATGATTGCTGCTGCCTTACTCAGTTGCTGCAAGCTAGCCTTATCCACATTAACCAGGTTCATAAACTTAACAAAATCAAGTATATTAAGCGGTGAGCCGAATCGGGCAGTAGCCCCGGTAGGTAAGACATGGCTCGGTCCAAGGACGTAATCACCCAAGACCACGGTTGAGTTGTCTCCGATGAATATACATCCGGCATTAGATATCCGTTCAACGTAGGCATCAGCCCCCGTCACCATTAGGCAGAGGTGCTCAGGGGCATAGAGGTTGGCTAATTCTATAGCCTCATCTAAATCAGCAACTACTATTATCAGTCCTCTGCTTTGTAAAGATTCAGCGGCTATGGCTTGACGTTCCAACCCCTTTAATTGTTGCTTCACCTCTCGCTTAACCTCATCAGCTAACCATCGTGATGTAGTTATCAAAATAGCTGAGGCTAATGGGTCATGCTCAGCCTGAGCTAAAAGGTCAGCAGCACAGTACTTGGGGTTGGCTGTTTCATCAGCTATGATTAACACCTCACTTGGTCCCTGAAGTCCATCAATGTCAACCATTCCATATACTAGCTTTTTAGCCAGAATGACGAAGATATTGCCCGGACCACAAATCTTGTCCACTTTAGGGATGGACTCGGTGCCAAAGGCGAGGGCAGCGATTGCCTGAGCACCGCCGATAGAGAAGATGCGGTCAACCTGGGCAATATCGGCGGCGACTAATGTTGGTGGTGGAACCGCCCCGTTGGCTCTTGGTGGCGTAACCAAGATAATCTCCTTGACCCCGGCAACCCTAGCCGGAATAGCAGTCATCAGCACCGTAGATGGGTAACAGGCGGTGCCACCAGGAGCATAAGCGCCGATGCGTTCTAGCGGGCGTATTAGCTGACCTAAGCCCGGTTTTGCAGCACTGCTCCAAATACTGCGTTTTTGTTCTAGGTGAAAGGAGCGTATCCGCTCTGCTGCCAGCTTGAGTGCGGAAACAAGCTCTTTATCTACCTCATGGTAGGCGCTGGCTATCTGCTTTTTACTCACTTCCAGCGAGGTGAGCTTCACTCCGTCAATCTTCAAGGTATAATCAAAAAGGGCGCTGTCACCTCTACTGCGCACTTCATCAATTATTCGCCTCACTGCTTGCTCTGGGCTGATTTCTGTCTCAAATACCTCTTTTATTCTTTGCCTCAGTGCTGGTGAATCTAGGGCAAACTCAGCCCCAGGACGGCGTGATAAGGCAGATTTTGCTGGCTGAAAGCCTTTAATAATTCTCAATTTAGATTTCCCTCACCGCCATTTGCAGGGTTTCAATAATAGACTTTATCCTTTCCTGCTTAGTCGGGCTTGAAACCATGTTGGTATTGCCAATGAGGCAGGCTGTTGACACGAAAAGGGTATCAATAATCTTGAGGTTATGTCTGGCTAAGGTTCGCCCGGTCTGGGTATTCTCAATCAGCAAGTCGGCATCCTCAGGTAGAAAGGCTTCACTAGCCCCCCAAGTGGGAACCACCCGGTACAAGCCGAGGTGATTATCTCGGGCATACTTATCAGCAATATTTACATACTCAGAAGCTACTCTGAGTGGCACCGCTCGCCCAGCATTAAGCTGTCTCAGGCTATGGGCATCGTTTACAGGTAAATCCTTGCTTACTACAGCCGCTATTTTCACCTTACCCAACTTCAGGTCAACAAGCTCTGTCACCGGGCTGGAGGGGAACTGGTAAAGGTGCTCCATAAGCCAGTCCCTGCCGGTGATAGCCAGGTCAAAGTTCCCATTAGCCACCTGTAATGGCATATCCTGGGGTCTAATCACCTTGATGGTGACACCGGGTAGGTCGGTAGCTGGGCGGCGATTTCCCGTTGCCGATGGGTAATCGTCAAGGTGAATGCCAGCCTTAGTTAGCAGACGAAGGGTAGGCAATTGCTGATGCCCATCGGGCAAGGCAAACCGGGCCACCTCATGAGAGTAGGTTCTGTGTTTGGTAGGGCGTTCCCCAGCAATTTCTGGTTTTGTTTTATTCAGGGAGAGGTGTCGCCCTTGAGCCTTATTGGAGACAGAGGCCACGACCTCGCCCATGTCTTTGGATTCCCAGCTACTACGATTGGCGATTAAATAGGCGCTGACACTAAGGGCTTTGCTTATCGGCACCAGCCCGTAATGGAGAAGTTCGTCTGTGGTGCCAAAGAGCAGTGCCAAATCTGCGCTTTCTGGAGGATAAACCTCAGCCGCTCCCCATAGGGGAAAGACGCTAAACCGCCTCAGCCGAAGGTTTAAGGCAAAGTACTCAGCCAGGTTGGGATACTCGCTGGCAATGCGTATAATGCCCGGTTTGGCTTGCACTTCTTCTACTGTGGATATTCCCTCAGAGCTGCTGGCAGCTACATACAGGTCACCCTCTCCGTATCCCAGATTCCCCACCTTCAGTAAGGCACTGCTGGGGTATTTTGCCAGAAGTTCTTCAATCCAGTCTGAGCCGCAAATGCCAAGGTCATAGTTGCCTATTGCCACCTGAATAGGAATATCCCGCTCATGGAACATCTTAGCTGAGAGGTTGGGAAAACTTCCCGACTTAACCCGGTAAAGGCGTGCCTTTTTATGGTAGCCGATGAGTCCCCAACCGGCTCTTCGGAGCCGGGTGGCGGTCTCAGCTAAGAGGCGACCCTTAGGCAAGGCTACCTTTATCTGGGATTGTTTATTCACCTCACCCCCTTAATAAATAACCTCTTTCTCCATTCGTATAGATGAAAATCACTGTTACCAATATATCTGTACATCGAGAACAGTCCCCATATTTCCCCAAGTCACCTCCCAACCATATTCTGGAAAGAAGCTCTTAGGTATGTAGTCTTTTCCTAACCTCACATTAACAATCTTGTCACGATTGGATGGGCCAGGCATCCCCGCTTCTAGACCAGTGCAGTTTATGAAGACTAGGCCTCTGTCTGTTGTCTTAAATGCATTGCAGGTATGGTATTCACCCTGAAATTTTATCGCTACATACGCTGCGCGAATTCCTAAGCGTTCCGCATTGTTATGTACATCTCTGGCGAAATCACCACACATGTAGATACCAGTTACATAAGTGTTCCGGTCGGTCTTGTCCCTTAATAGAAAGTCCTGCAACTGTGCCCATGTTGGATTAGTTGCAGAGACTTGGTTAACAATATTGGCACCCTGAAATGGTGGTTGAATGCCGGAGGCGACTACTGAGCCGTATGTATCTTTGTATAGCTGAAGTTGTGTTTGTGTAGTTGTAAGCTGTGCCTGGGTTTGGGCCAGTTTGGTCTGTGTGGTCGCTAGGTCTGTTCTGGTCTGAATCAGGTTAGCTTGGGTAGTTGCGAGATTTGCTTCGGTTTGGACCAGTTCGGTCTGTGTAGCTGTTAATTCGCTTTGCGTAAAAGCTAGTGTGTCTTGGGTTTGGTGCAGGTTATTTGTCTGGATGACTGTGAAAATGGAAAGGGCAAGTATAAGCAGTGATAAAAGAGCAATGGGTAAGAGATATTTCTTGCCCGGTCGTCTTTGTCTAAGCATGAGTGCCACCTCCTACAAATCTAGCTTAAGCCAGTTCACGCCGTGTGGCTTAGCAATGCTAAAACCTCTTTAGTAGTCTGCACATCAAACCTTCGGTGCTTGACCCGGTCAGTCAAAATAAATAGTGGTGGCTTACTTTGAACATCGAGTGTCCAG
>Ga0315282_10013958_pt1 | contig 12029 bp, 3 predicted proteins | sample YL17G07_20_MG_FD_203693 | JGI IMG/M metagenome (GOLD analysis project Ga0315282, IMG submission 203693) | Sediment microbial communities from Yellowstone Lake, YNP, Wyoming, USA - YL17G07_20 | ecosystem: Environmental > Aquatic > Freshwater > Lake > Sediment | place: USA: Wyoming | collected... | reverse complement strand
ACACAAAAAGGGTAAGGGTTTCGTAGTATTCATACCGAAATGAGATTGCGACTATTTTGGATAATGAAGTGATTTAGATTTCCCCGAAGGGGCTTTCTTGTTGTCGTATGCAATTTATTATGACAATCTTTGCAAACTCTTATTGCAATATTGTTTTTATAATCAATGTGATGTAATGAGATTTTGCGTTTTCTCCCATCCCCGGTAGTCTGTTTCATATCTCTTGGTATTAATTCTCTTTTGCATATTTTGCAATAATATTTTTTTAATTCCTTCATATCTTTTCACATGTAAATAAGGGGAGTCTAGTCTAGGAGAGAAAGGTAGATAAAAGGAGGGTAGAAAAGTCTGAGAGGAAATTCTACCTGATCTACTTTTTGACTCCCCAGGTTTTATTATCTTTTTATTGTATAAAAACATTTGGCTGGAAGTAAATAATGTTATCGTTATTCGGGAGAAAAACAAGTCAGATCCAGTTCTCTGTTCCAGTCATGTAAAAAGATTAATGGTACATTTGTTTCTAAAATTATTTTTCCAAACATTTATATCAAGCTACAGGATAACAAATGCCAAGGAGGAACAGGCTTTTTATGCAGAAAAGTCGGGGAAAGAAGAGACTGTTTTGTGGGATGATAGTAGTAAATTGAAGGAGGAAAAAAACCATGAAAAGAAAAATAATTGGTATATTTGTATGTATGCTGTTGATAGCTACTGCTGTTCCCGCAGTCGAGTCTTTAAAAAATAGTTCGATAAATTCAACGGTTCCAAACACACCTCTGACAAACCTGGCAGGAAGTTGGACTGAGATGCAGAAGCTTCTTGCCTCAGATGGCGTAGCATCAGACTATTTTGGCCACTCTGTTTCGATTGATGGTGACACTGCCCTTATCGGCTCATACCAGGCTACCGGTAACGCATATATGTCCGGGTCGGCGTATGTGTTCATCCGCACTGGTAACACCTGGAAGCAGCAGGCTCAGATCAATGCCTCAGACGGCGGGGCCGTGGATGAGTTTGGCTTTTCTGTTTCTCTTTCTGGTGATACCGCTCTCATCGGAGCATGTAATGATGATGACAACGGAGTTGATTCTGGATCGGCGTACGTGTTCACCCGTTCCGGCACCACCTGGACCCAGCAGGCAAAGCTCCTTGTTCCAGATGGCGCAGCAGGGGACCATTTTGGCTGTTCTGTTTCCCTTTCAGGTGACACCGCCCTCATCGGAGCATATACTGATGATACCAACGTACAAAATTCCGGGTCTACATACGTGTTCACCCGCACTAGCACCACCTGGACCCAACAGGCAAAGCTCCTTGCATCAGATGGCGCAGAAGGGGACATGTTTGGCTGGTCTGTTTCTCTTTCGGGTGACACTGCCCTTATCGGCGCAATGAAGGATGATGACAACGGAGTTGATTCTGGATCGGCGTACGTGTTCACCCGCTCCGCCGGCATCTGGACCCCGCAACCTAAACTCCACGCCCAAGGTGGAGTAGCAGGGGATTACTTTGGCTGTTCTGTTTCCCTTTCAGGTGACACCGCCCTCATCGGCGCATACGGTTATAATAGTTATATGGGGGCGGCGTACGTGGGCAATATCAACCAGTGGACCTCGCAGCAAATGCTCATTGCCTCAAACGGCCCAGCATCTGACTATTTTGGCGTTTCTGTTGCTCTTTCGGGTGACTATGCCCTCATCGGCGCAATGAATGATAATTACAAGGGGGCGGCGTACATGTTCACCCGCAATATCAACACATGGACCCAGAAACAAAAGCTCTACGCCAGCGACGGCGCAACACAGGACCGGTTTGGCTGGTCTGTTTCTCTTGATGGAGACACCGCACTCATCGGAGCATTTGGAGATGATAACCTTATTGGTTCGGCGTATGTGTTCACCCCAGGTGGCCCCGATTTAATCATCCACGATCGTTCCACAGGTTCTCTTGTCCTGATTGGTGATAATATTTATGAACCACCAAATTGGCTAGCCGTGACACAGAAAGGGAGTTGGTTTTTCCACTTGAATCTTATTATTATTCATTGGTATAAATGTGTGATCGAGCTTCAAAATGATGGCCCTGTTCCGTTGAGTGGTCATACCATCAGCACTACACCCCTCGGCGGTACAATCATTATAGGTCATTTGTGGTATAACGGAGCGGGGGGGTTATCTTCAATATCAATCGGGGGTTCTACAACTTCAGGATCACCGATTCCACCGGGTGGTATTAGCGGTAGTAGGTGGTTGCTCCTTTCAGTATGGACTACTACGCCCAATACTCTTCAAATTGGGATACATGTAATTTCAACATCTGGGAGTGAGGACTCCGTTATTTTTGCCCCCTGAGTTTGACGCACTAGTTTCTCGCTCGATAGGAAAACAGCCAGCGAACACACAAAAAACCCTCTTCTCTTTTTTTTTATTTTTTACATCGATTAGTACAAACCATTGGGTCTTAAAACCGTGTTAATGCTTGTCCGCTGCAAGTAACCAAAGCCATTTTTTCCTGAAGAATAAAATGATAGGGAGTCATTGTCTTGGAGGGAAAGGTAGATGAAAAAGGAGGGTAGAACAGTCTGAGAGGAAATTCTCCTGATCTCATCATGGAAAAAGATTAATGGTACATTTGTTTCTAAAATTATTTTTACAAAACATTTAAATGAATACACAGGATAACAAACCCTCATAAAATCTGTATAAGGGGAGCTGAGAGGAATTATGCCAAACGCATTATTGAGGAAAGGATTAGTTGTTGGAATAATTCTGTTGTTTATTGGAGCTAGTGTAACACCAAGTATGAGTGAAATTGTTGATGAAAAAAGTAAGGGATATCAATCATTAGAAGATATTAAGCAAAATGAAGCATTACAATCTGAACAAAAGCTCGATCAGGTTCTTTCAGGTTCAATATTCTTTACTCAGAACCAAGGGCAGTTCCCCGATGAAGTGTTGTTTCAAACACATGCTCCAGGAGCGATCTTATACTTTTGTCGTGATAAAATTGTAACTGTGCTTACAAAGAATAATAAAACTAGTCAAGGTGAAAACCAGGATGTTGACAGAAATCTCTCTTCTCATGAAGAGATGAAGGAGCCGATGCATCCGGAAATGTTCTCTATCTATACGGAGTTTGTTGGTGCTAATCCGAAGACCGTTGTTACTGGTGAAGGAGTATTATCGCATTATAACAATTATTTTATCGGAAACGATTCAATGAAATGGTATACCAATGTGCCCAACTATCAGAGAGTTACGTACCGAGACCTCTACCCCGGTATCGACCTCATCTACTATGTTGCTGCGAGTGGATTAAAGTATGATTTTATTGTCCATCCAAAGGCTGATGTCTCGCAGATCCAGGTTCAATATACAGGCATTAAAGGGATTACTATCGGTCCGCAGAGTGATCTTCAGGTTCAAACTGAATTTGGTGTGATCCATGAGAATACGCCTACGATATATCAGAAGGTTAATAGCAGAACCTATGGGGTGATAGGAGGATATCATTTATGTGGACCCGATGTGTTCGGGTTTGAGGTTGGGAGCTATAACCCAGATGTTCCCTTGGTGATCGATCCAGAGCTGATGTATAGTACCTTCCTCGGAGGAACCAGCACTGCTAATGATGAAATGGGGGTCGATATTGAGGTGGATGCAAATGGATACGCCTACACAACTGGATGGACCGATTCAAGTGATTTTCCAACAACACCAGGCGCCTATGACACCACATACAACGGTGGAATGGAGGATATTTTTGTGACAAAACTCTCACCTGCAGGAGATGCACTCGTGTACAGCACCTTCATAGGAGGAATTGGCGATGACTATGGAAGGTATATTATAGTGGATGCAAATGGATACGCTACCATCACTGGATTTACTATTTCAAGTAATTTTCCGACGACACCCGACGCCTACGACACCACATACAACGGAGGTCGGGATGTTATTGTGACAAAACTCTCGCCATCAGGGAATTCACTCATTTACAGCACTTTCCTTGGAGGAACTAGCAAAGACTCGGGTATTATTGCGATGGAAGCAAATGGGTATATCTACATCACCGGAGACACCACATCAAGTAATTTTCCGACGACACCAGACGCCTACGACACCACATACAATGGTGATGAGGATGTTTTTGTAACAAAATTCTCACCATCAGGGAATTCACTCGTGTACAGCACCTTCATAGGAGGAACCTATGAGGATATATGTTGTGGTACTGGAGTAGATACAAACGGGTATGCCTATATCACTGGATCTACTTCATCAAGTAGTTTTCCGACGACACCAGACGCCTACGACACTACATTCAACGGAGTAAATGATGTATTTGTGACAAAACTCTCGCCATCAGGAGATACACTCGTGTATAGCACTTTCCTTGGAGGGAACAGCGGTGATAGAAGCTTTGACATTGCGGTGGATACCCAGGGGTATGCCTATATCACTGGAAGGACTGATTCATATTTTTTTCCGACGACACCCGACGCCTACGACACCACATACAATGGAGCACATGATGTTTTTGTAACAAAATTCTCACCATCAGGGAATTCACTCGTGTACAGCACCTTCATAGGAGGAACCGACTATGACGGTAGTCTCTTTACTCAGGCTATTGGGGTGGATGCAAATGGATACGCCACTATCTCTGGACAAACCCATTCAAGCGATTTTCCGACGACACCCGACGCCTACGACACTACATTCAACGGAGTAAATGATGTATTTGTGACAAAACTCTCGCCATCAGGGAATTCACTCATTTACAGCACTTTCCTTGGAGGAACTAGCTATGAAGATTGTACGCATAATGCGGTGGATACAAATGGAAACGTATACATCATCGGATACACACATTCAAGCGATTTTCCGACGACACCCGGCGCCTACGACACCACATACAACGGTGGTGATTATGATGTTTTTATCACAAAATTATTCACTGGAATAGGTGGAAATTACCCACCGGATTTAACAATATCGGAGAACGACATTACGTTTTTTAGAAATAATGATCAGATAACAATAAATGCTGATATCAACAATTACTACAAGCAAACAAATAACATACACTACCAGATTATTGACATATATAATAATCAAGAAACAATAATAAAAACAGGAATTATCACATTTATAGCGGCAAATGATTATGCAACTATTGATAAAACTCTAATACTTGAAAATCCTGAAAATCATCAAATTAAGGTTATTATTGACCCAAATAATGAAATTAGTGAAAGTAATGAAAATAATAATATAGCAACGAGGACCATATCAGTTATTGAAGGCTATATCCTAACAACCATTAATTATCAAGGTCATAAATATTATGTGATGTTTAACCCCAAATCATATTCTTCATTCTCGGAGGTAAAATCATTATTCAACAGTAAAAACACAAATTTTGTTGACAACATAGAAGAACTTTGGATTATTGACTCAAAGATAACTTATCAACCCATTAAAAACAGTGACCTAATAAGCGAAATACTATTCAATATTGTCAATTCGTTTGATTCTAATCAATCTTATTATCTTACTGATGCTCCATACCATTCACCTGAAAATGCTGAAACAATTGGTAATTTTGTTCGAAATGCATGGCTACTAGATGGAATAAATCCAGAAAATTGGATTAATTTTGTTAAAAACAAAGTCACAGGCGTTAATGAAAAAGAAGAGCGTATCAAATTATTATCAAGCATCATTCTTGGTTTAGTATCAAGAGATGTCCCGAAACCTGATCCTATCGAGGGAGCTCTAGGATTAGGATTTTCTTTGGCGGGGTGCGCATTATCTATTAAGAGTGGATTAAGTGGAGATCTTACAAAAACAATTAATCTTGATAAATTATCTGATTGTTTCAAAGATTTTATAAAAAAAGGAAGAATTATTTTTGAGGAAGATTCTATTCAGATAGAAGTACAATCCATATCAGTAGAATATTTTTCTGGTGATGAAGTACATTCTTTCGAATCAGCTTCTGCATCACTAATATATTCAAAAATTACTAAAGAATTTACGTATACTTCTTATGATCCATCAGGATTTAGTGAGTATTTTAAGGAAATGGTTAAAAATAATTATGAAGATTTCCTATTGGATGTTGGGGAACAATATTTAGACGAGGGAAGAAATTGGTTATCTTTTGAAGAAATTAATAATAAAATCATTGAAAAACAATATTATCCAGTACTAAATAGATTAAGGGTGTTACATGATTTTCTTGTCAAATATGATAATAGAGATAATGATGAATTAATAGAAGTTGTTGATGGTTTAATTGATGTAATGGAAAAAAGTTTTGATTCATTTATAAATACCTATGTGAATCCTCAACCAGATATTTTTAAAGGTGTTATAAGCCCATTATTAGATGCTAGTATTAACATTATCATCAAGGAAGGGTTGAAAAAATTAATTGAACAAGGTATTACTTTTGCTTTTAATCAAGCTTTGAAGTCAGGAATCAATTTTGGTTCAACTCTTGGAAAACTCGGAGCTTCAGGTTGTGTTGGTGTTGCATTATTTGTCGTAGAGGGATTAGAGATGGGTTTTTCAATTTCTAATTGGGTTGAAATAAGAAAATACGCTGATATAGCAAAAATGTCAACACAACTCGGACATTATGTCATTGACACCCCAACATACATCTTAAGTCAGGATAGTGGTGTAAATGATGAATCATTTTATTCAAGTGCATTGAAATCTTTGAAATGCCTATCTAATGGATATGCGTATTATAATTTTGCAATGGTTAAAGAAAAAGCTTTTCATGTTGGAATAGGTGGAAGTGAGGGTTGGAGAACAGCTGGTGATGATTGTTATACTACAGCCCAGTATGCTGAAGAGTTAGAAAGTAAATCATTTATATTATTCAATCAACTCGCCTCTAAATTTATAGATATTCCGTTATTTTCTATTTCCCCGCCTGAAATGACAACCCTTGATACTGCTCGGTCGAGGAAGGAAATGATGAATGTTGGTTGGCTTGATGGTGGTTTACGGTTTTATTGTACCAATTTTGATTTAAGACTGGATGTTACCACGACAAAAATTGGTGATAAATATTTGGTTACAATTGATCCTTTTGAAGATGCTCATGGTCTTCTTGGCGGCTCTGAACGTATCGATCAAATGGATCATTCGGAGAGAATGCGTTTCAGAGTATATTCAAGTGATAATAAAGTGTATGAAGCGTATTGGCCGAGTTTTTTTGAAACAAATAATCTCCATGGGGTATCAAGCACAGGTGGCTGGCGTGAAACACCCTTTACTTTTGAGGTTCCATGGGAGCCAACGAAAATGGAGGTCTATTACGGATGGTGGGATGATGTCGCGAACTTCTGGCCTTTTGACAGTAATAAATACATGTATGGTCATCATATATTCAATCTGAATACGATCTCTGGGTATTTGAGAGCTGATAAGGAGTCTTCAACCGTCTCTATCATGCGGGAGTACCTCAAAGGCGGGAGTAGAGATGTTATCTATTCCACGTGGGATTCTGATTCTGATGGATTTAATGATGCCTTAACTGTGAATTGGAATTTATCCTCGTATGGAAACATTGGAAATGTTACGGTAATGAGTCAGGTGATCGGTGGGAATGCCTCTGGGAACGCATCTACCGAAGGCATGTTTTATGCTTATGATTTCCCCTTGGACTCTGGGGATAAGATTTTCGGTTTTGATTTTTATGCAAATCGAACTGTTGATTATGATGTGGATCTGTATCTTCTGAATGCTTCAACATTTACTGTTTTAGAGGATAGAAATTTAACGGGAATCTATCTGCATAAAGGGTCAGGTGGTCCTGTTGGTAAAGAAAAAATATTTAATGTTTCAGATGAGGTTTTTGATACAAATCAGGATAATATCATCGATAGTTATCGTATTAATTTTTCAGTGAATTCAACAAAGCTTCTTTCTGAAAACTGTTCATTGTTAATTATTACGAAAAATGCCACGGGTGTCTTAGAAGATATCAACTGTAGTACATTTGATTTGTCAAAGGTTCCTTTGAATTTATCCTATACTATTGATGATCTTGAGACAGGTAATTATTATCTCACAATGTACCTTGCTGATTCTGGGTTTAAATTAGAGGATCTCTGTCAAAAAAGCTTTTTTATAGGCGGTAATATTAGTAGTGTCTTTACTGAGTATTATTATGATTCTGGGAATGACACTGATGGAGATAGTTTGTATAATTATCTCTCTATTATTACTAAAATTAATGTTTCTGAGCCTGGGAATTATACGTTAGTCGGTAAACTTGAAAATAGTTCAGGGTATCAAATAGCGCGGATTTCAACGATATTTAATATCACTGATGGAAGTAAATTTGTTACACTGAATTTCAATGCATCTTTATTTAGCATACAAAATATTAATGATAGTTATGTATTATCATCATTAAGTTTGTACGATTCAGGCTATAATTTAATTGAGGCGTGTTCACCGAATTATACTACAAATTATTATAATGTTACTTCTTTTGAGGATTCTCCGATATTGTTTACCGCATTGATGACAGATGGCGGGGTTGATACTGATAGTGATGGGTATTATAATTATCTTAGAATAAATGTATCTGTGAACGTTAATTTTGCGGGTAATTATTCATTTTGGATGAAAATTAACAATAATACTGGTAACAATTCTATGTATCAAATAAACTCATCTGAGTTAACAGTAGGCAATCATGAACTGGTTTTCTTGCTTGATGGAATATTACTGAGAGAATATATGCTGAATACTACGTATATTGTTGAGTCGATTGAAGTGTATGATGAAAATGGGTATTTGGGTACTTATTATCCAAGTTATATAACAGATTATTATGAGTTTATTGATTTTCAACCCATGTTACATATCCTTAACTCTTACTCAGAAGATACTATTGATAGTAACTCAAATGGGTATTATGATTTCCTTGCTATTGATTTTGATGTTGAGGTGTATATTCCTGGGAATTACACGGTTCAATGTGATTTGTTGAGTAGTGATGGATTACTTGTTGACACCTTTGAGGATATCATTCAGCTATCTCTCGGAAATCAGACGGTTACCCTATTATTTAATGGCTCCTCATTATTTCTAAGTCGGAATAACACTTATTATGTTCTTAAAAATTTAATTATTAAAGATGATCATGGTAGATTCATTGATTCTAGAGGTGTCGCATATACAACACAAACGTATAGTTATGCTATATTTGAAAGACCTGTTGATGTATTATGTATTGGTCAAAGTGATAGTGCAATAGATGAAGATGGAAACGGATTCTATGATTACCTACTGATAAATCTGAGTGTTATCGCTGAAAATGTATCATCACCAGGTTTTTATTTGATAAGAGGATATTTATATGATTCTAATGGTTATTATATTGGTTTTTCATCTGATTTATTATCCGTATACAATGGAACTCAAATCACTAATCTTTCATTTCCAAGTTCATTAATTGCTTCTCAATCAAATGGAACATTTAATTTATCCTATGTTGAAGTTTATGACGATAAAAGTCAGCTAATATTCTTTGGTGAAATAGGGTATATTACCCAAAATTATAATCCTGACCTCTTTAGAAATTTATGGTTTGTTACAAACTTATCTGAAAATTGGAACTTTGTTTCAGTCCCTTATAATCAATCAGTGAATAAATTAAATCTTATCATTAAATATAATGGTTCTGAATATTCGTGGCAGGATGCGGTGAATCAGAGCATCGTCCTCGGATTTATTTACACGTGGAATAAAACCGCTCAAAATTATGGTTTGACTGATACCCTTACTCCTGGACAAGGTTGTTGGATGTATGCCTATCATGATTGTGAAATCTGGGCAAAAGGTGTCACTCTATTTGCATCAGATCCATACGTTACCGATCTTATCAGATACTGGAATATCATGGGAGTACCAGATAATGAGCCAGTGCAAAAACAGAATCTCACTATTCGTTACAATGGAACGGTCTATACATGGCAAGAAGCAATCACCAATAACATCATTCTTGATTTCATTTACCAATGGAATGAATCTAATCAACACTATCAATTGACAGACATCTTGCAACCTGGAAAATCCAATTGGATGTATGCGTATCATAACTGTACGTTATATCACACTAAACCGATACCCGATCATGGTAATTGTTTATATGTAGGTGGTAGCGGACTAGGGAATTATACTACTATACAAAGTGCAATAAATGCTGCATCAAATGGTGACACCGTTTTTGTGTATACTGGAACATATTATGAAAATGTTTACATAGATAAATCAATAAATTTGATCGGTGAATCCCGAGACGGTGTGATCGTCGATGGAATGGAATCAACTGTTATCAGTGCAATCGTACCTTATGTTAACATAACGACAATCACTGTAATGAATGCATTAGATGGTTCAGGGATTAGACTTTACCAAAATGGTAATAGATGTCATATACATAATATAAGAATCCTAACAATTGAAAATGTAAAACATACCTCTTTAGGTATTTACTCCTCAACAGATAATAATACAATAAACGACAATTATGTGATTAACTGTAATAATGATAATATTATCGTAGATTCGAGAAATTGTTTCGTTTATAATAACACTATCATCGGAGGAGGCTATGGCATATCAATAGAAGACCAATATAATACAGTACACAACAATAGCATCTCGGGAAGCAGTTTTATTGGAATTAATGATTGGGTAGGTAATAATAGCATAAATAATAATATAATAAGTAATTGTGAAAGAGGAATCCGTTTAATTTATTGTAATTCAACTCATGTTTTTAATAATAATATTATAAATTGTTTGTATGGAATGATAGTTTGGGATACGAATATAAATCAAATTTATCACAACAATTTCCTCGCTAATACAAATAACGCTAAAGGCGTAGGTACCAACAATAATACATGGGATGATGGGTATCCTTCAGGTGGAAACTATTGGGATGATTATACTGGTCAAGATAATTTCAATGGTCCAAATCAATCCATACCAGGTCCTGATGGAATAGGAGATACACCTTATCCAATACCTGGATGTATTGACCAGGATAACTACCCGTTGATGCAACCATGGGATAGTGGAGATCTCACCCCAGTTGCTGATTTTTATTGGTCTCCATCTAATCCAATTCCTGGTGAAACTATTACTTTTAATGCCTCAGATAGTTATGATATTGACGGTTACATTACTTTATATGAATGGGATTGGGAAAGTGACGGGAATTATGATGAATCATATAGTATTCCAACTGTCACGCATTCATGGGCAGATTCAGGTTACCACTCTGTCACTTTGAGAGTCGGTGATAATACAAGTAAGAAAGGTTTTATAACCAAGACACTTATCATAAATGCACCCCCAGTTGCTGATTTTTATTGGTCTCCATCTAATCCAATTCCTGGTGAAACTATTACTTTTAATGCCTCGGCTAGTTATGATCCAGATGGGTGGATTGTGTGGTACGAATGGGACTGGGATGATGATGGTATATTTGATGAAACGAATGGTTACCCTGAAACATGGCATACTTGGTGGGAAACTGGTAGTTATCCTGTTTCACTTAGAGTCACTGATAATGATGGGTATCAGGATACAATTACACAAACCGTGTTTATTGATGGGCGGAAATCTACCTTCAGAAGCTGATTTCTATTGGTCTTTATCTAATCCAAATCCTGATGATACCATTTATTTCGATGCCGACACTAGTTATGATTCAGATGGGTGGATTGTGTGGTATAAATGGGTACAGCAACAATCATGGTAACTTGCTACTTACTTTATTTTTTTATCTTTTGATTCGCACAACAAACCATTGTGTTTTAAAACCGTGTCAATGCTTGACCGATGCGAGTATATAAAACTATCATTTTGAAGATAGAGGTCAGCCACTATTGCGGCGATAGACGGTTGTGAGTCGATCTGTTGTGCCTAATTTTATTGTACCTTCATCGGGGTTGGCGAAAGATATATAAGTTGTGCCTATAT
>Ga0315282_10013957_pt1 | contig 12029 bp, 8 predicted proteins | sample YL17G07_20_MG_FD_203693 | JGI IMG/M metagenome (GOLD analysis project Ga0315282, IMG submission 203693) | Sediment microbial communities from Yellowstone Lake, YNP, Wyoming, USA - YL17G07_20 | ecosystem: Environmental > Aquatic > Freshwater > Lake > Sediment | place: USA: Wyoming | collected... | reverse complement strand
TTGTGCTCACGGGGCAAGGGTACGAGCCGGGGCAGACACCGAAAAGGCCCTCTCTGGAAGGGCCGATCGGCGACCTGACCGCGACTCCGTTTGCGATCGTCGTCGGGACGATTTCGGACGATCCGGCGATGGCGCGGATGTGCCGGCACAGGGCCGATGCCTTCCGGTTGGGATGGCGGGCGTGGCATAAGGCCAGGCCGCGCTTTTTCCTCGACACAGAGATCACAAGCCGCCAACTTGCGAGTTATTCCCTGTTGCTTTTCGGCGGCCCCGGCGAAAACCGCGTGACACGGGACCTTCTCCCCGATCTGCCCCTGGGCATTGGGCCGGATTATATCCGAATCGGAAAGGCGATGTGCGTGGGCAAAGATGCGGGCTGCGTGATGATCCGCCCCAATCCGCGGAATCCGGGGCGCTATGTGTGCGTGGCGGCGGGCAATACCCCCGCGGGCATGTTCCTGACCGGCCGCCTTCCGGGGGATGCGGACTTCGTGATGGGGGACGCGAAGGGCGTGGTTCTCTCGGGATACTTCGGCGCTGATTGGGGATATGACGAGCGGTTCGTGAGGCGGGCTGGCGAGGCTCAGCGGCGCGCCGGCCCGCCCAATACCGTTCCCCGCTTGCTCAGCGCCGCCTCACCGGATCGCCGGCTCATGCTGAGCGATCTGCTCGAAACCGATTCGACGGGGAGTTTTGCCCGGATGCGGCGCGATTGCAGTTGGCGGGGCGGCCCGATCCGGCTGGGCGGCAAGACCTACAAGAAGGGTGTCGCCGTGAACATGTGGCAGGCGCCGTGCGCGGCGCGGTACGACCTCAAGGGAGAGGGCTGGAAACATGTGCGGGGAGTGGTGGGCATCGAACCGCGGCGCATCGGCCGCGGCCAAAACCCGGCACAACACGAGGGTCCCGGCGTGATCTTCACGGTTACGGGCGACGGATGGTGTCTCTATCGCTCGCCCGCACTCCGCGAGGGCTCCGATCCCGTGGAGATGGACGTGGATATTGCGGGGGTCGGGATGCTGGAGCTGGGCGTGATCTCCGAATCCGCGTGGCCCACCGCGGTCGGGAGCGTGGACTGGGCCGACGCGCGCCTGGAGAAGTAGAGCCGTCGGGGGGCGGGTTCGAAACCCGCCACCCCGCGGTATCACGCCCTGGTTTTCTCTCCGAGTCTGGCAGGCGGTCATTTCTTCCGGCGGATGAGAAGGTAAAGCCGCTCCACGATTTCCAGAAGAAACAGTCCGCAAGGTCCCTGCTTCGCGAGGACGTGGCCGTATCGCACAACACCCTCGACGGTCAGGAGCCAGAAGAGCAGAGCGATGCCAAGCGCCGAGGGGGACTGCCAGGATATCAACATCATCAGTATTGAAAGAGGCAAGGAAACAAGGAATTCCAGAAGCGCGTTTTTGCGGCTTGCGTGTTCGGGGCTGAACCGGAGGCGTCTGGCGATTCTGACCTGCGTGCGGACCGGAAGGAAGCCGAAAAGAAACTCGTAGTAGATGGAGATCTCCTCAAGTTTGCGCGACTTGGCGAATTCCCTCTTCTCCGCCGCCTCCCGCGCCAAGTCCTCGGCCGTGAGCCGCACGACGCGGTGCCACACTTCCCCTTCGGGCCATTCTTTCAGGCGGTAGATCCAGGCGCCGTCGCCTTCCTCTTCCTCGTCAACCCGGTAGGCCCGGCCCTGATAGAGAAGGGTCGTGCCCCCCCGCGCGGACTCGTGCACGATGAGGCTGCGGTACACCTTCCAGTCCTCCCGCCGCGTGGCGCTTCTCAGGATGATAGGCCATGCGCCCTCGGCGTTGCGCACGTAAATCCCAAGGCCGGGGATTGATAAGTCGCTGGCGGTCTGGTCGCTGGCGCCGTGGTTGCCGGCGCTCTGTTTCAGTGATCTCTGAGGGTCCATAAGGTCCCCTGTTTTCCCGGCGCTACCGGGCGGGCTCCGGAAGCTTCACCATCAATTCCGCCAGTGTCAACAGGTCCTGCAGGTTGTGGCGCAGGACCTTGGCGATGAGGCGGGCGTTGCCGGTCCGGACGAAATCGTGGTACACCTCGGGGATCTCGGCCGAGGGAATGTCGCCGTGCCGGAGCCGTCCGCACACGCATCTTTCGAGCGTCTGAAGTTTGCAGTCTCCGAAGCGCGCTCCCCAGGCCCGGCGGCCCAGGTGCAGCAGGTCGAGGTGGACGGGCGCTTCCTGGAAAGGGATGCGGTGGAAGGCGGCGCGGGCGCGCAGGAACGGAACGTCGAAGCTGCGGCCGTTGAAGGTGACAAAGGCTTGCTTGCCCGCGGCGAGCGCGTGGAAGAGGGAAAGCGCGGCGCGTTCCTCGGCATAGTCCCGCGCGAAGTACTGCCGAACCTCGAGTCCTTCCGCATTCCACAGCAAGGCCCCGATCAGGAACAGGGGCACGCAGCTGAGGCCGGTCGTTTCGAGGTCGAAGAACAGGAGGTCTTCGAGGCCGAGGCCGGTCAGGTCGGCGTGCGGCGCGGCCCAGCGGCGCAGGCGCGAAGCCGGATCGGAGAACTGAGCGCGGAACTCGCGTTCGAGATCGGCGCATGGCCTAATCGAGAGATCGGCGCCTGGACTGACCGAGAGACCGGCGTCTGGCCTGATCGAGAGATCGGCGTCTGGCCTGATTGAGAGATCGGCGCTTGGCCTGATCGAGAGACCGTCGCCTGCTCCCGCCGGGAGAGCGGCGCTTGGACCGACCGAGAGACCGGCACCTGGCCTGATCGAGAGATCGGCGTCCGCTCCTGCCGACAGAGCGGCGCTTGGGCGGGCCGGAAGAGCGGCGCTTGGGCGGGTCGGAAGGGTAGCGCTTGCGCGGGCCGGAAGAGCGGCGCTTGTGCGGGCCGGAAGAGCGGCACTTGCGCGGGCCGGAAGAGCGGCGCTTGTGCGGGCCGGAAGGGCGGTGCTTGTGCGGGCCGAAAGAGCGGCGCTTGCGCGGGCCGGAAGGGTGGCGGTTGCGCGGGCCGGAAGAGCGGCACTTGCGTGCGCCGGAAGAGCGGCACTTGCGTGCGCCGGAAGAGCGGTGCTTGCGCGGGTCGGAAGGGCGGCGCTTGGGCGGGTCGGAAGGGTAGCGCTTGTGCGGGCCGGAAGAGCGGCACTTGCGCGGGCCGGAAGAGCGGCGCTTGCGCGGGCCGGAAGAGCGGCGCTTGCGTGCGCCGGAAGAGCGGCACTTGCGCGGGCCGGAAGAGCGGCGCTTGTGCGGGCCGGAAGGGCGGCAATAGGCTGGGCGATCCGCCATGCCACTCCACCGTGAGGCGCTTCGATCACTTGGCCTGGGGCGGCCTCCTCGAGCGGGAGCGGGGGTTGTGCGGCGGCCGCGCGCAAGAGGCTGTCGGCGGAGGCGCTTGGGTGTTTGCCCGGGGGGCCGCCCGTGGAAGGGACGGCGCGCATGTACCGGATCGTCTCGGCGGAAGCGGAAGGAAGGGGGGGTTTTCGTGGGGGGGTGGAGGCCGAGGAGATGCCCGGTTTTCGGGGGGCTGCGGCGGCCGCGGAGAGGCCCGGTTTCCCGGGGGCTGCGGCGGCCGCGGAGAGGCCCGGTTTCCCGGGGGTTGCGACGGCCGCGGAGAGGCCCGGTTTCCCGGGGGTTGCGACGGCCTCGGAGAGCATTTTGGCGCGGCGCCGGCGCAACGTTTGGCCGCGGAGGCGCTTCTGGATCTGCCGCCGCACCTTTTCGAGATCCTCGATGGGGATCCTCTCGAACGTGTCGTCTTCTTTGCCCGAACCCAACATGGCCTTATCCCTCTTCAAGCATACAGACGAGGGGCGGCGAAAGGCAATCCAATTGTCGGGGGTGGCCTGAAGCCCAAGTTTATGTCGTGCACCCGGCTGGGGCAATCGGGGGAATTTCAGAGTCTCTCCGCCGAGGAAAAGGTGAGAGCAGAAACAGGCTGAAGCCAGAAAAAGCGAGGACTCTGAACTCGTTTGGGGTTCGCCAAACAGCGCGCGTTTTTCTTGACCTTGATGCACAGCGCGCGTATACTGACTAGATTAGCATTCCGGCGAGACGTTCCGCGCCCCGGGAAGCCCAAGGCGCGGGTCTTGCGGAAAACGGGGGCATAGACATGCGTTCGAGAAACACCCGGCCAATCGGCCCGCGAAAGATGGTCCTCATCATCGGTTGCATGGCATTGCTGACGGAATCCGGCGGCTACGCGGAGTCCGTTGCCATGCCCGTGAAAATGGTGTTGAACGAGGAGGACCATCCCTGGGAAGACTCCTATTACTTCTATCCCTATGACCTGCATTTCGCGAGCGCCGGACGGCTCATCTTCTTTGTGAATTGGGACAAAAGCAGCGGCGGCGAACTCTGGGGGTGCGACGGCACTCCAGGCGGCGCCCGGATGGTCAAGGACATTGCCCCCGGGATGGCTTCTTCCTCGCCGGATTACCTGGTGGCGATGGGGGATAAGGTCTACTTCTCCGCCGATGACGGCCCACATGGGGCGGAGCTCTGGAGAAGCGACGGAACCGCGGAGGGGACCGTGCTGGTCGCGGATATCCGCGCGGGCGCGGAATCCTCCTCTCCGATGTATCTGACGGTTGCGGGTGACACGGTGTATTTCACAGCCAGTGACGGAAAGAACGGAAGAGAGCTCTGGAAGAGCGATGGGACAACCACCGGGACGGCGATGGTGCGGGATATCTGGCTGGGCCTGAATTCCTCCGCTCCAGAGAAGTTGGTGGCCGCCGGGTCCACCCTCTTCTTCCTGGCCGATGACGGCATGCATGGCTTGGAAATCTGGAAGAGCGATGGGACAGCAGCCGGGACGGAGCTGGTTAAGGACTTGGTTCCTGGACCCGCCGGGCTGGAAGACGTGGGGGATTTCACAACCGCCGGCTCTCTTCTGTTTTTCACTTACGATGACGGCGTGCACGGCAGGGAGCTGTGGAAGAGTGACGGGACTACGGCTGGGACCGCGATGGTGCGAGACCTTTATCCCGGCGTCGGTGGGTCGTACCCCGAGCAACTTACTGCGGCGGGAACCATTCTCTTCTTCACCGGCTCCAGCGCGGACTATGAGTATGGCCTTTGCCGATCCGACGGGACAGCAAGCGGGACGCTGTTAGTCAGGAAATGTAATACACTCCCTTGGTGGTCCTATGAAGAGTTCGTTTCTCTGACTGCAGTGAATTCGACGCTGTTCTTCTTCTCCGAAGCGGGCAGCTGGACCCAGGCGCCGACGTGGCAGGCTTTGTGGAAAAGCGATGGCACAACGACCGGAACGGTCCTCGTGAAGGAGGACCAATACTTGGAGAGCGGTGAGTGGCGCCACGATATGGTGGGGGGATCCTCGCTGTTCTTCACGGGACAATCGGCAATAAACTACATATCCGACGGCATAGATTTGTGGAGATCGGATGGGACTTCGACGGGAACGGAAATGGTCGCCCATCTGAGCGCCTTCGGGCCTGTTTCGTCTTTGGGGGTCGCGGAAGATTCCCAGGTGTATCTCGCCGCCAGGCAAGAGAACCTCGTGGGAAGCGACGCCCAACTCTGGCGGAGCGATTGCACCACAAGCGGAACTTATCCGGTCGGCCGCATCCGATCCGCACAAGAGCTGGTTTGGCATCCTCAGGATATGGTTGGCATGAAGGGGGCGCTCTATTTCTCGGCCCATGCGAATGGGCTGGGCCGCGAACTATGGCGAAGCGATGGGACGCAAGCGGGGACTTTTCTGTTGAAGGACGTCTTGCCGGGACGACCGTCCGGTATTGGCAAGGGCATGACTCGCGCCGCAGAAAGCCTGTATTTCCTGGTCGGAGATGAAGAGCATGCGGCAGTATGGAGAAGCGACGGCACTTCCAGCGGCACGCTATCCCTCATGGATTTCAGCACCACCAACACCGTGTACGATCCCGGCTTTACATCCGCCTGCGGCGCTGTTCTCTTCTGCGCAGACGATGGAGTGTCGGGGCGCGAACTGTGGAAAACAGACGGGACACCCGGCGGCACCACAATGGTAAAGGACATTAACCCCGGCCCGGGGTCCTCGTATCCCCCTCCGTTCGTTTCACTGGGTCGGACCGCCTTTTTCACGGCCGACGATGGAGCGCACGGGTGGGAACTGTGGAGAACCGACGGCACGGCCAGCGGAACAGTGATGGTCAAAGACATCACCACGGGCACATTGTCCACGAGCTTTCCAAACGGTCTTGTGCCGGCCGGCTCTCTCCTCTACTTCGAAGCTGGAAGAGCTCTGTGGAGAACAGACGGCACAAGCAGCGGAACCCTGACACTGAGGCGAACGCAGTCTGCCTTTGATGAGATGTACGGTTTTACCGCCATGGGTTCAATGCTCTTTTTCACCGATATCCTGCACGAGGAAAACAGTTTCTATGTTCCCCAACTCTGGAAGACGGATGGAACCGTGCCTGGCACCGTGGTGGTTGCGGAGTTTCACCTTCCGCAAGGGGAGTCGTTGGCTTTTAGCCCGTTGGTACCCGTAGGGTCCTTCATCTACTTCCTGCTTGGAAGCGAGAACAAGCCGACAGATCTTTGGAGAAGCGACGGCACCAACGCGGGAACTGTGAAGATCAGGAGCGATTTGGGGGACGTTTGGTTTTCCTTTGACGGGCTCTCTCAGCAAGGTCCGGTAATGCCGATGGGATCGAAAGTGTTCTTCGCCGCCGCTGACGGGGTTAGGGGAATGGAACTATGGAAAACTGACGGAACGCCAGAGGGGACGGAGCTTGTCAAGGATATCTGGCCCGGTTCGCGTTCTTCTTGTCCGAGAGGAGCTGTTGTGATGGGTTCCACGCTCTATTTCCTCGCCGACGAACCGGTAAACGGCTCCAATCTTTGGAAAAGCGACGGGACCGAGGCCGGCACGGTGCCGGTCAGATATGTCCCGCAAGGACCATACACTTGGTCGTACGGGATTCTATATCCGGTACCAGAGAGTTCCTCCATCTTTTTCTTTCGGGACTGGCTGGGCTGGCCCAGCGCATTGTGGAGATACGGGGAGAGCCGAGCCGATGTCGAGCCGAGCTGGGCCGGGTACCACTGACAGGAGCGGCGCAGCAACTCCCCGGAAGAAACCACCGGCCTGCTCTTTGTCATGAGCAGGCCGGTGTTCCGGAAAGAGGAGAATTGTTGGGAGGGTGATGGGCCGAGGCCCATCCTACGAGGTAGATCGTACGCTCACGTACCCGCAAACCTGCAAACCAATCAACAGGCTGAAGCCTGCACTACGAACTGGGGAACTGGCGAACCGGCCAATCAACAGGCTGAAGCCTGCACTACGAACTGGCGAACTGGCCAACTGGCAGACTCGCTGACTGGCAGACCGGCAGACCGGCAGACCCGCCTCACCCCAAAATCGCCTTCAGGTCTTGCTCCGCTGTGGTGATCGGCTGGATGTTGAACTTCTCCACCAGTACGCTGAGGACCGCCGGGGTGACGAACGCGGGCAGACTTGGCCCGATCCGCATGTCGCGGATGCCCAGGTGCAGCAGCGTGAGCAGGATGCACACCGCCTTTTGCTCGTACCACGACAGGATGATCGAGAGCGGCAGGCTGTTGACGTCGGTATTGAATGCCTTGGCGAGCGCCACCGCGACCTGGATGGCCGAGTAGGCGTCGTTGCACTGCCCCATGTCCAAGAGGCGCGGGATACCGCCGATATCGCCGAACTCCAGCTTGTTGAAGCGGTACTTTCCGCAGGCGAGCGTGAGGATCACGCAGTCCTTGGGCACCGCGAGCGCGAGGTCGGTGTAGTAGTTGCGCCCGGGCTTGGCGCCGTCGCACCCGCCGATGAGGAAGAACCGCCGGATCGCCCCGCTCTTGACCGCCTCGATTACCTTGTCGGCCACACCCAGGACGGCGTTGTGGCCGAAGCCGACCAGGATGCTCTTCTCCGGAGCGTCTTCGGTGAATCCCGGTGCCGCAAGCGCCGCCTGGATCACCGGGGTGAAATCGCGGTTGGCGACGTGGGCCACGCCGGGCCAGGCCACCAGGCCGCACGTGAAGATACGGCCCTTATAGGTGTCGCGCGGCTTCTGGATGCAGTTGGTTGTCATCAGGATCGCGCCGGGGAAAGCGTCGAACTCCTTTTGCTGGTCCTGCCAGGCGCCGCCGTAGTTCCCCACCAGATGTTTGTGCTTCTTCAGGCCGGGATAGGCGTGGCACGGCAGCATCTCGCCGTGGGTGTAGACGTTGATGCCCTTGCCTTCGGTCTGCTTCAGCAGTTCATCGAGGTCCTTGAGATCGTGGCCCGACACGACGATGCATTTGCCCCTCAGCGGGGTCACGCGGACCTTGGTTGGCTCGGGGTTGCCGTAGGCGCCGGTGTTGGCCGCGCTCAGCAGTTCCATCACGCGGAGGTTGATCTCGCCGCAGCGCATCACGTACCCCACCAGTTCGTCCACGGTGGGGTTTTCCCTGGTGAGAAAGTCGAGGGCCTCGTGGAAAAAGGCGTAAACCTTGTCGTCCTCCCGGCCCAGGATGAGGGCGTGGTCGGCGTAGGCGGCCGTGCCCTTGAGGCCGTAGGTGAGGAGTTCCTGCAAGCCCGCGATATCGGGTCCGAGCTTCTTGGTGCGGCTTTCGATGCCGATGGCGGCGGAGGAGGCCGCGGGGTCCTTCAGGGCCGCCTCGATGTCGGATGTGGCGGGTCCGCCGAGTTGCTGGGGTTTCTGCCCGGCCTTGGCACAAGCCCACTCATACGTCTTGCGCATCTTGGCGCGGACTTCAGAAGCTCGCTTCACGAAGTCCGCCACGCGCGCCGTATCGAAATTCACGTTGGTGACCGTGGTGAAAAGCGCCTCGGTGATGAAGCGGTCGGCGGCGCGATCGCTCACGCCCAACTGCCGGGCGCGATGGCCGTACATGGCGATGCCCTTGACGGCGTGAACCAGCAGGTCCTGGGAGGCGGCGGTGTCCCCCGTCTTGCCGCAGACTCCCTGGACCGTGCAGCCGGTTCCTCTCCCTGTTTGTTCGCATTGATAACAGAACATGGTGTCTGTCCTCGCTTTCTCTATGATGGGTTCGGCGGCCGGGGCTGCGTGGGTCCCGCAACTGGACCTCGGCCCCCGCGAATTGGCTCCACCTTAGGGGAGTTCGTTCCGCATTACCTTGACGCCGGTCAAGAGAAGAACGAAAATCCGGTTTGTTCTGGTCATTATTGTATCCGGAGAGGACTCTCAATGACAACCCGAAAAGACCCCAAAGGCCCAAAGGACCCCAAGGACCCCAAGGACCCCAAAGACCCAAAGGACCAAAAGGACCTAAAAAACCGCACAGACCCCAATGGCCAAACCACCGCCGAAAAGGTCCGGGAACTCCTGCGGGGTGTTTTCCTTTTTGAGAATTGGGAGGAGAAGGCTCTCGCGCATCTGGCGGGCTTCGGGCATTTGGTGGATGCCGCGAAGGGCGATCTTCTGTTTCTTCAGGACGACCCCTGCTCGAATCTCTACGTCCTGCTCGAGGGCAAGGTTCAGATGTTCCGCACCATGCCGGACGGACGCGAGGCCACCATCCACGTCTTGGAGCCGGTGGACCTGGTGGCGTGCGCGGCGCTGTTCCTGGACATGAGTTTCCCGGCGTCGGCGCGGGTTGTCTCGGGCGCGGCGCGGCTGATCCGGCTGGAGGGGGGGCCTTTTCTGAAGATGCTGGAGGCGCGGCCCGACCTGGCCCGCAAGATGATCGCGGCGCTGGCCATGCGTATCAGCCACCTCGCGAGTTGCATCGAAAGCAGAATGGTCCAGCCGGCAGTGGGGCGCGTGGCGGGCTGGCTGCTCGAACAGCCCACGTCGCGGGACAGCGCGGGGCGGCGCGTGGTGCGCGTGGAGGGGAACAAGAAATCGGTGGCGGCGGACCTGGGCATCACGCCGGAGACGTTTTCGCGTTCTCTGAGGAAGCTGAGCGAAGAGGGGTTGATCGCGGTGCGGGGCCGCGCGATCACGCTGCTGGACACGGGCGGACTGGTCCGGGTCTCCGGCTCCGAGGGTTGATGGCGGGGATTGGGGAGTTGAGCCACGGACGCACACGGACGAACACGGACCCACACGGACAAACAAGGATACGGGTTTATCGGTGGTTATCGGTGGTCTTTTATTTGGCCACAAAGAGGCGCAAGAGGCACAGAATCCATGACGAAATCAAAGACGCACGGCGAAACAGCGATAGAAACCCTTTGTAGAGCCAAGCGGTCATTTGGAGCCGGTGCTGATACTCCGCCGCTCGATCATGGCGCGGATGCCGGCCAGGGGGAGGGCGGCGCTGGCCAGGTAGCCGGGAAGGGTGTGCGTCTTGCCGATGATCCATTCGCAGGTGCCGCCGTTCTGGAAATCCCTCACCATATCCACCACGGTCTGGTCCGCCAGCCGGGGGTCCGCCGGATCGAGCGTGTAAACGAACCATCCCGTGGGGGTGGCCCAGTAGGCGCCGTTTTGATAGGTGTCGCGGCCGCACCCCGCCTTTTCCCAATAGACGCCTCCGGGGAGATGCCGGATCTGGCCGTCCTGCACGATGGCGGAATAGTGTTCCTTGAAGTACGCGGCGATGGCCTTGGATTGCGCGGCGTCGGCAACTCCGAGGTAGACGGCAAAGGCTGATCCCCAGATATCGTGTTCCCTGCAACAAACGGTGGCGGCGCGGAAGAGCCCGGTTTGCGCGTCCCAGAACACCTTCCGGATGCTCGCCGCCACGCGCTCGCCTTCCTCTTTCCAGTGCGCGGCGTCCGCGCCGCGGTCCAGCGCGCTCAAGAGGTCCGAGATCTGCCGCGCGGCTTGCACAAACAGAAGCGAGCAGAACAGCGTGTCGCCCTGAATGCGGATCGAATCGGTGAAGCCGTAGGGGCACCGGTCCCACTCCTCGCCCGGCTTGATGTGAACCAGACCGGTATCGGGATTGCGCGGCACGGCGTTCATGGTCTTGATAAGCGGCTCCGTGATCTCGCGGAGCAACTGCTTGTCCTTTGTCTTGCGGTAGGTGTGCCACGCCACGGCAATGGTGAACTGCGATCCGTCCGCGACGGGGTTTTTGCCCATAGAGCCGTAGCCGGGCATGTAGATGGGCGTGCCGTCGAACTTGACGCAGTCCACGGCGGCGCCGTCGGAGCGGATGCTGCGGACAAAGAGCCTGCACGCGTCGGCGAGTTCCTTGTCGGAGTAGGCATCCACCGCGCCTTCGAGGGTGTACTCGTAGTCGCGGAGCCAGAACGCCTCGTAACCGATGCCCACCTGGGGCGGAAACGCGGCGGTGCCGTCTTTCATGGTGCGCTTGGAGGCCCGGATGATGCGATGAGCTTCCTTTTCGAGCCAAGTCGTGGCGCTCGTGAGGACGTCGGGCGCAGCGGCTCCGCCGCCGGCTGCCCCGGCGGAGGGACAGACCGTGAGCAGGACTCCTGTAAGGATGGCGGCTTTTCGCATCTATCTTTCCCCCTCTCTTCCGTTCGGCTCAAATACTCCGAGCGATTGTTGCCACTCCTCTTGTAAGGAAACATACCACCCGCCCTTCCACCCGGCAAGGCAAAATCCCGGCCGGAGTCGCTCCACGAGTGTTTCACGCCGATTTTCGCGCAGGGATTTGGCCCTGAGTTGGAGTGTTGCGCACTGCTGGAAATGGGGCAAGCGGCGAGCAGGAGCCGGTTATGAATAATATGATAATATGTGTGTTTCTGTATTGATTCCGCCCTTCGGCTCTTCCCGCGCCGGGCCTCAGCGGCCGTTCTGACCTTATTGAACAATCTTTATTCCGCTTTCGGCGTATTTTGCGCTTAACAACCCGCTACGTCTGTGTCAGAGTGCGTGCATAATATCGTATCATACACACCCTGACAAGCAGGCCGCCCATGAAACCCGATGATCCCTACTCCGCTTTTTTTCTCCGGCCCGCCTTAGCCCAGCACCGCCGCTATGAGGCCCTGCGGGCGCGGCTCGTGGAAACGATGCCGGTAAAGCGGATCACCGAACGCTTCGGGCTCAGCCCGCTGACCGTGGATTCGCAAATCCGCGATTTCAAGCGCGCGCTGGATCGTGGCGAGGCGCCCGAGTTTTTCGCCGCGCCCTGCCGGCAGATCGCCGCCGACC
>Ga0315282_10013956_pt1 | contig 12029 bp, 12 predicted proteins | sample YL17G07_20_MG_FD_203693 | JGI IMG/M metagenome (GOLD analysis project Ga0315282, IMG submission 203693) | Sediment microbial communities from Yellowstone Lake, YNP, Wyoming, USA - YL17G07_20 | ecosystem: Environmental > Aquatic > Freshwater > Lake > Sediment | place: USA: Wyoming | collected... | reverse complement strand
GGGATAGTTACAGGAGCTTCAAATCCGCCAGGTTTCGCATGAGCGCTGGCGGATTTAGAGCGAGGTTTTTCTGACCGAGCGACTCCGAAAACTATCCCTTCATCCCAATTACGGGCATAAAGCCCTACACTACCCAAAGTATGTCTACTGGTGCTATTAGGGAGGAAAAGATGGATATTCTGTTTGAACCGATAAGAATAGATGGTATGGTTTTGAAGAATAGGTTCGTGAGAACTGCAACTGCTGAGAGGATGTCAGCCCCGGACGGAGGGTTTACTCAGGAAATGGTAAATCTCTATACGGGGCTTGCTCGGGGAGGGGTAGGGCTTATCATAACAGGACATAGCTATGTACACCCTCTGGGCAAGGCTGAGCGCAGGATGACAGGTATCCATAATGATGATTTAATTACTGCTCTCAAAAAATTGGTTAACGAAGTTCACAAACTTGAGGCAAAGATAGTGATGCAAATTAACCACAGTGGCGGGAGGCGAGATAAAGATGTGGGAGAGGAGGCTCCCATAGGGCCTTCAACAATCGAATATAAACCACTTGAGATTATTTCGAGACAAATGACGGTTCATGAGATTGAAGAAGTGATAAGCCTTTTTGCTCAGGCAGCACTCAGAGTGAAGAGAGCGGGATTTGACGGCGTTGAGATTCACTCTGTTCATGGATATCTTATAAATCAGTTCCTTTCACCCCTAACTAATAAGAGGGAAGATTCCTGGGGAGGGAGCATAGAGAATAGAATGCGCTTTCTTCTGGAGGTGTACAGACGCGTCAGGGAAGTGGTGGGTAAAGATTATCCTGTTCTGGCAAGGATTCCAGCAGGCGATTTTGTGGAGGGAGGGCTAAGTGTGGAAGAAGCGCTTGAAGTAGCCAGGGAACTCTCCCGGCTCGGTATTGATGCGATTGACCTTTCTGGTGGACTTGCAGGTAGTAGATACAGGAAGGGGAGAAAAGACCTGGCGTGGATGAAGAAGGAAGCATATTTTAGACCTTATTCAGAAATGGTAAAGAAGGTAACTCGTGTCCCGGTCATTTTGGTAGGGGGATTGAGAAAGCCTGAGACTATGAGAAAAATATTGGAGGAAGGAGTGGCTGACCTTATAGGTCTTGCCAGGCCCCTTATTAGGGAACCAGACTTCCCGAATAGAATTAGTAGAGGAGACCTGAGGAAAGCCGCATGTGTCTCTTGCAGTAATTGCTCTGGTCGTTCGGGCAGGGAACCAACTAAATGCCGGGCTAAAAAATAGTACCTGTCCCTTTTTTTAATTCAGAAAAATGGGCGCTGTCCCTATTTAAAATGAATGAGAGAATTTTACTTATCAATACGAATAGGATGAAGCCGGCTATAGCTCCACTGGGGCTCGATTATCTGGGAGAGGCACTTACTCAAAAAGGGTATGTCGTAGACTTACTTGACCTCTGTTTCTCGGAAAATTATAGAAAGGCGATAGACGATTATTTCAGTAAGGAATCGGTTCTCGCTATAGGAATTACGATTAGAAATACGGATGACTGTTATCTTTTGAGCCAGGACTTCTTTCTTCCTGAGATAAGAGAAATAGTTGGGTATCTCAAGACAAAGACAGATGTTCCTATTATTCTGGGTGGGGTCGGTTTTTCAATAATGCCAGAAATTATCCTAAAATATTGCGAATTAGAACTGGGAATAAAGGGGGATGGAGAGGAGGTCCTGCCTCTTCTTCTGGAGAGGATTGCTGAGGGGAGGGATTATAGAGACCTTCCTGGACTGGTGTACAGGGATGGCGGAGGTTTTGTTAGTAATCCGCCGGAATACCTCGATTTGAATAAATTATCTATGAGACGCAGAAACCTGGTCGATAACAGAAGATATTTTGATGAAGGTGGACAGGGAAATATTGAAACAAAACGGGGATGTAATAGGAGATGTATCTATTGTGCTGACCCTGTGGCTAAGGGAAGAAAGGTTCGTCTAATGGACCCAGAGGAAGTGGTAAATGAACTGGAAGTCTTATTGGGAGAAGGGGTCGATTGTTTTCACTTTTGCGATAGCGAATTTAACCTTCCCGAGGAGCATGCTCAAGCGGTCTGTCAGGAGATAATTGATAGAGGAATCGGTAAGAAAACAAACTGGTATGCATATTGTAGTCCCAGCCCCTTTTCTGAACAGCTGGCGAGGCTTATAAAAATGGCAGGCTGCAGGGGAATTGATTTCGGCGTAGATAATGGAAACGAGGAGATATTGAAAAATTTGGGTCGCGATTTTGGAAAAGATGTGATAAGAAATACAGCAAGAATTTGCCACAGATATGGTATTACGTTTATGTTCGACCTCCTTCTGGGAGGACCCGGGGAGACTCCGGGAACGGTTAGGGAGACGATTGACCTGATGAGAGAAACTGAGCCGGATAGAGTGGGGGTAATGGTTGGGGTAAGAATATATGCGGGAACTGAACTGGGAAATATGGTCTTGAAGGAAGATCCGATGGAAGAGAATAGAAACCTCCAGGGCAAAGTTAAGGAAAATACTGGTTTCTTTGAGCCTGTATTCTATCTCTCTTCAGAACTTGGTGAGAATGTCTACTCTTATATCTCCGAATTAATCGGTGGGGATGAGAGGTTCTTTTTCGCTACCAGAGATGACGAAAAGCGAGGATACAATTATAACCAGAATCAAGCTTTGGTTGAGGCAATCAAGAAAGGGTATCGCGGAGCATACTGGGATATATTGAGGAGGTTAAGTAGTGAAGAGAGATAATGTAAAATTGCGGGCACACCATCTTCTATGTCTCTATGGATTTCGTGGTCTTGGCTATAGTAAGGAATTCGTGGAGAATATGCAGGCAATAGTGGATAGGATAAGAGAAAATCCGTCGATAGAGATTAAAGTGGTTAATGGTATTGATGATATCTGCGCAAAATGTCCCCATAATGTTGAAAATAGTTGTAGTAAGCCTGGAAGAAACGTTGAAGAATTTGACCGGGAAATCGTTGGTAGGCTTGGGATAGATATTGGGAGAAAAGTGGAATCGAAAAGTTTGTTAAATTTGGTAGAGGAAAGGATTCAGCCAGAAGAGTTGCCCGCAATTTGTAAAGGCTGCGAGTGGCTTGAGCTGGGCTTCTGTGAGGAAGGTTTGCGTAAGAAAAACTGGTGGAGGTGAAGTATATGGAATTGAAAACTAAAGGGATGGTTCTCTGTGCTCTCTTTGCAGCTTTGACTGGAGTGGGAGGGCTAATCGCTATTCCTTTACCTTTTACTCCAGTTCCGATTACTCTTCAGATATTTTTCACTTTTCTGGCAGGAGCTATACTGGGGAAGTATCTGGGGGCTTTAAGTCAAGCGATCTATCTTCTCCTGGGAATTGTGGGACTTCCTGTCTTTGCTAAGGGTTCGAGTGGAATTGGCGCTCTTATTGGACCTACTGGTGGGTACTTGGTGGGATTTATCCCTGCTGCTTTCTTTGTGGGGTATCTATTGGAGAGAAGAGAGAATCCTCCCTTAGGATTAATATTTCTGGCTATGGTGGTGGGACTTCTCGCAATATATTTACCGGGAGTGGGCTGGTTGATGTGGGTGGCTAGGATGAATTTAATGAAAGCCTTCCTTTTGGGAGCTCTGCCCTTTTTGCCGGGAGATGCAGTCAAGATTGTAGTGGGCGCATTGATTGTGAAGAGGGCAATGCGGCTAAAGAGAGCCTTGACAGAAGTATAGGATTATTATAAGATAGAATTAAGAATATTCTCCGAGCCATTTTACCTAAATCCGTAGGATATGGGGGATGGCCGATAGAGTGCACCGAGAAATCGGAGCGCTTTCCGTGCTTGAGAAGGAGAAAGTAAGTCCAGTATTTTGCAAGCGCGGAATGCTGGATTTTTTATTTTTGAGGTAGATATGAAAAAAGTACCTGTCACCTTTTTCTTAATTTTGGTGGTAATGGCAGTCTCTTATTTCCTCTTTTCAGGTATTATTCTTATATTAGCCAGAAGAGGAAAGAAGCCACAATTAACTTTAGCTACTACTACCAGCGTTCAGGACTCAGGGCTTTTGGACGCTTTGCTTCCGCCATTTGAGGTAAAGAACAGATGCAGAGTAAAAATTATCGCTGTGGGGAGCGGGCAGGCGATTCGCCTGGCTAAAGAGGGCAATGTAGATGTAATTTTAGTCCACGACCCGATTCGCGAAGATATGTTTGTGAAAGAGAGTTATGGGGTAAGAAGATATAATATTATGTATAATGATTTTGTGATTGTGGGTCCAGAAGAAGACCCCGCTCATATCAGAGGTGGAAGGGAAGGACCTAAGGCACTCAAGAAGATTGTAGCATCAAAATCTACCTTTATTTCTCGAGGAGACGACTCGGGAACGCACAGAAAGGAGAGAGAGCTCTGGAAGGTAGCCGGAATTGAGCCTTCGGGAAGCTGGTACATTGAAGCAGGCGCAGGAATGGTGGGAACTTTGAGGATTGCAAATGAGATGAGAGCATATACGTTGACTGATAGAGGGACCTATCTTGCGCACAGAAAAGAGATGGATTTAACTGTTCTGGTAGAAGGAGATGAGAATCTTCATAATCTCTACAGCATAATTCCTCTCTCTAAAGAGAAGTATCCGCATGTAAATTATCGACTGGCAATGAAACTCGTTGAGTTCATTACAGGCGCCGAGGGACAGGATATTATCAGGACTTATGGTCAAAAGGAGTATGGACAATCGCTCTTTTTTCCTTTATCGATTTCTGGACTTATTGAGGAGGAATGATGCAGAATATTATTAATGCCTTAAATAGAGCTCTCGGCTTAATCATCTCTTTGGATAGAGAAATGTTCAGTGTCGTTTTACTCTCTTTCTCCGTCTCACTGACTGCTGTATTCTTCTCTTCTTTGTTCAGCCTTCCTTTGAGTCTCTTACTTGCGCTGAAAAAATTTCAAGGGAGCAGGTTCATTGTGAATACTATAAATAGTTTGATGGCAGTGCCGGCAGTGGCCATTGGGCTGGTAATCTATCTTTTTATCAGCCGGCGGGGACCCTTAGGGGTTTTGGGCTTACTCTATACGCCCTGGGCTATGATTATTGCTCAGGCTATTCTGGCTACTCCGATTATCACCAGCCTTTCTCTTCAAACTCTGAAAAGAATCGGTTCGATGGTTAGGGAGACGGCGGTCAGTTTGGGTGCCAGTGGATGGCAGATGGTTATCACTATTCTCAAAGAAGCGAAGAGTTCCCTTATGGCTGCATTTATTGTGGGTTTTGCCAGGGTGATTGGAGAGACTGGTATGACTATGATGGTAGGGGGAAACATCAAGGGAGCTACCAGAGTAATGACTACTGCTATTGCTCTGGAGACGATGAAAGGTGATTTCGAACTGGCAGTTGCTCTGGGGATTATTCTTTTAACTGTCGCTTTTCTCTTAAATATCTTTTTGCAGACAGTGCAGGGGTTGGGACAGGCAAGATAAGAGCTTTCAGATATGGATGTGGCTGCTTGGAGGTAAAGATTTTCCTCTCAGAAGGGAGCATAAAATGGTAGCCGCAACCTTTAGGTTGCGTTAATTCGCAGGCTGAAGCCTGCGGCTACCATATAAGAACTAGATTGAGGCTTTACAATTTGGAGAAATGGGATGAATATTAAAGCAAAAAAAGTTTGTAAGAGTTTCGACGGCAAGCAAGTTTTGAAAAATATTAATATCGAGATTGCCGAAAGTAGAATCAACTGCGTGATTGGACCAAATGGTGCAGGAAAGACCACTCTTTTCAAGATTCTCACCCTACTGGACAGAGCGACCTCTGGAGAGGTCTATTTTGACGGTTCTCCTTCCTCTTTGCTATCGCCAGAAGAGAAGCTTAAGCTCCGGAGAAGGACCGGTATGGTAATGCAAAACCCATTTATGTTCAATACTTCCGTCTGGAAAAATGTTGCCTATGGATTGAAATTGAGAGGGGATAACGATGTAGCGGGAAAAGTTGAGAAAGGATTGAAAATTGTCGAGCTTTACTCCCTCAAAGAGCAATCTGCTCTCACCTTGTCCAGTGGAGAGGCTCAGAGGGTCGCACTGGCGAGGGCAATGGTTCTGGAGCCAGAGGTTCTTTTTTTGGATGAACCTATGGCCAATCTTGACCCTTTGAGCATGAAGATTATAGAGGGTTTAATACTCAAGATGGAGAACGAACACAACGCAACTATCGTTATGGCGACCCATAATCTATTACAGGCTCGAAGATTTGGCGAAAGGGTCTTTGTATTAAGGCAGGGCGAAATTATACAACAGGGGACAGCTGAGGAAGTGTTCCATTATCCCAACTCTTCTTTTGCTGCTGAGTTTGTAGAAGTGGGGAATCTGTTTAGCGGCAGGCTGATTATTGAACAGGGCACTCAGAAGTTGGACCTGGGGAGGATAAAAGTTGAGGTCGTGCCCAACTCAGAATTTGGGAAAATTGGGGCTTCTGTTTTTGCCACTCTCCGTCCAGAGGATATTTTGCTCTCTCTGGAACCTTTCGACTCCAGTGCTCGCAACAGTTTCTTAGGGGAGATAAGAAATATGCAGGATAGAGGTGGAATTATCTGGGTTACTCTGGAGCCAATTCCCAGGTTTTCGGGTTCAAAAGCCGAGTCAGCTTCTACTCCATTTGTTGCTGTTATTACCAAGAGGTCGCAAGAAGAGATGGGTTTGAAAGTTGGTATGCGGGTATATTTTACTTTTAAGGCTTCTTGTGTTAACGTGTTTGAGTAATGCTCGGAATTTGGTTCGCTTTGAATTAAAAGATAGTTTGTTCATCGCTAAGTAGTGTAGAGCTTTATGCCCGTAATTGGGATGAAGGGATAGTTTTCGTAGTCGCTCGGTTATTGATTTGAAAATAGTTTGCTCATTCCTGAGGAATTTTTTAACGCCAAAAACCTTCGGACTTTGCCGGGCGCAAATCAAAACTCCTCGCTTCGCTCGTCAGACAATGATTTGCTGGAAAGAGAAGTAGTCGTCCTCGTTTTTTGGCTAAAATTCCTAAAGTTCTTCGCAAACTATTTTTCAAATCTTGGGGTATTATAAATTTGTAATTTGGATTTTGGATTTTGAAATTTGAAGTTTGTAGGGGTTCGATTCATCGAACCCGAAAAGATTTTGTGATGCAGGTCACTGACGGATTACGATTTCAAGGGTATAATTAGTATGGGAAATGGATTAGTTGATAGGTATGGTCGCAGGATAGACTATTTAAGAATCTCGGTTACCGACAGGTGTAACCTGAGATGCTTCTACTGTATGCCTTCATCCGGAATCAGGAGGCTTCCCCCTGACGAGATATTGAAATATGAGGAATTAATTGAAATCATCAAATATGCCCGTGAACTGGGAATTGGTAAGTTCAGGATTACTGGTGGAGAGCCATTGGTTCGGAAAGGAATTGTCGGTTTTATTGAAAAGGTAGCAGGGTTGGGGGTAGATTTCTCGCTCACTACCAATGGAATCCTTTTAAATGGATATGCGGAGGACCTATTTAATGCCGGGCTTCCACGAATCAATATTAGTCTGGATACTTTAAGGGAGAGTAGATTTAATCGTATCACTGGCAGGGGCAATATAAGAGAGGTCTTTTCGGGAATTGATGCGGTGAGGAAGTTAAATTTTTCTCCAATCAAGATTAATGTGGTGGTGATGAGAGGAATAAACGACGACGAAATTATTGACTTCATTGAGTGGGGGGAGAAGGAACTTTTGAATGTACGCTTCATTGAGTTTATGCCTTTATCTGGCAAGGACTACTTTTATCCGCTCAAGAGGGTTATGGATGAGATTATAGAAGAGAAGAAGCTGATTTCCGTTAAGGTTCCTGGTTCTGGTCCGGCCAGGAATTTTAAGCCCCGAGGCGGTGATAGTATTGTTGGGTTCATTCTATCTCGCTCGGAGCCTTTCTGTAAGGATTGCAACCGCTTGAGGTTGACATCTAACGGTATTCTTCTTCCCTGTCTCTTTTCGAGGAAGGGGCTCGATTTTAAAAAAGTTTTGCGAGAGGGAGGGGATATTCGAGAAGTTTTTTATGAGGCTGTGTCTCAGAAGCCTGAGAAGCATAATTTGAATAAGAGACAGCATCAGTATATGAATCAGATTGGAGGCTGAAATGAAAGGATTTTCCCATTTCGATCGTGAAGGAAGAGCTAAAATGGTTGATGTTACAGAGAAGAGAATGACGAAAAGAAGTGCCACTGCTACAGGAACAATTTTTATGAAACAGGAGACCTTGAACTTGATTGAGAAGAATAGGATTGTTAAAGGGGATGCGGTAACCGTAGCCAAAATTGCCGGAATTATGGGAGCGAAGAGAGTGAGTGAATTGATTCCCCTGACACATCCGATAAAAATTACTGGTTGCGATATGGATTTCCAATTTTTAAAACTTGGTGTCCCTACCCGACCGTCAAACGTTGGTCTCAAGATAACTGCAAGGGTGAAAACAAAGGATGCTACAGGATGTGAAATGGAGGCTCTATTTGCCGTAGCCTGCGCAACTTTAACAATTTACGATATGTGTAAAGCCGTGGAGAAGGAGATGATAATTGGCGATATATGTTTATTAGAAAAGAGTGGGGGAAAAAGCGGAAGATATTACGCTAAAAGATAGTTTGCTGGAGGACGAAGGGATAGTTTTTTCGGAGCCGCTCGGTTAGAACCTCGCTCTAATTCCGCCAGCGCTGAAGCGAAACCTGGCGGAATTGAAGCTCCTGAAAAACTATTCCTTCATCCTCAGGCTACACCAAATACCCTCGTATTAGGGGCGGATACCCCCTCCTCTCCTCCTCTCCCCTTGAGGGAGTGGTAGCCCCCGGAAAAAAGGTGGGGGGTAAGGAAGGGTCGTCCTCGTTTTTTGGCTAAAATTGCAGAAGCTATTCACAGACTATCTTTTAAATACTGGGAGGCAGGCATGAAAATTTCAGTTGGTATTTTGACTGTTAGCGATAAAGGGTCGAAGGGCGAGAGGGTTGATACGAGTGCGAGAGTGATTAGGGAGATAATTGAGGAGAAGTTGGAAGCCCAGGTGAAGAAATATGAAGTTGTGCCTGATGAGAAACGAACTATAGTTGAGAAGTTAAAAGAGATGGTGGATGAGGGAATAGAGTTAATTCTTACGACCGGAGGCACTGGTCTATCTATCAGAGATGTGACGCCTGAGGCAACAATGGAAGTTATCGAAAAAGAGGTTCCAGGCATAGAAGAAGCGATGAGAATGAAAGGATTGGAGAAGACTCCCCACTCGATGCTTTCTCGAGGGGTAGCTGGAGTGGTGAAGGAGAGTCTAATTATTAATCTACCCGGTAGCCCTAAGGGGGTAAGAGAGTCATTAGAAGTGGTTCTCCCAGCGATACCACACGCTCTCGATATTATATCGGGCCGTGGTGGGGAGTGCGGAAGGCAATAATTAAAAGATAATTTGCTGGAGGACGAAGGGATAGTTTTTTCGGAGTCGCTCGGTCAGAAAAACCTCGCTCTAAATCCGCCAGCGCTCATGCGAAACCTGGCGGATTTGAAGCTCCTGAAAAACTATTCCTTCATCCTCAGGGTGATACTAAAAGGGAATGATTGTGGTAGTTTTTGGGCTAAAATTCCAATAGCTTCGCAAACTATCTTTTAAATATTGGTAATATGAGAGCGGTGACTAGGGGCTGAATACTGCTTGACGCTACAATTAAATTGTGGTATACTTTTTTAAGACATAATATAAATACAAAATTGGACTATTGAAAATATGCAGATTAGAAATCGCTCTAAAGGTTTTACCTACATAGAACTGGCTTTGGCCATGGCAATTATTGCTTTTGTTGTTTTGGCTTTTGCCCAGCTTTTCCTTCGAAGTTCTATCTCCATCAAAGGTATGCAATTTCAGACTTTAGCTTATAATTTTGCAGGGGATAAGATGGAGGAGATAAAAAATGAAAGTTTCGATGGGATTGGCAATCCCTGGTATCCCAACATCTGGGAGACAGAGTTTCAAACCCAGTCGGGGAAGACTTTTACTCGCAACGTAACGATAAGTCAATTGGAAGCTTCATTAAAGCGTGTAGATATCGAGGTAGTCTGGACTGAGGGAGGCGAAAACAAAAGTATAGGGATTAGTTCATTGGTTGCTGACAAATGGTAGGAGGTAAAAAATGTTCACAATAAGAGATGAAAGAGGAATAGCGCTTGTTCTGGCGCTTATCCTATTAGCTGTTCTTTCTGTTCTGGCTTTAGCAATGGTTTCTTTGGGTAGACATGAGACGACGTTCTTAGTTAAGGAGAGACTATCAGATGCAGCCCTCTATATTGCTGACGGTGGGGTAGAGTATGGTATTAACGAATTGCAGAAAGGCCCATCAACCTATCGGGGACCAACAACTTATTCCGTCGGCAATGGAGGTCAATTTACCGTTAGCGTTTCTACTCAGGGGCAACCTACCAACTATTATATCATAACCTCTACAGGTTTTGTGCCCAACGCTACCAGTCCTCGGGAAACGCGGACGGTAAGGTCTGTAGTCAATATAGTGCCCGGTACTCCTCCCTATGCTGTGGGAGCAAAAGAAGGGCTCACTGTCGCTTCTAACATTACAATTAAAGGAGACATAAGGAGTGATGGCCAGATAGTTCTGGGTAACAATGTCTTCATCGAACCGAGTAGTCCTGGAGCCAGCGATGGTTCAATATATACCAGCACAGGCATAGCCAAGGGTGTCTGGATTACTGGTAATCTCTATATGCAGCCTGGAAGAGAGATAAAATCACGAGGGCCCACCAACGAAAGTAAGGGCGGCGACACACCCGACACTGGCATATACCAGGAGAGTAAGATAAAGAGTGGGAATCCATTGATTGTCGAGGGAGATACTTCCTCGGATACAAATCCATTAGGGTCGTATAACTCTGTAGATTTGGCTGCGCTGGATAATATGGAGAAGGTAGTTTATGATAGTTATATGAATTATCAGAGTAATGAGACGTTCGATCTCGGTGGTAAGGTACACAAATTCACCCAGGGGGTCAGCTTTAGCAGTAACATTACCTTTACGGGAGAAGGTACAATCTGGGTAAGTGGGGGATCTGGACACGATTATGGATTGGAACTCTGCTCCAATGTGTATGGTCCGGGTGGTGGTTATGCAGATGTAAATCTCATTGTATCTGGAGGGACCTGGAGTAAGGCTGATATCATGATCAACTCCAACGTCAAGATTAACGGTCTTATTTCTGGCAGTACAGAAGTAGACGCAAATTCAAATGTTGCAATACAAGGGGTCATAGAATCTGGTGGAACCATCAGCGTAAACTCAAATGTGACAATACAATGGGGAGAATTTGGTTTTGAAGTGCCTATAACAGGTGCTTCAGCGACAACTATCGTAAGGTCGTGGCAAGAGTTATAATAGCTTAAAAAATACTTAGTATATATATGAGATGGGAAAAAGGACTTATTTTTTTATATCTATTCTTGCTATTTTGCTTTTCTTCTTTCGCTCCGCATTAATCTGCTTCGCCGCTGGCACCAGTGGAGCTATAATCTTGAAGCAGACCAGTGGCGCCCGCCCCTTGGGAATGGGAGAAGCCTTTGTTGCTCTGGCTGATGATGTGAACGCTCTCAATTTTAATCCTGCCGGATTAGCCCAAATTAGAAATCATGAAGTTAGCATGATGTATCTGGATAGTTTAGTTGATACCTGGTTTGGATTCATTGGTTACGCATGTCCAATAGGGGGAGAAGTCGAAAGGCAGGTAGGCAGGAAGCGGTTTAAGTCCGTAAAGACACGAAGAAATCGTGGAACAATTGCATTAGGTGTCTCTTCTTTGCAGGCGGGAAAGATGGTTCTTCATCCTGAGGGTAACACTGTGCGCGCCGAGGAAGACTATTTAGCAAATTTAGGTTTTGGCTACACTATCTGGAGAAGCGCTGAAAGAGTTCAGAAAGGAAAAGGTAGGACAAGAGCCACTCCTGAACTGAGAAATGAAGTATCTATAGGAGCCGGCATTAAGTTCGTCCATTCAACTTTAGTCCAGAAGTATTCGGCTACGGCCTATGC
>Ga0315282_10013955_pt1 | contig 12030 bp, 9 predicted proteins | sample YL17G07_20_MG_FD_203693 | JGI IMG/M metagenome (GOLD analysis project Ga0315282, IMG submission 203693) | Sediment microbial communities from Yellowstone Lake, YNP, Wyoming, USA - YL17G07_20 | ecosystem: Environmental > Aquatic > Freshwater > Lake > Sediment | place: USA: Wyoming | collected... | reverse complement strand
CTTACTCAGACAATTCTTTCCCAAGAAGACTCCCTTTGGTCCAATAACTCAAAAACAAATAGAAAAAGCGGTCAGACTGCTCAACAGCCGACCGCGCAAGAGACTTAATTATTTAACGCCTTATGAAATATTCAATCAAAGAACAAAATGTTGCACTTTGGAATAGAACTTACGGCATAGCTTTGCAACATCTTAAAACAAAAACCCGCCCCTTCCTTCAAATCCTTCAGGATAAGTGTGCGAGGCGGGGAAAATTAGCTTCGTCTACGGGATGACAATGTTAGAAGTTGTAATTACTTTTCTTTAAGCCATTTTAAGGCTTCTTCTTTAGTTGAAAAAATCTTTATTTCTTTGACACTTTTTAATTCCTCTTTTTTTATTCTAGCTAGAATAAATGAAGCGATTACTCTTTTTAGTGCGTTCAATCCTATAATTGCTACTTTTTTAGCCTTTGCGTTGCGGGCGAAATCTAAATAAAGTCTTCTTGTCTCGATATTCGCCGCTTTAAGAGAGACTGTTCCATCTATTAAAATATTCAAATCTTCTTTATTTGATTCCATTAACTTAAGCATCTCCTCGCTAAATTTTTTGGCATTTTCTACTCTTTGGATTCCCCAAAACTCAACCACGACAATGCCATCTTCTTGAATTTGTATTCTGGGACTGATGTCTTTTTGATTATTGTTTTCCATAATTATTCATATTAATCCTTTAAAATCATTCTATCACAAAACCGCCCCTTGTGCGAGGCAGGGGAAATCTCAACTCCGCCTACAGGACGATGTTTTTACTCTTCTTTAAGCCATTTAAGAGCTTCTTCTTCGGTCTTAAAATATTTAATATTTTTCAAACCGATAGCTTTTATAATAAAAGATGCTACCATCCCCTGAACTAATGCCCCTCTATATATAGCTACCTTATTAAATCCTATTTCTTTTATTGTATCTTTAACAAAAGTTACGACGCTTTTCCTATATAAAGAAGATGGAACATGGGGAGCCAATCCTAAATCAACCAAAACCTTTGCCTTATCCTTTTTATTAATCCAGTATCTTCTAACCTCTTCCATTAAATCTTTGACGATTTCTATCTTGCCCCAAGATTTACTTACTGTTATTTGCATAATCTCACCTTCCTTAATTGAAATCTTATATCCTTTTTTATCAAAAGCTAAATCTTCTTGAGATGTATTATTTTTATTATCGATATTCATATATTCATTTTACCACTTCGACAGGCTCAGTGTAAACAAAAACACCGAACAAAATAAAGTTTTATACCCCGCTGCCAAAATAAATTTTGATACGGGGAACAGCGGGGCAGATAGTTTTTTGGCGATGAAATAAAAATTGATTAACTATGGTAAAAAAGAAAATTTTGATAGAATAAATTAATGAAATATTCCGAGTACACAATAAAGAATACCGAAGAAACTTTGTTGACTATAAAGAGTTCCGAAAAAGGAATTTCAGAGAAAGAAGCGGAAAACCGCCTGAAAATTCATGGGTTTAATGAGGTCAAAACAAAACAAACCGGTTTATTCGATATTTTTTTAAGACAATTTAAATCACCCTTTTTTTATCTTCTTTTTGTAGCTTCGATAGTCGCCCTTTTGATAGGAGAAATGATCGACGCTCTGGTCGTCATGCTTTTTATTATAGTTAATGTCGCCCTGGGTTTTTTCCAGGAATTCAGGGCCGAGAAAGCAGTTTCCCTTTTAAAAAAATACTTGCCAGCCAAAGTCAGGGTTTTAAGGGAGGAAGTTGAAAAAACTATTGAAAAAAAATTTTTAGTGCCGGGAGACGTCGTCTTGCTTGAACCGGGAAACATCGTCCCTGCCGATATGAGAATCTTAAAAGTTCAGAATTTCTTAATTGACGAATCTGTTTTAACGGGCGAATCGGCGCCCGTATCCAAAATCTCCCAGCCGCTTCCAAAAGAAACGACAGAAGTTTTTGAGGCGAAAAATATCGTTTTTGCCGGCACTTCCGTAGTTTCGGGCAAGGGAAAAGGAGTGGTAATTGGAACCGGAAAAGAAACAATTTTTGGCGAAATTACAAAAATAATTTCCGGGATAACCAGAGAAAGCTCTTATGAAAAAGAGGTAATTGATTTTTCTAAAATTATTATGAAGATAGTGGTTAGCACTATTGTTGTTTTATTTTTGATAAACTTATTTACACGGGGAACAACAAATTTTTTCACTTTCTTATTTTTTTGCATCGCCTTAATAGTGAGTATTCTACCCGAAGCGCTGCCCGTTGTGGTAACCTTTAACCTTTCGAGGGGAGCATTAAAAATGGCTAAGGAAAAAGTGGTTGTTAAAAGACTATCAGCGGTAGAAGACCTCGGCGATATCGAAGTTTTGTGCATCGATAAAACCGGGACCATAACCGAAAACAAACTTTCCCTCGAAAACGTCAATTCCCCTGATAAAGAAAAATGTTTGCTGTTTGGACTTCTATCTTCGGCTTATACTAAAGAACAGATTAAATCCACCTTCAACCCTTTTGATTTAGCTCTTTTCAAAAAAGCTTCACCGGAAATCCACCAAAATATAAATAGTTTCGAACAAATCGCCGAACTCCCTTTTGATAATTTTCGTTTAAGGGCAAGCGTTCTTTTAAAAGATAAAAGAGAAAAATTATTTTTAATTGTAAAGGGTGCTCCGGAAAGTATTTTTAAAATCTCTTCAAAAGTTTATGGCGATATAGATAGAATAAAGATAGAAAACGAAATAAAAGAAGAAGGCAAAAAAGGAAAACGGGTTTTGGCTGTTGCCTTTAAAACATTTGATAAATCAAGCTATTCGGAAACAGATGAAAAAGATTTGATTTTTCTGGGCTATTTTTCTTTTACCGACCCCATTAAAAAAACCGCAAAAAGCGCAATTGACCTATCTCGGAAATTAGGTTTAAAAATAAAAATCCTGTCTGGCGACAGCAAAGAGGTATCGGGAGCTGTGGCTAAAGAAATAGGTTTAATTGATAATCCGGAAAAAGTAATTTTAGGCGCGGATTTAGATGCTTTGCCAAAAGAAGATTTTGAAAATATTTGCGAAGAATTTTCCGTTTTTGCGAGAGTCTCGCCCGGAACGAAACTGAAAATTATCCAAGCTCTTCAGAAAAAATACGGAGTAGGATTTTTAGGAGAAGGTCTTAATGACGCCCCGGCTTTGAAAACAGCTAACGTGGCCATCGCCGTAGAGGGAGCAACCGATATTGCCAAAGAAGTTTCTGATGTAATCTTACTAAAAAAAGACCTTAGGGTTATTGTTGACGGAATAAAAAACGGCCGGGACATTTTCTCTAATATTAATAAATATATAAAATGCACCCTAGCCAGCAATTTTGGAAATTTCTACTCGATTGCCGTAATTTCTTTATTTATCACCTTTTTGCCCCTTCTCCCTGTCCAAATTCTATTGGTCAACTTTTTATCGGACTTTCCCTTAATCGCTGTGGCGACTGATTCCATTGACGTCGAAGAGCTTAAACGCCCAAAATTATACCAATTGAATAAAGTCCTTCTTTTAATTATTTTACTGGCTTTTGTCAGCACAATTTTTGACTTTATCTTTTTTGGCATTTTCTATAAATCACAGCCGGCAGTAATCCAGACATTGTGGTTTATCGAAAGCATACTGACAGAAATTTTGCTTATCTTCGCCATCAGAACCCGGCATTTATTTTTTAAGACAAAAAGGCCAGGTTTGCCTTTGATGATATTGGTTTTGCTTGATGCTGTCTTTATTGTTTCCTTACCCTTTAGCAGTTTCGGTCATGAGTTTTTCCACTTTGTCTCTCCTCCGCTTTTTTCTCTCTTTATTGTTTTGTTTTTAGTAAGCAATTATTTTATCCTCAGCGAAGCAGTAAAACTATTTTATTTCCGTCATTGGAGTCCAAAAACAAATCTCAAATAAAAAAATCGAGCCATTTTTAAATATTATTTCGTTCCGTACTATTCTTTTTTAATCTCCAATAAAAAAATACACCGATGGGTAAGGGTAACCAATAAGAAAAAAGGCGGAACAAAAGAGAAGAGAAAAGAACAACATGGACCGGCAAGCCAATCTTAATAAATACCACCAACAAAGAAGCCTCCATAATTCCCGGCGTACCGGGTATAAATGTAAATAAGGTTAAAATTAAAGAAATAGTATAGCCAAAAATCAATAAGGCTAAATTCGGGTGGTAACCGAAAACCAAAAAAGAGAAATAAAGAGTGAGAATGTCGCCGAAATAAAACAAAAAGGAAGAAAACAATAATTGGGGAATTTTATCTTTATTTTTCTGTAAAAATTCAAAATATTGATGAAAATCAGAAATAAATTTTTCAAATAAATGTGGCTTTAATAAAATTCTTTTATTAAAAAAATTAATTATCTTGTTTATCGGCTTGGAAAAGACGTTTAAAAACCAAATAAAATATTTTCCCCTTCTTCTAAATAAGACAGTCAAGATAGCGAAAATCAAAGAAAGCCCCAAAACAATCATTAAAGTCCCTTCAAGGGAAATGAATTTTAAAAATAGGCTAGGCAGCAATAACAAGCTTAAAACAAAAAAAAGAAAGTAGTTCGCCCAAATAAAAAAAGACCAAAAAAAGACCAAAAAAGAAATCACCGCTGAGGGAATATTTAATTTTTTATAGGAATAAAAAGTGATTATTGCACCACCAGCAAAAGGAGCGACATGATTACCAACAACTCCTAAAACAGCGATTTTTAACGTATCTCTAAGGTTCACCTTAAAGCCGGCTATAGCCAATAGAATTTTAGATAACCAACCGTCGCCAAGATAACTAATTATTTGAAAAATCACTAAAAAAAGTAAAAGTGGCCTATTTGCCTCTTTTAACAGTAAGGGAATGTCATAATAGACATTCTTAAACTTTGAAAAAATTACAAAAAAAGCAACGCCTATCAGTGCAATGGTTAAAAAATATCTAACATATCGCCAGCGGAATTTAGATTGCGACATATTTTTTATTCTCTCATTCTACCACTTCGACGAGCTCAGTGTAAACCAAAAACCGCCCAACCTGAAAGGTATAGGGACGATCAGTTGATGGAGTCTATTTAATATCGTATTGAGGAGATTTGCCCCGTTAGAAAAAATGGGGTTTTCTAACGGGGTTTATTCGCTTCTTTCGCCTAAAGTTGCTTCAATAATTTTTTCTTGGTCCCCTCTTAAAATCTTTAAAGTTACTTTATCCCCGGGGTTATATTCAACAATAATTTCAGCTAAAGTATTTTCGGTAGTAATCTTTTCACTATTGAATTCCAAAATAATATCTCCCTCTTTCAGTCCGGCTTTTTCAGCGGCAGAACCTGGAGTGACAGCTACTTCTCCATTTTGCCCTTTTTGAACCCAAGCGCCGTAATCGACTTGCAAATTATTATCTTTTTGAATTTCTTCAGTGATCAAAACATATCTGACTCCCAAAAAAGGGTAAACAATTTTACCAGAAGATTTCACTTGTTCAATGTCTCTTTTAGCTTCATCAATTGAGATGGCAAATCCAATATTCTGCGCCTGTTGGACTATAGCTGTATTTATTCCAATCACCTCACCTTTTAAATTCAAAAGCGGACCACCAGAATTCCCGGAATTAATTGCGGCATCAGTCTGAATAATATTCTCTAAGGTCTCGGTGAATCCCGCACCGCCAGCAGTAATCCTTCTACCCAGGCCGGAGATTACGCCGACTGAAACAGTATTTCTAAATTCGCCCAACGCATTGCCTATGGCAATGACGGTCTGTCCAATTTGTAAATTTGAAGAGTCGCCCAATTTTACAACAGGGAGATTTTTGTCTTCAATTTTAATGATAGCTAAATCCTGAGCAGGATCTATTGCTAAAACTTTAGCTGGGATTTTCCTTCCATCATTAGTCAAAACAGTGTAATCGGCTTCTTTGTCCGAAACAACATGCTTATTTGTTAAAATTAGGCCGTCTTGAGAGACAATAAATCCTGTCCCTCCTCCAACTTCTACTTTCTGAGTTCCTCCTTGTTGGTATTGGGGAATTTGAAGTTCTGGAGGCAGGGGGCCGAAAAATTCTTCAAAAGGCGGGAAATATTGCTCAATTATCGGAAGATTTTTGGTAATAATGATGCTGACAATCGCGGGCGAGTTATCTTTAGCTACCTTAATTATCGCTTCTTCTTGCGAAGTCTGAGGCGTATAAACAGATTGTCCTTCAACGTTTTGATTTTTCTCGGGAATTTTTATATTAAATTTTGAAAAATAATCAGCTACTTTATCAGAAAAATAAATACCGGAAATAGCACCCGATATAAAACCAAAAATAGAAGAAATAAAAATAGTTAAGATAATAATCCAAAAAACTTGGTTTTTCCAAGGCCTCGGAATATTCCACCGAGGCGCTTTTAATTTAAGCATCTCAAATTTTGGCAATTCGTATAACGACATATTGACAATAAAATAATTGTACAATCAAAATTATAAACAAGTGTATATTAAAAATTATAAAAAAAAGCCAACTATCCTGTCAAGTTTTTTTATTTTTGTAGTGGTTAAATCTGTATTTAAAAATATCGGATTTAACCGGGCCGAAAAAAAGCATATAAAACTGGCAGAGGAAGTATTTTGACCAAGTTTTAAACCAGCCATCTTGCTGAAATCTTCTTGGAGAAGCGAAGATTTTAACCGATTTTAATACTCCGAACTTCCCTATTTTTGCCCCTTTTCTTACATAATCTAATTCCTCGCCTAATTTTATTTCTTCATCAAACCCCCCAATTTTTTGATGGAGATCTTTTTTTACCAAAATAATATTCATAACCTGGGGAAGAAAATTTTCCGTAATTTTACTTGGGAAATTAAAAAGGATTTCAAATAAAAAATTATGGATTTTATTTGCTGACTGCAGGCAAAAAGAAGCTACATCTATTTTTTTTAGCCAAAATTCTTTTAAGTTTTTTTCAATAAAATCTTCTGGCAAAACTACGTCGGCGTCTACAAACAATATTAAATCGCCATTGGCCAATTTTGCCCCCTCGTTTTTACCCTTACCCGGCCAACCCCCTTGCGCTATTTTACATCTAAAATTTTCAGCTATCTCAATAGTATTATCTTCGGAGCCGGCGTCAGAAACAATTAACTCATATTCTCCTCTAAAATTTTGCTTTTTTATAGATTCTAAAAGAAGAGGAAGATAATCTTTTTCATTAAGAGTTGGAATAACTATACTTAACATATGTTATTTGCCCCGTTAGAAAACCCCACTTTTTCTAACGGGGTTTGCGGACTTTTTCGGTCGGCCAAAAACCCAAGTATTTCCCTGCCATCAATCTGGTTTGAGCATCAAGAGCAGGAATAGCATAGAAAAAAATCATTATCACCGGCATCAAAAACCATTCTAAAATCAAGAATAAATATTTTTTTCGACCGATATCAATTATTTTTGGCGACAATAAAAGAATGCTAAAAATAGCGGAAAGCACCAATCCTATCATTCCAATGGTTAAAATTCGGCTGATAAAAATTGGGAGATTGTGCGAAAGGAGAGTCTGGCGGAATTCCTCGCCTCCTATAGTTATTGGCAACCATCCTAATAAGAATATAATAATAGAATTAGTCGCCCAAGACCAGTAATTTTCAAAAGTTGCAAATCCCAAAGAAAATTTTTTTGGAAGAGGGATTTTTTTATTTTTTAAGAATCCAAAAAGAAAATAAGCAACATTTTCTGCGCCGTAAGCCCATCTTCTTTGTTGTCTGTAAACATTTTTCATTGTTTTTAAAAAAGTAGAGGCGACATTGGCATCCATTGAAACCGGATAATATATTGGAACGACCTGATAGTTTCCGTCATATTTCAAAAAACATTGCCAAAAAATCCGCGAATCTTCCGATACGACATTTGTCTGTTTAAAGCCAACTTCAACTAAGGTCTTTAAACTCATCGCATGGGAAGAAAAAGTAATTAATTTTTCTGGCCTTTCTAAGCACATCATTTCCCAAAAAGATGCGGCAAAAGAAAAAATTCGAGAAATGGGCGGCGTCTGCCAAATATTATTTATAAAAAGAGGAATTGGCTGAAAGCTTAAATGATAAGGATCTTTTGAATTTAAATAATGATAAGTTAGACAACTAAAATATTTTGGGAAGACGCAGGTATCAGCGTCAAAAGCGGAAACAATAATATTTTTATAGGGAATCTTTAAGCGATCTATTGCTTTTTCTTTAACCTCTTTTACTCCCCAAGTTTCATTAGAACCCTTGCCGGGAATTTCTCCTGGTAAATTTCCCGGATGAGAAGTTATTAAAAACCTAAAGAAGGTGTTTTTAAACTCGCTCTCTATTGTTTTAGCTGTTTTTTCCGTCTCTCTGCCTCCTTTCTCTTCGTATGATAAAACAACTATCATTTTATCTTTCGGCCAATCGGAATTTATTAATGACTTAAAAGAATCCCTAAGAATTTCTAATGATTCTTTATATGCGGGGAAAATTATTAAATGATAAATTTCTCTTTTTAAATTATCCGGCAATTGATTTATTTTTTCTATCCAATCAATTTTTTCATTTATTCTCATTTGTTTATAACAGGCTGAAAGATGAACAGAAAAATAAATTGTCCGAAAAAGATAATAAATAACAAAAAAGATGATGAAGATAGCCGCCCAAATAGGTTTTTTCCAAGAAACTAAGACAGTTAGAATTAATGTAAGCCAGCTTAAAATGCCGGGCAACATCTCAAAAAATCTATAAATTAACCTTTCTCTCTTATTTTCGATATCGGAAGCACGCCCAATTCTTAAACAATAGTCTTTCATAAAGTCTTACTATTTAGGGATTAAATAATTTTTTGGCTTCGTTCCAAACTTCTGGCTGATTTTGTTTTTCTTTCATCCAATACATCCATTCGGCTCCCCATAAATAAAATTCTTTTAAACCTGTTTCTTTGGCAAATTCAATATTTTTTCTAAACTGCGTTAAATTCATAGTCTCCTCTTGTTCTTTTAATGGCGAATCATAAAGTAATTTTTTCCCCCACGGTTCTGCCTGAAGTTCAACGCAAATTACATCTTTATTAAATAATTCTTTAATAATTTTAGCTTTAAGCCAGTAGAAATTTTGCGGAAAAAAATAATTATAATTAACATATATGCCAATTTGATGAACCCAGACTTTCCTATACATTGTTGTTCCGGCTATATCACCCAATTTTGCAGCGCTTATCCAAAGAGAACCTTCTCCGCTGTCAGAAATTACAATAGGCCTTTTTAAAGAATCAAGATTTTTTACTAATTCTATTTCTTTCTTTAAAAATTCCTTGTCAACCCACGGGCATTCGCCAAAGGGGAAAAAGGGCTCATTTTCCACCTGCCAAGCCCAGATAGTTTTTGAATCTTTGTACCTTAGAACAACCTGTTCCAACATTGCCATAATTTCTGCCTGCTGGTTTTCTTCTGACTGGTTTATATCCCAGTCCGGAATATGGCATTCCGGCCAGCGGGGCGTTTTCATGCCGATTGCTAAAAGAATTTCAGCATCTCTTTTTCCTGCTTCTGTTATCTGCCAATCCAAATCTTCAAAATTATATTTATCTTTTTCCGGCTCAATTAAATCCCAGTGAGCCGCCACTTTTAATCTTTTTACGCCCAAATCATCTAATAAAGCTATGTAGGTTTCCTTCCAGTCTAAGCCAAAATCCTGCGTATGTTTTTGGGAAAAATTCACTCCCCATTTTATATCTTTAGCTACCGGCGGTTTGCCAATAAAAAGATAGCCAATAAATAAAAAAAGGATAATTATTAAAACGATTAAAATAAATAAAATTTTCTTGCGATTTTTTTTCACCCACTTAGAAATTATCACAGTATTACCCCCGATAGAAATTTACGTAAAAAATTTTCCAACGGGGTTCATTTAATTTGTTTTAAAGCTAAAATTGCCAATCCTCCCACAATTAATAAGATAGCAAAAATTTTCTGTATTAGAATTTTTCTCGAAATTTCTTCTTTTAAAATTTTAGGAAATTTTAAAGAAATTAAGACGGTCAAAATTAGCAAAAATACATATTGGACCCCCTGAAGGGCGTTAATAACGGCTATATATATCAAAGGAGCTAAAGCAATTGCCCAATTTTGCAGAATATTTGCCCCTGCGCCCGCTGTTTGATTTGAAAGAAAAATTATGGGAGTTTTAAAATTTTTTTGAGCAACCATTGAAGAAATTTTCTCCTTGCCAAAATTATTTTTTATCTTTAAAAATTTTTCTCTAATATCTTTTGTAAAAAGAAAAAAGAAAAATCCCATAATTACTCCCCCAAGTTTTATCCAAATAAAACCATTCCAAAAAGATTGATTAAGATAAACGTATTTTGAAATGGTAAAAGATAGAGACAGCAAAAAAGCACATATTATTGAAATCTTAAGACTTTTTTTATTAATAAATTTTTCTCTTTCCATTGCCATTAAAACGCTTCCTAAAACCAATAAAATAAAAGCTATGACTCCGAAAGCAGGTAAAACCTCTTTACCAGAAGAAGAAATGTAAACTAAAAAGAAAGTAAATAAGGGAACCAAACCGCTGATTGCCGGAATAACCCTTGAAGCTTCGAAATGAAAAAGGGCATTATAAAACCAAAAAAGAGCATAAACAAAGATAGCGCCGGCTGAAAGAGCTAAAATTATTTGGGATAATTGCGGGATATAAAATCCTACAAAAGGAATAAAAACTAAAACGAAAATTCCTAAAATTCCGACGTAAAAAGTATAAGATTTCGGGTTGGGTATAGAACTGGTTAAAAGATATTTATCAACCAAAGAAACGACAGCTAAAATAAAATAAGATACAATTGCAACTATTAACCAAGACATATTATTTCCTGTCTGCCGATAGGCAGGTCTTAATATTGAACGTTCCCAGGTTTTCGCCCTCAATAAAACCCTGCATTGCGGCCTCAGCGAGATATCCCATAGCCAACCAGTCAAAAAACCATTGGTATGTGTATTTTGGGTTTTCCTGAACCATACCAAATCCTGATTTTAAAAGCCATCTTTTATTAAACTCTTCCTGAGAACCAATCGGCGGCGCAATAATGATAGGCAAGCCTAAAGCGCTATAGAAAGAAAGTTCTGAAGGCTTTGTCCATAGAATATCGGTCTTCTTTAAAATTTGATTGAATTTTTGGAAATATTTTTCAATAGTCTCGGCAAAAATTATTTCTACATTTTTATTTTCTGTTAACCCTAATTTCGCTATATTTTTCTCAAAATATTCTTTAACCCATTTTTTAATGCCGGCAATTAAAATTATCCTAACTTGGCTTGTCTTAATTTTCTCAAATAAACTTTTAATTATCTTAATCCCGATTTCTTTTTGCGCACCGGCCCCTCCGACACAAAACGTTATCGTCAAAGGATGGTCAGGTTTTTCAGGCAATTGACCTAATTTTTCATTTATTAATATTTTATATTTTTCAAAGTATTTTCTTTTAGGGTCTAAATTTAAAAACCTATATTTTAAATCTTCTTTCAAAACCTCTAAATTCTCTGAGCCAATGTTTTCTAATGGTAAAGGATAGCCGGTTAAAGAAATATTCTCCGGTTTTACGCCATAAAGCTGAAGTCTTTCAACCACTCTTTCTGTGGGGGCAAAATACTTAATTTTACTTCTTTTCGGATTCAACGGCGCCCAGGCACGGGAGATATCGGCATCGCAAACTACGCAAAATATATCACCGGGATAATTAAATGATTCTGCCATAAATGCGGGGGTAAAAAAAGTAGAAATAAATGGCAATTCTGCATTTTGTATTTTGCATTTTTCAATTAGATCTTCCCCCCATCCTTTTTTTATTAAGCCGTATATTTGTTTCAATTGGACTGTCGGATGCGATAAATCTCTCTTCGGATAGAAAGTAAAAATCTTTTGAAATTGATCCATAACAAAAAAAATAGCCTCGCCGATTAACGGAACTTTTTTTAAATTCGAAATAAATTCATAACCTTTCCTTGTCGTCTCCCAAACTTCTCTGTCTTTTTTGGGAATTCCTTGATAA